>Ga0302326_10021384_pt1 | contig 13275 bp, 10 predicted proteins | sample Palsa_T0_3_FD_202264 | JGI IMG/M metagenome (GOLD analysis project Ga0302326, IMG submission 202264) | Peat permafrost microbial communities from Stordalen Mire near Abisko, Sweden - Palsa_T0_3 | ecosystem: Environmental > Terrestrial > Soil > Palsa > Peat permafrost | place: Sweden: Abisko... | reverse complement strand
GAATCGGCGTGGCGTTTTTCATTTGTCTGTTTTTCAGCGACGAGTTGTGGGCCTTCGTATTTGAGCCTGCCCACGCAGCTCTCGTCGCGATTGGCGCCAAGCCTCCGACTCTGAAGCTGATCTCCCCGATGGACACATTCCAGATCTTCTGGATGAAGGTCCCGATCCTGTTTGCAATTTTTCTGGCGTCGCCGTGGGTACTTTACCAGGTGTGGGCATTCATTGCGCCGGGCCTGTATAAAAAGGAGCGCCGGCTTGCAGCGCCCTTCGTACTTTCCAGCGCCGGCCTCTTCATTCTGGGCGGCGTTTTCGCTTACTTTGTCGCTTTCCGCTACGGTCTCGAATTCCTTTTGGGACTCGGAATCGGTAAAGGCGTCGACCCCGCAATCAATGTGAATGAGTATTACGACTTATTTGTCGACGTCATGCTGGGCGTCGGGGTCGTATTTGAGATTCCCGTACTGCTTTTCCTGCTGACGCTCATTCACGTGGCGAGCCCCGCATTCCTGGTGCGCCACAGCCGCTATGCGATCCTAGCGATCGTCACTCTGGCGGCCATCATCACGCCCACAGGCGACGTTTTTAACCTCGCCCTGTTCGCCACCCCCATGATCATTTTGTTTTATGTGGGGATCTTCGCCAGCTATATTCTCGTGTTGCGCCGCGAAAACCGCCGCTTCCCGTGGGGTACATTCTTCAAATGGCTCGGCATCGTACTGGTCGTACTAGGTTTAATAGCCTGGTTGACCGCGAAATATTTTGGGTACCATTTTGTAATTCAGTGGCCCTTTTTTGTCCGATAATACGCTAGATATTAATAGAGCGGTTTTTTCGGACATTAAGTTAATGCGACTGACTACATGGACCTTTATCGAATCATCAGGGAATTAGATCAGGAACGGGAAAGATTGAAGCGGATCATAGAGTCACTGGAGGGTATGACGCCCTCCGGCAAGGCTCCTGCCCGCCCGGGAGGCAAGCGCCGCGGACGCAAATCGATGGACGACGCGGCGCGTAAAGAGGTCTCGCAACGGATGAAGTTGTACTGGGAACGTCGGCGAAAAGAAAAGGAAGAAGAGGATAAAGGAAAAGGCGCGACGGCATAGCGGCCATCCTCAGCGAACCGTCCGGGGCTGCCAGGGACGGTTTGCTATATTAGGAATGTTCACGTGGTTCGTGGGCGAATAGCTCAGTTGGGAGAGCACCGCGTTCGCAATGCGGGGGTCGTGGGTTCGAACCCCATTTCGTCCACCAGATTTTCTTCTTTAGAATCATTACTTACAGCCCGGTTTTTCCTCGCCGACCACAGACATACCAGGAATTGATCTTCCGCCCGCTTTCGGCGCGCGATGTCACGAATCATTGGGCCCACGCGCCCCTGCCCGCCCCGGAGCGGATCGCGCTGGAACTAGCCCTTGCCGCCGATCCTCTCGCGTATCCCGCTATCCAGGCGACTGGGCGGGTTCCGCAAAGCCCGCTGGGGCCGCGGCGCTCACGGCAAGAGTGGCGGCGTTCGGGTGATCTTTTACTATTTCGTAGCCGGACAGACCATCTACTTACTTGACATCTATTCGAAAAATCAAGAGGAGAACCTCACGCAAGCCGAAGAGAAACACCTTCGCAGAGTCGCCTAAGAAATTCCAAGGCAAGGCGGCGCCGGATGGTGCAGTACGCGCCTATCTGACCGTCATCGATCGCAATCCGGCGGCCGTGGTTGAAGCGCTTCGGAGTTAAGCCGCCCGGCGCGCTCTGCAGCACGGACACTTCGCAACCGTTCAAACCCGATTCCCGTTAATCCCCGGCTGCAATCTGATGCAAATCGCCCTGATGCAGAACCTCTTCCGCCTGCTCGGCGGTAAAACTCTCCACCTTCGCCGAGTGATTCATTGAGCAGAACTTCGGCCCGCACATCGAGCAGAACGCCGCCTCCTTGAATCCCTCTTCCGGCAGCGTTTCGTCGTGCATCGCGCGGGCGGTTTCCGGGTCCAGGGACAAATCGAACTGCCGGTTCCAGTCGAAGTTGTATCGCGCCCGCGAAAGCTCATCGTCACGATCCCGCGCGCCCGGCCGGTGCCGCGCAATATCGGCCGCATGCGCCGCAATTTTATACGCAATAATGCCGGCTTTCACATCCTCACGGTTCGGCAGCCCAAGATGTTCCTTCGGCGTCACGTAACAAAGCATGGCCGCCCCGTGCCATCCGATCATCGCCGCGCCAATGGCAGACGTGATGTGGTCGTAGCCCGGCGCAATATCCGTCACCAGCGGCCCCAGCGTGTAAAAAGGAGCGTCGTGGCAAAGCTCGCGCTCTTTCACCACCTGCAGTTCAATCTGATCGAGCGGGATGTGGCCCGGCCCCTCGACCATCACCTGAACGTCATACTCCCAGGCTTTTTTCGTGAGTTCGCCCAGCGTCTTGAGCTCCGCAAACTGGGCCTGATCGCTCGCGTCGGCCAGACAACCCGGCCGCAGCCCGTCTCCCAGCGAAAAGCTCACGTCGTACTTCTGGAAGATCTTGCAAATGGCCTCAAAGTTTTCATACAGCATGTTCTGCCGGTGATTCTTCACCATCCACTCGGCCAGGATCGCGCCACCGCGGCTCACGATTCCGGTAATCCGTTTCGCAGCCAGCGGGACATATTGAATCAGCACGCCCGCGTGGATCGTCATGTAATCCACGCCCTGCTGCGCCTGCTCCTCGATCACTTCCAGCAGAACGCCGATATTCAGGTCCTCAACGCGCCGCACCCGCGAAAGGGCTTCGTAAATCGGCACCGTGCCGATCGGCACCGGCGAATGCGCAATGATCGCCTTGCGGATCTCCGGGATGTCGCCGCCTGTCGACAGGTCCATCACGGTATCGGCGCCGTACTTCACCGAGTACCGCAGCTTCTCCAGCTCTTCATCGATGTTCGATGTCGTAGCCGAATTCCCGATATTGGCGTTGATCTTGCACTTCGACGCCACGCCGATGCACATCGGCTCCAGATTGGTGTGTGCAATATTGGCCGGGATAATCATGCGCCCGCGCGCGACCTCGTTGCGGATCAGATCGGGCAGAACCTTCTCCCGCTCCGCTACAAAGGTCATTTCTTCGGTGACAATGCCCTTGCGGGCGTAGTGCATCTGTGTCCTGATCGGGTCGGACAACCGGCGGGAAACCCATTCGCTGCGCATACTAACGTCAGTGTATCGCGGGGAATGTGGATAATAGAAACAGTGCCGTCCAGTACGGCGCGGCTTTTCATCAGGAGATTCCCCGGCAATGTTTAATCTGTTTCGTAGTCGCGACAAAGTAGTCCGCATATTCCTCGGCGGACTGCTTGGAGTCGTCGGCCTTTCCATGGTCACGTACCTCATCCCCGGCTCAGGCATGGGGGGCGACACCAGCGCCAGCGATACGTCGGTAGTTGCGACCATCGGCAGCGACAAGCTCACAGCCCAGGAGGTGTCCAAAGCCGTCAGTAATATGACGCGCAGCCGTCAGATGCCCGAAGAGCTGCTCGCGATTTATGTCCCCCAGATCGTCCAGCAGATGATCGCCGAGCGCGCCATGGCTTACGAGGCCGGTCGTCTCGGCATGCACGTCAGCCCCGATGAGGCGGATAACGCCATTCTCGACACCATGCCCGCCGAATACGTTAAGAACGGGAAGGTCGACAGCACGATTCTCAATCAGGTCCTTCAGCAGCAGGGACTGACGATGGAGGACTTGCAGCGCGATACCGCCCGTCAGGTAATGGTGACGCGGCTCCGCCAGATCGTCGGCGAAGGCGTCGTCGTCTCTCCGGAGGAAGTCGCGGCCGAATACCACCACCGCAACGACAAGGTAAAGGTGGAATACGCGCTGTTGTCGCCCGAGAAGTACCACACCGAAGCGGAGCCCTCGGATGCCGAAATGAAGGCTTACTACGACGCGCACAAAGCGGCATTCACCACAGCCGAAAAGCGCAGCCTTGCCATCATCATTCTCGACCCGGCGAAGATCGCCGCTCTCTCGCAACCAACCGATGCAGACCTGCACCGGGAGTACACAGCGAACCAGGACAAGTTCCGCGTCCCGGAACGCGTCAACGCCCGCCACATTCTGATCCGGTCGGAGCCTTCCAGCGATGCGGCGATGAAGATGAAGGCCGAAGCCATCCTGAAATTGCTCAATGCGGGCGGCGATTTCGCGAAACTCGCAAAAGAGAACTCGCAGGATCCCGGCTCGGCAGCCCAGGGCGGCAGCGTAGGCTGGATGGTCCGCGGGCAGATGGTTCCGGAGTTCGAAAAGGCAGCCTTCGCGCTGAAACCCGGCGAAACCAGCGGACTGGTGAAGACCAGCTACGGCTATCACATCATCCAGATCTCAGCCCACGAACCCGCCCACCTGCAAACCTTCGACGAAGTGAAACCGCAGCTGGTCGCCGAATTCACGCAGCGTGCAGCAAGTGAAGGCATGCAGAAGCTCGCCGACAAGGCAATTTCCGAACTCCGCAAGGATCCGCTGCATCCCGAAAAGGCCGCTGAATCGGTTGGAGCCACAGTAGTCCGCGCCGAGAACATCCAGGCTGGCGACCCCATCCCCGAAGTAGGTGTTTCCAAAGAATTCAATGACGCCATCGCTCCGCTGCGCAAGGGCGAGGTAACCGCCGGACCCGTCGTCCTGCCAGGCAACAAGGTAGCGATCGCCTCTGTTACCGATTTCCAGCCTGCACACCCGGCTTCGTTCGAAGAAGCAAAGGGTGACGTCAAGAGCAAGGCCGGGCAGGAGAAACTTCAGAAGCTGCTTGCCGACAAAGCCCGGGCGCTTGCCGACAAGGCGCAGGCCGACGGGGGCGATCTTCAGAAGGCAGGCAAGGAGCTTGGTATTGAAATCAAGACATCCTCGGACGTGGATCGTCAGGGCGCCATCGAAGGCGTCGGACAGGCCACGAGCCTCGGCGACGCGTTCACCAAACCCGTCGGCGCCGTCTTTGGCCCGATATCGGTCCCCGGCGGTCAGGTCGTAGCCAAAGTCGTAGCCAAAACTCCAGCGGAGGCGGCCGGTCTCGAAGCTCTGGCAGGTTCAATTCGCACGGACCTGAAACAGCAGAAATCGCGCGACCGCGCGCAGCTCTTCGAAGAGGGCCTCAAAAAGAAGCTGGAAGACGAAGGCAAGCTCAAGGTTCACCAGGACGTCGTGACGCGGCTCGTGAAGAGCTACTCGCGCAGCTAGCCGCGCCGATGCATCAAATCGTCGACTTTCTCAAGTCGCTCTATAATGCGGAGCGGCTTCTGGACCTGGTTCGCGGCATGCTGGGTAATCCGCTTGGCCTTGCCGCGCTCTTCGCCATCGTATTCTCGGAAACGGGCCTGCTGATCGGGGTTATCATTCCGGCCGATTCGATCCTGTTCACGATCGGGGTCGCCAGCGGCGCGGCAGGCATCAACGTTTATCTGCTTGCCGCGATGCTGATGTGCGCCGCAATCATCGGCGACAATGTCGCGTACTTTCTCGGCCGCCGGGCCGGCCCGCGCATCTTCAGCAAACCGAAGTCGCGGTTCTTCCATCCCGATCACCTGATCCAGACGAAGAAGTTCTATGAAAAGCATGGCCCGCGCGCGGTCGTCTACTCGCGATTCATCCCCGTGATCCGCACCTGCACGCCATTCGTTTCCGGCATCGCGGAGATGAACTATCCGAAGTTCCTGACCTTCAGTCTTGTCGGCGGGAGCCTGGCCATCGCACTGCTCACCACGCTCGGTTACCAGCTCGGGCAGGTGCCGGTCGTGCGACAGAATTTCGAGAAGGTCGTAGTTGGCATCGTTCTTCTTTCGGTGACGCCGATCTTCTTCGAAGCGTGGAAAGCACGCCGCAGACCCGCGGCGCCTCTTTGAAGTGCGCGAGCTCCCTTATTTGTTGCGCCGTGCGCTGATCGCCTGCTTCGATGACGGTCTGTTCACTATCGCGAAGGGAGCCGCTTACTCATCGCTGCTTTCCATCTTCCCTGTACTGACATCGATCGCCACGATTTTCGTGCAGGTGCGGGCCGACTACGTGCAGCGGAACCTGGCCGTGTTCCTTCAGCGGGTCCTGCCGCCGGGCACGGAAGACATCGTCCTGCAGCAGTTCCGCTACAAGGGCCAGCGCCCGGTCGCGCTTCTGGTAGTCGCTTTCGCGCTGTCGCTGTGGGCGGCATCGAGCGTGATCAAGAGCCTGATTGACGGGTTCAACGCCGCGTATCGGGTTCCGCGCAACCGCAGCATGCTTGCGCATGCCGGAGTCGGAATCATGCTGGTGTTCCTCGCCGCGATTCCGCTGCTGGGCGCATCGTCGCTGATCTTGTTTGGGGGCACCGTGGAGTCGGCGGCTATCCAGCTGATGAAGGTCGATCCCGTCCTCTGGCGGATGTTTTCCCGCATTATGCGTTATCTGGTCGCCTTCGGGGCGACGTCGGCGCTGACGGCCATTCTGTATTACTACGGCACGTACCGGAAGCAGCGTTGGGCCGGAGTTTGGCCGGGCGCGATCCTCGCCACCATCCTGTGGATTCTGGCCACTGTGATCTTCGCCTGGTATGTCCGCCGCATCACGAACTACAACGTTCTCTACGGAAGCGTCGGCACCAGCATGGCGTTGCTGGTCTGGATGTACCTGCTTGCCGCGATCGTGCTCTTCGGCTGCGCTTTCAACGCCGAGATGGAGCGAACCCGCGTCCGCCAGAACTCACCTGAAAACGATCGCGGAATCCCGCCTGCGCCGTAAAAACCGCGCGCGTCGCGGCCCGCGCCAGCCGGGGACCAGCGGCTGCCTGCCATGTCGCCGTGACGCGCGCGAAAGGCGAGGGTTGCCCGTCGCCTTGAAGGGAACTTCCCGAAATTTCACCGGAGCCACTCTCTCCCGGTTCTTCTAACGAAACTTGTAGCTGAAGGTCAGAGCCACCAGCGGGTAGTACTTAAACGGGCTCAGGCTGTTGTTGATCTTGGTTTGCTCAAGCTGCACGTTGGACTGAACGGTCGGATCCGTAGCTGCGTTCACACAACCGACGGAACTGCTGAAGAGGCAAGCGCTGCCATTAAGGTTCAAGGCCGCTTTCGGAGATCCCTCAAAGACAACTCCCGCCTCGAAGTTCAAACCAAAGTGTTTCGCGCTCCGGGGAAGCATGTTGCCAAAACCGATGAGTATCATCGGGGCGGCTTTGTTGAAAGTAACCGCTCCCGCGCCCGTGACCGGATTTGCCTGACCGCTGTAGTAAGTTGTATTCCCCAGCGAAAAGGACTGGCCCGCCGGGACCGAAGCATTCGCCGAGCCAGTATTACCGTTATAGAAGAGAATCCCGGGGCTGATGTGCAGGTCACCCTTCAGGTACTGATCGTAAGTCGCCTGCGCCGAACGAAGCTTCAGCTGGGCGTTATAGTTCACTCCGTCTTTCGAAAAATTATCGTTGTAGTTAAACCCGTTGAAGCCGGCGCGTACGTTCGACTTATGAGTTACCGCGGTAGCCGCCTGGATGCCCGCTCCAAGCGAGGAAGCCGTCAATCCGATCCCCAGTCTCGGAAGATCGGATTGCGCGAAGGATCGCAGCGGGGAAATACCCGTGAAACACAGTGCGGACAGGGTGAGTAAAAGACGTTTTGACAAGACATGCCTCCATGGGATTTGTATTTCTACTGTCTGTCTAAGCGGAGAACGCATGCGGAACAGGACACAAAAGTTTTGCCACGACCGGCGAATTACGGCAGGCAGTGTGATCGTTAATAGTTAGTGGGCAGCGGCGGGCGCCGCGCCTTTGGGCGGCCTCTGCATCAGAAAGGCCAGCGGCGCAAGACAAATGACGAGAACCGCCCCGAACGAAATGATGTCGATGTAGGCCAGGGTTGTGGCTTGGCCGGCGATCGTCCTGGAGACCACAGCATAGGCTTGTTGGGTCGCGACATTGGCCGGTATTCCCTGCCCCGCAAAAGCCTTCGCGATTCCACTCACCTGCTGGGTGAATGCCGGGTTCCCTGGAGACGCGTAAGCCGTCAGGTACACCTGGTGCCGCTGCTGCAGACGCAGCAGGAACGTGCTCAGCATGGAAATCCCCACGCTGCCGCCAAGGTTGCGCGCGAGATTCGTGATACCCGCAACCTGGTTGCTCTTGTGCCTCGGTATCCCTACGTATGACAGCGTATTAATTGGGATGAAGATGAAGGCAAGGCCCATCGTCTGGTAGACCCGATACATCGCGGCAGTCCGGAAATCGATCTCCAGATTGATGCTGGTCATGTGATAAAGCGCCATGGCCGTCGCCGAAAATCCGAAGAAGATCAGATAGCGGGGATCGACGCGCGAGACCAGCTGGCCGACAATCGGCATCATCACCATCAGCAGGATGGCGCCCAGCGACAATGCCTCGCCCGCGGTCTGAGCCGTGTAGCCCAGCAGCACTTGAAGAAACTGCGGGATCAGTACCGTCGTCCCGAACAGAACCACACCCAGGATAAACATCATGAAAGCCGCGGTAGCGAAGTTCTTCTGCTGAAGCAGGCGCACATCCAGGATGGGGTTGGAGTGCTGCCATTCGTTGCGAATGAACCACACGATGGTGACAAACGAAATCACGGACAGGCTGACGATCATGCGGGATGCAAACCAGTCCAGTTCCTGGCCTTTATCGAGGACCACCTGCAGGCAGCCGATCCCGACACCGATCAATCCCAGACCGACGTAGTCGATCGAATTGCGCAGCATCTTGCCGCGCTCGGTTGCCATATACGGCGGATCTTCGACGATTTTGTGGGTCAGATAGAGCGAGATCACTCCGACTGGCACGTTGAGGTAGAAGATCCATCGCCAGCTGTAGTTGTCGGTGATCCATCCGCCCAGCGTAGGACCAATAGCGGGCGCCATCACTACCGCCATGCCATAAATCGCGAACGCCATGCCACGCTTTTCCGGCGAGAAGGTATCCGCAAGGATCGCTTGTTCGCTGGTGGCGAGTCCGCCCCCTCCGAGGCCCTGCATCACGCGAAAGGCAACGAGGAGCCCCAGCGTTGGGGCCAGGCCGCAGAGGAATGAACTGACTGTGAAGATCGCCACGCAGCTCATGTAGAAGCGTTTACGGCCTACCAGCACAGACAGCCATGCGCTGATCGGGAGCACTACGGCGTTCGATACCAGGTAGCTGGTGAGCACCCAGGTGGCTTCATCCTGCGATGCGGAAAGTCCCCCGGCAATGTGAGGCAAAGCGACGTTGGCGATTGAGGTGTCGAGCACCTCCATGAAAGTCGCGAGGGTAACGGTTAACGCGACGATCCATGGATTGAACTTCGGTTTCCAGGGAGCGTAGAGCTGTGCGTCTTCAGCCATTAAGCGGGGTTATTGTCGATTGTCGCACCGAAGGCAAAACAGGAGGCGTTCCGCGAGCGCCGATACGTTCGTCCAGACTGCTATGAATTACCGATTCTGGTTGTCACTCACCGCTCTGTCAGCGTTTGTGGCCGGTCTTCAGGTTCAGGCCCAGACGGCCCTGCCACCCTTTTCTGCTTTTCTTAAAGCAAACAGCACTATTCAGAACATCGCCACCGATCCGGGCGGTAATATCTTCGTGGCCGGTCAGGTTCCCTCCAACGGACAGGACGTATTCGTGGCAAAGATCGATCCGGCTACGGCGAAAATGTCTGGATCGCCTATATCGGCGGATCGTCCGCTGAAACCGCCGGGGGTCTGGCAATCGACCCGGCAGGAAATGCCTATGTCACCGGGAGCACCACTTCCACCGACTTCCCCGCTGTGCTGGCTTCAAACGCTTCGGTATCGGGGCAACCGATACCGTTTGTCACGAAACTGAGTTCGAACGGTGCGGTGGCCTATTCCACGCTGTTTTCAAACGGCGCTCCCGCCGTACCGTCCGCAATCGCGTTGGACAGCGCCGGCGAAGTCGTTATCTCGGGGATGACGAGCAGCGCCGCGTTTCCGTCAACCGCGGGAGCGTACAACAATCCATGGAACACAACTCCGCCGTTCGTAACCAAACTGGACGCGACAGGAACAAAGCTGATTTTCTCGGCGGTAGGGGTGGGCGGCTCAAGCGTTGCGCTCGACCCCGCCGGTAATATCGTCGTCTCCGGCTCAACGACCTCAGGCTTGTATCCGGTCACAGCGGGCGTATTTCAATCCACCGTCGCTACCAAACCGCAGTGCGATCTGGTAGGTCCCTGCTCTGGCGAGGTTTACATGACTTCAGACCAATACGCGACGAGGATGCGCGCGGACGGATCGAAGCTGCTCTATTCCACATTTCTCACCGGTTCTTCCGGCTCCTATAATACGGGCCTCGCAGTCGATGGCGCCGGGGATGTCTGGGTAACGGGGATCACCGATTCGAGCGACTATCCGTACACCGGAGCCTCCGGAGCAAACGGGCATATGGCTTTGTTTACCGGTGAACTGGACCCGACGGGTTCAAAACTGCTGGTGTCGGTTCAACAGGGTGGTTCGAGTCTTACGCTGGACCCGCTGGGAAACGTCGTCGTCGGAGGGTACTGGCCTGTCTCACCGTTCCCCGAGCAGTATATGGACTGATGAACGATGCAGCCGGTGTGCCAGTGGCGCGCGGAGGCGTGACTGTGACGTTCGATGGCATTCCGGCGCCGCTGCTGTATGCGTCCGCGAACCAGATCAATGTGCAGGCGCCGTTCGCAGTGAAACAATCCACTGCGATGCAAATTACATTCAACGGATCGCAGGTAGCCTCCCAGGAGTTTGCAGTCGTGCCGGAGAATCCGAGTCTGATTGCGGTAGCCGGTCACGACCCCACCGCGGTTGCATTCAATGCGGATGGAACACTCAATTCATCTTCGAATCCTGCGCAAGCCGGGGCGGAACTGACGCTTCTGGTGAACGGAACGGGTCTCGATGCAACAAATCAGGTAACGGGAAGCCTGAGCGGTTCCAATCCCCCGCTCATCGCGGCTCCGGTTGCGGTATCGGGCAACTTCATTTTTTCCGGAGACAATTATTCGCTCGAAGTCGATTCGTTCACCGATGCGCCTGGCACGATTTCTGGCTTGGGACAGATAAAAATACGCGTGCCGCCCCCGCCGCCGTCTCTTAATCCTTCGCTGTATTTGCCTCTGACTCTGGTCATCAACGGGGCTGAATCCATGGTGCACCCCGGCGTGTATGTCAAGCCGTAGGATATGGCGGGCCGGAGATCGTCTCCGCTTCAAATCCGGCGCAGGTCAGCACCGGCAGGCGCGGATATTTCGGATATTGAGGTTCGCTGAATGAACGCAGACACATGGTGAACGCGCTTCCCCGGTCGGTGCGGATTTCCTTGCTGTGGACGCATTGCGCGCAGAGTCCGGAATCGGGCGCATTCATCCCATCAGTCTAACCAGCCAGCCCGGCGCCCGCTGAATACGCCGCCTGACTTCAGCGCACTCAGCGGGCAGCGAAGGGCCCGCGGCTGTTAGCGGACTCGGGGCGTCGCCAGCGAAGAAGCTTCGTCCGCTGCGTTGGCCATCTCAAACAGAAGTGCGATGAAGGCCTGGGACTGACCGATGAACAGACCATCCGCGATCAAGGCGTTTACGAAGCCGACCGCGTCGATCTGACCCAGACCGGTGGGGCGTATCACGGCGCAGTGAGGCAGGCTGGGGCTGATGAACTCACAGGGCACAGGGAAGATCAGATTGGTCTGAAGCAACGGATTGTTGGTCGCGTTGAAGTCCGGAAAGACCAGCCCCGTGACCGGATCGGTAAACGGAGCGATGGGCGTTTGTACGCCGTTGCCCGCAAAGTCCACCCATTCGAGGAAATGCGCGATCTCATCGCCGCCGATACTCATTACGACACGCAGCACCTCCGCATCCGAGACATGCTGGCCAAGAGTCGCATAAAGACTCAGGCCGCCCTGTTCGACGAAGCCGAAGTGAAATGCCGCGATGTTGGCAATGGCCTGAATGTGGGTTGCCGGTGCGAAGTCGGCGTTCGTTTTCGGGATGGCCGTGAACTGGCCTGCCGCCACCGCCGGAAGCGCCTGTGGGAATGTCACGCCAAAGTCGGGGTTTGTAGAACTGCGGTAGCGCGTATACCAGCTGGTGTCGACGGAAAGCTGCATGAGGTTGGTGAGGCGTCCCGTTTGCTGGGCACCGGTGGCCTGACTGCTGGGCAGAACGCGGAACGCATCGAGGTCCACGGGCGTTTGACCGCGCAGCGCGAGATAGGCGTTGAGAAACGCCGCGTGACTCTGTTCGTCGAGCGTGTTACTCGTGATGTACTGCGAACCATCGGGGTCGAGCTGCTGTAAGGCCAGCTGGTAGGCATTTTGAGTACCGGCGGTAACGCCGCCGAGTTCCGCGTACTGCTGCCAGAGGTCGGACTCGATCAGTTCCGCGGCTGCGAGGAATTTCAGAATAGCGGCGTCGCCGCTGGAGAGGCGCGCGCGGCTCTGTGCCTGCAGTGCCGGGGCGCCCAGGGCGGAGGCGCCGGCAATGGCCGCGCCCGCCGTGAGACTGTTTTTTAGAAAAGAACGCCGGTTATTGATGTTCGCTTTTGTGATGGCTTGTTTCATAATCTCCTAAGAACTCCAGGGCGCCATATAACGGCGTCCGGCTTCAGCATGCTGTGTTTCATGCGGGGAATTGCACGCCTCGCGTAAACGCCTTGTAAATTCCTGGGCGTGCGGGCAAACGGTGGCGGCGTTCGTACGATGCGGTGCGGTTGGCGCGTCTCGTGGCGTGAGATATGTCACTCAGGCAGAGAGTAAATCCGTCCAGGATAGAATCGGCCCAATGAGTTATGAAGCCGTCAGTTTCGAGATCCGCGACAGCGTGGCGTGGATTACTTTCAACCGCCCTGCCAGCATGAATGCGATGAATCGTCAGACTATGACGGATCTCTATGACATCGCCAACCGGTGCGCTACGGATAAGAGCATCCGGGCGGCTGTTCTTACTGGCGCGGGTGAACGGGCCTTCTGCGCGGGCGGCGACGTGACGGGCTTCCATGCGGATCGCGACAACATCGCACTGCGGGTTCATGAAGGCACCACGCTGCTGCATAGCGCGGCTTCGCGGTTTTCCTGGATGCGGGCGCCGTTGATCGCGGCTGTGAACGGCGTCGCGGCGGGCGCGGGGTTGAGCGCTCTGGCGTGGTGCGATCTGGCCATTGCAGCCGATACAGCGACCTTCACCAGCGCTTATACGAAGATCGGCTTCACTCCGGACGGCAGTTCGACGTGGTTCCTGTCGCGTTTGATCGGCCGGCGGCGCGCGATGGAACTGTACCTGACCAATCGCGTGCTCACCGCGCAAGAGGCTTTG
>Ga0302326_10021382_pt1 | contig 13275 bp, 9 predicted proteins | sample Palsa_T0_3_FD_202264 | JGI IMG/M metagenome (GOLD analysis project Ga0302326, IMG submission 202264) | Peat permafrost microbial communities from Stordalen Mire near Abisko, Sweden - Palsa_T0_3 | ecosystem: Environmental > Terrestrial > Soil > Palsa > Peat permafrost | place: Sweden: Abisko... | reverse complement strand
TGGAGGCTTGAGCCGGGCGCATCGGTGTCGAGACCTCCTGGCGCGCCCGCGAAGATCGCAAATAAAAATGGGCGGCCATGGCGCCCCCCAACAACAAAGCGGTGATCGCAAGAGAAAGGTAAATTCGTTTACTGCCGCCCCGCGCACCGCCACTTTCCGCAGACGAAGTTTGAGGAAGGGCCAGAACCGTGGGCCAATTGCAGTGCGGGCAGGTGATTTTCTGCCCGGCAGCGTGAGCGGGAAATTCTAAGTGGCCGCCGCAGTGTTGGCAGGAGCATTTTGCGAAACTTTCCGGTTGCGGCATGAGACGTTGTCAGGAAGACAGTGCCAAAATCCGCCACGAGTAGCAACGCCTTAAATTACGAATACAAAGTCTATCGCGGCCGGGGTGAACGCCGGTCGCGACACGCGAAAGGCCCGAATTTAGCCTCGGGCCTTTCTCTCTTCATTTGTGTTGGCGCTGAACCGGCGTGGGATCAACGGCTCAGCGTTTGACTTGACTAAGGGCGAGCTTCTCCATTGCCGCCTCCAACTCGTTCAAACGTTGCGCGAGTGAATCGTTTTGCGCTTTCAAGGATTGGATTTGCGCGTCCTTCTCATCCAGTTTGGTTTCAAGTTTTTGGTTTAACCCCTTAATGGCCGCCAGCTCCACGCCGTGGAGATCGGAGTCGTTGAGAACCGTGTCCTTGTCATTCAAAGGAAAGAGCGCATGGAAGTCTTGCGCCATCGTGCCAATGTGCCGCTGAGGATAGCCTTTGTAGCTCCATTCGACCACGGGCAGTTGCGCCACTTTGTCGAGCACCGAAGTCGCCTCAACGGGCGCAAAGCGGTCCTTTAGATTGCGATCGCTGGAGAACGCCCAACTGCCTTCGCCTGGCGACCACGAAACACTCTGGTCCGAACCACTGGAGCTTGTGAAGAAGGACACGCCGGCACCATATTCGACAGGGTTTATTTGCATGGCGAAAGTGGAAATGCCGGAACTATCCACTCCGGTGTTGACGTAGAATCCGCCTGTGGCGCGGACATTGAAGGAGTTCTCTATCCCTTCGTTACCTGGCTGCGCATAAGGATTAAACACATAAGGGCTGTTATCGGCCCAGGTAAATTCGCCGGGTTCATTGGCCAAAGCATTATAGCCGGCCGCAAAGCAATTCGCGGCGGTGGTAGTATTATTTTGTCCGCCAGGGATGGTGGAATACTGGCCGCCCGCCGTATTGGCGGTGCCACCACCTACAGTGGAGAACGAGGAACTGCTGGCAATCGAATTATCATCCCCGCCGCAGATGACGGAATTCCAGGAGTTGCTGTTAATGACGCAAGAATATCCGCCGCCAATGACACCCGTGCCGAAGTCGCTGGTGTCACCATAAATGACGTTGCGCAAGCCACCGCTAATCACAGAATAGTCCGCGCTGTCAAGAATGGCATTTACGTAACCACCGGCGATAGTGGACTCACGGTCGTTGTAGCCAATTTGGTTGTCCCACCCGCCGCCAATGACGGAGTGGTCTGAATTATTGCTGATCGTATTTTGCTCGCCGCCGGAAATAACGGAGTCGTTGGAGTTGGTATAAATGATATGAGATGCTCCTCCGCCAATGAAGGAGGATCCGGTATCACTGCTGTCCCCCTGAATAGTGTTAAATTGACCTCCAGCAATCGTTGAATATGCGGAATCTGAAAGAATGATGTTCACATAACCACCTGCGATGGAGCCTTCATAAACGTTTGAACCGATGGTGTTGTCCCAGCCCCCGCCAATGACAGAGTGATCGGAATTAAGGCTGATGACATTCTCCTCGCCGCCGCCAATGAAAGAGAACTCAACTAGGATGGAGTTCAGATAGCCTCCAGATATCGTGGATACTTGGGAATTAGTCTCGATGGAATTGTCGTAGCCACCGGCAATGGTGGAAAAAGGAGAATTGGCAGCGATGAAATTCAACGGGCCACCACCAATGAAAGAATAGAAAGAATTGCTCCCAATGCCGTTACCATAGCCGCCGGCAATAGTGGAGTCGAAGCTGTTGGCGAGTATCCCGTTTTCAAAGCCGCCGCCTAGAAAGGAAAAGGAAGAGTTCGTATAGATGACATTGTACTGACCGCCCACGAGAACCGCATTAGTGCAGGCGGACATAATGGTGTTGCCACCCCCGCCGCCGATGAAGGACGCGATGCTGTTGCTTTGGATGGCGATGACATTACCGCCGGCGATGACGGAAAAATCGGAATAGGCCCCGATTGAATTTACATACACAGATCCCTGAAAGTTTGTCGCGCCACCGCCGCCAATCACCGCTCCCACCGTGCCAGCCGCTACAGAATTCTCAATAGAACCGCCAATGAGATTCGGCGCGCCTGTGGGAGTGCTGTTTCCTGCGTAAAGCGATGGCCCACCCACCTCCAAGCGCAAAGCGCGCATCCCATCCACGTGCAGCTCCAACGGTTGATTGTCGGTCGTTCCCAGGAAATTGAGGCCGGGAGTCGTCCCGCTATTGCCCAGCAACTGCCAGAAATTGGACGCGCCCAGGCCATTCAAGGTGAATGCATTCACGCTCGTCAGACCGGCCCCGTTGCCGGTGAAACTGTTGCCCGCGTTATTCAAGGTAATCGGGTTGCCGTAAGTGCCTGTTAAATTGGCCGAGGCGACCGCGCCGCTAATCTGGGCCGCCGGGAGGCTGCCGGACAAATTGCTGGCGGTGATCGCGTAAGGCGCAGAGGTGATTTCTTGCAAAGGGGTCAGCGGAGTAAACGCGCTGCCGCCATTGGTTCGCACGAGAATTTCCAAATATAAAGTCTGCCCTGTCCACGGCGAGTCTCCGAAATCGATAACCGTCGTAAAGAGACCGTCGGTCACCAGGATGTCAGTGTTGGTCTTGGGCGAACCCACCAGAGTGCCCAATGTGGGCGCCGTATAAAGGCCGAAAGCAAAGTCGTAGGCGCCATTAGCCGGTGCGTTGCTGATCGTCAATTGGCCTTGATAAGTGAAGGCCGTGCCCTGGCCGAAAGCTGTCGAGAGGAAGGTATTCAAGGCAAAGAAAAGAAAAACTACTGTTTTTATTATGCATTTCATAATTTCTTAATGATTTGTGATGTTTTAGTGATGTTGCTTTTCGGGCCTTAGCCGTTTTTCCCAGAATCCCGATCAACTGTCAAAGGAAATTAAAGGTTCAACCATTCCTGGTCGAAAACACCATCCCGCATTTTTTGCGACTTGAACTTCGCCGCGCAGACAGGCACGTATCGGCTATCAATATTTGCCCATGAGCGAACAAGTGTATCTCGCAATTGACCTCGGCGCGGAGAGCGGGCGGGTCATGGCCGGGTCGTGGAATGGCCGCGCCATGTGCGTGGAAGAGTTGCACCGATTCCCCAACGGCCCGATCGCGCTGGCCGGCACGTTGCGCTGGGACGTGCTTCGTCTTTGGGCGGAAATCCTCCACGGACTCACCATGGCGGCCAAACGCTTTGGCGAGGCCATTGTCTCGGTCGGCGTGGATACCTGGGGCGTGGATTTTGTCTTATTGACAAAGAATGGGGAAATCCTTGGGCAGCCGTACCATTATCGGGACGCGCGCGTCACTGGCATGCTCAAGCGGGCTTTTGGCACCGTGTCGCGGGCGGAGATTTTTGCGCAGACGGGATTGCAGTTCATGGAGATCAACACGCTTTACCAATTACTGGCGTTACAGCAATCGCACCCGGAGCTGTTAGCTGCGGCGGATTGCCTTTTGATGATGCCCGATTTCTTTCATTGGTGCCTTTGCGGTTCACGCGTGGCTGAATTTACGAACGCCACGACCAGCCAATGCTTCAATCCCATCAAGCGGGATTGGGCTTTTGCTCTGCTCGAAAAATTCGATCTGCCCACGCGCATTTTCCCAAAGATTGTCCCGCCTGGCACCGAGTTGGGGCAATCGCGTGAATCCGTCTCACAGCAAACCGGCCTCGGTCGCATCAAAGTTGTCGCGCCCCCGAGCCATGACACGGCTTCGGCCGTTGCCGCCATTCCCACCCAAAACCACGGCCGATCTGATTGGGCTTATATCAGTTCGGGCACGTGGTCCTTGATGGGCATCGAGACGCAACAGGCCGTGCTGTCGGATCGCGTGCTCCAACTCAATTTCACCAATGAGGGCGGCATCGACGGCACATTTCGCCTCCTCAAGAACATCACCGGCCTCTGGTTAGTGCAACAATGCCGAAGAGCCTTCGAGTCGAGCGGACGCCATTTCGATTACGCCGAACTGACGCGCTTGGCGGAATCGGCGCCGGGCCCGCACTCCATCGTGGATCCTGATGATGCGCGGTTCGCCAATCCGCCGAACATGCCGGCGGCCATCCAGGATTTTTGCCGCGAGACGAACCAAGCCGTCCCGCAAAGCGAGGGCGCGTTGGTGCGTTGCGCTTTGGAAAGCCTCGCCGCCAAATACAAGGTGGTCCTGGCGGGCCTGGAAGAATTGGCCGGACAACGAATCGATGTTATCCATGTGGTCGGCGGCGGCTCGCGCAATCCGCTGCTCAACCAATTGGCGGCGGACCGTTGCGGGCGACAAATCGTAGCCGGGCCGGTTGAGACGACGGCATTGGGAAATTTGCTTTCGCAGGCTCGGGCCGCGGGAGAGTTAAAATCACTTGCCGAGATGCGTCAGGTAGTGCGATGTTCCAGTGCATTGCACGTCTTTGAGCCAAGGGCGTAAAATTCATGATACGCAAAGAAAAGTCGAGTTGGGCGGCCAAGAGCAAGAGCGCTAAAGTGCGCCGCCCTCTTCCACGATCTTTCAAAGACCTGACCCCGAGCAAACACTTTAATCCCCGCACCTTCTTTTATGAAATGGTGTGGAAAGCGCTTCTAACCAAGCGGACTGGGGAACACGTTCGACCCAAATTTCCCAAACTGACGCAGGGACAAATCGCGCTGACGTGGATAGGCCATGCCTCTTTCCTGGCGCAGTTCACGGATTTGAATGTGCTCATCGATCCCAATTTCGCTAATTGGCTGCTGGTCATCAAACGACTGCGCCGGGCCGGAATGAAAATCCAGGATTTGCCGCCGATTGATCTGGTGTTGCTGACGCATGCGCACTTCGATCATTTTCACAAACCTACCCTGCGCCGCCTCCCCTCTTCGCCCAAAATCGCGGTCATGCCTTGGGGAATGGGCGACCTGGCCGGGAATCTTGGCTTTGAAAGAATCATTGAGCTTCAGTGGTGGGAAAGCTTTTCGCATGAAGATTGGCGCGTGACTTTGGTGCCTTCGAAACACTGGGGCGCGCGCACCTTGCGGGACAATCACCGGGGCTATGGGGGCTTCGTGCTCGAGTACCAGGGGCGCAGACTTTACCATGCCGGCGACAGCGCCTACTTTCCCGGCTTTAAGGAAATTGGCAAGGTTTGCCCGCCGGAGATCGCCATGCTTCCCATTGGCGCCTATTACCCGGACTCTTTTCGACATGTCCACATGGGGCCGGACGAAGCCATTAAGGCCTTTGCGGACCTACAAGCGAAATGGCTCGTTCCGATGCATTATGGGACTTTCAAGCTCTCCTTTGAAGACTTGGACGAACCACCGCGCTGGCTAAAAGAACTCGCTGATAGCAACGGTTTAAGCCAGCATCTGCGAATCTTGCAAGAAGGCGTCCCAACCATCTTCTAACCACAATAGGCAGGGGGTTTCAGAGGGTTTTATACCGCTTATTGTATCTCGTTGGCCAATAAGGACAAACTAGATCAATATTTATTAGTATCTTTGCCAGCATTATAAAACTCTTATCATAAGCAACTTGCGCAACAAATGACCAGGGTTTGTTCCGTTTGCGCAAAAAAACTAGTTGTCAATTTTTTTAGGATTCCATAGTGTGCGGCTCAATGCACCGTTTTTGGTGTGCGGGTGGGCGATAAGGTTTCGCCCTCAAGGCACAGAAAAGCGATTAACGTAAAACACATCACATCTCAGGAGGAACATGAAAATCGAAAAATGGACACTAGGGTTGGCCGCCGTCGGGCTGGTCACCCTTTCACCCGGGCTTGTCGCTCAATCGGCGGCGCCCCTGGTTCCCGTGCAGACGGCGTTGTCCGCGACCACCATTAGTGGCTACGTGGACACGTCGGCTGTTTGGAACCCTGGCACAGGCAACGCCAATCCGGCACCTTATGCCCTCAATGCAGGAAAACAAGATGGCTTCAATCTTGATTCCGTTGACCTCAGGATCGAAAAAGGCCTGGACGACGCCCAATGGTCGGCCGGTTACGTCCTTGAATTGAGCTACGGCCCTGATGCGCGGATTATCGACGGTGGCGCTTACCCGATCCGTCAGGCGTTCGTCACGCTGCGCACGCCCGTCGGAAACGGCATTGATTGGCAAATTGGACGTTGGGACTCCTTGCTCGGAAAGGAATCGAACGATAACTACAACAACGCAAACTTCACGCGTTCGTATGCCAAAGCGTTCGAACCCACGGAAAATACGGGACTGCTCGTCTCCTACAAGGTCAATGATTCCATCAACCTGCAGGCTGGCGTAGCCGATACGCTCTCCACCGAGGGCACTTCGGTCAACGCCCGCGCTGGCACTGGCCAATACACGGTCGAAAGCAAGAAAGCCGTGCTCACGTTGGTAACCTTGACCGCGCCGGATCAATGGGGATTCCTCAAAGGCTCCACGCTCTTCGGCGGATTTGACCATGGCCAGGGAGTCAACACTGCCGACAGGACGGAATGGTTCGTTGGCACCACGGTCACGACTCCGATCAAAGACTTGACCCTTGGAGCTTCTTACGATCTCATTGACCACGCCGATGTCGTAGCCCCCGCGGGCGCGGGCTTCGGAGCCGCATCAGCCGACGCCGGTTACTTCTATTCAGTCGCTGCCTACGGCTCCTACAAGGCCACCGATAAACTCTCATTCCACACCCGATTTGAATGGGCCGACGGCGAAGCCTTGGGTGGATTGCAAGATGCCGAAGTTGGAGCAGCGAGCGTGGCGCCCGGTCAATTCGCGCCTAACGCGCTCGACAAAGTCCTGGCGCTTACTGGCACCGTGCAATACGACCTGTGGGCCAACGTTATCAGCCGCCTGGAAGTCCGTTGGGACCATTCCTGCAGCGGCGCGGATACGTTCGGTGGCAACGGCCCGCTTGGCACCGTTCTGCCCGACAAGAAGAACGAAGTGATCATCGCAGCCAACGTGATCTACAAGTTCTAATTGACTGACGCAGTCTGAATTCCAACCCCTTCCGGGAAACCGGGAGGGGTTTTTTGTTATGCCATAAGCCTACGGAATATCGGACCTTCGCGCCCTTTGCGTGAGGAATTCTGAGGCCCCCAAACTTTTTCCTTTCCCTTTGGCTTCCTGCACGCTACTAGTGACTTGTGGCAGTTGAAACAAGCCAAAGCGTCGCTTATTGCATTTGGGCTGCAGACAATGTCGTCTATGGCCCAGTCGAGCTGCCGACTCTTATTGGCTGGGTCAAAGACGAGCGGGTGCTGCCTGAAACCTGGGTCTTCGACGGCCAGAATGATCGCTGGCGCAAGGCTGCCAATTTGCCGGAATTGCAAATGTTCTTCCGCAAGAAGAACGAGAACGCGGCAGCCGGCGCAACTTCCGTCTTGTCCATCGCCAATGCCGAAATCACGCCGGGCATGCTGCGCCGCGTGAAAGCTCTGGCCGAGCTTAATGATGACCAACTGGGACGCTTCGCTCGTTTCATGGAAACCCATGCCGTCCGCCAATGGGCGCACATCGTCAAACAAGGTGATCCCGACGACGGGATGTTTCTTGTGCTTGACGGTGAACTGCGGGTGCGATTGATGATTGGCGGCAAGGAAACTATTTTGGCCACGCTCGGACCAGGTGAGTGCTTTGGCGAAATCGCCCTCTTTGACCAGGGCCCAAGATCGGCGGATGTCATTGCCAACAAAGACAGCATCTTGTTGAAAATCACTTCCGAAGCTTTTGACAAACTGCGCCGCGAAGCCCCCGAGTTGTCCGCTCCCATTCTCTTTGCCATTAGCAAGACGCTGGCGGCGCGCATCCGGGCGGATAACAAACGCATCAAGGATTCCGTCAGTTTCGCGCGCGCGGCAGGACACTGACAAAGCGCTGGCGGCGTTTTGGGCAGGCTGGATAGAAAATAACAACCGGCCTTCCCGGCAAGTATTCCCACTTACGCTCGCAATCCATTCCGGCGTAGGCACTTCAAACTTCCGTCTTGCCTTTTTTTCCCGCTGTGGCATCGCCTTTGCTATGAAAGGGCTTGTCCAATAAAGGACGCCCGGCCGGTCATTTAATGAAAAAAATTGAAGCAATCATAAAACCATTCAAGCTGGAAGAGGTGAAGGATGCTCTGAGCCAAATCGGCATCGAAGGCATGACCGTCAGCGAAGTCAAAGGCTTTGGGCGGCAAAAAGGACACACTGAAATTTATCGCGGCAGCGAATACAAAGTCGATTTTCTGCCCAAAATCAAAATCGAAATTGTGCTGCCCGATTCCCGCGTCGAAAGCGCCGTGGGGGCGATTGTCAGTTCGGCCAAGACCGGCAAAATTGGCGATGGAAAAGTTTTCGTCTCAGAAGTTGAGGAAATCGTTCGCATTCGCACAGAAGAAAAAGGCGAAGCGGCTATTTGACCTGAACACCAAACGCACTCCATCCCAAGTCCTGTATGAAGCAATTCTTTTGCTTGACTCTTGTTTTACCTGTCTTCTCGCCGGTTTATTCTCGGCCCAGGCTGTGATGAAAAGAGCAACACCTTCACGCGCCATCCAAGTTATCACGGATAATTTCACGCGCCGTTGAGTCAATAATTGTGGACGGGATCCACAGTTGGCTCAACAGCGCGTATCCCGATTGGGTTAAAGCGAGCGTAAAACGAACGCTCAAATTGAGTATACAGGTCTTGCCTTTACCTTCGTTTGCTTCGTTGCCTTCTGTTAAAATCTGTCTTTAGTTTTTGTTTGAGCCGGAAAAAGCGACATTTCACACCAAGGAAACGAAGCAAACGAAGATTAGGTAGTAAGTTGCTGTGGCTATCCACGCTACTTTGTTTATTGACGAATCGCGTTCCTCAAAAAGAATAAATGCGGCGCGATAAACTGTGCCGCAGCATGAAGCAAGTCAGCGCGGCAAACGCGCCGTAGCTTAGCAAGACCAGTACAGGATTCGGATTGTTCGTGTGGCTGAAATAGAAACTGGTCTCCGCGGCGAGCATCGCGGGTGCACCAATGGCAATCCAGGTCAACACTGCTCCCACCACCAGATTTTTCACGCGCAGAGCGAAATAGGTCGCAAATACCGGCAGAGCCAGAAACGCGCAAACGATGGCAAAAAGCGTTGGAAATGTTTCCTCAAACCAATCGTAATCAAAATGACCATACGGAATTGACGCCAAAGAGTCAGAGAAGGCAAACACCAACAGAATGAGCGCCGCCGGCAGGAATTGTTTCCACAGCCCCCACACGCGGCCGAAGATCAATTTGTTGACAGAAATCGGCGTGACCAAAAGCAATTCCAGCGCCCCGCTGCGCTTTTCCTCCAGGAAGCCACTCACACCGATAAATGTGCAAACCCCCGCCAGCGTCAATAATAAGGGCGTTTGAACGATATCAGAAATCTCCGCCCGCCCGCCCGAGGCCGCGCCTTCAACAATCAAAAAGCCAGCACAAAGTCCCCATTTGGCGGTGCGCGCTTTCCAGGAATATTGTTGCAGCCAGGCGATGGGATTCCGGTCCAGGGATCGTTGCATTCGTCGCCGCCACCAATTGGAGAACATGGGTGTGGAGTAACGCTTCGCCATCCGTTCCCGCCGCCGTGAAGGTATCTTGTCCTGCCAGGTAAGCTCAATGCGCCAGGCTGCATATCTGGCCACGAAATAGAAGATCAATAGTGCCAGCGGCGGCCCGGCGAGGAACAGCCACTTTAGCAGTTCCGCTATTCCCGGAATCATTCTGACAATGCCCGATTGAATGTTTCCGCCCACGAGCGCGACTCCGGACAAAATGAATGTCAGAAACAGATTCCATTCCCATGCGTCCGGCGGTTGAGCGACGCCAAACATCGCTGCCGGCGGCCGAATCGAAAAGGCGATGATGAAAAGCTGGGCGAACGCGATCAAAAAGATCAGCGCCAGCGCAAAAGCCAAAAGAAAAGCCACCGTGCGATTCCTTGCTAAGGATGATGCGAGCAAGCCCGCCGCCAGGCACAACACCGCCGAGCAGAACTCCAGGCTAAACTCCCTTAAGGCGTTTCCCCATGTTACACCGCCGGTTAGAAACGGAATCGTCAGGATCGGTAACACCGCCAGCCAAAGAGTGAAGGCCCGCAACCCTTGCCCCAATGCTTTGCCCGCGACGATTCCGCCCGCGCTTAACGGTGTCATGAATAATAATCCTAAAGTCCCCTCCCGTTTTTCGCGCGCAATGCAATCCGCCGTCATCGCCGGGACGATCAATAAGATCAGCCCCATCAGCAGGGAATGCAGGCTGACCAGGAGGTAACCACCCAATTGCGCGGCGGGCAAACGCAAATTCCTGGCGATCACCCAAAGCAACCCTGTGCCCACAGACGCGCTGAGCAATCGCAATCGTCGATTAGCGGGTCGCCTGGAGCCTTCCCGCAGTTCCCTTTGCAGCACGGGCCAGACGTTGGATAGTCCGCTAAGGATTTTCCTCATAGGCCCAACGCCAACTGCGGACCTTCCGGCTTGCGAAACGCGGCGATGGATAACTCCGGCCAGGCATTGGCAAATCCCGCCTTGCGCCGCGCGATATGGAACATTTGCGAAATCTGCTCCGCGAAAATCCCTTCCCCGCGCATGCGGGAACCGAAGCGCGCGTCATTGAGCTTGCCGCCACGCACGGCGCGGATTCGGCCCATGACTTTATCTTTCTTTTCCGGCACATTTTCGTCCAGCCAGCGTTCAAAAATGGGCGCGACGGTCAGCGGCAAGCGGAGGATTTCTGTGCCGGCCCACCATGCCCCAGCGGCTTTACACGCGGCCAGAACCTGCGGGATTTCGTGATCGTTGAGGCCGGGAATGACCGGAGCGACCAGCACTCCCACCGGCACCCCCGCTTTCGCTAAGGCTTCCACGGCTGCGAGGCGGAAGCGGGGCGACGCCGCGCGCGGCTCAAGTTTGCGGGCCAAATCGGTATCAAGTGAATTGATGGAAAGATGAACCATGACCGCGTTATGCGCTGCCAGTTCGCGCAGGTAATCAATATCGCGCGTGACGAGGTGATTCTTGGTGATGATGGTGACTGGATTTCTGAATTCCGCCAGCACCGCGAGGCACTTGCGCGTCAACTGCAATTTGCGCTCAATGGGTTGGTAACAGTCCGTCACGCCGCTCATGGCCAGCATTTGCGGTTTCCACTTGGGCGATGAAAGCTCGCGCCGCAACAATTCCGGGGCGTTTTCTTTAACCATGATCTTCGATTCGAAATCCAAACCGGCTGAGAAGCCCAAATACTCATGCGTATTGCGCGCGTAGCAATAGGAACAGCCGTGCTCGCATCCCCGGTAAGCATTGAGGCTGGCGTTGAAAGCAATATCCGGGCTGTCATTGTAACTGATGATGCTTTGGGAAAGATCGCGCAGAAATTGCGTGCGCGGCGCTGGATCATCTTCAGGATTCCAATCGGCGTCCCGCTCCAGCGTGATTTGTTCGAAGCGATTCGGCGGATTGGCCGTTGCGCCCCGCCCACGAGGCGAAGAAGGAGCAGATGGGTTCTGCGCTGACATGCGGACATTTTCCGGCAAGCGGCGCTTTGTGTCCAGTCTCGCCGCACGTTTCGTTTATGACGTCAATCGCCGCAAATAATCGAACGAAAAAATCCCAGAGCTGTGCCCATCGGCCCAAATCGGTTGCACAGCGTATCCGCCGACCAATTCGATGCGTGCCAATTGAAACGAGCGCGGCGACATCGGCTTGTCCGGCCCTTTGTGTAATTGCCCCATGATGTCGCGTTCCCCCATGCAGCCGGCGCACGGGCAAGCGCGGCGCATTTTTTCCAGCGCGACAAAAGTCTCGGTGCCATCGTCCCATTTGACGGCCAATTCCACGCCAATTTGTTGAACATCCAGCAAACGCATATCTGTCTGGGGGAGCGCGGGCGTCACGCCCGCCGTGTTCAGCGTCCCGCTGAACACATCTTCGCATACAGTGTTTCTTACAACGCTCAATCCCGCTAGCTTTTAAACTCCTGCCAGTCCTCCATGACCTGCTCGCGCATCGCACTGGCGGCTTTATAGAGCCATTTGGCTGGCTTGCGTCGCAGGTCCTTAGCGATGGCTGCGCCCTGGCCGCTGCCCAGATGAATATTGGCCGTTTCCCATCCCATGCAATGCAACAGATACAATTCGTCGCGTTGCTTCGGCAGATGAGCCAACTCCAGCCGGAAACAATCGGGTGATAACCGGCGCGCAATCCAATCGCCGTGAATTCTCCAAAATGGATCGGCGACACGAACCGCGCTGGTGACGATTTTCTCGATGTAATTCGCCGCATCCTTTTTGCCCTCGGCGAACGCGCTGGCGGATGGCGCCCACGCTTTGGCTTCGCGGGCGATGGATCCACCCAGCCAATCCCCGACGCCCGTAAATCGTTCCCGGCCCAAGCTGCCCAGGCCCGCAATGCGATGGGAATAGCGCAACGGAATTTTCGTCTCGGGAAGGATGGACTGAATGGCCTCAATAGCGTCTGCGCACGGGCGCTTTTTGAGGGGTACCAGCTTCCTCAATTTCTCCCAGAATTTTTCAGGTTCCACAAGGCGATGCCGAGCCATCACGCGCAGGGGCGTGCTGCGATCCACAAGAACGAAAGGTTTGCCGCCCGCTTTGATGCCGTCGGTGTAACCGCGCAAAATTTCCGCCGCTGCGGTCTTGGGTGGGATGTCCAATTCCGCCACCGCGAGAAACGCGCTGGTCGTCAGTCGCACGAGGTCGTTGCTGTAAGGCAGAGGGTAGGCTTCGTCAAAATCATTGACACCCCAAATCAAGCGAGCTTCGACATCGCGCCAGGTGCCGAAATTCTCCACGTGCAAATCGCCCACAGAAAGGACGCGCGGGCCATCGGCGACCTTGCAGCAGACCTCCGGCCAGACGTGTGCCCAGCGATAATAAGTGGCGCGTAAGAATTGGAACGAATCCGCGCGCATCCGTGCGTGCTTGAGCTTGAGATCGTCCGGCAGCAGCCGAAGATGCGACGCAATCCAATCTTCGTACTGACTAGTCGCTTTGTGAATGTTCATGTCAATTCTATTCTCGGTAGGGCG
>Ga0302326_10021381_pt1 | contig 13275 bp, 10 predicted proteins | sample Palsa_T0_3_FD_202264 | JGI IMG/M metagenome (GOLD analysis project Ga0302326, IMG submission 202264) | Peat permafrost microbial communities from Stordalen Mire near Abisko, Sweden - Palsa_T0_3 | ecosystem: Environmental > Terrestrial > Soil > Palsa > Peat permafrost | place: Sweden: Abisko... | reverse complement strand
CTGCCTGGACAACTCGATGCCGTTCAACCCCCACCCGGCCTCCACGTACTTGTTGGAAAGATGGTGAATGGAAAACTGTTCCAGGTGTGAAATGCAGATGAGTTTCCGCAACCCACACTGCGTGTATGGATCGGTTCCGGCTGTACATACCAAGTCATATCGGCTGCTGTGGGGGGGGACCAGGAAGCCGCCCGAGCCGATTCCGCGGCGGAGCTGCTCCCGGGTCAGCGCATAGCACGCAGCATGCTCGTTGGTAAAAAACGCCAGCGTGTATCCACCATGGGACCTCACCGACTCCGGCTCCCAGTGAAAGTGGCCGTGCACCTCGGGATAGCTTAAGCCGCCATCGGGAGATTGCTCAAAACGGAGAAATCCCGGGACCTCGGTTTCGGGCAAGGCCGCCGAGACATCCAGAAATGCGCGAAGGTTTTTCTCCTGAACAAGAGTATCGTCTTCGCTGTATATGAATAGGTCGTATTGGTTCAGACGGTCGGCAAGAATCTGCCGATGCGCGAAAGGCAGCCAGCACGGATTCTTGCCCCGAAGGTCCACGACAACCAGTTCGACTCCGGGGGGAACGGGCTTCCGGATATTCGAGAGTACAACAATATCCACGTCGAACGACATGGATTTGTACTCATTGATGAGTTGAAGCAGATATCGGTCGTTTCCCGTTCCATGATTCGCGATTGTGACGATAACCTTCACGTTTTGTTGTCCACTTCCGGCGGTTTGTTACAACTTGACCGCGACCGGAGACTCGCGCCGATGATGATCCGAACCTTTGGGATTCAGTGCCAAAAGCCGAAGCTTCGATTCCGGGACGCAAGTTACTCTCCAGGCATAATAATCGCAATTAGACTACCATATTTATGAGTGAATTATAAACTTCGCATTTTCAATGTCTTACGGCGAAATGTGTACGCGGTGCAGGTGAGAGTTAATCCGTGAATTTTCACACAATTGGGACTTGCTCCCATTCTATGGAGCAGCCAACCGCCGGCTAACTTCCAGGTCGCGGGCTCAAGGCAGGACGTCCCCGGCGATGCCCGCCAAAGCATGGCGCTGTCATTTTCGGACCAATAAGAAAGCCCAATCGTGGGTGCTCAAATCCTGTCGCGCAGACCACGACGATCCTTCGACTAAGGGAAGGGCAAGCCATGGTCCGAAGATTGGGTTAAACCAACTGCCTTCGCAGTTGCCTGAAAGCGGCCGAATGGTCACCCTGCCAGCGTCCGGTTGCCACTGGCGCTATCGCCGGCAGACTCGAACCACCCCGCGAGGGCACCATCGGTAAACGGATTCCGTGCGCGAGGCCATGAGATATCTCCCGTGACTTCGACAAAGTCGTACGCCTCGATGGCTTGAGCGGACTGCGCAAAAGAGACTCTCCGCGGGACCACTCTGGAACAACCGGTGAAGACGACGATCAACGACAATAGACTGAGCAGTCTACGCGATACCCTTTCACGATCCGACGCAGCGAGACGATAGAGAGCCGGTTAGCTTATTCAAAAGCACTACATCTGTCCAACCCGATCGGGCCATGCAACATTCGTCGAGCGCCGATCGCGTCAAATTGATCCGGATCCGGCTGCGAGACTCGGGGAATCCCGGAATCCGGCGAGGCGCCTCCGGATTCTTATTCTGACGATCGCTGTAGGGCCTTCCCGCGCCGGCTCGAGTATCGCGAGCCGCGGCAATCCACAGGAATTGGCTTGGGGCGACGATGGCGCCGGTCAATGTAAACACGGATGCCAGCCGCTCGGATTTCAGTCGGAACCGGAGCGGGCGCCTGCGGCCAATTCGTAAATCCGGCTATCGGGGCTGGAATACGCGAGGTGGAAGCTCAATGGATATGCTTCCAGCAGAGCTTGGAAACAGACGTCCTCCGGGGGCTCCAATAAGGCAGTTTTCCGGACGTTGACCACGATCAGACTAACGTGGTGCCTGCGAATGCCGTCCATGAGTATTTTCGGATCGGAAATAGGCGGAAAGAAAACTACCCTCTGCTGGGTGTAATGAAAGACCAGATCCTGCTTTCGCGCCATGATCACCAGATCACGGGGTTCATGCGACCGGATCCACTGCGCCGCCTCGATGTCGGCATACCACGGTTCCTCGGTCACGTCCGGATTCGTATTCTGCCTCGCCAGGCGAAGTTGCATGTCACAACCATAAACCACAGTCGCTGCGAAAACTACGGCCGCAACCGCCCGCGCAGATAGCGTAAGCCTGGCCGGCGTCACCCAACGCAACGGCGCCAAGAATCGATTGATCCCCCGCGGTTGTCGGAAGCGTCGCCGCCCGGCGATCACGAGTCCTATCACGGCCAGGACACTCCAGAACAGGCATGCCAAAATCGGCTGCCAGCGTTTAGCCTCCACATGCAAAGCGAATTCGGCGCACTCCCACGCAAGGAACCCGCCAATCAGGACGAAGCCAACGCCGGCCGCATCGGGCCGGGTGGCTGCAAAGTTCTTGAGTGTCCGGCCGCCTCGCCAAAGGTAAAGGCACGCCAGCGCAAAAATCGGCAGGACAAAGCGCCCCTCGGTGTCCCACGGCCAGAGTAAGAACATCACTTCGTGCCAAAGGAAATACCAATCGTGTAACTGCCCTCCATCCTTCCTTAGAGAGGCTCCCAGGCCAACGATGATTAGGACAATGACGCCGGCTATCAATGGCGACGGCCAAAATCCGGCGCCGCCGCGCCGAGTCAGTTGTTCACTGAACACAGCGGCCCGGTTGTATAGATTCTTTTCAATCCGCCCCGGAATATCACGCCACGTAGCCACGCCTAACTCAGGACGATCGCCGTCCTTCATGAACAGTTGCGCCACGTAGGACTGCTGCCAGGTACCCGCCGACCACTCCGGGGCTTGCTGGCGTCCTGCCCACCCGGTCCATAACGCCTGCGCTCCCAGTCCTAGAATCAGGGGGCCGCAGAACAACGCAAGCCGCCGCCGGGCGAGATTGGGCTTGGCCAGGAAGGCGACCAAAATCCACGTACCAAGACCCGCTAAGAGAGCCATGCCGACCGAGCGAATGGTAACTGCGAGGACGAGACATAGGGCGAAGCCCAACATCCAGCCAATTTGGCCTTTACGCGCCCTGGTGCGATCCAATTTGAGGGCCAATAGCAGCGCCATCATGCTGAAGAAAAAATACGGCATTTCCGCGAAGACAAGCTCGGTGACAAACGAGAAGAGCGCAGGAGACGACGCAAGCAATACGCAGGCGCCGGCAGCCAGGACCCGGCCCTCCACCCGGCGCAGGAACTCGTAGGCCGCCAGCAGGCCGAGCGTCGCAAACACGGCGACGACATGGAACAGAACCGCGGGGGAGAAGCCAGCCCAACGGCACACCAACGCCAGAATTATAGGAAAGCCGGGTGGAAAATTGGTTTCCGGCAAAAAGTCCAATTCATATGCGCCCTTGTCGACCAGCGACCGGGCCAACTCGGGATACGTCGCGTCGAGCGTCAGGTCAGTCGCCCTCATGTAACAACTGAAATAGAAAATGCCGAACATGAAAATTACGAGATACATCGCGACGTCCGCTGCACGCCCCGGCCACGCCGCCCGCGGGGGAGGGGAGTCGCGCCGGAATACCCCGACGACATAAGACGTTAGCTGCTGAGGAATCGAAACCATAGGCACCTCTGCCAAAAAAACGTAGGAGACCGATCGGGAACGCGTGAAGTGACGGGCCGGTAGCCGCAACAACGACGCCGCTGGTAGCGATGCTACGCCAGTAGCCAAAGGGAGCCTGTGGCCATACGAGCTTATGACACGGGCTGGGAGACCGAGGCCATGGCCGGCGCCTAGGCAATCTGGATCCGCGGATACCCGGCATTTCTCTTCCCTTTGCCCGGTGCGCTGCAGAGTTTATGTCGCCGGCGGTCTGGCCGGGTTGACGATTGCGAGGGCCGCGAGTTCGCCAGAAAGAAAACGCCGGCCGTTCTTCCGTCGGCCCTGGGGTACGCGTCTTCCGGAGCTTGCACCATTCCCGTTGAGCGGTGACTGCCCGTATGGCGCGTGCGAATCTGCCCTGACGCCGGTTTTAGCTCCGACTATCAGTCCCATCTGCCCACCTTCATTTTCATTATCTTCCTGGAGATTTGCGCAGCCGCCAGGCGATGCCTGAAGACGACCGCCGAAAAAGCGGGTTGCCGGTTCTGCTCATGCTCTCGTAACCTGACCTTTATCAGTGAGGGCACGTATCGGTCGAGTTTCTCACAACCACCGTATCGGCATGAAGATAATTCGCCAGACATCGATTCACCCAGCAGCCTGGATCCTCGGTAAGCATTTGCGGCTTTGCCAACTTGGGAAACTGGGCCGGAGCCGCGAATTCCAGTGAACCACCGTGTTGTGCAAGCCTGAACAGACCAATGCCGTGCCACGATTGCGCCGGACCGCGCAAGTCCCCCAAAGCCGCGCGAAAGTGCGCCGATCCGAGCAACATCACCGCAAATAACGCGAAAACGCCCGTCCTTGTACCTTCTGAAAAGCGGAATTGGAAGACCTCGGGAACGCCGGTGAGGATGACACAGACGAAGAGCATCCAGAACACAAATTGAAACCACGCAACTACACGGGGAGGCGCCCAGGCGCCCGTCGCGATCTCGACCAAGGCTACGGCGCACAGAAGAATCGTCATGGCGCCAAGCAGCGCGAGACCGAGCCACTTGGGTGCATTACGCAACGCGCCCGGCTTCCCTGTAGTTTGGGCCAACAGCGCAATGCAGCAAGCCGCCAGCAGAATCGCTGGATTGGCCAGCCAGTTAAAACCGTTATAAAACGCATGGGCGACCCACCGGAGACTATGAGCGGTGTCCCACAATTGCTTACGCTCTACGGCTGCCCGGGCCACAGTCCCCGGAGAAAGCATTACAGCGGCGAGGCTGAGCGTCGCGGCGCCCAGACCCAGGCGCCACTCTCGAGCCGGGATACGCTTCATCCCCAGAATGATCGTTCCTGCCAGCAGGATCGCGCAGATTACTATGCCTGCGATCTCATGCTGAGCTGGCACGGCAATCGACAGGAGCACGATCAGCGCGTAGTACCAGGCGGTCCGGCGAGGCCGGAACAACAGGCCCGCGAGCACCAGCATCGTGCATAGCGACAGGTTGTATTCCATAGAGCCGGTTAGCCAATAGAGCTGTTCATCGGGGTTAACGATGCTGGCTACCCATGCCGCATAGAAGACGCCGGCGGCAAGTAGGGCGGTGGAACGCGGGAAACCGAACACTGCCAGAAAAAAATACCCTAGCGATGCCACATTGGCCAGCATGACCGCCGACAACAACCAACCATAGGCGGCTCCGAGGTTGGCCTGGCTCATGACGAGACTCTCTAGAAACGTTGTAAGCCATCGCGGCGACCACTGCGTGTAATAAAGCCAGGTGACGGCCATTACGCTGGGCTGGGGAACCATGTTGAAAGAAAGCGATGCCTTACAGAAGTCGTCGGCGGCGGGCGAAGAGTAGAAGGATACGCAGAGGAATGGCGCCGCGAAGACGATCAGCGCGCACGGTAGCATCCAGCGGAGAACTAGGCGCGGCATTGCCGGCGTCGCAAGCAGGCTCCTGATGAGTGTTGGCATTCGGATGGTATCGGGTCACGGATGGAGCTGTTTGGCGGCGAGACCGGCGGTGGCGGCATATTCGGAACAGTGGCGAGGCTCCCCGGGCCCGCCGGCGCACGATGATGCCTGGTCTGCGCCCGTAAGGCCCCGCCGCGGATCCGCAGCCATCTCCTCGGAAGCGCGCTTGAGCCAATTCTCGCGCCAATAATGGTAAATGGCTCTTGGGCAGAGACGATGAAAGTCGGAGCGGCACGCCACTCCATCCAGAATGATGCAAGGATGCTTCATATAGAGCATCATTCCGGTATTCTCATCGATAATGCGCTGCACTCGCCGCAGGACGCGGAAAATACCGCCGCAGTACGGAACCATCTCCGTGTCGAACAGGAGGCCGCGGTTACGGTTCCGCTTGTTCAGGGTCGCTTCGATCTCGTCTTTGCTGCGGACCTGCACCAGTTCGCCGGGTTGAAGATCCAATGTCTCAATTGAGGTCTTCTCCTGTCTGCCCGTGATCAAAGGATAGCCGCCGCGCGCCATGCCAACGGTGAGGGAGTAGAGCAACCGTATGATTGCCAGCGCCATTTCGAGGGCGCTGCCCTTTCTGGATTTACGCGCAAGGCCAGTCGAAAGATTACCGGAACGGAGGTCGCGGATATATTGCCGCGGATCCCAGCTCCTCATGTAGGATGTGAAGTTGCGCAATTCCGTAGCCTGGCAGGAGTATCTGGCAGCGCCTTCGGGGTCCGTCGCCTGGCTGGCCGCGCGAATGCTTTCCACCGTACAGAATCCGTTGCCGGCCGGCGTGACCGCAGGAGCGCGCCGCAGAGCCTCCTGGGACACCGTGCTCTGTTCGGCCCGCTTCAGCCACGCCTCTTTCCAGAAGATCAGGCAGCCGGCCTCGCATCCGCCGTGGTCCGCCCCGTCGCATCGCACAGTCTCCAGGTGTACGGAGTCCGTCATCCGGCGAATGCTCCATGGAGTATGGGCGGGATCGCAGGTTTTGTCCGCACGCGCGGAAACACGGAGCTTTCGGCCGCAATATGGGAGCATCTCCGGCATAAACGGCAGATTCCCCAGACGGCCGCGTTCGTCGAGCGTCGCCAGGATCTCCGCGCGGCTGCGGACTTCCACCCATTCTCCGGCCTTAAGACCCAAAACTACGCTGCGGTTCCTGGTTGAAAACACCGGTTATCTCCTCGCCGGAATTGACCGGCGGTACTCGTCTACTTTTTGGCCGTCTGACCGTCTAAGCCTGGGAGACCACCAACGCTGACCGCGTCTGAGGGCATCGAGAGGGTGCGTGAGCTGGCTGATTAGTTCGGCAGTCACGGACATCGCCAGGAAGCGCCGGTCAATCCGGCTGCCAACTGCTGCTAACGCATCCTCATGGTATTGCCAGAACTGCCGCGGGCGGAACCGGAGTACGTTATGCGCCAGCGTACGATAATACTGGCTGCGTACTGTCTTCCAGCGGCGCCGGTACTCAGGCTCTTCGAGAAGCTGTGGCCCATATTTCAAGAAAACGACGAAATCGGCCAATCGGTGGCTGTTGAGACTGGCCGCAAAAGAGTCGGTGGCTTGCTGCCGCTCACGGCTGAAACTCAACACCTGGTGGACAAAACTGAAATCGGATTCCTGCAATACGTTAAAGCAGGCCTCGAGATCCGCCTGCAAGTGCCGATCCTCGAAGAAAGGCTCGCGTTTACGTATCAGGTCGGAACGGACCAGCAGAGACGTCATGGTGCCGAAGACATACGGACCGCCCAGCAATTGGCGGCGGCACGCTTCACGGCCGGAAAGCCGATGGCACGGGTAGGACGGTCCGTGCCAACGCACAGAGGAGCCGTCCATGGTATATGCGCCGACCAATCCGACGGCGGGGTTCCGCTCGGCGGCTTGAACCATTTCCTCGATGCAAGCGGGATAAATCCAGTCGTCGGCAAAGACGAATTTGCAGTACTTCGATTCGAGGGAAAGCTGGCGGATTGCGTGATTGTGACTCGCGAAGATGTTCAGGTGGCTGCCGGTAGTCGCGATGCGGATGCGCGGATCGGCCGCAGCGTATTTCTGCGCAACGGCGAGGGAGTCGTCGGTGCTGCCATTATCGAGGATGGTGTAATCCCAGTTGGAATAAGTTTGGGCCAGAACGCTTTCGATACACTCCGCGAGATGGTCGGCCCCATTAAATACCGGAGTTAATATGCTTACCAGAGGTGAGGATGCGGCGTTCATAATTGAGTGCCTAAACCGAAACCAGGGCCGGCTCTTCGGCTGGCGAATTGCCTTTCAGGTTTCTCACCAGGTCCAGGTAAAATGCCTTTTGCCCCATAGCGTAACAGAGCATGCCAAAATAAGCGCCGAAGAGGATGCCGCACTCGAGCACGAGCCGGGGCAATGGCGGAAGCAGGTGATGATACAAGAATTGCGATGCAAAGGCGAGCGGAGCGGCCGCGAGGATGGAAAGCAAGAGGGGGCGCAACGTCTTCAAAACATCGCGGCCGGAAATGACCGTACCTCTTATGCACCAGAGAATGTGAGGCACGATCCACAATGTCATGGCGGCTGAGTATCCGATAGCAACGCCCTTGGGCCCATAGGGCAACCCGATGGCGTATCCCGCAATGGCAAGAGGGGCGATTACGAGGGCGATTTTCAGGCTCCGTCCGACCAGTCCCAGCGCAAAGAGCAGCCAGCCGAAGGGATTGATGAACGCCAGAGCGAGCATGGTTGGAGCCAACAGCCGGAAAATTGGGACGGCCTCTTTCCACTTTGGGCCAAGCAGAACGACGATAATGTCCTCGCCAAATAAGGCGCAGGCTACGGTGATAGGCAGGGTGAGAGCCAAGACCAGTGAATAGGCCTTGAGGAAGTAGCGTTTCACCGCGGGCGCATCATCCTGCAGCCGCGACAGCGCTGGAAAGGCCACGCCGCCCACGGCTGCATTCAAGTTGTCGGTTGGAATGTTGACAAGTTGATAAGCTCTGCCATAAACGCCGAGAACATCCGCGCCCCAAAAGCGGCCCAAAAGGACTTTCTCGAGGTTATAGGCTACATAAACCACGAGACCATTCAAGGTGATAGTTCCCCCAAAGCGCATCATGGAGCGGAGCTCGACATTTCTGCGCGGCCGGCCGGGAATCCACGCCGTGGCCAGCCACAAACACAACGTGGTGACAGCCGGCGAGGCGATACCCATCCACACAAGGGCCCAATATCCCCAGCCGGCTTTGGCTAAGACAATTCCAACGATGGTGCTTACCAGCGAGGAGAGGACGCCTATCACAGCCAACGCGATGAAACGCATCTGGCGCTGGAGCACCGCCGAGTGTTGTACCCCCGCCGCATTGAGCAGGAATCCGGCGGCGAGAACCGCGGTCACTCCCAAGATGCGAGGTTCATGATAAAACCTGACGAGAAATGGCGCAGCCGCCAGCGACAGGAGCCCCAATATCGCGCCAACCAGCATGTTGATCCAAAACAGCGTGGAAAGCTGCTCGTCGCTGATGGATTTGCGCTGAATGGATGCTGTCGAGAGGCCGAAATCCCGGAACAGATTAAATACGCCGATGACCGCGGTAACCATTCCGACCAGTCCGAAATCCTTAGGTTCGAGGAGCCGGCTCAACACCATTAAGGAGCCGATGCGAAGCACGAAGTCGGCGGCCTGCGCGCAGATTCTGGCGAACCCTCCGCGAATGGTCTTTTCCTTGATGTTGCTCATGAGCGTTGTCGCCCCGGAGCCGGATGAGTTGGTCGAATTCATAACACCATCTTGCGGTTATAAAACGCTTCGGCGTAACCGCTGGGAGCATTACATTCCATGCCGCGGAGACGCATTAGCGAGAAGAATGTGTCCTCTTGAAACCATCGCTTGCCGCTTTGCGACTGGAAGGTATCGACGATATACCGGACTTTCCGCTTGTAAACATGATCTTCGAGCGGCACAAACACGTTCGGCCGTCCGAGGTCGCCGTCATATTTCGGAATCTCGTATTCCAGAATCAGATGGTTGCGGAACGTATTCCAGGTCAATTCCGCAATCAGGCGGTGGTCCTGATGCGCGTCGTTCCGGTTGTGAGTAAAGATGACGTCGGGGGAGACTGTCCGGCTCAGCTCTTCGAAAAATGCTTTCACTTCCGCGCCGACCGCCGGCATAAACGCATCCGGGAAAGTTTTTAGCACGGGCTCCTGCGCCAGAGCAGCGCCGGCAAACAGTTCGGCGCCGCGGCGCGCTTCGGCGCCACGCACCCCGCCGGCGCTAAAGACCACCCAGTGAAATGCGCAATTCGTGTATTGAGCGGCCATGCGAAGAATAGCGCCGCCGCATCCAATTTCGATATCGTCGGAATGACATCCCAGGCATAGAACCCGCAGCGCTCCCAAGGGACCCGGATCGAGGTTGAGTTGGATCATGCGTTTGCAAAGAGGCGGACGGGCTCAATCGCGGGAGCCGGGGCGTGAAGCCAGACCTTCCACGGAGCCGCGCCCTGATTGAGATCTTCGAGATGCTGCTTGTCTTTGAAGGTGTCCATGCTCTCCCAAAATCCATCGTACGGGTAGCCGATCAATTGCTTTTCTTCGACCAGTCTCTGGAACGGCTCGGTTACCAACTCTTCGTTCTCTCGAATCCAGTCGAAAATCTGCTTCTTAAAAATGAAGAATCCTCCATTGATCCGCAGATTGACGGTGTTAATGGGCCGGATCTGGGACACCAGACTGCCATTGTCTTCCTGCAGCGAGACCAAATGATAACTGAGGTTGGGGCGAACGCAGAGAAAGCTGGCGATTTTGTCGTGTTGCCGAAAGTGTTCCAACTGCTGCGGAAGGGGCATGTCCGTCAAGCCATCGCTATAATTGGCTAGAAACTCTTCTTCGCCATCCAGGTATTTCTCCACCGCCTTCAGGCGCTGGCCGATGTTGGAATTGATTCCCGTATCCGCGAAGGTAATTCGCCAATCCTGGATGTCGCTGTTGAGGAGCTCGACCTTCTTGCCGTCTCCGAACAAGACAAAATCGTTGGAAGCGCATTCGTTGTAATTGAGGAAGTAATTCTTGATCGCGTCGGCTCGATGTCCTAAGCACAAAATGAAATCTTTGTGCCCGAAATGGGCGTAGTACTTCATCACATGCCAGAGGATCGGACGATGACCGATGTGCACCATAGGCTTGGGCAGATCTTCAAAATCGCGGATCCGCATCCCCAGACCGCCGCAGAAAAGCACGACTTTCATACTGCTTCCTCTCTCACCAGCTCCGCATCGCGCCCCATGCCCGTCACCCCTCGGCCCGCCAGCACCTCCTCCAGCCAGGTTTCACCTCGGAAGAAACGATACTGTTCGGCCCGCAACCGGTCCGCGAGCCTGTCGGGAGGCAGCGTGACGTCGTCGTAGGCGATCACCGAATCTTTTGCGACATCCCGTATCAGCGTGCAACCCTCCACAAGTCCTTCCGCGAGATACCGGTTCCGGCACATTTCGCTTGCATTCACCGCCTCGCCGTAGGTCATGTACTTACCATAGTCATCGAGCACTTCCCCGGCGCGCAGGTCGCGCTTGGCGACAGCGCAGACCTCAACCACCGGACCGCCCAGCGGCTTCGCCACCGAATCCCGGAAGAGCGCCACGCGGGCGATCGCGCTGGGAACCTCGAAATGAACCAGATGGTAAGGAAGAAAGAACGAGTACAACGGACCATCGCCCATCTTGTATAAATTGAGATAGTGTTGCTGCTTGGGATCCGGATGCTCGGCGAGACAGTAGACTTTTGTCAGGGGCGTGCCGACCACGTAGTCCACGATGCCGCCCAGCTTTCTGACTTCCTCGATGTCGTAAAGCTTGCCGATCTTCATCACATCGTCTTTGTACTCCATCCCCCGCGACATGCCCCGTGAGCGCACCGCAAAACCAGTTGCATTGGCGACGATAGCCTGCTCGAAGCTGATCTTGGAACCGTCGGCAAAGCTGGTCACCATCGCCGGGTTTTGACCCCACTTTTCAGCGAAGCCTTTCTGCGTGGTCGGATTCCGGTACGGATCCTGAAGTCCTTTGACGTTGCCGATCACGCGGGGGGTGAGCCCGAGGCCCTTCACCCAGCGATAAAGATTGATCTGCAGCCCCGGCTCGTCTCCGTCGCATGCCGACAGGATGACGCCGTGTTTCTCCGCGTACACTTGCAGGATCGGTCCAATGGTGGCGTCGATTTCGGCATTCAATAAAACGACGTCCTTGCCGTACCGGAATGCCTCGAGAGCCACGCGGGCGCCGAACTCGACCGACCCGGTCACGTCCACCACCACGTCGACCTCGGAGGAATGGGCCAGCAGGAAGGCACCGTCTGTTACCACCGCCTTGCCCTCGCTAATGGCTATGTCGACCTCGTGCTGGGTCGCCGGCGACGCCACGTCCCTGAGTCCGGCATAGTTGCAACAATCGAATGCGCGCTGCGGCTGACGGCTGTAGACGCCTACAAGGCGCATGCCCGGCGTCGTATTCACGATATGGTTGGCGAGGCCGTGCGAGATGAAGCCGGCGCCCAGCAAAGCCACCCGAACCGGCCGCCCTTCCTTCTCACGCGCCTTCAGTGCAGTGTCGACGATTATCATGTGGAATCCCCTAACAACAGAATTGTGCCGGTTGCCGCCGCGAGCGGTTGGAAAGCTAGCCCACGCCGCATGGTTCCAGACTCATTCCTTGTTTGAGATTCGATTCCTGGTCGTCCAGTGGTTTCCATGCCTGGTCCTTTTCAGACATGACGGCGACCGGCAGAGGCCACCGCAGACCCAACCGGAGATCGTTATACAACAGCCCCCCTTCGAGGCCGGGAGCGTAGAACTCGCCCACGTTATAGCTGGTTTCCGTGTTGTCTCGCAGCGCCTGGTATCCATGCGCAAAGCGCTCAGGCACATAGAGGGCTCGCGAGTTCTCCTCGTTCAGCTCGACGGCGATGTGTTGCAGATAGGTGGAGCTTTCCGGACGCAGGTCAACAATGATATCGAGGATCGCGCCACGCGTGCAGCGCACGAATTTTGTCTCCGCCACCGGAGGAAACTGGAAATGCATGCCGCGCAGCGTGCCCTTGTAGCGGTTAAAGGCGATATTGGCCTGGGCAATATTTGGTTTCAAGCCTTGCGCCGCGAACTCGTGTTGACAGAAGACGCGCGCGAAGAAGCCTCGTGAGTCCTCCCGCCGCTCAACGTCTATGAGAAATGCGCCCTTCAACTTTGTCTCTGTGAAAATCATGCGGATGGATCTCCTTGGTTTTGGTTTCTTTGGCTTCAGCGCGCCAGAGCCGGCGCGGCCTTGCCTGACGCGGGTACTTTGTCTGTCGGAGCGGTGACGCTCCAGCGCAGGGAATCGTCCAGCCGCCCGGCATTCAGAAGACGCTGAATGTGGCCCATGCGGACGTAGCGGCCGCGCTCCAGATCGGCAAAGGTGAGCCCCGCCGCCCGATACGCCGCATACAACTCCTGGGCGCCTTTGCGGGCATCCCACTGAAAGCGGAAGTCCGGCAGGTGGCGCAGAAGCTTGTCGCAATTGATCCGGTAACAGCGCTTGTCGGGGCCGCCGTCCCCGGCGTACTCGATCCGGCAACTTGGAACGGTTTCGGCGACTATGGCAGCCAGGTCGCGGATACGGTAGTTCTCCTGCGTTTGGCCGACATTAAAGGTTTCGTTGTGGATGGCTTCAC
>Ga0302326_10021380_pt1 | contig 13275 bp, 11 predicted proteins | sample Palsa_T0_3_FD_202264 | JGI IMG/M metagenome (GOLD analysis project Ga0302326, IMG submission 202264) | Peat permafrost microbial communities from Stordalen Mire near Abisko, Sweden - Palsa_T0_3 | ecosystem: Environmental > Terrestrial > Soil > Palsa > Peat permafrost | place: Sweden: Abisko... | reverse complement strand
CTGCCGTGGACCTGCACGATGACTTCGCCGGAAGCCATCGCGTAGTGATGCATGTCGGGATCGAGATAGGCGAAGCTGCCGGCGGGGAATGATCCCATCTTGTCCTTGTCGAAGGTGTCTCCCATACCGACCTTGAACGTCCCTGAGATGACCGTGACGTTTTCGCGCTGGGGATGCCAGTGGGGTGCAATCCGATAACCGTCTGGCATTTTCAGGCGGACGGTATAGTCGCCGGCGGAAGCGGCAGGATTGCCTTCGATTACGGCGAGTTGCGCGCCCGGGGCAACGAAAGGCGGTGGCGGACCCCACGGAATTGTTTCCGGGGTGAATGCGTTCTTGTCATGAGCGCCGGAATGTGCGGCAGTGGTGAAGAACTGGCCTGCGATGCACAACATCGCGACGATTGATAAGGTGATGAACAGCTTTCTTTTCATGAGAGTCTCCTCCGAGATTCTTGATGGGGCATGATCTCGTGGGGTGGAGCGCTTCACAATGCAGCGGGTATCGCCTTTGGATATTTTTCTTATATCGTCGCAAGTTATTGAGTTTTATTGGATAATGCTGGCCAAGAGTTCTCCATGGGGCATTCAAAGCAGAGCACCGGCGAAGTCGAAGTCGACTTGGGGCGCTACGAACTGCGGCGATCCGGACGCCGTATCAGGATCGAGAAGAAACCCATGGACTTGCTGATCTTTCTGCTTGAGCGCCGCGAGCAGATGGTATACCGGGAGGACATCGTCAAGAAGCTGTGGCGCTCCGACCTGTTTATCGATACCGAGAAGAACGTCAACAACATTGTGCGGAAGCTTCGCACCGCGCTCGGTGACAACGCCGATAAGCCGCGCTTTCTTGAAACCGTAGTCGGCAAAGGATATCGCTTCGTCGGCCCGGTTCGGGTGATCGATGCGAAATATCCGCCCTCCGATCTTGGACGAAACTTTGTGCGCACTGACGCCCGGAAAGATGGGAGCGACTTGGGTGAGAGATCTTCTATCGCTGTGTTGCCACTGTTGCTGCTGGAGAAAGCGGCGGACGACCAAGGCTTGGGTCTCGGGTTCGCGGACGGGCTCGCCTCGCTCCTCGGCAATCTATCGGGCGTGGACGTGCTGCCTACTTCGGCTGTCCTGAACCTGCCTCTTGAATTAACAACTTCGGAAATCGCCTCTCGACTAGGGGTGCGATTTGTTGTACACGGCGCCTTGCAGTTGTCAAAAGGGCAGTGGCGTCTTTCCCTGGAGATGCTCGACACCTACCTGCAGCGTCCCAGCTTCACGAAGAAGTGTGACATCGACATGGATCGCCTTGCGGGTCTCGAAGGCGATATTGCGAAGCAGATCAGCCACGCGCTGAACCGGCCCTACAGTCCGGCGACCGTCGAGCAGCGCCCCCGCTATAGCAGGGATCCGATGGCCTACGCGGAATTCATGCGCGGCTATCGGATCACGGCGTCTGGCGACGCGTCGATGATGGATCAAGCGAGCCACCATCTCACCAATGCGGTGACTCGCGATCCCATGTTTGCCCTCGCTCACGCGACCCTCTCGTTCGCATGCACAACCCGTCATTTCGAATTCGACCCGGCCAGCGTGTGGCTGGAGAAAGCCGAATTCCACTGCCGGCGGGCGCTCGAAATTGACGCGCGTCTTCCCGAAGGCCACGTCGCGCGCGCGTTTCTGCTCTGGGGACCGTCGAAAAACTTCCAGCATCTGGAGGCGATTGCCGATCTCAAGCGGGCTCTGGCTCTGCAGAACAATCTGCCTCATGCCTACAACCGTTTGGGCAGCATCCTGGCACATATCGGCCTGCTCGATCACTCGCGTGCGATGTTTGAAAGGGGACGGCCTTTTCAACCCCGGAAGGCGGTTAGCCCGAGCGTCGTACAAGTTTATGTTTGGAGCCAGGAATATGACCTGGCGCGTCAGCAGATTCAAGCCTGGCGGACAGAGAGCCCCAGCAACAAGTACGCGCTTTATTTTGCTCCCTACCCTGCGATGATGACCGGGGACTGGAAAGAGGCGAACCGACTGATGGAGGAAGCGCTGCAGCTCGTGCCGAATGAACCGCTCATCATCAGCTTACAAGGCCTGCTCCACGCATTGGTGGGGAACCGAGATGCGGCTATCGAATGTGTGACCAGAGCCTGTTCGAGCCCCAAATCCTTTGGGCACTCGCACCATACGTACTATCAGATCGCCTGCACGCTCGCCCTCACCGGAAGGCGCGAAACTGCTTTTGAGTGGCTGGAGCGGAGCGTCAGCACAGGCTTCGCTTGCTGGCCTTACTTCCTGAAAGATCCCTGCCTCGCGAGTTTGCGAAGTCTTCCCGAGTTCGAACTTCTGATCAGCGCGTTGCAGGCCAAATACCCCGACCATCTGGGACTGTTATAGGGACTTTTTTCCGGGTGTATGGAGTTTCTTTTCGATTACTTCCGAGTTGCCGACAATCACGGATTACTAACGAGAAGTCGGCATATGAATAGCGACCGCGATTGCCCGCGACGTACAACTCGGAAACGATCGCACAGATGGAAACTCCATTTTCCTGCGACACGATGGGACATTTTGGGAAAGTATCGCCCAATCGGGAGTGCACTAGTTTTTCTTGAGTCTCGACGGCACGTCGTTCCGCGAGGTGGGGCACGTAATGGCCAGGACACGCCGCTTTCGTCACAATGTCTGGGAGGGTCCCGACCCGGCCACGCACGCTTGGGCGCGATCAATGAGTAGTTTCCGCTCGCGGACATTCCGGGTGAGCGATGCCGCGCGCTCGAATTCCACGCGGGCCTCGTCAACGCGGCCGAGTTTTTGGAGTAGGTCGCCGCGCACGCTAGGCAACAGATGGTAATTCTCAAGAGAGCGTTCAGCTGTCAGCGCATCGACCAGCTCAAGCCCGGAGGCTGGACCAAACGCCATCGCGACCGCCACGGCACGATTCAGCTCCACGACGGGAGACGGCGTCACCTGCGCGAGGGTCGCGTAGAGGGTCACGATACGAGGCCAGTCGGTTTCCTCCGGCGTGCGCGCTCGCGCGTGACAGGCTGCGATTTCAGCCTGCAATACGTAGGGGCCCCGCGCGGCGCGCAGCTCCCCGACACGCGTGAGCGCTGCGAGACCACGACGGATGAGGAGTTGGTCCCAGTGTGCACGGTTTTGGTCGAAAAGCAGTATGGGCTCTCCCGAGGGCCCTGTGCGCGCCCGGGAACGCGAAGCCTGAATTTCCATGAGTGCGACCAGGCCGTGGACCTCTGCCTCGTGGGGTGCGAGACCCGCCAGGATGCGTCCGAGCCGCAGCGCATCCTCGCAGAGCGCCGGCCGCATCCAGTCGTCACCGGCGGTTGCCGAATAGCCTTCATTGAAGATGAGGTAGATGACGCCGAGCACCGATGAGAGGCGCGCGCCAAGCTCGGCTCCGCGGGGAACCTCGAAGGGTACACGCTTTTCGGCGAGGACGCGTTTTGCCCGGACGATGCGCTGGGCTATTGTTGTCTCCGGAACGAGAAAGGCACGCGCGATCTCCTCGGTCGTCAGACTTCCGAGCAGGCGAAGCGTCAGCGCCACCTGAGCTTCGGTTGAGAGCAGGGGATGACAAGACATGAAGACGAGGCGCAGCAGGTCGTCGCCGATATCGTCGTCAAGAGCAGAATCCAGATCGGGCACGGTCATCTCTTTCACAGCAAGGTCGCGGCCAAGCTCTTCGTGCTTGCGGTCGAGCCGTGTGTTTCGGCGGAAGTGGTCAATCGCGCGATGCTTCGCGGTAGCCATGAGCCAGGCTCCCGGGTTGTCCGGGATGCCTGACTCCGGCCACTGCTCAAGCGCGGCAACCAGAGCGTCTTGTGCGAGATCCTCGGCAAGGGCGACGTCGCGGACTATTCGGGTGAGGCTGGCAATGAGCCTGGGTGATTCAATTCTCCAAACGGCGTCGACGGTGCGATAAGTGTCTTTGTCAGTAGCCACAGCCACCCATCACACCATCTTCGATTCTGCAGCGCAAGCCGAGGTTTTCGATGAAGCGCCCTGCTACGCTATACGCGAACGCTCATTTGTGAGTTGCGCGAAGTCCTCCGGCCCGAAGATCTGCCGAACCTCGGTCTCGCCCTCCCATCCCGGCCAGTGTTTCTTGTGAAGTTCCATGAAGCGCACCGCCCCTTCGATCGCCTCCTCCTTCGACTTCAACTCGAACTCGGCGTAGCCGCCAACTACTTCTTTTGCCTCCGTGAAGGGCCCGTCGATTACCTTGATTCGCCCACCGGAAAGCCGGACGCTAGTGCTCTGCGCAGTGGGGGCGAGTCCTCCATTCCCGCGAATCGTGCCGGCTTTGACCGCCTCTTCGTGGATTATCGCCATAGCGTCCATGAACTCCTTGGGTGGAGGCCCTTGCTTCTCGGCATGCTTGACTAACATCATGAATCGCATCGTCATATCTCCTTTATTTCAGGTTGGGAACTAGGTTTTCCGACCGGCTCGGTCGCCGTGAAACCCGGCTCTATTAGGACGTCGAATAACGATCTGCAAAATCGACATGGCTCGAGGATTATTTCTTAGCGCCCGGCTCGCGCAAGCGCTGCTCCTGCTCCCTCATTTCGGATGTTAACTCGGGTCAAAAGTCGCCCGCCTCGAAGACCTGGCGAATCTCAATCTCAGACTCGCCCTCGAAGGGATTCGGGCAGCGCTTGACCCATTCGACCGCTTCTTGCATCGAACGCACCTGCCATAGCCAGAAGCCGGCAATTAGTTCCTTAGTTTCGGTGAAGGGCCCGTCGATCACCGCCCGTTTCGTTCCCGAGAACCGGACGCGCTTGCCTTTCAAGCTGGGCTGGAGCCCTTCGGCAGCAAGCAGCACGCCAGCTTTCACCAGTTCTTCATTGAACTTGCCCATTTCGGCGAGCAATTCTTGCTTCGGCATAACTCCCGACTCAGACTCCTTCGTGGCTCTGACCATCACGATGCATCGCATTTTCATGTTTCCTTGCGAATTTGAGATTGCCTCTACTTTAACGTCGAACAACGGGTGGCTCGAATCGACAAGTGCACAATCTTTTTTTCGATCCGCGACAATGCCGTTCCTACCACGACGAGCAGCAGCGGCCAGGACGACACTGCCATCTTGTGAAGAACACCCTCCAGAAACTGCTGATGACCGGCAGCGTAACCCTGCGCAAGCTTGGAAGCACCCAGGATAATGCTGGGTAGCGCGCCTAGAGCTTCCTGAGGACTTCTGCCGAGGAGGTCGCTCAACTGGACTGCAGTCCGGCACAGATTCTCCTGCAGAATAAGGATCCCCTGGGTGACGAGAACTGCTCCTGCGACTAATTTAGTGCGTTCGAAGAATGTCCGCTGCATTGCCACATCCTCGTTTCTGAGGCTTACTTTCGCGCTTCTATTTACAGGTCGAGCGAGGGGCCGCGAGATCGACAGGGGCCGTATTTTTTTCGAAGTGCGTGGCTAGGCTTCAGCGACGGTCTTTGAGTCTTGGATCTAGCGATGGTACTCTGCGTGATGGTCGGAAAGTCCGAAGCTATCCAGCAGCGGGTTTTGGGAAGTTGGCTGGATTGGTACCGAGAAGTCGGCTTCGGGGAGATCGCCCGTTAATTTCCCAGAAGCCCGTTTCTGGATAGCGTCCGGGTTGCCGACAAACCTTGGAGAATCGTCGGATGGGGGTGATGGCTTCTTTGGGGCATATATAATGGCGGGCGCGGTTGTCGCTGGTATCTCACACGAAACTGAACCACCGTGAAATGAGCAGACGGCATAGCCGGGCACTGGCGCGCATAACACACCGGTCCCTTTCATCGCACCGCTGCGGCGAACAGGCTCGACCAGTCTCAGCTTGCGGGAGGAAGTCCATGATAACGCTGCTCTCTCCGAAGTGTCTCGTCCCTGCAGTGCTCGCAATGACTGCCGTCGCAACCGGTGCGCTTGCGCAAAACCCATCCGCGCCAGCTATGGCGCTAGTGGTTGATGAAACACAGGCGGCGCGGCGAATCGCTTTTGTGCATGAGGAGATTCGAGTGCAACCCGGCGCGCTCTCCCTGTCATATCCACGCTGGATTCCGGGCGAACACGGACCAACAGGTCCCATTCAACAAATGGCCGCACTACGCATCCGTTCAGGAGACGTGACTCTGCCCTGGACCCGCGATCCTGAGGAGATCTATACGATTCACGTTGAAGTTCCGCCTGCTACCGATCGGATAACCGTTGATTTCGATGCGTTGCTGGAAAACACTGTCTCCGATCATCAACTCTTGCTGGCATGGAATACCACCGTGTTGTACCCGCGCAATATCGACAAGCGAGAGTTGATGATAGAACCATCGATTCTTCTGCCAGCAAACTGGAAACAGGGTAGCAGCCTGCACGTTACGAGTCAGAAGGGTCCACGCGTGAATTTTGCTCCAGTTTCTCTCGAACGGCTGATCGATTCGCCGGTGCTAGCCAGCGAGTTCTTCCGCGCCGTGTCCTTGAAGTCGGATTGGCCCGCTGAGCTCGACATCACCGGCGACAGTCAGGCCGCAATCGACAAAGCAGATGATGCTAACGCGTTCGCTCTCTTTTGGGAAGCTGGTGGATCAGGATCGCTCGATGTTTGGCTTCCGGCACTGGCGGACCCTGCACATTCTCGTGTCGCAAAGTGAGGGCCGGCCGTTCGACGGGCTCGAGCACGAGGATTCGCCATACAACGCCATCGGCGACGCCGGACTTTCAAAGAAAGATCAACTGCAAAAATTCGGCTGGCCACTTCTTGCGCATGAGCAATCCCATTCTTGGGACGGCAAATACCGGCGTCCGGGAGAGCTCTACTCAAAGCCCGACTATCAGGGACCGGAGCGAACATCGCTACTGTGGGTCTATGAGGGTCTAAACCAATATATCGGGATGCTGCTCGCCACGCGCGCAGGCTTCAATGACGCAGCCTACATGCGCGACTATCTCGGGCGAACAGCGGCGGATCTTTCTGCCGAACCTGGTCGCGCTTCAACCCCTCTCGTTGACACGGCGACGGAAGACTGGGTTTTGCGTGCGTTCGACGTTGGATGGTATTCGCTGCGCCGCGGACAGGATTACTACGATGAAGGCGCCCTTATCTGGCTTCGCGCCGATACCATCATCCGCGAACAAACCCAGGACCGCCTGTCGCTCGATGACTTCTTGCGGAGTTTTCTCGGCCAGCGCGACACCGATCCGATCGTCGTGCCCTACACGCGGGAAGACGTGGAAGCGTCGTTATCGGCAATCTGTCCATTTGACTGGCACACGTTCTTCGAGACGCGCATCTATCAGGTAAACAGTAAGCCGCCGACCGACGGTCTTGAGGCGGCGGGCTGGCGCCTCATATACAACTCAACCCCCAACAACGAGCCTTTCTATTCTGACCTTCTTCCTTTTAGCTATAACGGCGAGTATTCCATCGGCATGTCCGTGAAGAAGGACGGTACAATTTTCGAAGTCTTACCCGGCACGCCGGCCTACGAGGCTAGTCTTGGACCGAACATGACGATTCTCGCGGTGGATGGTCACGTTTATTCCGCCGATGTATTGAACGAATCGATCGCGCGTCCCCAAAATGGCAAAATTTCTCTGCTTGTTCGCAACTTTAACTCAGTCGAAGCCCACCAAATTCAATATTCTGGGGGCGTCCGTTACCCGCACCTGGAGCGAATCCCAGCCAGCCGTGATTACTTGAGCGAGATATTCGAGCCGAGAAGCTACACAGACCACTGAACGCCGATCGCGTCGCGTGCGTTCTTGTCTGCCACATAGTCTGACGCCGGGTTCCAGCCGATAACGGGCTAGTGGGAAGCTATTTCCGGGCCAGAAGTTGGCTCGGAGGAGATTGCCGTTGATTTCCTCCAAGCCCGTTTCTGGATAGCTTCCGGTTAGCTGACAATCCGGGAGTTGGCCCTACTGCGGTTTGCGTTTCAGCGGCTTGCCAATCGCTAGCAGGAAGATGGCACTCTTGTCTCTTGCGTGCGGTGAGAAGAAGTTAATCACATCATCGTCGAAGAAGGTCAGCCCCGTCGCACCCAGGTGCTGGGCATACGCAGCCAGGTAGATCCTGCCGCCAATGGCACCCGCCTCGAGCTGGACGGCCCGGTAGCCGCGGTTCCCGTATTGCTCCAGAAGGCGTTTTAAATCAGCGAGAAAGAAGATGTCCACGCAGGCGTCCGCCGGCAGTTCCTGCTCCAGTCCAAGATGATGGGCCTCAGCGCGAAATTCTCCGGCCTTCAAAAGTTCCAGAGTGTTCTGCTCACGCCGGAAGAAGTAAGCACCCGGCTTGAGCCCCTGCACCGAATGCACGATCAGGTAAAGATCGTTGAACTGCGCGCCGGGAGGCTTAAGGAAGTCAGCCGGAAGACCTCGCGTGGCGTAGTCGAAAATCGTAGAAAGTTGTGCCAGTGTAATGGATGCCGTCTCATCGAACGTTCGGGTAGAGCCGCGGCGCAGGATTACCTGCTCGATCGTGTCCATCGGTTGTTCTTCTTCCGGCGGGCGCTCCAGTTGAACCTCCTCGCCTGCCGGAGCGGAAGATAGGAAGACCTGTTGCTTCCCGCGCCACTGAGCTACTTCCTCTTCGGACTCAAGCGAAGACGCGTCGTGCATCTCAAGCATGGCGGGATACTCGACCTCGCACTCCGAAAGCGGGATCGTCTCCAGGCCGAGCACCAGAGCCTCTCTCAGGGCTGGCAGAGAGCTTTCCGATTTGCGCCCGATCGGTACGAGGCACAAGGAAACCTCGCACCGCGTATCGAGATCAAGTAGACGGTTCACCTCGCCGTCCACGAACCCGAGCACGATCTCGGCCGGCAGCCCCGAGGCTGCAGAAACGGCCAGCATATTCGCCAGCAGCGTGCCGTTGTCCCAACCGAAATGGCGATAGGTGCGCGCCTGGTACTTCCAGGCGTTCCGCCAGTATGTTCCGGTACAGATGATCATCGCGGGCGCGTGAGCCACCGCGGGTTCCATCGCCGTCGCCTGAGCCAGGTTTCTGCAAAAATCACCTTTTCGCAGCAGTCGTAGCGATAAATCCGCCGGATTGAAGTGATACACGCCGGCATCCAGGCCTGCGAGATCGCCAGTCACGACGTACAACTCGATCTCGTAGAGGGCTCCAGTGCAGGCTGCAGCGCGAAAGTAGATTTCTCCGCCTGGATGTGCGCGCTGTTTGGTAATCCCCGCCGAGAAATAGAGAATGCGCGCCAGATCATGAAGGTCAGGCACCGAATCGGCCCGCGACGAAGGCACTGGCTCTGAGATCGCGGAGAGCGCGGCCACCCCCGTTTGCGGTACGTCCCGCGGTAGTGGAAACGGCTCTATCTTTGGATAGATTTTGAAAGGCTGCGGCCGACTCGCCCAGTCCAGCAAGTGAGGATTGTTACGAATACTCCAGTGGGAGTGTTTCGTACCATCGTGATATTTCCAAGCCGCCTGGATGTCGCGGTTGTTCATTCTTGCTACGTCAGACTAGCACTTGCAGTGGATCACGGGCGTAAGCAATGAACCTGCGACTGCGGAATATGCCCGAGTAACGGGCAACCCGGAAGTTATGCCCAGGATGGACTCTCAACGACGCTGGCCGGAAGTCGCATTCGAGGACATCTTTCGAAAACGAGTCAGGTGCAAAGGGAACTGTTGGAGCGATTTCCCCGAAGCCCGTTTGTCGTTACCAATCCGGTTCCATGGCATTACACCTGCTCATGTTCGAAGTCGTTCGTGAATTGATGCGAGGCGCCAAGCAGTTTTCGCGCAGTGCAAACGGGGTTAAGATATGACCGGGAGGTAGCATGCCCGTCACTCAAACGTTTTCACCCGCCCGGAAACTTGTCGCCACGAACACCGCACATTTTCCGAATGAGAGTGCGGAATACCGCGCCGCCCGAAATGGGCTTCTTGCAGAAGAAATCGAACTGCGCCGCCACATCGAGCACGTCGCAGCCCTGCGGCGCGCCCTGCCGAGTGGCGGCGAGGTCCCGCACGACTTCGAGCTCATCTCCGAGGCTGGTCCCATTCGCTTCTCCAGCCTGTTCGGCGATAAAGATACCCTCATGGTTTACAGCATGATGTATGGTCCGGAGCGCAAAGCGCCGTGTCCCATGTGCACGTCATTCTTGAGCTCCTGGAACGGAACCGCCGTCAATTTACGCGAGCGTGCAGCAATCGCCGTTACGGCACGCTCGCCCATGGAGCGGCTGTTGGAATACAAGAAACAGCGCGGCTTCGCGAATCTCCCCTTTGTCTCCGACATGTCCGGTGATTACACGCGCACTTATGTCAACCCGGACGACGCCGACGTACCTGGATTCAGCGTTTTCACGCGGGGTAACGGAACGACTTTCCACTACTACAGCGGTGAGCTGAGCGGAGCGATGGCCGACCCCGGTCAGGACCCGCGCGGTGCCCCGGATCTCGACCCTCTTTGGTTGATGCTGGACCTGACCCGGGAAGGGCGCGGCACCGACTGGTACCCGAAGCTCGAGTACAAGCAAAGATAGCCCAAGGATCTCCTTTCGGAGATCGCCCAGGACAAGGTATCAGCCTACGCGTCCTGATTATCGTTTAAGATATTTCAGCCATGGAGGCTAGTCCATGAGTAAGCCACCGTTCACGTCAAGAATCTCCCCCGTGATGTAGCGGGCGTCTTCGCTGGCCAAGAAAGCCACAGCCTTTGCAACATCACTGGCTTCTCCTGGCTTCTTGCCGAGCGGGATACGGCCGAACATGCTTGCGATACCCGGGACCCCATGCAAGAAGTCGGTGTTGATGATTCCCGGGGCAACGGCGTTCACCGTGATATTGTCAGGGGCTAGGGCTGCGGCCAAGGTTTTGGTTAGGCAGATGACAGCTGCTTTCGATACCGAATAATGAGCCCCCACCAGCAACCCGCCAGTCTTGCCGGCCTGGGATGCCATGTTGATTACGCGCCCGGATTTCTGCTGTCGCATCACAGGAGCTGCGGTTTGGCAGCTAAACAGGACACCCTTCACGTTAACCGCAAAAACCCGGTCCCATTCCGCTTCGGGAATTTCCTCGAAGGGCTTGACCGTGAAGATCGCGGCATTGTTCACAATAATGTCTATGGCTCCATACCGATTCCGGACGCTCTCGACTACCTCGGCCCACTCTTCTTTTTTGCTGACATCTAGTGAAAAGCTTGTGGAACGATTATCAATAGCCCTGATAGTTTCGAGCGCCTGTTCAAGCTTCTCAGCCTGGATATCCGTCAAGACGCTAATCGCACCCCGTCGCGCGAGCTCAAGCGACGTCTCAAGCCCCATCCCTTGTGCGGCGCCTGTAATGATTGCAACTTTCCCTTCGAGTGGCTTCATTGCTTTTTCGAATTCCCGTATGTGCGAAAGTACGCTATGACCTCGTCGATTCGATCAGGGACCTTATGATTGAAGTGGTTGGTCACTCCGGACTGGAAACTTGCTTCCAGAAAATCGCGAGTAGCCTGGCACATCCGAGCAGTGATTCCGATCTCCTCCACCATATGTGTCACTCCCTCCATCTCTTCCCAGCGACGCCCACAATGGGCTGCGTGGGTAGTCACAAGCATCTGGCTCAGCGGACGCAACCCGTAGGACGTGACTGTTTCTTCGATAGACGATAGCACCGGTTGCGTCACCCCGAACTGATCAGCAGCCAGCAAGGTTTCGACAAATAGGCATTCCAGTCCCTTCATAAAAATACTTCGACACATCTTCAATGCGGAAGCAGCTCCGACTTCCGCCCCCACCACCGAAGCAACCAACTGGACCCCCGAGAGGCAGGCGTGAGCTTCCGCAGCGCGCGCCCCGGCGAGAGCCAAAGGCGCGGCAGAACCCTCTCCTGCGATGGAGCCCAGTATCGAACCGTCGACATAGCTGCTGCCGGGGAAGCGAGCAGCCATGAGCCGTTTTTCATTTGGCGCAACAGAATTAAAATCGATATAAAGACTTCCGTTCCATGCAGAAGCTGCCTCTTGTGCTGCTTGCGACGTCAGTCGCGGTGTCACAAGCGAAAGAACAACGTCGCATCCGCGTACAAGCGTGGCGATGTCTGGTACCACTTCAAACACAGAACGATCGAGGCGCCTGCGAAGGTGGTCACGAAGCGGAAGCTGGTTGAGAAGCGGATCGACTACTTGGATCGGCTCACTCAAACTTTGACCAATGTGGGCGGCAAGGGTTGATCCGGCTTCACCAAAACCGATGATCCCCCAGCGCAATTTATCGACTTTCCTCTGCACGTTTTCTCCGCAAATTATATGGATCGATGGTGAGTTCGCCATCGAATCAATCGCTTGACGAACGCGGCTTGCTTAGCGGATCGGGCTTTGGTCCTTTCGAGCGCGTTTGCGGCAGCATCGTGTCGAACTGCCGCTGCACCGTCATCGCCAGCTGGTATCAAATCGCGGTGTCCCATCGTTAGTCGCCCATCGTTATGGATTCGTTGAAGGTGTGGTAGGAGCCGCTGCGCCTGGAATGGGGACGCCAACCCAAAAGACGGGGATGATCGTTGACGGCGCGGACCTACCAGCCGGAAGACGCTTGACATACGGATTCATGTTCTACGAGCAGAGCCGTTTTTGTCAATGATATATTATAATTTATATGATGTTAGTTATAAATGATAATGTACAATCGAATTTTCATAATGTATGCTTGATAGCGCGACGAATTTCTTGGAAGATGATTGCATGGCAAGCATCCCGGACGTAAGCGCCGCTTCCATCACACACGCGGCCATAGCTCACTCTCACGTTCGCGACGCGCTACTAAAGGGCACGCTGCGCCCAAATGAGAGAATCCATCAAGTTAGGCTTGCTCAACAGCTCGGAATGAGCCTGGTTCCCGTGAGAGAAGCCCTTCGGAAGCTTGAGGCTGAGGGGTTCGTCCGCATCATGCCTCATCGCGGGGTCTATGTCAGCCCGATTTCTCGTGCCGAGATGGAAGATGTCTTCGCGGTCCGACTCGCGATCGAGTCTATGGCGACCAGGCAAGGCGTTTTGCGAATTACCGATAAACAAGTGGAAAAGCTTGCGGACCTTATTTCAAGGATGGAAGTCGCCCTGTGCTCGCACGACCATCCTCAGTTACTTGAACTCAATCGAGAATTTCACTTCAGCCTTTACGAAGCGTCGGGACGAGAATATCTGTGTAGTTTGATTTCCCATCTGTGGCAAAAAAGTACGCGGTACCGAACCTCCTACATTCAGCTTCCTGAACGAGCCGATCAGGCACATGAAGAACATAAGGAGATCCTCGCGGCAGTTCGGGAACGCTCTGTTAAAAAAGCA
>Ga0302326_10021379_pt1 | contig 13275 bp, 10 predicted proteins | sample Palsa_T0_3_FD_202264 | JGI IMG/M metagenome (GOLD analysis project Ga0302326, IMG submission 202264) | Peat permafrost microbial communities from Stordalen Mire near Abisko, Sweden - Palsa_T0_3 | ecosystem: Environmental > Terrestrial > Soil > Palsa > Peat permafrost | place: Sweden: Abisko... | reverse complement strand
CTGGACCCGGATAGCCAGGCACTGGCACAACTACTACCGGCTGAGCCACCCGGTCCCTGCGGCTCACCCGAAGGCCGCCACGCGGCTTCCCTGGGCCGAGCTGGATCCGTTCACCCGCCAGGACAACCTCCTCCAGGTCCACTCGATCCTGTCGGCGGTCGCTCAGCTAGGGCGACGGTGGGTGCCGACTCGCACGGTCCAGCCCGGCAGCTTCATCGAGCTGAGCGAGCGGGAGCTGGAGGACGTGGCGATGGCGGAGCACACGCGGTGGCAGCATCGGGCGGAGGCGTCGCGCCGGTCGGCCACCGCCGCCGGCGGTTTCGCCCCCATCGAGCAGGTCATCGGGGCCGCCAGGCACGCTCAGGCCCGGGTCAACGAGCTCGCGGTGCCCTGGGCCGAACTGCCGCCGGCGCGGCGCGAGGAGAATCGCAACTGGGTGCGCTCGCAGATCGGGCAGTTGGAGGCGGTCGGGTTCCTGCCCACGGTGCCCGCAGGCGGACCGCCCGAGGCCGCCGTTTTCGAGCGCACCGGGATCGTCCACGCCAGCCGGCTCACCTCGCGCCTGCACTGGACCCTGCGGTCGGGGGAGGAGATGCAAGGCCACCCGGGGGACTGGCACGTCATCGACGACGCGGGCGGCACCCGGACGATCAGCCACCCCGAGTTCCAATCGAGTCACGAGCCGCTCAGTGACGGGCGGTGGCGGCGGGTCGGCTCGATCCTGGCCTGGCAGACGAGGGAATCAGTGATCGTCAGAACGCTTGAAGGCAGGGCAACCGCCAGCCCGGGCGACTGGGTGGTCGAGGGGACCAGCGGCGAACGCTGGCCGGTCACCGACGACCGGTTCCGGGCGACTTACCGGCTGCGCCAGGACCGGCCCGCGACCGACGGCCAGGCGAGCACCCCCGCCGCGAGCAGCAGCAGCACCGCGCCGACGATCTCCACGTAGAGCGTGCTGGTGGCGTACGGGACCTGCCAGCTGTCCTGGAAGCCGAACATGCCGACCTCGACGTCGATCACCAGGGCGGCCACCGAGACGACCATGAGGCCCGCCCCCAGCAGGACGGCGAAGAACCGGCGGGTGACGACGACGAGCACGCCGATCAGAATCGCGACGATACCCTGGAGGAGGAAGAGCGGGCCGATGGTCGGGATCGCGCTGTACGGGTACGGCTGCCTGCCCCACAGGTACAGGTGAATGTAGCCGGAGTACACGGCCAGACCTGCGCCGACGGCGATCAGGATCGTCATCGCCGCCCGGTTCGCGACCGACCCGGAAGGGCCTCGCAGCAGCAACTCGTGCCACCACGACCTGCCCCCGGCCGTGGTCGTCGCGCCGGGTGCCTCTACCTTGCTTGGCATGTCTGCCTCTCCCGCCTCAATCCCCGGCCGCGACCCGAGGTCGCCGAACGTGCCGGATACGTGTAATACGTTTCCTGGCGGCCATTGGATTGAAGCTAGAAGATCATTTTAGTTCGCTCTGAAAATAGCGCCCGCCCCGGTGTCGCTGTCGGGCACCGGGGCGGGCGTCGATGTTCGCGCAGGTCAGGCCGGTTAGGCCTTGCCGCTTAGGCGCCAGCCTTCGGCGTAGTGCTCGCGGGCCTCGGCCGAGAACGGCACCGGTGAGACCGTGGCGCGGACCTCGACCTGCTTGTGCGGGCGCTCGACCGACGCCTTGAGCGAGCCGCCGTCCGGCTCACCCCAGATCAGGGTCACCTCGGTGCCGACGTCGATCGTCGGGTCGATGACGCCGAGCGAGAGCTCGAGGCGCTCGTTGTGGCTATAGCCGGTGAACAGCGACAGGCCGACCGGCTTGCCGTCGAGCGACACCAGGTCGTAGTTGGACGAGGAGTAGTTCGAGATCGGCACGTCCAGGCCCTTGGCCGGGATCTCGTCGGTGAACAGCGACGCTGCGATCTTGCCCGCGTCCTCCTTGTTCCACGCCAGCGTCACCTTCCGGCGCTGCGACGGCTTGTCCATCGCCTCGAGCGCCTCACGGCCGATGAAGTCGTGGTCGAACCGCACCATGTGGCCGTAGCCGAGCTCGTACGGGGTCAGGTAGTAGTCCTCGATGTTCTCCGACACGAAGCTGCCGCCGAGCGTGCCCGCGAAGCCCTCGTAGCCCACCGCCGGGAGCCACTCGCGGTACGACTTGAGCTTCTCGCCGGTGTAGATGGCGGGCAGCGGCGAGGGGATCCAGCCCGATTCCAGGGTGTTCGATGCATAGGCACGCGAGCCGACCGGCGTGAGGCCGAACTCCTCCCCCGCCTCCAGGATGGCGTCCCTGATCTCGAAGTACTCCTCGTACGGTCCGAACACCTCGAGGCCGGGCTGACCAGACATGCCGTGCCGGAGCGCGGCGACCTTCCTGCCCTTGATGTTGATGAAGTCGGTGCGGAAGAACTTGATGTCCGCGATCGGCCCGCCGTTGAGCTTCTCGATCACCTTGGAGGCGTTCGGGCCCTGGATCTGGAACCGGTACTGGGTCCGGGTCACGGCCTTGCCGAGCGGACGCGACGGTGAGCGGTCGTCCCTGACCAGCTCGACGTCCCAGTCGCCGGTCTCGGCGTGGAACTGAATCCAGTTCACGGTGGGCACCCGGCCGACGAACTCGTACACGGTCTCTTCGAGGTGGAAGAGGATGCCATCGCCGATGACGTAGCCGTCGTAGGTGACCGGCACGAGTTGCTTCGCCATGTTCGTGGGGAAGTTCTTGAACGTGTTAAAGCCCAGGTAGGAGATCAGCTTGAGCGCGTCCGGGCCCTTGATGTAGAGATTCGCCATGTGGTGCGACTGGTCGAACAGCACCGCGGTCTTCTGCCAGGCGACCTGCTCGGCCTTCCAGTTGGAGAACTCGGTGGGGACGACCGGATAGACGTAGGCGCCCTCCTGGGAGTTCCGCAGCAGCTCGACGGGGTTAACCGTCTGCAGCAGATCCTCAAGGCTTCGCTGCGTCATATAGGGTTTCCTGCCTTCCTAGTCACTACGCGTTACCCTGACCAGCCGGGTGCAGCGTCCAGCCGACGTTCCGATGACCATGATTCACCCCGCTGGCCAGCCTGTCGCTGTGGCCGTCACCGGATTTTGGGCGGCCGGATCGTGGCGGTCGACTAGGCCGTCTGGGCGGCCCGGCCCGGATCGCTCTCGCGCGCGACGGCGAAGAACGGCGATTTCAGCCAGAACCGCGACACAACCATCATGACCAGGCCGGAGATGATGATGCCGACCATCGACCAGACCTGGCTGGCGGGCGCGGTCAGCAGGTACTTCACCACCATCCAGACCAGGAACGCGGCCGAGCCGACGGGCAGGGCTCCGAGGATCACCGCGTCCCACGTTCCTGCGAAGATCCGCCGCCGGTAGTAGACGATGCTGGCGAGCGCGGTGAGCACGTAGAAAAGGGCGAATACCAGCCCGGTGATGTCGACCACGTCGTTGAAGGCGTTCTGGACCGAGGTGGCGAGCAGGTAGACCCAGGCCAGCGCGACGACCAGCAGCCCGAAGAGGACGCTGGCGGCGGCCGGGGTGGCGAACCGGCGGTTCACGGTGGCGAGGACGCCCGGCAGCGCGCGGTAGCGGGCCATCCCGAAGATGATCCGCGAGCCGACCACGATGCCGGCCCCGGTGGTCGCGACGACCGAGAGCGCGATCGACAACGCCATCACCTTGGACCAGCTGGGACCGCCGAGCGCGGCCGCGACCGAGATCAGCGGCGCCCCCGAGTTGGCCAGGTTCTTGGGCGAGATCACGCCCTGCAGGCCCACCTGGGCCAGGGTGTAGATGACGGCGAGCAGGGCGACCGCGATGAGCACGGCCCGGCCCGGGTTGACGCGGCGCTCTCGTACCTCTTCGTTGACGTAGACGCCGCCGTCCCAGCCGCTGTAGGCGAACACCGCGATCAGGAAGCCGCCGACGATGCTGCCCTGGCCGCCGATCCCGCTCAGGCTGAACCAGCCGCTGCTGATCGGGTAGCTGCCGGCGTGATGACCAAGGACGTAGACCAGGCCCCAGATGGACATCCCGACCAGGATCAGGTACTCGACCAGCGCCATGGCGACCTGGACGCGGGCGGTGATGCGGATGCCGACGATGGCGATCACCAGCATCACCAGCCCGACCGCGGTCGCGATGCCGACGTTGGGCCAGGTGCTGGTGGCCGACGACCCGGCGATGGCCAGCACCGAGGGCCCGAGGACGACGACGCCGCTGAGCGTCCCGACGATGAAGCCGACGATCATCAGCCACCCGGTCAGGAACCCTAGGTAAGGGTTGATCGCCCGGCCGACCCATTCAAAGGACGCGCCCGCGTTCGCGCTCCACATGTTCAGCCGCCGGTAGGCGTTCGCGATGATCAACATCGGAATCGCGCTGATCAGCAGGATCGGCCCGCCGCCGTAGTTGGACGTCGCGGCGAGCGAGGCCAGGGTGAGCGCGACCACCGCCGCCGGGGCGGAGCTGGCCATGCCGATGATGGTGTCCTGCGTCACCCCGATCGCGTTGGGCTCGAGCTGCGCGGGCGGCTCGGACGCGGTTCCTTGACCCGAGAGGGTTGTCGCGGGCGGCTCCGACATCATTCTCCTCTCAAGTTCGCTGCACACTCTACATTCACCGGGGTCACTAACCGCGGCGGCGCCACCTTAACCACTGCATATGACATTTACCCATAGGTCGGCACACGCCGTCCTCGTTCTGTACGCTCGGACACAATGGCGTCGAGATGCCCCCTTCGGCACGTCTAGTTCCACCGGCTTCCCCCGCGCGCGGCGAAATTCGCAGGAGTGAATATATGGGCGTTCCCAGCTCCCCAGGCCAGGCACCCCCGCGCAAGGCAAGCCATTCGATAGCCTTCTATTTCGGTACCGGGCTCATTGTCCCGGTCACCTGCCTGCTGGTGCTCTGGGGACTGGTCACCGGTGCGGTGCTGAGCGGCACGCTCGACAAGGCCCGCTGGCTCGGCTCGATCGCCCATGGCCACCGCGTGCTGGCCGAGGCGGTGCTGGTGACCGGGAGCGGGCTGGTCGTCGCCCTCGTCGCCGTCATCCTCATGGGCAGGTTCGCCGGCCGGGTCAGGCGCGAGGCGGAGAGCCTGGCCGCGATCGCGCGCGGCCTGGCCGACGAGGGACTGCCCCGGGTCGTGGAGGCGCTCCGCGATGGCGCCGACGGCGGAGCCGCGGCCGCGGCGGCCGTGAACGCGCAGTGGCCCGCTGGACGGGTCAGCGAGATCGACGCCGCCGCCGCGGCGGTCGCCACCATGTACCGCACGGCCGTCGCCGCGACCGCGGCCGAGGCGGGCCTGCGCACCGGCTTCCGGGAGATCCTGGTCAGCCTGGGGCGCAGGAACCAATCGCTGCTGCACCGGCAGCTCCGTATCATCGACACCCTGGAGCAGCAGGCGTCCAGCCCGACCGCGCTGGCCGAGCTGTTCACGCTCGACCACCTCACCACCCGGATGCGCCGCCACGCGGAGAGCCTGACGATCCTCTCCGGCGCGACACCCGGCCGCGCCTGGAGCCAGCCGGTGCAGGTGGTCGACGTCATGCGCGCGGCCGCGGCCGAGGTCGAGGATTACACGCGGGTCAGCGTGGTCTCCGACACCGAGGAAGCGATCGCCGCGCCCGTGGTGACCGACCTGATCCACCTGCTGGCCGAGCTGATCGAGAACGCGACCCTGTTCTCGCCCTCGACCACGCGGGTCGAGGTCCGGGCCGAGCGCGTCGCCAACGGCTTCGCGATCGAGGTCGAGGACCGGGGCCTTGGCATCCCCCCGGAGCAGATGGCCGCGCTCAACGCCCAGCTGGCGGACCCGCCCGACTTCGACCGGGCCGACGCCGACCGGCTCGGCCTGTTCGTGGCCGGCCGGCTGGCGGCCAGGCACGCCGTGGACGTCTCGCTGTGCCAGTCCGCCTACCGGGGGACCAAGGCGGTCGTGGTTTTGCCTGACAGCGTGCTGGCCGCGCCGGTGCGGACCGACGTCGCCGATCAGCAACGGGCCCTGCGTGACTCCGCGCAGCTCAACTTGCGGGTGCCCGAGATGCTCTCCACCGTCGGCGCGGTCTCCGGCGGCGCGGGCAACCGCGCCGCGGCGGCGGCGACCGCGCCGACCGAGACGCAGGCGTCCCGGCCGGCTCCCCTGCGCAGCCTGCCCCGGCGGGTTCGCCCCGATAGCCGCCCGGCCGACGACCCGGCGGCGGCGCCGCGCCCGGACGGGCTCGCGGCCAGGCGCGCGCCGGTAGACGCGCCCGGACCAGAAGACGCGCGCAGCCTTGCTGCGTCACTGCAGAACAGCTGGCAGCGGAGCCGGCAACCGGAGAGTGCACCAGACGGTGAGGAAGGGTTATGGCTGTAATGGCTGAGGGCGGAACTCCAGTAAGGGATCTGGCCTGGCTGCTCGACGACTTGTCCGACCGGGTACCGGACTTCCGCCGGGCCGTCATTCTGTCCCGTGACGGTCTGCTCATCGCCGCCTCCAAGGACCTGTCCCGCGAGGACGGCGAGCACCTGTCGGCGGTCGCGGCCGCGGTCCAAAGCCTGGCGGCCGGCACCGGGGACCGCTTCGCGGCGGGCCGTGTGCGGCAGACGATCATCGAGCTCGAGCAGGGTCTCTTCTTCCTCATCGCCGCGGGCGAGGGGAGCTGTCTGGCGGCGCTCTGCCCCGCCCAGGCCGACGCGGGCACGGTCGCCTACGAGATGGCGATGCTAGTCAAACGGGCCAGGCCGCACCTGGCGGCGCTGCCGAGGAATCCGGCAACTGAGATCTCGGTGGAGTGACTGGGGTGTCCCCGGACGACAAGTGGCGGCATCGAGAATCGGGCCCGGTGGTGCGGCCCTACGCCGTGACCGGCGGGCGGACGGCGCCTGCCGACGGCGACGTGCTCGACCTCCTCACCGTCATCGTCGCCACCGGGCAGCCCGCGGCGGCCGAGGATGCCGCGCGGCTGACGCCCGAGCACCGCAGGCTGCTGGCGCTGTGCCGTCGGCAGATCACGCTGGCCGATCTCGCGTCCGACATCGCATTGCCGCTAGGAGTGGTACGCGTACTGCTCGCCGACCTGACCCAGCTGGGAGCGATCACGGTGGTACGGCAACGACCGCCCGACCAGCGAACCGGCAACGACGTGCTCCAGGAGATATTGAATGGCCTCCGCGCGCTCTGACATCGCCCCTGCCGACGCTCGCGCCGCGAGCCCGTCCTTCATCGCGCACAAGATCCTGATCGCGGGCGGGTTCGGGTCGGGCAAGACGACCCTCGTCGGCGCGATCAGCGAGGTCAGGCCGCTGCGGACCGAGGAGACGCTGACCACCGCCAGCATCGGCCTTGACGACCTGACCGGCGTGGACGGCAAGACCACCACGACCGTTGCGCTCGACTTCGGCCGGATCACCCTCGGCACCAAGATCGTGCTTTACCTGTTCGGCATGCCCGGGCAGGAGCGCTTCTCGTTCATGTGGGACGAGCTCGCCTACGGCGCGCTCGGCGCGGTGATCCTGGCCGACGTGCGGCGACTTGACGACTGCTTCCCCTCCGTCAACTACTTCGAGACCCTGCGGCTGCCGTTCGTCGTCGCCGTCAACTGCTTCGACGACTCCCCGATGTATGAACCGGAGGAGGTGCGGCTCGCGCTCGACCTGGACGCCGACGTCCCGCTGGTGCTGTGCGACGCCCGTGACGTCGCGTCGGTCAAGCAGGTGCTGATCACGCTGGTGGAGACCATCGCCGACCGCCAACCGGCCACCGCGGGCCGGGTGCGGTAAGCCGTGCCGACCGGGCGATCATGACGAGTCATTGGAGGTTGCGGTGATCGGTGGGATTGTTCCCGCGCCAGCGGACTGCTTCACGCCCCGGCCGCAGACCGGGCCCGGCCCGCTGGCCGCGCTCCCGCCGGGCCAGTGGCTGGTGCTGGCCGGGCCGCCGCGGCCGCAGAAACGCGTCTACGACTGGCCCGGTGGCACCGGGCGGACGCAGCTGGCCGCCCACCTGGCGCGAACGTGGTACCTGGAGCACCCGGACGGGCTGCTGATCTGGCTGACGGCCAGCAGCCGCGACGCGGTGCTGTCGGGGTATGTGCAAGCGGCGGCGGCCGGGCCTGCGTCGTTGCAGGCGAGCGACGCCGAGACGACCGCTGCCCGGTTCGTCTCCTGGCTGGCCGAGACGAGCGAGCCGTGGCTGGTGGTCCTGCACGGGCTGGCCGACCCGGCCGACCTCGACGGGCTGTGGCCCGGCGGCCCGGCCGGCCGGGTGCTGGTGACGGCGGCGACCGCGGGCGCGGTCGCGAGCGTTCCGAATCCGCTGGTCTTTCCCGTCGGCGGGTACAGCTCGCACGAGGCCCTGAGCTACCTCATGGCGCGGCTGAGCGCGGACCCGGACCAGCGCCTGGGCGTGATGGACCTGGTGGACGACCTGGACTGCGACCCGCTGGCGCTGGCGCAGGCCAGTGCGGCGATCGCCAATTCCGGGGTGACCTGCCGCGATTACCGCGAGATGTTCGCCAAGCAGCGGGATCAGATCGCGCAGTCGGCCGGGGTTGCGCCCGCCGCCAAGGCGGTGACCTGGACGCTGTCGCTTGAGTGCGCGGACGAGCTCTCCCCGGGCGGGCTACCGCAGTCGTGTCTCGCCCTGGCGGCGCTGCTTGGCTGCCAGGGGATACCGGAGACGGTCTTCTCCACCCGCGCCGTGGCCGAGTTCATCGCGGGTTCGACCGGCGTCCAGGGCGACCCGGCCGGGGTCCGCTCTGCGCTTTCCGCCCTGGAGAGCACCGGCCTGCTGGCCCTCGATCCCGGCAACGCGGCCGGGCTGGTGCGGGTGCACCCGGCGGTGCAGGCGGCGGTCCTGTCGGCCATGCCGCAAGCGATGCAAGAGCGCGCGGCCCGGGCCGCGGCCGACGCGCTGCTCCAGCTGTGGCCGGACAACGCCGAGCGATCGCTGCACGTCTGCGCGCTGCGCGGCTGCGTCACGAGCTTGAAGCGCGCCGCAGGCGACGCCCTGTGGGCCGACGGATCGCGCGAGGTCCTGTTCCGCGCCGGGCGCAGCCTCGACGACGCACGGCTGACCGGGCCCGCGGTCAGCCACTGGCGGGCGGTGGCCGACGCCAGCGAGCGCCTACTCGGCTCCTCGCATCCCGACACGGTCGCCGCCGCCACCCGGCTGGCCGGGGCGGCGCTGGCGGCCGGGCTGGGCGACGACGCGGTCACCTACTACCAGCGGGCCCTGGACACCCAGACCGGTCGCCTGGGCCCCGACCATCCGCGAACCGCCGCCGCGCGGGCGGATCTCGTCGCCGCCCTGCTCGCGGCCGGGCGGCCTGAGGAGGCCATCGCCCTCTTGGAAGGCGCGCTCGCCGTCGGCGAGCGCGGCGGCCGCGTCCCCGGCGACCTGGATGGCCTCGCCCTGCAGGACAGCCTGGTCGCCGCCTATCTGGCGGCCGGGCAGCACAACGACGCCATCCGGCTGGCCGGGCGCACCCTCACCGAGCGGGAGCGAAGCCAGGGGCAGGACCACGCCGAGACCATGCGCACCCGTCGGCAGCTGGCGCGCGCCTGCCTGGCGGCCGACCGCAGCAAGGACGCGGTCGCGCACGGCCGCCGCGCGCTGGCCGGCGCGGAGCGCGTGCTCGGCCCCGATCACCCGGACACCATCGACGCGGTGAGCGTGCTCGCCTCGGCCTACCATTCCTCGCGCCGCCTGCGGGACGCCATCCCGCTCTACGAACGGGCGCTCGAGGCCAGGGAACGGGCGCAAGGGCCTGACGATCCGGAGACGATCGGGCTGCGCGGCAATCTGGCGTCCGCATACCATTCGGCCGGCCGCATGGCCACCGCGCTAGAACTCTACGAGCGCACCCGCGCGGACTGCCAGCGGGCGCTGGGGCCCGATCACCCGGACACGCTGGCGGCGCGGGCCAACCTCGCGCACGCCTATTACGCGATGGGGCGAAGCGCCGAGGCCAGCACGATCCTGCAGAAGACGCTGGCCGATTGCGAGCGGGTGCTGGCACCAGGCGACCCGCTCACCGCCGCCGTCCGCGACAGCCTGGACGCGGTCGCGCGCGGCTAGCCGGCCGGAAGCTGGTAGTGCTTGACGCCGCGCTTGCGGTCGAGGTCGAGTATCGCGCCGCAGAGCACACCGTCGCCGTACTCGCTGCCAGGGTTGATGGCAACGGTCGAGCCGATCCGCACCGCGCCGCGGGATTCGTGGATGTGCCCGTGCAGCCCCAGCATCGGCTGGTAGCGCTCGAGCAGCCGCCGCACGCCCTCGGAGCCGACCGACTGCATCACCACCGCGCCGCCCTTGACGACGGGCTTCAGCGTGCCGTCCAGGGCCGGGGCCTTGTCGATGGAGGTGTGAGCCGGCGGGACGTGCAGGTTGAAGATCGCCCGCTCCGGGTGCTCGACCCGGCTGGCCAGTTCGTCGATGCGCCGCTCTAGATCCTCGTCCGTCATCTCCCGCGGTGTGTGCCAGGGCGTCGGGTTGGAGTAGCCGCAGGAGATCATCGTCATGCCCTCGCCCAGGTCGACCAGGCCCTCCTCGGTCTCGGTCAGCGCGGGCGACTGCTGCAGCATGTCCTGGAGCTCGGGCGGGTCGTCGTTGCCGGTCATCGCGTAGAGCTGGATCCCGGTCCCCGCTAGCCGCTCTTCCGCGAGGTCGAGCCAGCGCGACAGCGTCTCGCGCATCAGGTCGAGGAAGATGGCGTTCACGGCCTCCGGCTTGTCCCAGATGTCGTCGAGTTCCTCGTCGGTGGTGCGGTAGGGGTAGAAGCCCATGTCCCTGATCCGCGTCTCCGCGTGGGCCATCTCTTCCTTGTCAAGCACCTTGTTCCCGGAGAGCTGGCGGACGAGATAACCGCCGCCCGGTTGCGTCACCACCGGGACCACCGCCTTGCCCGAGACGTCACCGCCGAGGATCAAGGTGTCGGCTTTGTAGAACCGCCCCGCGTTGAGAAACTTACGCCAGCAAACCTCCGAGCCGTGGATGTCCGTCGCGAAGTAAATCCGCATGGTCAACGGGTGACCTCCTCTGGCAGCTGGTACCAGCGTACCCTTCGTCCCACTTTGGACCGAAGCTGCCACGATATAGTTTTCGGCGCGGAGGTCAGCGCGTCGGTGACGGTCGCGATCCGGCCGGCGATCCGGTCCCGGTCGGCCTGGCCGACGACCAGCTCGCCCAGCAGGTCGGCGCACGCCGCCAGGTTGTCGGTCACGGTGGTGTACAGCCCCCAGTCGGCCTCGCAGCGGGCAACCAGCGGGCCAAGGTTCAGGCAACCGGGCCCGTCGGCGTCGCCCGGCTGGTGGTCCCACAGCAGCATCGCCGCGTCGGACAGGTCTTTGCGGTTGACCTCGGCGATCTGCAGCTTGGTGAGCAGCAGCTCGGCCGCCGCCAGCGTCTCCGGCTCGGCCTCCAGCCGACTCCCCAGGTCCAGCGTGTGCGACATCTCGAAGGTGTCAAGGAAGACGTCTATCTGCCAGCCGTCCTGGCCGTGATAGAGCAGCCGCCGGGCGCCGTGGGTGGCGTTGAACACCCGCTCCGGCTCGAATCCCTCCTCCTCAAGGACGGACCGGAGCGCGCGCGCCTGCTTCTTGTGCGCCACCAGGTCGACGTCCGGGTAGCTGCGGCCGAGCGCCGCCCGGGCCGCATCCGAGCCGCGCAGCCAGATGGCGACGCCGCCGACCAGGCGGACCGGGATGGAGCGGGCCGCGGCGGCGGCCACGATGCCGCGGCCCTCCGTCACCATGGCGGGCTGCTGCCCGCCCGGCTCCATGCCCGTCCCACCCGGATTAACGGCAGAATTGGTATTGCCCTCGCTCATTCCGGCGGGATCTCCGCGAAGGTCGAGCCGAGCTCCATGCCCTGCGCGCGCCGGACCAGCCGGACGCCGATGTAGTAGACGATGCCGATCGCCGGGGCGGCGAAGGCCTCAAGCATGGGCTTGAGCCCGAACTTCCCGCCGAACCCGGTGTGGAAGGCCACGTAGATCACGAAGCCCCAGGAGACAGCCGAAATCACCGCTGCGATCGTGATGACGGGCACGCCCGCCACCGACGCCCGCGCCCAGCCCGGCGCCTGCGCGTGCAACTGCGGTCGCCGCCACGGCGCGACCGCGGCCGCGATCGACGTGATGATGAAGGCCACGCCCATCACCGCGATGATGTTCAGCAGCAGGTTGCCGAGGCTCTGGTAGATGTTCAGGTAGTTGAGCAGCTCGACGATGACGCCGACGGTGACGGTGGCGATCACCGGGGTGTGGAACCGGTCGGAGACCTGGGTCAGCTTCTCCGGCGCGAGCCGGTCGAAGGACCAGGCGAACATGTTCCTTGTGCCCATCATGAAGCCGGTCGGTGTCCACCAGATGATGGCGAGCAGGAAGCAGAGCGCGATGAAGACCAGCAGCCACTGCGGCCCGGGCAGGAAGTGCACCAGGGACGGCAGGTACGGCTGGAACGACAGGTTGTACTTGAAGGTGCTGCCGCCGAAGGCGAGGAACACCATCGAGCCGAAGAACTGGAAGCCGTAGTACTTGTAGATCAGCGCGGCCCCGACCACGTAGCCGATCGCCGAGATCAGCAGCGCGCCCAGGATCGAGGTGGTGGCGGTGCGCCGCACGTTACGGATCTCGCCCGCGAAGTACCCGGTCCACTGGAAGCCGGTGTAGACCTGGAACGAGTAGATCATCCCGAACAGGGTCGCGCCCCAGCCGATCGCGCCGGCCGCGCTGAAGCCGAGGTGCGAGGAGTTCGACAGCACGTGCGCCACGGTCGTGCCCGAGCTCGCGTTGAAGGAGCTGGTGAAGTGGGACCGGCTGCCCACGGCCAGGTCGATCAGCCAGGCGATCATGCCCAGCCAGACGATCGCGAAGGTCACCATCATGTACTTCGCGACCACCCGAACGCCGAGCACCATGACGGCGGTGAAGATGACGGTCAGCACGGTCGCGAAGACCATCAGCTCGGTCTTGTCGGGCGAGGTCAGCCAGCCGGCGTTCCAGCCCGCCACGTACGCCAGGGACGGGCCCATGATGTTGAGCATGTACGTGAAGTTGAAGGCGATCCAGGTCAGGAACACGAACGTCAGCGAGAAGTTCGTGAAGAAGCCGAGGAACGGGGTGAGCGTCCGCGACACCCACACGTAGTCTCCGCCCGACCGCGGCATGATCACCGTGAAGTACAGGTAGACCAGCCCGCAGGTCGCCACCAGGGGCAGAGCAAGCAGGAACGACAGCAGCATGTTGGCGTGCGGCCAGAACTGCGGGGTGAAGGACATCACCTCGGTAATCCCGACCGGGA
>Ga0302326_10021378_pt1 | contig 13276 bp, 8 predicted proteins | sample Palsa_T0_3_FD_202264 | JGI IMG/M metagenome (GOLD analysis project Ga0302326, IMG submission 202264) | Peat permafrost microbial communities from Stordalen Mire near Abisko, Sweden - Palsa_T0_3 | ecosystem: Environmental > Terrestrial > Soil > Palsa > Peat permafrost | place: Sweden: Abisko... | reverse complement strand
GATTCCACCCACCGGCCCGCAGTCATCGCGCGCTGTACGCCCTGATAGTCGTTCGGGAATGTCATGTAGATCGGCACGCCCAGGAGCTGTTCAATCTGCTGCGGCGTGATCAGCGAACGCTTCGGGTAACGATTCAACAACACGCTCACCCGGTCGCCCAGATCCAGCTGCTTCAGATAAAGATATTTCTCGCGCGCCAGATGTAGCGACGGAATCTCCGGCGTGCAGACCAGAAAGATGCGCTTGGATTCGTGCATGATCTCGAGCGAATATCGCTCCAGATTGCCCGACATATCGAAACACAGCGCGCTATAGTTGCGCCGCATAAACTCCATCAGATGGCGGATCTGCGTGGGCTCGATACGAAAATCCGGATTCAGTTTGCCGGCGTGCAACACGTCCAGTTTCTCGACGTTGGTCACCATGGTCGGCCACAGGCTCTCGTCCATTTCGAGGGCATGCTCGGCCGCATCGGTCACGCAGTACGTGCAATCCAGCTTCAGCATGAAACGCACCATGCCAGAGTTCAAATCGAAGTCTGAAAGCAGCACCGACGAATCCGGCACCCGCGACATTGCTACCGCCGCGTTCATGGCCAGCGTGGATGTTCCCACGCCCGCTTTAGACGGCAGAAAGCTGTAAACCTGATTGGTGGCTTCAATGGCTGGAGGACGCGCCTGCACCGTATCCTTCACGCGCGATAACGTGTCCACCAGCGCCTGGCGATCGAATGGCAGCGATGCAAACTCGCGAATCCCGGCCCGCATCACTTCCAGCAGAATCTGCGGATCCACGAAGCGGCTGATCGCAACGATCTGGACGCCCGGGGTGTTCTTCTCCACCTCGCGCGCAACTTCCATCGCCTTGGCCGTCGATTCGGTGCTGACGAATATCACTTGCGGCGCATGCGCGCGCAGAAACCGCAACAACTCCAGCGAGTTTGGATACCGGTCGAGTGTCCGGGTGACGCTCACAATCCCGATCTCCGTCAGTATCGCTTCTAGACGCTCATTCAGGTCAGCGTCGGGACAGATAATTATGCCTCTAAGCATCTCTTTTTGACACTCCTGAATTTAGACTAAGGCTGAACTACGGTGTCAACAATTGGCTCTTAGTACTAGTTCGAGGCAAGGGTCGCCTTAGAACGCCAGTGCTCGCTGGGGGGATCGCTCGGCAGAAGACCTTAGGGATTCTGACTGAATTCTGTCTCATGACGTCTGAACTCTTCTTCTACAAACGGCAAATCAGGAGTTCGCGCTCGTAAATCATCTCCGGCGGTAAATGATCGTGCAGCGCCAAAAACAGCTCTTCGTGCTGGATCACTTCCTTCTGCCACGCCGCCCGGTCAAATGCCTGCAGCTCCTCGAACTGCTCGCGCGAAAAGCTCATGCCATCCCAATCAATGTCCTCATAGCGCGGGGTCCAGCCGATGGGAGTCTCGCGCCCCAGCGCCCTCCCGTGGGCCCGGTCTACGATCCATTTCAGCACTCGCATGTTCTCGCTGAAGCCCGGCCACAAAAACTTGCCGCTGGCATCCTTGCGGAACCAGTTCACATGAAAGATCCGGGGCGTCTCGGTCAGCGAACGCTGCATCTTCAGCCAATGCCGGAAATAATCGCCCATGTGATAACCGCAGAACGGCAGCATCGCCATCGGATCGCGCCGTACTTGCCCTACGCCGCCCGTGGCAGCCGCGGTTGTTTCCGATCCCATGGTCGCGCCCGTGTAGACGCCCGCGCTCCAGTTGAACGCCTGGTACACCAGCGGCATCGTGGTGGCCCGCCGTCCTCCGAAAACCAGCGCGCTGATAGGTACGCCGGTAGGATCTTCCCAGGCCGGGTCGATGGTGGGACATTGCGCCGCAGGAGCCGTGAAGCGCGAGTTGGGGTGCGCCGCCTTAGCCCCGGTTTCTTTTGCGATCTCGGGTGTCCAGCGATTCCCCCGCCAGTCCAAGCACTCGGCCGGCGGTTCGTCCGTCATGCCCTCCCACCACACGCCGCCTTCGGGCGTCAACGCGACATTGGTGAAAATCGTGTTGCGCGCCAGCGTAGTCATCGCGTTGGGGTTGGTCTTCACCGAAGTTCCCGGCGCCACGCCAAAAAATCCAGCTTCAGGATTAATCGCGCGCAACCGGCCATTCTCGTCCGGCTTGATCCAGGCGATGTCGTCGCCCACGGTCCACACCTTCCAACCATCGAATCCATTGGGCGGAATCAGCATCGCGAAATTGGTCTTTCCGCAGGCACTTGGGAATGCCGCGGCCACGTAGGTCTTCTCACCCTGGGGATCTTCCACGCCCACAATCAGCATGTGCTCGGCCATCCAGCCTTCATCGCGCGCGATGTTGGAGGCGATCCTCAGCGCAAAGCACTTCTTGCCCAATAGCGCGTTGCCGCCGTAGCCCGATCCATATGACCAGATCTCGCGAGTCTCTGGGAAATGCACGATGTACTTCTCGTCGTTGCAGGGCCACGGAACGTCGCGATCCCCAGGCGCCAGCGGCATCCCTACGCTGTGCATGCAAGGCACCACCCGCTTCTCGTCCTTGTCGATCTCCTGAAATACCTTTAAGCCGATGCGCGCCATGATGCGCATGTTCACCACCACGTAGGGCGAGTCGGTGAGCTGCACTCCGATCTGCGACATGGGCGAGCCAATCGGACCCATGCTGAAAGGCAGCACGTACATCGTTCGACCCCGCATGCATCCGCTGAAAAGCCTCTTCAGCGTCTTGCGCATCTCAAACGGATTCACCCAGTTGTTGGTCGGCCCGGCGGTGTCTTTCGCCAGCGAGCAAATATAGGTCCGGTCCTCTACACGCGCCACATCGCTCGCATCCGAACGCGCGTAGTAGCAGCCCGGCCAAAGATCCTGATTGAGCTTGATGAACGTCCCGCCTTGCACCATCAGGGAGCACAAGGCTTCGTTTTCTTCGTTTGAGCCATCCACCCAATGAATGTCCCGCGGCTTGGTCAGTTCCGCCATCTTTTCCACCCAACGCAGCAGATGCTTATTCGAGCTGAGCGGCCGGGCCACGTCCCGGGTTGTTTTTGTAGTTACCGTAGACATAAATTCCATTATGACGAATCTGCGAATCGTCTCCAAACTGCTATTGATTCCGGACCGTCCGGCTCTATCATGGGAGCATGAGGTTACTTGCGCTGGCGAGCCTGGGCTTCCACCTGGCTTCCGCTCTGCTCTCGGCGCAGATCATACCTTTTGAATCCAACGGCCTGCTATACAAAACGCTCACTAAGGGCGGCGTCACCGTCATGTTCGCGTACCTGCCGGCGCATTTGAAGGAATATTCCATCATGCAGGTTTCGATCTCCAACGGATCGCTGGTTTCCTGGACTGTCAAACCCGAAGAGTTTACTTACCGCCAACTGGATGGAACTGAATGGCAGGCTTCTACCGCGCTCAGCGTAGTCAACACCATGCTTGCCAAGGGCGGCCGTCACGATGTGGTCAAGCTTGTTACCACCTACGAACGCGGCGTCTATGGGAACGAGCACATGCAGTCCACCAACGGCTACGAAGCGCGCCGTCAGGCCGCCTTGGCCGAAGGAGTGTCGTCGCGGCTCAAAGCCGGTGCCGCCGCATCCGCTCTGGCCTTGGTGCCCACTAAGCTGAAGTCCGGCGAATCCACCGATGGCGCTGTGTTTTTCCCCAGTAACGGGCGAACCTTGGGCCCTGGTACGCTCATCGTTCACACTGCCGATGAGACTTTCGAATTCCCTTCAGAAGGCGAACCGAAATAGGGGATGTTATGTCTGGACAAATCGAAACCGTAGGTGAATTGGAGTATCTATTATCGTTCACATACCAGGTCGCGCTAAAATACTAGAAGGCAACGATGCTTAACCAGGACCAGATCAACAAGGTTTGGGAAAACATGCTGGCATCTGAAGCTCGTTCACTGTATTTTAGAGATCTCACCAACCGCTACACGCGGCGCAAACAGTGGATTACGGGCCTGTCGTTTTTTCTTTCGTCTGGGGCCGCTGCGACGGTGATCGCCAAGGCGCCAACCTCCGTGCCTGTTCTCCTTGCTCTCGGATCCGCCGCAATCACAGCATACGCGATGGCTGTGAATCTTGATGGGTTGATAGGAACCATGGCTAAGCTTCACTCCTCTTGGAATCAAATCTCCACAGATTATGATCGGCTTTGGAACCATGCGTTTGATGAGGATGCCGAGGACAGACTGGACGAGATAATCGGACGAGAAAGAAATGCCTCGGAATTGGCAACTACAGACGCGCCGAACGACCAGAAACTTTTGGGGCAATGGCAGGAGCGCGTGTTTGTTTCGCACCATTTGAAAGAGCAGAGTGCGTAGGCCGGACGGAGCGAACCTGGCCTCCGATGCCCAAACCGGCGCCTCCACCCCCGAGGCCTCCACCACGCCCGCCTACGACGCCTCGTCCCAGGCCATCTTGAACAAGGCAAGGTTACTTGCACGCCGCGACGCACATCTCATAAGTTTTCCAGCTCCCGCCGCGCCCGGTCCAGCACATCTTCAACCCGCCTGCGTAGCTCGGGATCGCGCGTCGCGTGCTTCATCGCGCGAAACGTAGCCTTCATCAACGGCCCCAACGGACTCCCAACGATCCATTCACCCCACTCCCCCCATTCCGATGTCCGCCGCCAGATATCCTCGGCCGTCGAGGTCTCGCGCTGCAACTCCTGCTTGCCGAGCTCGGTCAGCTGGTACACTCGCTTGCCGTCCTTGGTCTCGGAGACGATCAACCCCTCATCTTCCATTTGCTGCAGTGCCGGGTACATCGTTCCCGCGCTCACGCGGTAACTTCCGCCCGATCGCGACTCCAGCTCCTTCATCAAGTCATAGCCATGCCGAGGCTTTTCCGACAACAAAGACAAGATCGCAATCCGCACCTCGCCCGCTTCGAAGAACCGCCCGCGCCTGCCCCACGGCGGAGCATCGCCCCGATGGCCGCCCCAATCTCTAAATCCATGTCTCATAAAATCCGCCTCCATTCGATATATCGGTTGATAGAGCGCCCGATGCAATCGATCGCAATATATCGTTCAGCACTATCGTACGATATGTCTCGCGATAGTGCAAGGTCCTCTGGCTCCCGCTACAATTGGCTCAGGTGGCTTCGTTCGTGGAAATTCGCCGCGCTTACGCCGATTCGTGCATCCAAGCTGGCATGGGCCTAGATTGATGGTTACAAAGGGCTAGTAACGATTGTCCCGTGAATCCGCCTTGTCTTAAGGAGTTCCCTGCAAATTGTGGATCGTTAGAGTAGCGATAAATCGCCCGTACACGTTCATTGTGCTGGCGCTTTTGCTCCTGATCATCAGCCCGATCGTGATCATGCGCACGCCCACCGATATCTTCCCCAACGTCGACATTCCGGTCGTCGCTGCTCTTTGGAACTATGCCGGGTTGAGCGCCGAGGAAATGGAAGAGCGCGTCGCGTCGCCCTACGAGCGCTCCCTCACCACCGTCGTTACGGACATCGATCACATGGAGTCGCAGACCGTCAACGGCCGCAGCATTACCAAGGTCTTTTTCCATCCCGGCACCCGCGTCGACCTGGCGATGGCCGAAATGACCGCGGTGGCCCAAAACGCAATTCATCAGATGCCGCCCGGCTCACAATCGCCCTACATGCTGGTCTACAGCGCCTCCAGCGTCCCGATCCTGCAGCTAGCGCTTTCCGGCCAGGGGCTCTCCGAGCAGCAACTGTTCGATTACGCCGCCAATTTCATCCGTACTCAGCTCGCTACCGTGAAAGGCGCCGCCGTTCCATGGCCCTATGGTGGAAAGCAGCGCCAGGTAATGATCGACCTGCAGCCCGCGCTGCTCCAATCGAAAGGGCTGTCGCCGAACGATCTGGTGGCTGCCATCAACACCCAAAACCTAATCCTTCCTACCGGCACCTCCAAGATCGGGCAGTTCGAATACGACGTGGGCCTCAATGCCAGTCCGGAGACCATCCAGGAGCTCAACGATCTTCCCGTGAAGGCCGTAGGAAACAGCACCATCTATGTGCACGACGTCGCCCACGTACGTGATGGATTCTCCCCGCAAACCAATATCGTCCGACGCAACGGACAACGCAGCGCCCTGCTCAGCATCCTGAAAATCGGCGACACCTCCACGCTCGACATCGTCAAGGAAGTTCGCGGCATGCTGCCCAGGATTGCCGCCACGCTGCCGCCTCAGCTCAAGATAGAACCCATCGCCGATCAATCCGTGTTCGTGCGAGCCGCTATTAGCGGTGTGGTTCGCGAGGCAATTATTGCAGCGTGCCTCACCGCGGTCATGATCCTGCTCTTTATCGGAAGCTGGCGCAGCACCATCATCATCGCGATCTCGATTCCTCTTTCGATCCTGTGCTCGATCTGCGTGTTGAGCGCGCTGGGCGAAACCATCAACATAATGACGCTCGGCGGATTGGCGCTGGCGGTCGGAATCTTAGTAGACGACGCTACCGTCGAAATCGAGAATACCCAACGCAATCTGCACATGGATAAGCCGATCCGCCAAGCTGTCCTCGATGGCGCGCAACAGATTGCCGTCCCTGCACTGGTCTCCACTCTCTGCATATGCATCGTCTTCATCCCGATGTTCTTTCTCACTGGGGTCGCGCGCTATCTTTTCGTCCCTCTCGCCGAAGCTGTGGTGTTCGCGATGCTCGCCTCCTACCTGCTCTCGCGGACCCTGGTCCCGACTCTCGCGATGTACCTGCTGCGGCCGCACCAGGACGATGGTCCGGAGCCAAAGTCGTGGAACCTTCCCGGAAAATTCCAGCGGGCCTTCGAGCGCGGTTTCGAAACCATGCGCATGGGTTATCTTCGGATGCTCGAAACCTGCATTCGCCGCCGTCGATTATTCATTCCGGCGTTTCTCGCGCTTTGCGCCGCCTCTTTTCTGCTGATCCCCTGGCTGGGGCGGGACTTCTTCCCCACCACCGACGCCGGCCAGTTTAATCTGCATTTCCGCGCTAAGACTGGAACTCGCATCGAAGAAACCGCGCGCTTGGGCGACTTGATCGAAACCTCCATGCGCGAAGTGGTTCCTCCCTCCGACCTGGCGAGCATCATCGACAACATCGGAGTTCCCTACAGCTCCATTAACATGACCTACAGCAATTCGTCGCCGGTGGGTACCATGGACGCCGATGTTCTGGTGACGCTTAAGCCAGGCCACCGGCCCACCGATCTTTATATCCACGAGTTGCGCCGCAAGCTGCCGCGGGAATTCCCGGGCGTGTCTTTTTACTTCCTGCCCGCCGACATCATCAGCCAGATTCTGAATTTCGGCCTGCCCGCTCCTATCGATATTCAAGTCTCGGGCCCGAATCTGGTCGCCAATCATGCTTTCGCCACTAGTCTTCTGCCTCAGCTTCAGGCCGTGCCCGGCGCTGTCGATCTCCGCATTCACCAGCTCTTCGATCTACCTCGCATCCAGGTGAACGTCGACCGCACCAAGGCTCTCGAGAGCGGTTACTCGCAGCTCGACGTCGCCAACAGTTTGCTCATCTCCCTGAGCGGAAGCTTCCAAACGCAGCCCTCCTATTGGCTCGATCCGCGCAATGGAGTCACTTACAGCGTGGTGGCACAGACTCCGCAATACGATGTTTCATCGGTAGGCGATCTTGATAACATCCCTATCACCAGCGAAGGCGTGCATCGCCCTGAAATCTTAGGCGATGTTGTCAGCACCACCCGGCGCGCCGAGATGGCGGTGGTTTCGCACTACAACATCCAGCGCGCCATCGATATCTTCGGCAATGTGCAGGATCGCGACCTGGGCGGCGTCGCCACCGACATCGATCGAATCGTCAAGAAGGCGCGCGCAAAGCTGCCGCGCGGTTCTCAGCTAATCGTCCGCGGCCAGATCGACACCATGCAGTCTTCGTTTCGCGGCTTGCTCGGCGGCCTGATTCTTTCCATTATTCTGGTCTACTTTCTCATCGTGATTAACTTTCAATCCTGGCTCGACCCGTTCATCATCATTACCGCGCTGCCCGCCGCCATGGCCGGCATCGTCATAATTTTGTTTGTCTCGCGAACCACGTTAAGCGTCCCCGCATTGATGGGCGCCATTATGAGCGTCGGTGTCGCCACTGCCAATAGCATTCTGGTCATCAGCTTTGCCAAGGAACGCCTGGAATTGGAAGGCGACCCCACGCGCGCGGCGCTCGAGGCAGGCGTTACGCGTTTTCGCCCCGTCCTTATGACCGCTCTCGCCATGATCATCGGCATGGTTCCCATGGCCATGGGCATGGGTGAGGGCGGCGAACAAAACGCTCCGCTCGGCCGCGCCGTCATTGGTGGATTAATTTGCGCCACGGTGGCCACGCTGTTCTTCGTTCCCACCGTATTCAGCATGTTGCACCGGAAGCGAGGTTTTGCCGATGCTAGATAGTGAGGCCATGCTCGAATCCTCGATCGCGATGAAGACCGCGTTGCCGCCTGACAGGCCGCCGCAGCGGGGTCGCGCTCTCAGGGTTGTTCTCATTGCCATAGCTGTTCTGATCGTGGCCGCTATCGTTTTCTGGGGCATTAACGTTCGTATCCAGACCGCGGCAGCTGTTAAAGAAACCACCCAGGAACTTGCCATTCCAGCCGTTTCGGTTATCCATCCGAAACCTGGCGCTATGAAGAACGAAGTCGTACTCCCCGGCAACATTCAGGCTTTCACCGACTCGCCGATCTACGCTCGCGCCAGTGGCTATCTGAAGCAGTGGAACGTGGACATCGGCGCGCACGTAAAAGCTGGCCAGGTATTGGCTACCATCGATGCGCCGGAAGTCGATCAGCAGGTAACTCAGGCCAAAGCCACCATTCAACAAACCCAGGCGTCCTTGGATCAGGCCATCGCCAATCAACAGCAAGGCAAGGCCAACGAAGAGATCGCTCGCGTCACCGCGCAGCGCTGGCAGAATCTGGTGGCGAAGGGCGCGGTTTCACGTCAGGAGAACGATCAGTATCAGGCGCAATATCAAGCCCAGGTAGCCAATCTCAATGCGCTGGAACAAGCCATTGCAGCCGCGCGCAGTAACATCGCAGCGGCCCAAGCCAATCTCGGACGCCTCCAGGAGATGCAGGGCTACGAAGTTGTAAAAGCTCCTTTCGACGGTATTGTGACGGCTCGCAATACCGATGTCGGCGCGCTTATCAATGCAGGCAATGGTGGCGCGGCCCAGGAACTGTTCCACATGGCTGCAACTTCGAAACTCCGAGTGTATGTCAGCGTTCCGCAAGCCGATTCGCGTGCTGCTGTTCCGGGTCTGAACGCCTATTTGACCTTGTCCGAATTTCCCGGCCGCCGCTTTCCCGGCGAATTGGTTCGTACCTCGGGCGCCATCGATCAGGTATCTAGAACGCTGCTTTCCGAGGTCGACGTCGACAATGCGTCAGGCGAGCTCAGACCGGGAGCATACGCCGAAGTCCATCTCCTGATTCCCGAAGGCTCGCGGTCGCTCATTTTGCCGGTCAGCGTGCTGATGTTCCGCAGTGAGGGCTTGCGCGTCGGTGTAGTCCGCGACGGGAAAGCCGTATTGGTCCCGGTGGTGATCGGCAAGGATTATGGAACCGAGGTCGAGATTGTCTCCGGCCTGAATGCCGACGATGCGGTGATTTCCAATCCGCCCGACTCGCTGGCGAGCGGCGCACCGGTTCAAGTTGTCAAAACCTCCGACGTCCGCTAACCGGCCGCGACTAATTGAGCCGCGACTGTGAAGGAGCCGGGCACAGCTAATACGAGACCGACGGCAGGAACGCGCCCTTGGGTTCGTTATAGAGCCCGATCGACATCAGCGTCATAGGCTGGACCACACGCAAACCGTTGGCCAGGCACCAGCGAAATAGCTCCGCGTTGCGGGACGGCACCAGAATCCCGGGTCCGCCGAATCCATCGGCTGCCGCGACGATCGCCTGAAGATCCGGATTGGTCTCCGCCACCGCATGTCCGAAAAATGCCAACGAACTGGCGTAGCCGGTGATACGGCCTTGCCGCTCCACCACGGTTGCGCTCCCTTGCCGGATACCATCGGCCAGCTCGCCGCCGCGATGATGCCCGTGCACGCTAAAAGCAACCCGATTGCACGCTTCCAGGTCCGAAGTTTGCGCGGCGCGCACCGCGTATCCGTCGAAGCTCTTCTTAATAGCGGGGCCTTGCATCACCGCCAACGGCTCGCGAACATCGAACCCCAGGGTGCTGTAGAGCGATAGCGAGCGATTGTGAAACGCAGCTTGCACCAATCGGACTCCGGCGAAGTTCCGCTCCCGCGCCCGATCCAGCACCGCTTCCATCAGCTTGCGGCCGATGCCCCGATTTTGCGTCTTCGGATCGATTGTAATCGGTCCAATACCGGCGATGGCATCGCGTTCGTCCAGGCAATTGCTACCAACGATGCGCCCATCAGTTTCGGCCACCACGCAATAGATCCCGGAATGCGAAAGCAGCTGAGTCAAGATCGCAACGCCGATCTCAGGCGCGGGAACATCGGGCGGAAAATTATGATCGGTGCTGATCTTGTGAAAAGCTTCGTAGCAGATTTGTCCGCACGCTGGCGCGTCTTCCGGCTTCGCGCGACGAATAGTGACTGCGGCGGTGCTAGCGGCAGCAGTAGTCACAGCTTCAGCAGTGCCCGCAGGCGTTTCGTCTGAACTCTACTAACCGGCACTTCGGTCTGTTTCTTGTCATCCATGCGGAGCTGGAAGCTGGACTTGAACCACGGGATCACTTCTTTGATCCGATGAATGTTCACTAGAAACGACCGATGAACGCGCCAGAAAGTGGCCGGATCCAGGTTGGATTGCAGCTCTTCGATGGTGCGGTAGTTGGATTCGCCCTCAACGTTAGTGGCGACTACCGTGATGAGCCCGTCGTCGATGGTGGCGTAGACCACGTCCTGCGCGTCGACGATAAAGTTGCGATTGTTGTTCTTGACCAGCAGCTTGGTACGCTGCGCTGCCGGCTTCATCACCGGGATCTCGGCCTGAGGGGCGGCTTTAGCCTTGTCGGTGACGGCTTTGCGCGCGCGGTCGATGGCCAGCGCGAGCCGATCTTTCTCAATGGGCTTCAGCAAGTAGTCAAGCGCTTCCCAGCGGAATGCCTGGATGGCGTACTGATCGTAGGCTGTGGCGAGAATAAAGTGGGGTAGCGGGATGTTCTTTTCGCGCAAGTTCTGGATGACGCCCAAGCCGTCCAGTCCAGGCATTTGCACGTCCAGGAACACCACATCGGGTTCCAGATTCTCGATCAACTTTACAGCCTCCAGACCGTTCCGGCCCGTGGCTAGAATCTCAACGTCGGGAAACTCTTTCAACAGATAGGAAAGTTCGTCACGCGCCAGCTGCTCGTCATCAACCAGAATTGCCGAGATGGTGCTGGCGGAGATGGCGCCGGTTGCACGCTCAGTCATCAAACTCCAGTATATCGTCTTATACTGAGATTTCATTTGCCCGAGTAGCGCCGAAAGCAACTGACCGATGAAGATCCAACATCCAAAAGTCCGCCGATCGGAACTTGTCGCTCTGCCTGTCGCTGTACTGCTTGTGCTGGTCATAGCGATTCTTTCTTATCGCGCTTGGGTTGTCTTTGGCAGCAAGAGCGATCAGCTGGCGGTCAGCCAGGAGGTGACCACCGAAACCAACGCGCTGCTCTCTGCGCTGAAGGACGCCGAAACTGGACAGCGCGGCTACCTTCTCACTGGGCGCGACGAATATCTTCAGCCGTATCGACAAGCACTGGTTGACGTTCCCGCCGCCCTTCGCCGTCTGACGGCGGCCACTGCTGACCGGCCGGATCAGACTGCGCGGATCGATGCATTGCGACCCCTGATCGCGGAAAAACTCACGGAATTAAATCAGACCATCGACCTTCGGCGCAGCCGGGGGCTGGAGGCGGCTCTGGCCATCGTCCTCAACGACCGTGGGAATAACTTGATGAGCGAGATGCGCCAGATATGCGCTGAAATCGATAGTGTTGCTTTTAGCCGGCTCGCGCAGCAGTCCGAAGAATCCCGATCTAGCGCCAACCGGATCGGACTGGTCAGTACGGTGGGGAGCTTAGGTCTTCTGGGATTTCTGATTCTCGCCAGCCTTACGATTCAAAGAGCGAGTAATCGCCGGGAGCAACTCATTCTGGATCTTCAGGCCAGTCAACAGGAAACCGCCGTCGCGCGCGATTTCCTGGCAACTACGATCTCGAGCATCGGCGATGCCGTTATTGCGACCGACCCGCTGGGGAAAGTCACCCTGTTGAATCCAGTCGCCCAAGCGCTGACCGGCTGGACTCAAAAAGAAGGGGAGGGAAAACCCCTGGAAGAAGTGTTTGTCATCACGAACGAACATACCGGGTCCACCGTCGAGAATCCGGTAACGCGGGCTCTGCGAGAGAACCGGATCGTGGGACTGGCCAATCATACGGTACTGACAGCGCGAGATGGCCGGCGGTTTTCCATCGACGACAGCGCAGCTCCCATCTGCGACCCCGAAGGGCAAATTAAAGGCGTTATCCTGGTCTTCCGGGATGTGAGCGAGCGCAAACAGGCAGATGCCGCATTCGCCGAAAGAGCCCGCATAGCGGCTTTGGGAGCGGATGTCGGGGCCGCGCTCACGAAAATTTCCGGCTTGCAGCAAAGCCTTCAGCAGTGCGCTCAAGCCGTGGTGCAACATCTGGACGCGGCGTTCGCGCGCGTATGGACCCTGTCCACATCGGGAGACGTTCTGGAGCTTCAAGCCAGCGCCGGCCTCTACACACACTTGAACGGTCCCCATGCGCGAGTTCCGGTGGGCGCGTATAAGATCGGTCTCATTGCTCAAGAGCGTCAGCCCCATTTGACCAACGATGTCGCTAATGACGAACGCGTGAGCGATCGGGATTGGGCCAAGCGCGAGGGAATGGTCGCATTCGCGGGGTACCCTTTGATCGTAGAAGATCGTCTGGTGGGCGTTCTCGCCCTCTTTGCGCGCCATCAGCTTCCTCAACACACGCTTAACTCCTTGGCCTCGGTAGCCGACAGTATTGCGGTTGGGATTGAGCGCAAGAAGGGCGAGGAGCACCTGGCTCGACAAGCGGAAGAGCTGACCCGTTCCAACGCCGATCTTCAGCAATTCGCGTTCGCCGCAAGTCACGATTTACAGGAGCCTTTGCGCATGATCACAGCTTATTCGCAGTTGCTGATCAAGGGCTTCCGCGGGCAGCTGGATGAGGAAGCGGCGCTGTGCGTGAATTTCATCAACGAAGGCTCCCAACGAATGCGGGAACTGATCGGCGACCTTTTGT
>Ga0302326_10021376_pt1 | contig 13277 bp, 11 predicted proteins | sample Palsa_T0_3_FD_202264 | JGI IMG/M metagenome (GOLD analysis project Ga0302326, IMG submission 202264) | Peat permafrost microbial communities from Stordalen Mire near Abisko, Sweden - Palsa_T0_3 | ecosystem: Environmental > Terrestrial > Soil > Palsa > Peat permafrost | place: Sweden: Abisko... | reverse complement strand
TCTCCAATGACCGTGCCATCGCCTCGATCACGCGGTCCGATGGTGCACGCAGCCCACGTTCGATCTGTGAAAGGTACGGGTTGGAGATCCCGACGATCTCAGCGAACTTGCGCACGGACAGGCGTCGCAATTCCCGCTGGCGCCGGATGATGTCGCCGATGTGGGTCACCGCGCCCAGGATATTGGCGCAGCGCATCCCGGCGCGCAAGCAATGCTAGCTAGATCCTGTTTGCATGCTTGCTCGCTGGGGAGTAGGTTGCAAGCCGCCTTCCGTTCACCCCCATCGAAGGAGCAGCATGCCCAGTCCGATCACCAAGGCCGCGCCGGTGCCCACGGAGACGATCACGGTCGGTGACCAACGCATTCGGGTCGCCATCCACGAGGGAGACGGGACGCAGCCTCCGCTGCTCCTGATGAACGGGCTCGGCGTGAGCTTGGAGGCCCTCCAGCAGTTCGTCGACGCGCTGGACCCGAGCACCGGTGTGATCCGCTTCGATGTACCCGGCGTCGGGGCGTCCCCGACGCCGTCTGCGCCCTATCGCTTCTGGAGCGTGAGCCGGCTCGTCTCCAGGATGCTCGACGTCCTCGGTCACCGGGAGGTGGACGTGCTCGGAGCGTCATGGGGCGGCGCGCTGGCGCAGCAGTTCGCCTTCCAGAACCCCCGCCGCTGCCGCCGCCTTGTGCTCGTCAGCACCTCGTCCGGCGTGACGATCCCGGGCAGCGTGTCGGTCGTGACCGAACTGTTCTCGCGAAAGCGATACATCGATCCCGAGCACGCGCGCAACGTGGGTCCACGCATCTACGGCGGCAGACTCCGATCGGACGCCGAGGCGACCGTCAGGATCCTGCAGCACGTCCGGCCTAATCTGCGCGGCCACATCTTCCAGCAGCTGGCGGTGCTTGGCTGGACGAGCCTTCCCTTCGCGCGGCTGATCCGCCAACCGACGCTCATCCTGACCGGTGACGATGACCCGATCATCGCGCCCGTCAACGCGCAGATCCTGCGCGCGGTGCTGCCCAACGCCAAGCTCCACGTGTTCCACGACGGGCACCTCGGACTGCTCACAAGCGCCGCGGAGCTGGCGCCGATCGTCGAGGAGTTCCTCTACGAGGAAGGACCTGACAGCCGGTCGGCGCACCCCGGTCCCTGAGCAAGCGGCCGCCGCGACCGAGTCCTAGCACCCCGTGGCGTGCGGCGTCTCCCGCCGGTCGCGACACACGGCAACGGTCGGATTCCACGCCGTCACAGTGGTGGAGGGCAGAGCGCTCCCGTGCGTGGCGGCACCCGTTCTCCGGGTTCGCTGATCGGCGCGGACCCGTCGATGCCGGCGCTGACGAGCTGCACCGGCGCGAGCGCCCGCGTCCGGGTTACGCAGGGGTCGGACGAGGTCGGTGTGGTGTAGCCGAGGCTCTGCTGGGCCCACGCCAGGTGTGTCCCGTGCAGACCGATGCCGAGCACGCCAGCCGACCCGGGGAACCTGGCCACGGTCCGCGTCGTGCCGGTCGACAGGTTGCGCACAGCGATCGTCTCGATGTCTCGCGAATAGGTCGCGTAGGCCAGCAGGCCGTCGGAGAGCGCGGCGGCGACCGCGGGAGAGACATCGTCGCGGACGAACGGCTCCGGATTGGCGCCGACCACCAGTCCCTCGAGCGCGTGACCGACACGGTTGCGTCGATTGCCCCACCAGCCCTCGGCTGACGCAACGGGGGGAAGAAAGAACGAGCCGGTCAGGAGAACATCGCCGTGCGAATCGAGCTGCGTCGAGACCTGGTCGGGCGTTGGCTCAACCGCCGGGAAGCTCACCGGGAAGCTCACCGTGAACAGCGACCGACCATTAGCTGCGTTGAGGACGTCCACATGCGCTGCATGTGGCGGCGATCCGGCGACGAAGGTGAGCGCCAGCCGCGAGCCGGCCGCCGCGAGGGTCGCAGCGCCGGCTGGGACCCGGGCGAGGACACGCACCGTGCCGGCAGGCAATTGAACACGCACCAGCACCGGTCCGTCGACTCGCGAGCGATCGACGCATCGCGCGGCGATCACCGCATAGAGATCACCTCCGGTGAGCGCAAACAGCGGCACCCGCGGCTGTGTCCCGGCAGATGACTCCAGCGGGAGGCAGCGGCGGGGCAGCGCGATGGCCCTCAGCCGACGGCCAAGCCGCGCCACACGTACCCCCGACCGACCCGATACTCCGATCCAGTTCTGATCGCCGACGACGGCAGACAGCGAAACTCCGGGCGCAACCACGCTCGATACCCCTACCGGCGGGGTCACCGACACGCCACTCGCGCCCGACCACAGCAGCCCTCCTTGCAGCACCCGCGGGCCGGCCGTGAAACCAGCGGCGCTGCTTGTCGTCTGCCCGCAGGCCGGAGCGCTCACCACCAGCGCCGCGACGAGCACCACACACACCCACGTGAATCGCACGCGCGCACCGTACCGCTGACGGCCCAAAGCGGCGGTCGGGAGCCCTCAAATGGAGCGACGGCACCACCGGCAGCCCCGCGATCCGAGAGCCTGGCCGAGAAACGTGACCGTGGGTTGCGTTTCTCGGCCAGGCTCGCACGCCAGTCGGTGCGGAACACGACGCCGGCCCGACCTGATGCCTCGGGCACATAGCCACGCCTCCCAGGCCCACGAAGCCCGAGTCCGCCTCCAACCATCCGCCACCGGATGGCGCAGAACGGCCCGCTTGCTGCGATCGGCAGTCCTCACGCGGAGGTACGCGAATACTCGTCATCATCGGCCCGATGAAGCTCCGGATTGCTCGCCATACCGATCGCCTCGATGAGCTCGTCGCCTTCTACCGTGACAGGGTCGGCCTTCCAGAGATCGGCAGGTTCAAAGATCACGATGGATACGACGGCGTCTTCCTGGAGATCCCGGGTACCGGCGCGCACCTCGAGCTGACGACCGGCGGTGCCCATCGGGCACCAGAACCGCATCCTGAGTCACTGTTGGTCCTGTACTTCGACAGCCAGGCTGAGATCGATGCGATCGCCGAGCGGATCGGGCAGGCGCCGGTCGTTCCGGCCAATCCGTACTGGTTGGCGAACGCGCGGGCTTACGCAGATCCAGACGGCTTCCAACTGCTGCTCGCACTGAATACATAGCGTGACCGGATGCGGGTCACGCGCTGCATGTGCCCCGGTCCTCGCGGGCCAGTTCGGTTGCGGCGTCGCCGATCCGAACCGCAAGTCGCGCGCAGTCGCGGACGAGCGTCTCGCGGTCGATTTCGAGCCGTCCGTCGATCCAGGCGACCATCAATTCGGTGACGCCTCCCGCCAGGAGCGTCGCGGTGACTCGCGCGAGCGGGATGTCCGCCTCCGTCACCCGGTATTCGTTTCGACCGATCAGCTCGATCGCGTCGGCGAGGCGCGCCATGGTCGTGGTCCGCCGTCGCGCGAGTGGGTCGCTGGCGAACCCTCCTGTCATCACGACCCGCCCGCGTCGCGGGTCGTCGGTGAGGGCTGCGACCATGGCCGCGACTGCGCCGTGGGCGCGTTCGTCCCGGTGTTCGGCATCGGTCACGGCGGTCGCGACGCGGGCGAACACGTCATCGACGATCTCGTCAAACACGGCGAGGGCGAGGTCGTCGAGGCCTGTGAAGGCGTCATAGAAGAAACGCGTCGACAGCCCGGCCTCGTCGCACACGCCACGGACCGTGGTGTTCGCGAATCCGATCGTGCCGAGCAGCTGCAGACCGGCGTCGAGGAACTGACGCCGGCGCGTCAGGGTCCGCTCGGTCGCCGTTCGTCCTGCGTAGAGGCGAGGCATGGGCCCGATTCTCCCACGATCCCCAGAAACATGAAACCCACCGTTTAGGATGGTGTACCTTGATCCTGAAACGCTTGTGTCCGCTTGGGAGGAGACCGTGCCAATGGCCAACGCAGGATCTGATCCTCGCTGTTACGCCGACGAGGCGATCGCGATCAAGCCGCGCGACGTGCGTTTCACCTGGGACGACGTGCCGCTGCACTACGTGCAGGGCGAGGCGCTTGCGACCCACCTGTTCAACGCTGCGCACCTGACGTTGCCTGAGGGCGAGCGGATGATGGCGAAGGCGTTGACGGACGCGCTTGCTTTGGTGAAGGACGAGCGTCTGCACGAGGAGATCGTCGGGTTCATCGGGCAGGAGGGCCAGCATGCCCATGCCCACGAGGAGATCCATGAGCACCTCGAGAGGCTCGGTATCGACGTTGCCCCGTTGGTCGAGAAGATCGCGTGGCTCGTGGACAACATCTTCAACCGTGAGGGCCTGACGGGGCGCGCCGAGCGCGAATGGCTGTGTGAGCGGCTCGCGCTGTCGGCCGCCCTCGAGCACTACACGGCGGTGCTCGGGCAGTGGGTGCTCGACGCGGATGCGCTCGACGGGGTGATGCATCCGATGATGCTCGACCTCGTCCGCTGGCACGGTGCCGAGGAGGTTGAGCATCGCAATGTCGCGTTCGACGCGTTCATGTACGTCGACGGCGGCTATGCGCGCCGGGCGCGCACGGGCATCATCGCCAGTGCAGCGCTGGCGGTCGTGTTCGCGGTCTCGGTGGCCTACCTATATGCGAACGACCCGTCCGCGGACAAGGGCCGCTTCTGGCCGTTGCAGCTCGCGAGTGCGGTGAGTCGGGGCATCGTGCCGACGATGACGCACTTCATCACCGAGATCCCCGTGTACCTCAAGCCGGGCTTCCATCCCACGCAGATGGGTCCACTGGACAAAGCGCTGCGCTACCTGGCTCAGTCACCGGCGGCGCAGGGGCGGTGACGCCGGCGGTGAGCAAGATCGATTCGGGCGCGTGGGCGTTTGCGCGTGCGATGGATCTGTACGCGCGCGTGTTCGCGACCGGACCGGCGGCGGGGCTTCTGTCGCGACCTGACCCCGTGCGGCGCGGCGGATACGACCTGCGGCTGCGGCTGGACCGGGTCCGGGCCGAAGCCGAGGATGTCGTGAGCCTCACGTTCGTCCACCCGAGGGGTACGGCGCTGCCGGCATGGCGGCCTGGCGCGCACTTGGACGTGTTCCTGCCATCGGAACGGCTGCGCCAGTACTCCCTTTGCGGTGACCCAGCTGACCGGGACCGGTACCGCGTCGCGGTGCGCTGCATCCACGACGGCGACGGCGGCTCGCGAGAGGTCCACCAGGCCTTGCGTGAGGGCGACGTCGTGCACGTCCGCGGGCCGCGCAACGCGTTCCGACTGGTCGACGCGCCGTCGTACCTGTTCATCGCGGGCGGTATCGGGATCACGCCGATCCTGCCGATGGCGCAGGCCGCATCGCGGCGCGGTGTGCCGTGGCGGCTGGTGTACCTCGGACGCTCCCGTGCAAGCATGCCGTTCCTCTCGGAGCTCGAGGCGTTCCCGGGTGGGCGCCTCGAGGCGCACTGCAGCGACGAGCAGGGGTTCGCGAACATCGCAGCGGTCGTTGGCGGTGACGCGGACGGCGACCTGTACGTCTGCGGCCCGCCCGCGTTGATGGATACCGCGCGCCAGTTGATCCGCGCAGCCGATCCGATGCGCCCGGTCTTCTCTGAGCGGTTCTCGGCGGCGCCGGTGCTGGGCGGTAAGCCGTTCGAGATCGAGCTCTCGCGGAGCGGCGTCACGGTGTCCGTTGCGCACGACGAGACCGCGCTCGCTGCGATCCGTCGCGAGCTGCCCGGCGTCGTCTACTCCTGCCATCAGGGCTTCTGCCGAACCTGCAAGTGCCGCGTCCTCGAGGGCGACGTCGAGCACCGCGACAACGGCACGCTGCTCGACTCCGAGCGCGCCGAGCACATGCTGATCTGTGTCTCTCGCGCCGCGAGCGACCGCCTCGTCCTCGATCTCTGAGGTGACCGTGCCCCCCAAGACCGAACATGTCCCGGTCGTCGTCGTCGGCGCCGGATTGGCAGGCGTCGCACTCGGCGTTCGCCTGCGCGAGGCCGGGATCGAGGACCTCGCGATCTTGGAACGCGCCGATAGCGTCGGTGGCGTGTGGCGCGAGAACACCTATCCCGGCTGCGCGTGCGACGTGCCGTCGGCGCTCTACTCGTTCTCGTTCGCGCCGAACCCGGACTGGTCACGGGCGTATGCGACACAGCCAGAAATCCTCGCGTACGCGCAACGGGTCGCCCGCGAGCACGATCTCGAGCGGTTCGTCCGCTTCGACACAGAGCTGCGCGACGCGCGCTGGGATCAGCGACACAGGCGCTGGCGGCTGAAGACCAACCGCGGCAGCCTCACGGCCGGGGTGCTGATCAGCGCGACGGGCCCGTTCGGCGAGCCGGTCATCCCGGACATCCCCGGGCGCGAGGACTTCGCCGGAACGACGTTCCACTCGGCCCGGTGGGACCACGACCACGACCTGCGCGGCGAGCGCGTCGCGGTGATCGGCACCGGCGCGTCCGCGGCGCAGTTCATCCCTCAGATCCAGCCTGAGGCCGGGCAGCTGCTCGTGTTCCAGCGCACGCCGCCCTGGATCATGCCGCGCCTTGACTTCCGGGCGCCGTGGCTGCAGCGTTCGCTGTTCAAAGCGGTGCCGCAGTCTCAGCGGGCGATACGCGGTGGAATCTTCACGATGATCGAGGGGCTCGGGCTGGTCGCGTTCGTCGATCAGCGCTTCCGGCATTTCTATGAAGCGATCGGCCGCTTGCAGTTGCGCCGCCAGATCCCTGACGGTCGGCTGCGCGCGCGGTTGACGCCCGACTACGTCGTCGGATGTAAGCGCGCGATCCTGACTGACGCATACCTCCCATCACTGACCCGCGTCAACGTCGATGTGATCACCGACCGGATCGCGCGAATCTCCGAGCGGGGGATCGTGACGACGGACGGCGCCCAGCACGCGGTCGACACGATCATCTGGGGCACGGGCTTCGACGCACCGTCACGCCGCGCCAAAGTGATCCGCGGCCGGGATGGGCGCAGCGTCATCGACGTTTACGACGAGCGGCCGCAGAGCTATCTCGGCACGACGCTGCACGGCTTCCCGAACCTGTTCGTGATCCTTGGCCCCTACGCGGCCGCGGGCAACCAGTCGGCGCTCTACATGATCGAGAACCAGGTCCGCTACGTCGTCGACGCGGTCCGCACCATGCGCGACCAGAACATCGCCGTCGTCGAGGTCAGCTCTGACGCGCAGGAGGAGTTCCTCGCCGAGGTCGAGCGGCGCAGCCAGAGCACGGTCTGGGTCAACGGCGGCTGCCGAAGCTACTACCAGACCCCCGACGGCCGCAACGCGGGGCTGTGGCCGAACTGGAGCTTCGAGTTCGCGCGTCGGACGCGCCGGTTCGACCTGGCCGCCTACGACATCCATGCCGCATGAGAACGGAGCCGACGATGAGCACCACGACCTTGCTGCGCCGAGGAGTCCTGTGATCCCCACGCCAGACATCGGCAAGCTCGCCGGGGGACTCGCGCGCTGGGCCGGGCTCCCGATCGCGCCCCGGCAACCACGGCTCGAGATCGACGGCAAGACGGCGCTGATCACCGGCGCCGGCCAAGGCATCGGCCTCGCGCTCGCACGAGAACTACACAGCCGCGGCGCGAACATCGCGCTCATCGACATCGACCTGCCCGCGCTCACCCGCGTCTGCGACGAGCTCGGGGATGAACGCGCGCTCGCGATCGCCGCCGACGTCCGCGATCGCGAAGCGATGCGCCACGCCGTCGACGAGACGATCGAGCGGTTCGGAACGCTCGACACCGTGATCGCGAACGCCGGCGTCGCCCCAAAGCTCGCGACGCTGCGCACGATCGACCCCGACGAATACGACCGCGTGATCGCAATCAACCAGACCGGAGTGTTCAACACAGTCAAACCCGCGATCGAACCGATCATCCGGTCCCGAGGCCACATCGTTGTCGTCGCGTCCGTCGCCGCGCTCCTGCCCGGGCCGGGTGGCGCGCCCTACATGATCAGCAAAGCCGCCGTCGAGCAGCTCGGCCGCACCCTCCGCATCGAGCTCGCACCCCACCACGCCAGCGCGGGCGTCGCGTACTTCGGGTTTGTCGACACCGACATGACCCACACCGCCATCGACCGCGACCCGATCGGACAGCGGGGCGAGCGCTATCTGCCGCCGCCGCTCAGGAGGCGCATCACCCCCGGCCAAGCCGCGCTCGTCATCGCTGACGGCATCGCCAGACGCGCGGCACGCACGATCGCGCCCGCAACCTGGCAACCCGTCGCCACACTACGCGGAGTCATCAACCAGATCGACGACATGATCGCCGCCGACCCGCGCGGCCAAGCGCTGATCACCGAGATCGAAGCGCGCGCCAGACAGGAACTACTCAGCCGTTGACGCCGGCCCGCTGACGACGCCGCGATCGTGGAGGCTGCCGATCTCGTGCTCGCTCAGGCGGAGGACCTCGGCGAGGATCTGCTCGGTGTGCTCGCCCAGGATCGGCGCGCGGCGGACCGGCAGGCGGCCTGAGGTCCGGAACTCAAGCGGGGACCGGGGCGCCAGGTAAGGGCCAACGCCCGGGTGCTCGATCTCTTCAAACATCGGGTTCGCCGTTGTTACGCGCGGATCCTCGCTCACCAGCTGGCTGAACGTCTGGTACGGGCCCCACGAGACGCCGGTGCCCTCGAAGATGGCGCGGATCTCGACCAGGTCGCGGGCGTCGAACCAGGGGCGCAGGATCGCGGCGATCAGGTCGCGCCCCTCGTAGCGCCCGGTCTCGGTCTCGAAGTTGTGCCCGGTGGCGCGTTCGATGCCCGCGAGCGCCTCGGCCGTCCCCGTCGCGTCCAGGAGCGCACGCCACTGGCGACCGGTCAGCGCCACCACCATCACGTGGCGATCGTCACGGGTCACGAAGTCATGCCCGAAAGCGCCGTACAGGTAGTTACCGTCCTTGCGCTGATCGCGGGCGCCGAGCTGCGCTTCCGCGATCCGGCCCAGGTTGCCGACCATCGCGAACGCGACATCGGAGAGAGCGAGGCGCACCAGCTCTCCTTCCCCGGTCTGGGTCCTGCGCCGCTCGGCCGCCAGCAGCCCGACCGCGGCTAACGTACCCATCGCGACATCCCACGCCGGCAGAACACTATTGAGCGGCTCGGCGAGGTTCCGCGGTCCCGTGGCCCACGGGAACCCGGTCGCAGGGTTGACCGTGTAATCGACCTCGGAGCTGCCGTCTGGATTCCCGGCCAGCGCGACCATGATCAGGTCCTCGCGACGCTCGCGCAGGGAGTCGTAATCCAGCCACCCGCGCGCCGGGAAGTTGGTCAGCAGGATCCCTGTCGCCGCCACTAGCGAGCTCACCAGCTCGCGTCCCTCGGGGGAGCGCAAGTCGGCGAGGATCGAGCGCTTCCCCTTATTGAGTCCCGCCCAGAACAGGCTTTGACCGTCGGCGGCGAGCGGCCAGCGCTGATAATCGAGCCCGCCGCCAATCTGGTCGAACCGGATCACGTCAGCTCCGAGCTGGGCCAGCGTCATTCCCCCGAGCGGCGCGGCGACGAACGCCGACCCCTCGACCAGTGCCAGCCCACTGAGGATGCCGTCGCTCACCGCTGGAAGGTACCGCTCTTATGTCGCGGGCAGCCGGCTATTCCTGGTGGCGTTGGTGCGCTCAGTGTCGCATGCGACTTTCGCCGTCGTGTTGAGCGCGGTCAGGGGCGCAGGCCGGCCGAGGTGGAACCCTTGGCCGTAGTCGACGCCGAGGCGGGCCAGCACTTCGACCGCCTCCTGGCTACCGACATGCTCGGCAATCGTGCTCTTGCCCATGCCACGCGCGATCTGGACGACCGCGGAGATCAGGATGCGGTCGGTCTCGTTCTCGGCGCAATGACGCACGAACTCACCGTCGATCTTGAGGTAGTCGAACGGCAGGTGCTTGAGGTAGTAGAAGGAGCCGAACCCGGCGCCGAAGTCGTCCAGGGCGAACTTGCATCCAAGTTCGGAGAGGCGTTCCGCGAAGCTCGCCGCGCGTCCGATGTGGGCAACTGCGGCCGTCTCGGTGACCTCGAAGATCAGCCAGTCGGGCGGAACGCCCGTATCGCGGAGCCGGCGCTCGATGAGCTCGAGCAGCTGTTCGTCACCGATCGTGTCGCCAGAGAGGTTGACCTCAAAACGCGGTTCGCGTCCAAGCGCGCGTTGCGCGGCGAGCCCGTCAATCGCGCGGCCGGTCACCCAGCGGTCGATCTCGCGGATGAGTCCTAGGCGCTCGGCTATGTACACGAACGATCCCGGGGGGATCAGGTCGCCGTGCCGATCGCGCATGCGCAGCAGCAGCTCGTACTGCTCGGGCCGCTTCGCGGCGAATGAGATGATCGGCTGGGCGGCGAGCTCAAAGCCGTCGTGGGCGATCGCATCTTCGATCTGCTCGCCCCACTTCATGCGGGTCTCGGTCCTCGGGTGGGCGTACTCCTCGCTTCTGTAGCAGGCGAAGCGATCGCGGCCTGCCTCCTTGGCGTCGTACATCGCGAGGTCCGCGTTGACCATCATCTCGTCAGCCGTCAGGCGCTCGCCGTCGTTGAAGCGGGCGATCCCAACGCTCGCGGTGATCCGCCTGCGGCTCTGCATAGCTGCGGGCACGCTCTGGTCGCGGACAAGCTGCAGCAGCACTTCGGCCACGATCTGCGCCTCCTGCTCGTCCTCGCTCGGAAGCAGCACGGCGAACTCGTCGCCGCCCAAACGCGCGAGCGCGTCGCTGTCACGCAGGCGTGATTGCAGGCCCCGCGCGATGCGCACGATCAGCTCGTCGCCCGCTCTGTGGCCCTGCGTGTCGTTGAAATACTTGAAGTTGTCCAGGTCGAGCATCAGCAGGGCGCCGCTCGCTCCGTAGCGATCTGTGCGCGCCGCGTGGCTGTTGAGCTCACGCTGGAAGCTGCGCCGGTTCAGCAGCCCGGTCAGCGGGTCGTGATCGGCCATGTGGTGAAGCTGGTGCTCGTAGCTGCGACGTTCGGTGATGTCCTGGATCTGCGCGATGAAGTGCAGCGGTTGACCGTCGGCATCGCAGATCAGCGTCAGATTGATCGCTGCCCAGACCGCACGGCCGGAGGGATCGAGGTAACGCTTTTCGCACATGTTCGAGATCGCCTCGTGCGCAAGCAGGGAGCGCAGCGCAGCGGCATCGGCGGCGGCGTCGTCGGGATGGGTGATGCTGTCACTCGAGAGGCCCGCCAACTGCTCGTGGGAATAGCCCACGATCGCGCAGAGCGCGTCGTTCACACGCTCGAAGCGACCGTCGAGGCTCAGCAGCGCCATCCCGATCGGTGCCTGCTCGAAGGCGCTGCGGAAGCGCTCCTGCGCCTCGCGCAGCGTGTGCTCGGCTCGCCTGCGCTCGGTCAAATCGGTGGCCACGAGACACACCTCGCGCCGCTCGCCCGTGATCGGGGCCGCCGAGACCGACACGGGCACGAGGCGCCCGTCCCCGCACACCAGCTCGAGCGTGCCGCGGGTGGGGCCGCGCGCCCCCTCTGCGAGCAGCCGACGAGCCTCGGCCCTGTCGGCCTTCACGGTCAGCTCGGCAAGCGTGCGCCCCAGCACCTTCGAGAGCGGGATGCCGAGCAGCTCGGCGAAGCGTGGGTTGGCGTACAGCAGGGTGCCGCTGGAGTCCAGGCTCGCCGTTGCCTCCTGCATTTCCGTCACCAGCGTCACAAAGAAGCTGTCGGCATGCTCCAGGGTGACGATCTCGGCGCCGTCGCCGTGCCCGGACGCCACGGCGTCCACCGCTCCGGCTGCCACGGCTTCGAGCGCGGCCTCGGCGGCGGCCAGTCTCGTTGCCAGGTCGCCGTAGCTCGGTTCGACTGTCATGCGAGCCCGAGGTCGAGGGCGGCGAGCACTCGCTCTCGGTGTGACAGGTCGCCGATCAGCCGCACCGCCGGCGGCGGGCGCTCCTTGATCAGCGTGGGTACGGCGAGGATGTGGCGCTCGCCGACGAGCGCTGGGAACTCGCGCAGGTCGATCACCTCCAGCGTGTAGCGGCCCTTCAGCAGCTCGTCACAGATCACGCGGAGGTTTGCCACCGCACGCCTCGACGCCTGGCTGCCACCGACGACGTACAGGACCAGCGCGTAGAGCTCCACCGCCGCCGCGGAACTCGGATCGACCTCGGGGAGGCTCACATCTCCCCCGCGTCCTCACGCGGGCCGCTCGCGCGCGCCGATCCTCGCGTACGCTCGTCCTCGCCTAGCTGCGCCTGGCGTTGCTCCTGCTCGCCGATATCGGCACCGGCCGCGGCCAGGTCGGCCTCCATCTCGGCCTCCAGCACCGCTATCTGTGCGGCCACCGCAGCTTGCCGGGCCCGCAGCGCGCGCCGACTGGCCTCGAGGGCCTGCTCGCGCATCTCGTCGGCGGCCCGCGCGCGCGTCTGCGCCTCCAGCCGCGCGTTGCCCATCAGCAAGCCACCCTCGCCGGCGTAGGGGTCCACGATCTCGATGCCGTCGCTGCTCAGAACGAACTCCCGCAGCTGGTTGGAGTTCGCCGTTCCGCGGGATTTCGCGACCGCGATCGCGCGGTTGCGCTCACCCGCCAGCTCGTGGTTGGACAGCAGCAGCCACGTATCCACCAGGCTTGACATACCACCCGACGCACTGGCCTCCGCGTCACTCAGCGTCGTCAGGAACACAGTGATGTCGCGCGCCTTGAGATCCTCGATCAGGCGCGCGAGGATCGATCTGACCTCGACCGGCTGGCCGGCGAACGCGCTCAGCGAGTCGATCACGACCGTCGCGGGCTCAAACACGGCAACCTCCCTGTGGCTAGCCGTCAAATGTGCCTCGAGCCCGGACTCCGACGCCCGCCGCGATACGAACGCGAGCGTGCCGTCGCGTACGAACGGCTCGAGGTCGATCCCGATCGAGCGCATGTTGCGCACCAACTGCCTGGGCGACTCCTCCATCGCGAGATACAGGCAGCGCTCACCGCGCTCGCACGCGGCGCGCACGTGCGCCGCCGCCAGGCTCGTCTTGCCGCTGCCCGGCCCGCCGCTCGCCAGTACGGTCGCGGCGCGGAAGTAGCCGCCGCCGAGCATCTCGTCGAGGCGCTGGACGCCAGAAGGCACGCGCTCGCTCGTCGCCTCGCGCCCGAGCGCGAGCGAGGTCAGCGGGAACACGGAGAAGCCACCGGCGTCGATCATGAAGGGGTACTCGTCGGTCCCGTGGGCCGAGCCGCGATATTTGACGATCCGCAGCCGGCGCGTCGAAGCATCGTCCTGGATCCGGTGGTCGAGCAGGATCACGCAGTCAGAGACATACTCCTCGAGCCCATGGCGAGTGAGCTCGCCCGCGCCGAGGTCGGCAGTCACCACTGCAGTCACCCCAAGGTCCTTCAGACAGCCGAACAGGCGTCGCAGCTGG
>Ga0302326_10021375_pt1 | contig 13278 bp, 12 predicted proteins | sample Palsa_T0_3_FD_202264 | JGI IMG/M metagenome (GOLD analysis project Ga0302326, IMG submission 202264) | Peat permafrost microbial communities from Stordalen Mire near Abisko, Sweden - Palsa_T0_3 | ecosystem: Environmental > Terrestrial > Soil > Palsa > Peat permafrost | place: Sweden: Abisko... | reverse complement strand
AGCCAAGCAGCGCAAGGCCCGGCTAGCCAAGCAGCGCAAGGCCCGGCTAGCCAAGCAGCGCGCCCGCCACCAAGCGGCCAAGCACCCCACGCACCACGCCGGCTTCACCGGCTGACCAAACGGGATCCTGATGTCGAATAGGGCCAAGCGTTCTGAGACCGGCACCCCCCGCCGGTCTCAGGGCGTTCGCAGGTTCCAGACCCAGCTGCTCTGTCTGATCATCGTGCTGTGCGCGGGCAGCGGGGTGACCGCTGCTTCGGCGGCGGCCGCGAGCGCTCCTGGTCGCGTCAGGGCTACCCAACAGCTAGCGGAGTTCGGGTATGAGCATCAGGCCTACCGCCAGCCGCGGACAAGCTCGCACCGGATCGTCACCGTACCCGCTCGAACGCCCATCACCGGTGAGCACACGACGCTGCCGGTCATCGGTCAGGCCAATGGGACCGGCGACACGCGGTGGCTGAAGGTGATGCTGCCCGGACGCCCGAACGGCCTGACCGGCTGGATCGAACGAGGCGGCACCACCGAGCGGATCACGCCCTGGCACATCGTGGTGAGCCTACGCGCCCGGCGGGTGTGGGTCTACCTCCATGGCCGTCTACGGAGAAGCTTCAGCGCGGTCGTCGGCAAGCCCTCGTCGCCCACCCCGACCGGCAACTTTTTCGTGCAGGAAACGGTGATCCTGGGCCCCAACCTACTCGGTGGACCGTTCGCGCTCGCGCTGAGCGCACGCTCGAACGTGTTCAGCGAATTCGACGGCGGACCGGGCCAGATTGCGATCCACGGACGTGATCTGCTCGGAGGCACGCTCGGCCAAGCGCAATCGCATGGCTGCATGCGCCTCGCCACCCCTGCGATCGGCTGGCTCGCTGCGCGCATCGGCCCCGGAGTGCCCGTAGCCATCTACTGAGCCATTCGGGGCTGTTGTTAGGCGGGGATGTGGGCGAAAGTGTCGGGGTTGGGGCCGGTCCGACCGGCTTCGCCCTTGTCGAGCGCGGTGATCGCCGCCAGGTCGTCCGCGTCTAGCTCAAAATCAAAGAGCTCAAAGTTCTCCTTGATCCGAGACGGGTTCGTGGACTTCGGAAAAACGACGTTGCCCCGTTGGATCTGCCAGCGAAGCACGACCTGCGCCGGTGACCTGCCGAGCCGATCGGCGATCCTGGTGATCGCCGGGTCGCCGAGAACTCTGCCCTGGGCGATCGGCGACCATGCCTCGGTGACGATGGCGTGCGCCTCGTCGTAAGCGCGTACCTGCTCGTTGAGCAGGTACGGATGAAGCTCGATCTGATTGACCGCCGGCACCTGGTCGGCCGCCGCTGCCAGCCGTTGGAGATGCTCGATCTGGAAGTTGGAGACGCCGATCGAGCGTGCCCGGCCGTCGTCTCGGAACTCCTCGAGCGTTTTCCACGTCGATACGAAGTCGCCGCCGTAGAGAGTTGGAAGCGGCCAATGGATCAGGAACAGGTCGACGTAGTCGAACCCGAGCTCGATCAGCGTCGTCTCGAACGCTCTGCGGGCATCGTCTGGCCGGTGGTAGCCGTTGTTGAGCTTGCTGGTGATGAACACCTCGCCTCGGTCGAGACCGCTGGCGCGTACGCCCTCCCCCACTTCGCGCTCGTTGCGGTACATCTCGGCGGTGTCGATATGTCGGTATCCCACCTCAAGCGCCTCGCCGACCGCCTCAGCTGTGTCCGCGGGATCGATCTGAAAAACGCCAAAACCAAGCTGCGGAATGAAATGGCCGTCGTTGAGCCTCACGGACGGAACGATGGTCGTACGCTGACTGACGCTCATGTGTTGTGCTCTTTCGGTTTCGAGGGTGTGTGCGGACTGGGACTCGCCTGTGCTGAACCTCTGCCTACAGGACGCGCTCTACGACGAGCATCCCGCGGGTGGAGACGAGATGAGCGAGGTCATCCGCCAGACGCTGGACTTGCTCGGTTGCCTGTAGTGCCCAGCGATCCACTTCGGTGATCTCCGCGATGAGCACGTAGTCTGCGGGTTCGCTCGGTTGCCCCGGCACGTCTAATGGCCGTGTTAGCCGCCACTCGGACACCGTGTCAAGCCCGCCGAGAGCGACGTCTCGGTCGTCAGCCATCATGCGCTCGAATTCAGCGGATAGCTCGGGCGAGCGCAGGTGAAACCACACGATGAGTGTCGCTGGGGTGGCAGTAACGGGAGGCATGGCACCGATCCGTGGATCACACAGCGTGGTTATTGGGTCACGTCGGCGTGAAAGCGGGCGGCTGGTGACGGTCATCGGGACCGACCGGCACTCAGGGCCTCTGAGATGGCGGCGTAGCTCTCCGCGACCTTTGGCCAGTTGACGACGTTCCACCAAGCGTCGATGTAGTCCGGTCGCCGGTTCTGGTACTTGAGGTAGTAGGCGTGCTCCCAGACGTCGACGCCCAACAGCGGCGTCGTGCCGCCGGAGATCGGGCTGTCCTGGTTGGGCGTGGAGATCACCGCGAGGCTCGACCCGTCGGACACAAGAAATGCCCAACCCGAGCCGAACTGACCCGCGCCGGCGGCCTTGAGCTTGGCCTTGAAGTCCTCAACGGACCCAAACGCGCTATCGAGCGCCTCGCGCAGCTCACCGTCGGGCTCGCCGCCGCCGTCCGGAGACATCCATTGCCAGAACAGCGAGTGGTTGTAGTGGCCGCCGGCGTTGTTACGCACGACGTTGCGCTGCTCGACGGGGATCTGATCAAGGTTCCAGAGCACCTCCTCGACCGGCCGGTCGGCCCACTCGGTGCCCGCCAGCGCGTTGTTGGCGTTGGTGACATACGTCTGGTGGTGCTTATCGTGATGCAGGCGCATCGTCGCTTCATCGATGTACGGCTCAAGCGCGTCGTAGTCGTAAGGGAGAGCTGGGAGTTCAAACGCCATCTGCGGCTCCTTGTTGGAGTAGTCGTTCTGCTCGGAGCCACGTTCTCACCGATTGTCGTGCACGTACATGGGCGTCGGCCAGAAGACTGCTTCCGCGTTCCGGAGGCGCCGGGTAGGGGAATCCCTAAGATCGCGCCGATGATCCGATCCGGGCCGATGATCCGATCCGAAGTGGTCTAGCCCGTGCCCCCGGACGAGCTGCATGTGCTGGTTGAGGAACAGGCGGCGTTGCGGCGGGTCGCGACGCTGGTGGCGCGCGGCGTGCTCCCGGAGGAGGTGTTCGCGGCGGCCACCGAGGAGGTCGGCCAGTTGCTCGGAGTCGACTTCGCGCTGATGGGCCGCTACGAGCCCGACGGGGCGATCATCGCGGTCGCCGGCTGGGGTCCCCCGGTCGCCAGCTTTCCAATTGGCAAGCGGTGGGAGCTTGGGGGAAACAACCTGGTGACGATCATCCGAGAGACGGGCCGTCCGACCCGGATCGACCGCTATCCCGAACGCTCCTCGGGCGTAATCGGTGCCGTCGGCCGTGACAGCGGCTTTGACTCGACTGCCGGGGCGCCGATCATGGTCGAGGGCCAGCTGTGGGGCCTGATCGCGGTCGGTTCGACCAACCTGGGTCCCCCTCTGCCGGCGGGAACCGAGGCGCGCCTCGCGCAGTTCACGGAACTGTTGGCGACCGCGATCGCGAACGCCGAGACCCGCGCCCGGCTCACCCGCCTGGTCGAGGAGCAGTCAGCGCTGCGCCGCGTCGCGACGATGGTCGCGCGCGGGGTGCCGCCCGAGGAGGTGTTCGCGGCGGTGGCTGAGGAGGTCGTGCGAGTGCTTCCGGTCAACTCGGCGCGCATGGGCCGCTACGAGTCCGACGGTACGGTCACGTTCGTCGCCGTCTCGGGCATAACCGGCTCGATGTTCCCACTTGGTGTCCCGTTGGTCCTTGAGGGCAGGAACGTCAGCACGGTCGTCGCGCAAACCGGTCGTGCGGCCCGGATCGACCACTACGCCGATGCCTCGGGGCTGATCGGTGACGCCTTTCGCGAGGACGGCGTCCGCTCGGCGGTCGGGACGCCGATCACCGTCGAAGGCCGCCTGTGGGGCGTGATGATCGTTGGCTCGAGCCTGGAGGAACGAATCTCGGCGGACACCGAGGAGCGGCTGGCGCAGTTCACGGAGCTGTTGGTGACGGCGGTCGCCAATGCCGAGAGCCGCACCGGACTCACGCGGCTGGCTGAGGAGCATGCGGCGTTGCGCCGCATCGCGACGCTGGTGGCGCGCGGGGTGCCGCCGGAGCAGTTGTTCGCCGCGGTTGTCGAGGCGATCGGGGGGCTGCTCCCCGTCGATCTGGCGAACATGTGCTGCTACGAGCCCGACCGTACGCAGACGTTCGTCGCGACCTGGGGCCGGCCAGGCAAGCGCTTCCCCTTGGGCAGCCGGTGGCCGCTCGGAGGGAAGAACCTGGGCACAATCGTGTTCGAGACCCGCCGTCCGGCCCGGATCGAGAGCTACCTCGATGCCTCCGGCCCGGTGAACGTCATCGCTCGCCAGGTGGACCTCCGCTCGGCGGTCGCGACGCCAGTCTTCGTCGAGGGCCGCCTGTGGGGGATGATTGGCGTCGGCTCGAGCCAGGAACAGCCACTGCCGCCGGACACCGAGGCGCGCCTGGAGTCGTTCACGGAGCTGGTGGCGACGGCGATCGCGAATGCCGAGAGCCACGCCGCTCTGGCCGCGTCGCGCGCACGGCTCGTCGCTGCCGCTGATCAGAGCCGACGGCGAATCGAGCGCGACCTCCACCACGGGGCGCAGCAACATCTCGTGAACGCGATGATCGTGCTCAAGCTCGCGCTACGGGCGCTGTCGAACTCCGACACGAACGCGGGCGAGCTGGTGGCCGAGGCGCTGCGCCACGCCGAGCAGGCGAGCGCCGAGCTGCGCGAGTTGGCACATGGCATTCTGCCGGCGGTACTGACTCGCGGCGGACTGTCCGCCGGAGTCGAGGCGCTGGTGTCGCGGTTCTCGTTGCCGGTGAGCGTCGATATGACTGTCCAGCGCCTGCCGGCCGGCCTCGAGGCGACGGCATATTTCGTGGTCAGCGAAGCATTGACCAACGTGGTCAAACACGCGCGGGCAAGCAGAGCCGCAGTGACGGCCCAGGTCCGGCGCGGCCACTTGCGAGTCGAGGTTCGCGATGACGGCATCGGTGGGGCGCACGCCGGGGTGGGCGGGCTGGGCGGACTGGAGGATCGCGTGTCGGCGCTGAACGGTCGCCTCGAGCTCGAGAGTCCGCCGGGTGCAGGCACACGCGTGCGTGCGCTGCTTCCGGTCCCGGGCGAGGGTTAGCCAGCGAGCCGCCTGATCCGGCCAACATGGCCGGCGTAGGTTCGTGCGGCCTGCTCTTCGCGGTCCAGGGCTGCGAGGTACCCGGCATAGGCCAGCCTGCGCTCGCCACGACCCGAGTCGGTCCACTGCTCATAGGCCATCCACACCGCAAACGATTCCTCGTGCCAGGAGAGATAGCGCTCGACCAGCTCATCGACCGCCCACTGGACGACGGCGGTCGGGCTGTCAGTAGCGGTGTCCATGTGCTCCGCGCTCTCTCTGGATCGATGGACCGTCCATGCCGAGGTCGTGCAGGCGAGCGTTCATCGCTTGGATCTGTGCTTCAAAATCGTCGATGACCTGTCCGAGCCGTCGTCGGGGCTCGCTGGCTCCGCGTCGATCCGCGCGTTCGCGTTGACGCAGCATGCCGATCGCGACCGTCATCCGGCTGACGCGAGACTCGAGGCGGTCACGCTCGAGCTCGGCGCCCAGCGTGTGGATCGACGTGGCGGTCATATGTGCGCGAACGAACGGTCAGAGAAGGTCATCGGTACGGGGGCGATGCTGAAAGAAGGTTCTCATCGCCGCTCACGTGCGTACATGCCGACCGACCAGAGACTCGACCGGTGAGTTCCGGAGAGGCCGGGTAGGGCTAGCCCTACCCGGACACGGAGCGCCGGTAGCCGGACACGACCTGCTCGGCGGCGAATAGGCGCGGACAGCAGATCAGGCGATACCGTTGACCGATGTCAGCGCCACTTCGGGTAGTGATCGGCGAGGACGATGTGCTCCTTCGCGAGGGGATCACGCGCCTACTCACCGAGGCCAGCTTCGAGGTCGTCGCGCAAGCCGGCGATGCCGACGATCTCCTGCGCAAGGGCCTTGCACACCGTCCTTCGGTCGTGATCGCCGACGTCAACATGCCACCGGGGCACGGAGACGACGGTCTGCGCGCGGCCATCGAGCTCCGCCGGCAGCGACCCGACACCGGTGTGCTGGTGCTTTCCAAGTACTACGAGGAGCGCTACGCGCTGGACCTGATCGGGGAGCGCGCCGAGGGGGTCGGCTACCTGCTCAAAGAACGCGTGGGGGACGTGGACAGCTTCATCGACGCAGTCACCCGGGTCGCCAGGGGCGGCAGCGCGCTCGACCCGGAGGTCGTGGGACGGATGCTCGGTCGCCGTCATCACAACCGCCCGCTGGACCGGCTCAGCCCCCGAGAGCGCGACGTCTTGGCCGCGATGGCCGAAGGCAAGTCCAATCATGGGATCGCTCAGGCGCTGCTCGTCAGCCAGGCCGCGGTGGAGAAGCACGCGACGAGCATCTTTCACAAGCTCGAGCTCGATCCAGCCCAGACCGACCATCGGCGGGTGCTCGCGGTACTCGCCTACCTACGTGAACCCCCGAGCGCCTAGCCCAAACCGGAAACAGGCAGCTGCGCACAGACGCGGGTGCCGCCACCGGGCGGACTCTCAACGACGAGTCGTCCGTCCAGTGCCGAGACACGATCCTCCAGCCCCCCCAAACCGGTGCCGTGACCGCCTCGCGCTCCACCGGCGCCGTCATCGCAAACCTCCACTACCAGCTGTCCGTCTTGCACTCGGGCCGTGACTCCGGCGCTGTCTGCACGGGCGTGCTTGAGCACGTTCGTGAGCGCCTCGCTGACGACAAAGTAGGCAGCCGCCTCGACGCCAGCTGGTAAGCGCTCCGCGGGCACGTCCACGCTCACCGGCAGCGACATGCGCGACACGAGCGCCTCAACTCCCGCTCGGAGTCCGCCCCGAGTAAGCGCCGCGGGCAGAATGCCGTGCGCCAACTCGCGCAACTCGGCATTCGCCTGCTCGGCGTGGCGCAGCGCCTCGGCCACCAGCTCGCCCGCGTTCGGGTCGGAGTTCGACAGTGCTCGCAGCGCGAGCTTGAGCACGATCACCGAGTTCACGAGACGTTCCTGCGCCCCGTCGTGCAGATCGCGCTCGATCCGCCGTCGAGTCTCATCAGCGGCGGCGACGATCCGCAGGCGCGACGCGGCCAGAGCGGCACGGCTTCCGGCGTTGGCGATCGCCGTCGCCACCAACTCCGTAAAACCGGCAAGGCGCTCCTCCGTATCCGCCGGCAACGACGGCTTCACGATCGAGCCAACGGCGATCAACCCCCAGAGACGGCCATCGACCGTGATCGGCGCCCCGACTGCTGAACGGACGCCCGCGTCGCGGGCGATGGCTCCGAACGGCCCGGAGGCAGTGCCGGCATAGTTGTCGATCCGGGCCGGACGGCCGGTCTCGAACACAAGGGTGGCGAGGTTTGTCCCCTCAAGGGGCAGCTGGCTGCCAGCGACGAAGTGCTCGGTTGCGCTGCCCGCGGTGGCGAGAATGGTGAACGCATCGTCGGGCTCGTAGCGCGCCATGTTCGCGTAATCGATCTCAAGCAGGCGCTCGACCTCATCGATAACTGCCGCGAACACCTGCTCCGGTGGCACACCCAGTGCCACCAGGGTCGCGATGCGGCGCAGCGCCGCCTGCTCGTCGGCCAGCCTGGTGAGCCCGGCGCGGCTCTCGGCGTTCGCGATCGCCGTGGCCACCAGCTCCGTGAAATCAGCGAGGCGTGCCTCCGCGTCCCGAGGCAACGGCTCCTCCCCCATCGAACCGGCGCCAATCGTCCCCCACAGGCTGCCCTCCACGATGATCGGCGCCGCCACCGACGAGCGGACACCTCTCTCGCGAGCGCTGGTACCCATTGGGCCGGAGGCATCGGCATACCCATCGATCCGGACAGGACGCCCGGTCTCGAACACGAGCGTGGCGGTGTTCTTCCCGCCAAGGGCCCGGCTGCTGCCGACGGGGAAGTGGGTCGTGCCCCGGGCGGCAACGGCCGTGGCCACACCATTGGGCTCGTAACGGGCCATGCCGGCGTAGTCGACCGGAAACAACTGCGCGACTTCGTCGATGACCGCCGCGAACACCTCCTCGGGCGGCGTCCCGCGCGCGACGAGCGTCGCGACCCGCCGCAGGGCCGCCTGCTGCTCGGCCAGCCGGGCGAGCTCGGCGCGGCCCCCCGCATTCGCGATTGCCGTCGCCGACAGCTCCGTGAACTGCGCGAGACGCGCCTCGGTGTCGCCGGGCAGCAGCGACTCGGGCTGGGTGCGACCGACGGCGATCAATCCCCACGGACGGCCTTCGACGAGGATCGGCGTCCCGACCGTCGAGTGGAAGCCCGCCTCACGGCCGGCAACGCCGATCGTGCCGGAAGCATGCTCAAAGCGGTCCACCCGGGTCGGACGGCGCGTCTCGAGCACGATCGTCACGAGGTTGCTCCCGTCAAGCCCCCACCGGCTGCCGACGGGAAAGCCGGCCGCCGCCGCGCCCGATGCGGCGACGGAGGTGACCGTGTGGTCGCCCTCGAAGCGGCCCATGATCGCGAAGTCGACCGGGAGCAGTTGTCCGACCTCCTGGGTGACCGCGGCAAACACCTCGTCGGCCGCCGCCCCGCCGGCGACCAGCGTCGCGACCCGCCGCAACGCGGCCTGCTCCTCGGCCAATCCACGCAAGCCGGCGCCAGTCAACGGCACGTCCACATCAACTGGCAAGGCTACCCCTGCCCGATCAGCGTGCGAACCCCCGGTCGCTCAGTCCACGCCCGGCAACCGGACGCGAACCTCGCTCATCGTGCGCTTCCTTCGATTTCGGCGGTGTCGTGGTCGGTCAGTTCGAGGTTGGCGGCGGGGAGGATCGGGCCGACCTGGTCAGGACGACGAAACCCGACGATCGCGCCGTCGACGGCGGCATTGCGCAGTGCCCAGGCGACCGCGATCGCGCCGGGGGTGGTGTCGTACCGGTCGGCGACCTTCTGCAGGCGCCGCACCAGGTCGAGGTTGCGCGACAGCTGCGGCTCGTTGAACCGCGGATCATGCTTGCGCCAGTCGTCGTCGGCCAGGTTTTCGACGCGCTCGCGGGTCATGCCGCCACTGAGCATCCCCGAGCCCATCGGCGAGTAGACGATCACCCCGATTCGCTGACGCTCGGCGAACGGCAGGATCTCCCGCTCGACGTCGCGCTCGATCAGCGAGTACTGCGGCTGCAACGTCTCGACGGGCGCGATCTGTTGGATCCGTTGCAACTGCTCAACGTCGAAGTTGGACACGCCGATGTGGCGCACCAAGCCCTGGTCCTTGAGCTCTGCGAGCGCCGCCCAACCCTGCTCGATGTCCTGCTCCGGGATCGGCCAGTGGATCTGATAGAGGTCAATCGCATCGACTCCGAGCCGCGTGAGACTGGCTTCGGCCTCGCGCAGAATCGAGTCACGGTTCAAGCTGTGCACGACCGTCCGGCCCGGCCCCTCGAGCAGCGAGCACTTCGTAAACACGTACGGCCGCTGGGTCAGCCCGTCCAGAGCCCGGCCGACGACCTGCTCCGAGCGGCCGAACCCGTACGCGGCTGCGGTATCGATCCAATTGACCCCCTGCTCGAGCGCCCGGTGGATTGCGGCGATCGACTGCTCGTCATCCTGCGGACCCCAGCCAAACTCCCAGCCGCCGCCCCCGATCGCCCAGGCGCCAAACCCGACGCGGGTGATCTCGAGGCCGGTCTGGCCAAGCTCTGCTGTCTTGAGCGCTGTCTCCGTGTTGTTCATGTTGCTCCTGTCAGTTCGGGATGGAATGTGGTGTGTGTCAATGTGCGGATCCGGCATGCGCGACCGTGCGATCGGCGCCACTGACGCGAGCGCCACCGCGTTGCGTGCGCGCTATCCGGACCAGCACAGCCGCCGACAGCGCCGCCACCAAAGCGGCGAACGTCAGCCCGGCGGGGCGCAGGCCAATGACCTGCGTGAGCACGCCCTCGCCGATCACGGGCAGCGAGATCGCGACGTACATCACGACGAAGAAGCTCGATGCCACCGCGCCGCGCTCGGCGGCGGGCGAGTGTTCGTTGACCTCGGTCAGTCCGCCTCGCAAGGTCAGTCCCTGGCCGAACCCGGCGATCACGGTCCCCAGCACGAGCAACGCCAGCGACGAGGCGGCCAAGCCGAGCGCCAGCGCCCCCATGCCGACGATCAGCGCGCCGGCGCCGGTGGGGATCGCCGCGCGCCCGGGGATGAACTGGAGCGCCAACTGTCCGACCAGGGAGCCGGCGAACATCGAAAACACCACGAGACCGACGATCGCGCGGTTCGTCACTCCGAGTTCCTGTCCGAGGAAGTCAGGAGTCACGGCGGTCAGGAGGCCGAGGACGGCGAAGCCGGCGAAGCCCGCCAGGGCGGCTTCGATGAAGGTCGAGCGCATCTGCTTCGGGATCTTCAGGGCCTGCGGTCGCAGCTGTGGGTGGCGTGCGCGGGTGATCGGCTCGGGCATCGCCCAGACGCCGACCGCCGCGGGTACCAGGAGCGCCAGGTCGACCCAGAACGTCAGCCGCAGCGGTGAGCCTGCCCACTGCGAGAGCAGCCCGGTGAGCAACGGTCCGGAACCGAGCGCACCCATATTCGCCATCGCCGCCACCAGCGTGGCCCGGGCACGGCGACCCTCCGGCGCGAGGTCGACCAAGGTGGCGGTCGCGGTACCGGTGAAGATGCCCGCCGACAAGCCCGACAGGACACGACCCACGAGCAGCAGCGGCAGCCCAGTCGCGGTCAAGAAGCACACGGCGCTGAGCGCGGAAAGCACCAGTCCGGGCAGCAACAGCCATCGGCGGCCGATCTGGTCAGACAGCCCGCCGAACAGCAGCAGCGACGCGATCACGCCGGCTGCATACGTCGCGAAGATGACCGTGATCATCAGCTCTGAGAAACCGAACTGCTGGCGGTACAGCGCATACAGCGGCGTTGGCAGCGTGGTTCCCAGCATCGCCACCGCCAGCGCGAACGCGGCAGCCACAAAACCGAACCGGCGGCCGAGGCGCTCCCGAGGGATGCTCGTCGTCGTGCGTTGAACCGGGCTCATACCGAGATCCTGGTGATCAAGGAGTCCATTGTCTTTCCTTTCGTTGACGCTCCGGTGCCGGCTCGTGGGGCACGGCGACTCAAATCAACACCAGGCTCTCAGCGGCCGTCCTGCGGGTACATACGGTCGCGCCGGATAATTCGTTCGACGTTTCGGAGGCGCAGGTAGGGGAATCCCCACCCACCGCTTTTCGGCTCGGTCCCGCCGCGGGTGCGGGTGGGGATCCCCTACCCTGCGCTCCGAGAATCGGAGGCTGGTTTTCTGGCGAATCCGTATGGACCCAGATCAGGACGACTGAGAGAACCTGCAACTGGCCGATCCGGCCGCCGGCGAGCCAAACCTCTGTAGAGCGCTTCGCGCCGCCGCGCTCGACGACACGATCGCGGCCTTCCCGGCAGGGCTCGACACCCCCGTCGGGCCTGGCGGAGCGGCGCTTTCGGGCGGCCAGCGCCGTCGTCTGAGCGTGGCGCAGGGCCTCCTCCGCCACCCCGACGTCCTGCTCCTCGACGAACCGACCGAAGGCCTCGACGCGCCCACCGCCGCGCGACTACTCGGCGGCGTCAGGGAGTTCGATCCAACCGCCGCGCTCGTGATCGCCCTACACGACCGCCAATCTCTCGTCCTTCCGTGGACGCCGACCACACGCGTTGACCTTACGCCGCCCGAGCCGTCCAGTGATCCTGCAACTCCTCGAGTCGCTCTCGATTAGCCAGCACGCAAACGAACCGACATCGGTATCCCAATCGAGAACGTTCAGCGCTACGCATAACTGGTCCGCCGATGGGGGCTCGCGGCCGGCGCCGACCAGCATGTATCACAAGCAACCGAAACTGCTCTCTGTCATCAGCGGCCGGCGATAACGCCGGGGTATGACCAAGAGGAGAGCCATAATGAGCACATCGGCAGTGAACTTTCCTAGCAGCCAGCACTGGATCCACTTGACCGACTCTCAGCAGCGCCAAGTGTACGTCTTGTCCGGGACGTGCATCCTGGACCCGCCGCTTGTTGGTCCGCAGGACGGCAGTCGGTGGCAACGAGGCCAAACCTTTTTCGATATCCCGTTGCCTGACCTTCCTGAGAATCAAGGCCTGGTGATTGAGCAGTGGGCGCCGACCGTCCTTCTCGGCTCGATCCAGAACGACGGGGTGGCAAACAACGCCGGCTGGGCGGTCGACGACTTCGACTTGGAGAACACGAGCGTGGCTTCCACGTCCGTCACTCCGACGTTCAACTACGCGGTCGGCGACACCGACGGCTACATCATGCGAGTCGCATACACAGTCACGGTGGTGGGCCACTACGCGCCGCTACCCATCATCGAGTGACCATCAAAGCGACGAAGGGGTCAGCCGCGTTCGCGCCGACCGGCCCGAAGCGACACGATCCCTTCGTCGCTAGTGGTCACTCACGCAGCGATCGCCGCCGAGCTGATGTGGTTGTCGAGGAAGTGGACCTCGCCCGGCTCCGTTCGCATGCCGGTGGCGAAATCGCCCACGCTCGCTGGCGCAAGAAATGTTCGCATGCCGGTCGCGAAGTCGCCGCGGACGAAGGGGTTGTCAGCGTAGGTTCGTTGGCCCTCGCAAAGTCGCCGAGTGCGCCTTGGTGCGGGCCCGTGTTGTTCGAGATCTGCTCAATAGTCGTCATCACGTGCTCTTCTCTGACGGCAGTGCACGCCGTCTTAGGTAGGGAATAGTCCCTTGAAGCGTCGCGCTCATCGCCTGGCAGCGGTATGCGCGCGCGCCGGAAATCGCGTTCGGGTTCGCCGGGAGAGCGGGCCGCGAAACCCGATGCAAGAGGTGGGGAACCTCCTACCTCGCTTCACCGCCGAGCAGCTGCGCGAGCGGGGCGTCGGGGAGATCGGCCTTGACCACGAACGCGCGTGCGCCGGCGAGCCGGGCCTCGCCCGCGGTCGTGATGTCCGGGTCGACCGAGGTGAGAACCACGCGCGGACGCCAGGGGAGCACCGCCAGCTCGCGCGCCAACGCGAGCCCGTCCCCGTCGGGCAGTTCGACGTCGAGCAGGACCGCTGAGGGCTTCAAGTGGACGGCGGCGGCGCGTGCGGCCGCGACGGTGTCGGCCTCGCCGATGACCGTCAGGCCGCTGGCGGCGAGCAACCGCCCAGCCAGCTCGCGGAAATCCGCGTCGTCGTC
>Ga0302326_10021373_pt1 | contig 13279 bp, 12 predicted proteins | sample Palsa_T0_3_FD_202264 | JGI IMG/M metagenome (GOLD analysis project Ga0302326, IMG submission 202264) | Peat permafrost microbial communities from Stordalen Mire near Abisko, Sweden - Palsa_T0_3 | ecosystem: Environmental > Terrestrial > Soil > Palsa > Peat permafrost | place: Sweden: Abisko... | reverse complement strand
CGGCACTGCGCGCCAGACCAGCCGCCAGATCGAGGAGGACCTGCGCCGCATGGGCGCCGATCTGGGCGCCCACGCGGGAGCAGACACCAGCACGATCTCCTTCTCCGGATTGACGGAATTCACCGCAGAGTTGCTTTCCCTGGTCGCCGAACTGGCGCAATCGGCTTCCTTCCCCCAGGACGAGTTCGAGCGCGAGCGCCGCCAGATGCTCGAGGGTTTGCGCATTGAACGCACCACTCCCTCGTTTCTGGCCGGCGAGCGCCTTCGCAAAGTGCTCTTCGGCGCGCATCCCTATGCCGTTGTCTCTCCCACCGAGGAGCAGGTCGAGGCCTATCGGCTTCCGCAGCTTGTGGAGTTTTACCGCGCGCATTACCTCCCGGCCAACGCGCTGCTGGTGATCGTCGGAGATTTTAAGTCTCCCGCGCTGCTGCGGGAAATCGATCGGATTTTCGGCGGCTGGATCGCCGGCGAAGTGGCTCCTCCGCCCAATCCTGCATTGCCCGCCGTGCATGGCCGTCGCGTGCACCTGGTGCATCGCCCGGAGGCCGTGCAATCGCAGATTTTGCTGGGCAATCGCGCCATCACCCGCAAGCATCCCGACTGGATGCGGCTTTCCCTGGCGAATTCCATCTATGGCGGAGCCTTCAACTCTCGCCTGGTCATGAATATCCGCGAAGACAAGGGCTATACCTACAGTCCCCGCAGCGGCGTGCACGCCCTGCGCCAGCACGGCTTCTTCAGCGTGAGCGCCGCGGTGCGCAACGATGTCGTCGCCGCCACGCTTACCGAAACGTTTTACGAAATGGATCGCATCCGCTCTTTGCCGGTCGCCGAAAACGAGCTGGCCGACGCCCGCAACTACATGAGCGGCGTTTTTTCTCTCGGTCTCGGTACGCAGGATGGTCTCGCAGGGCAGCTTTCCAGCGTCTATTTGGAGCGCCTGCCGGAGGATTATCTGGAAACCTATCGCGAACGCATCCGTTCTCTTACCGCCGACGATGTGTTGTCCGCGGCGCGCGCTTATTTCGATTCCGCCAACGCCCAGATCGTGGTGGTCGGAGACCGCGAGCAGATCGGCGCGCAAGCCGCGCTGTTCGGAGACGTGGATACCTACGACGCCCAGGGCGCTCGGATTCCCTGACGCAAGAATATGCGTGCCTGGCGCAGATCGCTCGGCCACGGTTTTCGCCGGGAAAAACCGGCGCCGCCGCGTGTTTTTCGGTGCGGGGCGGGGAAGTTGTTCTTGCCCTGCGCTGTTTTTTTCGTCGCCGCGGTTTTTGTTGGCGCGCCGTTTCCGAGTTCCGCCTTCGCGCAGAAAAAAACGCCTCCGTCCGCTCCCGTCGATCTGAACGTGGCCAACGCCAAGGAACTGGAGCAAATTCCCGGAATCGGCCCGGTCACCGCCAAGGCCATCGTGGATTTCCGCCAGAAGAGCGGCTCCCTCCGGCGCGTCGAGGATCTTCTGGTCATTCGCGGCATCAGCGAGCGCAAACTGAAGGAGATTCGCCCCTACGTCACCGTCGTGCCGGTCAACAAGCCGCCGAAGCCGGCAAAAACTGCGCTACCGGCAAAACCTGCGCTACCGGCAAAACCTGCGCAGCCGCAAAAATCCGCGCCGCCGGCGCACTGAAAAATCGGAGTTGGAGCAAAGTTGAAGTTGGAGTCACGGACCCGCGTTGAAAAGTTGCGTTGAAGCTAAAATTTCTGGTGCGTGGTTTTCCCGGAGTTGACGCCGAGGGGAACCAGTTCCGTGATGGTGAGGCCGTAGCCTTCCAGAGCAACCACCTTGCGCGGATGGTTGGTGAGAACGCGCAGATGCGTGAGCCCCAGATCGCCCAGGATTTGCGCCCCGATGCCGCTTTCATGCTGCAGCGAGCGCTGCTGCGCGGCGTCCTGCGGAACTTGCCCGCGTGTGTGGTAGAGAACGCGCGGCATTTCTCCCGAGCCCGGCGCCGCCGCTTCGATGCCCAGGCCGCGGCCGGTCTGGTGCAGATACACGAACACGCCGCGATCCTCGCGGGCGATGGCCGCCAGCGATTGCTGCACCATTTCGTGGCAGTCGCAGGCCGTCGAGCCGAACACGTCGCCGGTGAGGCAGTGGGAATGCACGCGCACCAGCGGAGGCGGTCCGCTCAGATCGCCGCGCGTGAGCGCGATGTGCTGTTCGCGGTCCAGGTCGCTGGAAAAAACGATCATGCGAAATCCGCCGTAGCGCGTGGGCAGCAGGGTTTCCGCCACGCGGCGCACGTAGCGTTCGTGGCGCATGCGGTAACGGATCAGTTCGGCCACGGTCAGCAGCTTGAGTTTGTGTTCGCGGGAAAATTGCGTGAGCTCCGGCAGCCGCGCCATGGTGCCGTCGTCGTTCATGATTTCGCAGATGACTCCGGCGGGGTAGAGGCCGGCGATGCGCGCCAGGTCCACGGAGGCTTCCGTCTGTCCGGCGCGCACCAACACGCCGCCGCGGCGGGCGCGCAGCGGAAATACGTGGCCGGGCCGCGCCAGGTCCGCGGGGCGCGTGGCTGGGTCGATGGCCGCAAGCACCGTGGCCGCGCGGTCGGCGGCGCTGATGCCGGTGGTGGTGCCACGGAGCGCGTCAATCGATTCCGTAAATGCCGTGCCGTGCGCGGAAGTATTCACCGCGGACATCAGCGGCAAGTTCAGTTCGTCGCAGCGGTCCTCGGTCAGCGCCAGGCAGATCAGCCCGCGGCCATGCTTGGCCATGAAGTTGATTTCCGCCGGGGTGATTTTTTCCGCCGGCAGCGCCAGGTCTCCCTCGTTTTCGCGATCTTCGTCGTCCACCAGGACGATGGGCCGCCCGGCGTGGAACTCGGCAACCGCTTCCTCGACCGTCGCGAATATGGTTTCCGTGGGCATGATCGGATCGCCTTCCATTATATCTCAGGGATCGCGCCGCGCGCTTCGGCCAGCAGGCTGTCGCACGCATCGCGCACCTCCTCGCGCGTAACCGTCAGAATGCTGCTTTGTGCGCCGGTGTGGTGGATCAGACGATGCCTGGTTTGCCACGGCGCCCAGTGCGTGGAGTTGCTGGCGCCAAAAATTACCACCACGGGGCGCTGCAGCGCCGAGGCGATGTGCGTGGGTCCGGAATCGTTTCCCACGAAAAGCCGCGTGTCGGCAAGCAGGGCGACCAGGTGACGCAAATCCAGGGAATCGAGAAGCACATCTTCGGGCGCCAGCGCCTGCCGCGTGGCCGCGGCGATTTCCTGGTCTCCTGGGCCCAGATTCACAACCGTGGCGATTCCTTTTTCCTCGCGCAGCCAGCGCGCCAGCCACGCAAAATGCTCCACCGGCCAACGCTTGTCGGAGGAAGACGCGCCCGGCCGCAGCACCGCATAGGGCTTGCCGGGAGCGATTCCGCGCGCGGCCAATTGTTGCGCGATGGCGGCGACGGCGTCGGGCTGCGGATAGACGCGCGAAGCGGGGATCGGCCCTTGCGGCAGTCCGGTTCCATAGAACTGGATCATGTCATTTTCCACGGTGTGACCATAGCTCCGCTGGAAGAAAATATCGAACGGAGGAACCTCCACGTTGTAAGCGAATCGATACTGCCGGTTGTGCCAGCAAACGCGCAAGGGAGCGCCGCAGGCCGCCGTGAGAAGCGCACTGCGCGGCCCGGCATGCTGGTTGTAGGCCACGGCAAATTTGCGCCGGCGCATCGCCAGGACCGTTTCCAGGGAGCCGCGCAGGACCAGGGTTTCGGCCACCGCCGGATTGCCCTCGAGGATTTGCGCAAATGCCGGCTCCAGCAGAACGGAAAGGCGCAGGTCCGGCCGCCACGCGTGCAGGGCGGATAGAGCGGGAGTCAGCAGCACGGTGTCGCCCAGCGAACGCAGACGGATGATCAGCACGCTGCTGCCCTGAGGCAGATTCGGAAGCAGAGACGCTGGGTCGGATGGCTTCATCGGACGGATTTAAATATTTTCAAGATCGTTCTCGAGGCCATTTTCAAAGAGTTGAAGCGGCGCGCGGTCTGTCCGGTGGGATCATCGCGCCGGGTATTCTATCTTACGGGCTGTCTTGAATGGCGATGTTCATTGGGCTCGCGCGCCGGGCGAGTTGCGACAGATAGTGCGACAAGAAAAAAGGGCGTTCCGGCCGCAAGGCCGGAACGCCCTTTTGAGGTAATTGGATCGGGTTGCGTTAGTACATGCCACCCATGCCGCCGCCCATGCCGCCGCCTCCGTGAGGAGCGGCGCCGGCGGCCTTCTTGTCGTCTTCGCGGACATCGGCCACCAAGGCTTCGGTGGTGAGCATCAGGCCGGCGATGGAAGCCGCGTTCTGCAGCGCCATGCGCACAACCTTGGCCGGATCGATGATGCCCATCTTGACCATGTCGCCGTATTCGCCGGATTCGGCGTTGAAGCCGAAGTTTTCTTCCTTGGATTCGCGGACGCGCCCGGAAACGACGGCGCCCTCGTACCCGGCGTTCAAAGCGATCTGGCGAAGGGGCTCTTCCAGAGCGCGCTTGACGATGCTGATGCCGGTGGCTTCGTCGCCCTCGGCCTTGATGCGATCAATGGCCGCGAGACAGCGCAGAAGAGCCACGCCGCCCCCGGGAACGATGCCTTCCTCGACGGCCGCGCGCGTGGCGTGCATGGCGTCCTCGACGCGAGCCTTCTTTTCCTTCAGCTCGGTTTCGGTTGCCGCGCCCACCTTGATGACGGCGACGCCGCCGACCAGTTTGGCGAGCCGCTCCTGCAGTTTTTCCTTGTCGTAGTCCGAGGTGGTGTCCTCGACCTGCGTGCGGATCTGCTTGACGCGGCCTTCGATCTCCGAAGACTTGCCGTAGCCTTCGACGATGGTGGTGTTGTCCTTATCGATGGTGATTTTCTTGGCTCGCCCGAGGTCTTCGACCTTCACGTTTTCGAGCTTGATGCCCAGATCCTCGGTGATGGCCTTGCCGCCGGTGAGCGTGGCGATATCTTCCAGCATGGCCTTGCGGCGGTCGCCGAAGCCGGGGGCTTTGACGGCGGCGCATTGCAGGGTGCCGCGCAGTTTATTGACCACCAGGGTCGCCAGGGCCTCGCCCTCGACGTCCTCGGCGATGATGACCAGCGGCTTGCTCATTTTGGCGATCTGTTCGAGCAAGGGCAGCAGGTCCTTCATGGAACTGATTTTCTTTTCGTGGATGAGGATGCGGGCGTCCTCGAGGACCGACTCCATGCGTTCGGGATCGGTGACGAAATAGGGGGAGAGATAACCGCGGTCGAACTGCATACCTTCGACGACCTCGAGGGTGGTCTCCATGGTGCGGCTTTCTTCCACGGTGATGACGCCGTCCTTGCCGACTTTCTTCATGGCTTCGGCAATGATGGAGCCGATCTGGCGGTCGTTATTGGCGCTGATGGTGCCGACCTGGGCGATCATGTCGCCCTTGACGTCGCGGTGGAGTTTCTTCACTTCCTCCACGGCGACTTCGACGGCGCGTTCGATGCCGCGCTTGAGTCCGGTGGGGCTGGCGCCGGCCGCGACGGTCTTGACGCCTTCGCGGAAGATCGCCTGAGCCAACACGGTAGCGGTGGTGGTGCCGTCGCCGGCGACGTCGGAAGTCTTGGACGCCACTTCGCGGACCATCTGCGCGCCCATGTTTTCGAGCGGGTCCTGCAGCTCAATTTCCTTGGCCACGGTCACGCCGTCCTTGGTGATGATCGGCGCGCCGAACTTCTTTTCAATCACGGCATTGCGGCCCTTGGGGCCGAGCGTGATTTTCACGGCGTCGGCAAGTGCGTTGACGCCGCGAAGGATTGCCTGACGGGAATTTTCGCCCGTCACGATTTGCTTTGCCATAGTGCTTCTTCCTCCTCAGATGTTTGGAAACTGCGAAATCTAGTCTTGCTCAGACACCAGGAAACGTTATCGCTTCGACGACGCCGCTTTTGCGGATCCGCCGAGTTTTGCCAAAATCTCTTCCTCGCGCAAAATCAAATACTCTTCGTCTTCCACCTTGATTTCCGTGCCGCTGTACTTTCCGAACAGGATGCGGTCGCCGGCCTTTACGTCGAGGGGAATTCGTTGCCCCTTTTCCATCTTGCCGGCGCCCACGGCGATCACTTCACCTTCTTGCGGTTTTTCCTTGGCGGTGTCGGGAATGATGATGCCTCCCTTGACCGACTCTTTCTCCTCAATGCGCTTGACCAAGACGCGGTCATGCAGGGGAGTAACGTTAAGTGCCATCGTATGTATCCTCCGTCGCTATCGTTCCGGTTTTTTAGTGCTGGCGGGAGTGTTGCAGCTGCTTTGGCACTCCACAGAAGCGAGTGCTAATATATGCATTCAGCCTGGTTCTGTCAAGAGAGGCTTCCCGAGGGCAGTGGGAAGGCTTTAGGAATGCGCCTATTGGGACCTGGGACGACCGCAGCGGTTCTAGGAGCCAGTTTCTTTGGCGGCCAGTTCGTCCAGCAGGGCCGCCGCTCTGGGCAGGCTGTCCACTCCGAAGGCCACCAGCGCCAGCGACGACCCCGGCTCCCAACCCGAGTAGGAGTAATCCACGTTGATGTTCTGTTCGCCAAGCAGCGAGGTCGCGCGGGCCAACTCACCCGGTTGGTGAGGCAGCCTGGCCACGGCGACTTCGGCCTCCTCGAAGATCACACGCAGGGTGCCCAGCACCTGTTTGGCGGCGTCCGGATTGTCCACCAGAAATCGCACCAGGCTTTCGCGATCCTCGACATAAGATTGAAAGGCCAGGATGTTCACTCCCCGCTCAGCCAGAGCAAGGAAACACCGTCCTAGAGCGCCCGGCTTGTCTTCGATCGTTACGGTAAACTCCTTCGCCTTGGCCATGCGACTTGGCTCCTCTCATCTGCGCAGGACTGCTGGTCCCGACAGGTTGTCTTGCCGGAGAGCGGCCCGGCCGGGCAATGCGCTTCCTGGTGCGCGCTCCGCAACAAGCATATTCCCAGCGACCATATTCCCAGTGACATATTCCCAGTAAAGGGGAAGAGTTGCAATTTGTGGATCAAGCAACTTCAAATTAGCTCCGGAGCGGGCTTATCCACCGGCTTTCTTTCGCTCACCGAGTGTTGGAGAATGGTCTCGTCGAAACGATTGCGGCGGACAGGCGGGAAGGGAATTGGCCGACCATTACATCGAATTTCGCGGGGTCACCAAATGGTTTGGCGATCATCGCGTGCTCGACGACGTGAGTTTTTTTGTGGACCCCGGGCAGACCTGCGTGATCATGGGGCGCAGCGGGGTGGGAAAATCGGTGACCTTGAAGCATATTCTGGGCTTTCTGAAGCCCGACGAGGGCCGCGTGATCGTGGCGGGCAACGATATCACCGACTGGTCCGAAGAGCGCCTGAGGCAGATTCGCCGGCGCGTGACCATGGTATTTCAATCGGGCGCGCTGTTTGACTCGCTCACCGTGCGCGAAAATATCGCCTTTCCATTGACCGAACGGGAGATCACGGACAAGGAGTGGGGCCCGGAAAAGATCGACGCGCGCGTCAGGGAACTGGCGGACATGCTGGAAATCACCGAGTTCCTGGATAAAACGCCGCCGGAACTGAGCACCGGGACCAAGCGCGCGGTGGCCATCGCGCGCGCGCTGGCGCAAGACCCCGAGGCCATCCTGTACGACGAGCCCACCACCATGGTGGATCCGCTGATGGCCGTGCACACCGGGAACCTGATTTTGAAATTGAAGGAGAAGATGCACAAGACTTCGGTGGTGGTGACGCACGATACGCATCTGGCGAAGAAGCTGGCCGACAGCGTGGTTTTTCTGCGCGACGGGCGCGTGGTGTTCTTCGGGCCGTGGAAGGAGTTCGAGGCCTCCAGCGACCCGTTTCTGCGAAATTTCCGCCAGCAGGACGAACTGATTCCCGCGCTGGACGCGGAGGTTTGACGGCGCGGGATCGAACGGGGGAAATTGCGCGCGGGCTGGGGGCGGCATTCAGCCGGCGAGGGGTTTGCGGGCGCGGAGATTGAGCCGCCAGTAGTCGAGCGCAAACATGGGCCGGTCTTTTTCGGCGGCGCGGGCAAGCTCATCGAGAAAAGTTTTCTGCAGTTGCGGATCGGCGATGCGCTCGATATGGTCGCGCAAGATTACCGCGCGCAGGAATTCGCGATACTCCGGAAGATTGGAAAAGAATACCGGCGCTTCCTCGATGTCCGCTGCGATCTCCACAAATCCAGCGCGTTGCAGGCGCCGCGCGGAAGTTTCCGCATCGGCAAACTCCCAGGGAGATTCGTATCCGGCGAAAGATGCCGCATAGGGCGGCGTAGCGGATAGCCGGGAAACGCGCGCGAGCAAACGGTCGAGATTGCCGGCCCCGCCACACTGCGCGCGGAGCCATCCGCCGGGGCCCAGCGCGGCAAAAAGAGAAGCGAACAGGCGATCGTGATCCTGGACCCAGTGAAACGTGGCGGTGCTGAAGATGCCGTCAAAGGCATCGCGAAACGGCAGGGTTTGCACGGAGGCGAGGACCAGTTCGACGCGAGATCCGAAGGGCGAGAGGAATTCACGGGCGGCGCGCAGCATGTTGATGGACTGGTCGGCGGCGATCACGCGGCCGCGGGGCAGAAGTCCGGCGAGGTCGGCGGTGAGGCGGCCGGTGCCGCAACCGGCGTCCAGAACGGTTTCGTCGCCGCGCAAGGAAAGTTTCGCGAGGACGTTTTTGCCCCAACTGACCTGCGGCGCGGAGATGCTGTGATAGGTGCGGGAATCCCACTCGCGCAGACCGGGGGGCGAAGGGGCGGTCACGGCATTTCCTGCGGGTCGCTGTGTTGGTCGTTGGGCCAGAGGCCGGGAGTGGCCAGCTCGACGAGGTGATAATCGGGATCGCGAAAGTAAAGGCTCTGCCCGCCGCCGCGCCAGTGGATGCGGCTCTCCAGAGCGACGCCCGCCCGCAGCAAACGCTCTTCCCAGGCGGCGACATCAGCGGCAGAAATTGCGAAGGCCAGATGCATGGGGCCGTTGCCGTCGTGCGGAGGGATTACGCCGCCGGAAACCACCACTGGCTTGCGCGTGGCGCCGCGTAGAAAAAGGATCAGGACGGTGTGCCGGCCGGCATCGAAGGCGCAGAAGCCGTCGTCCGATTCCATGCGGGGGAATCCGAAGAGATTTTCGTAGAAGCGGCAACTCTCTTCCAGATCGTCGACGTAGAGGCAGGTTTCCAGGACGCCGTGGATTTTGGGCGCGGGGCGCGGGCTGGGCCCGGCGGTCAAAATCCCTCCTCCACCAATCGGTCCACGGTCAGCCGCGAAGGAGCGGACGCTTGCCGGGCTTCGGTGAGCCGCTCGATGTATTTCGCGAGGATATCCACTTCGAGATTGACGGCGTCGCCGGCGGAGAGCGCCTGCAGGCCGGTGTTGGCATAGGTGAAGGGAATGATGGCGGCTTCGACGACGCCTGCGGCGATGCCGGCGACGGTGAGGCTGATGCCGTCAATGGCGACGGAGCCTTTGTTCACGAGGTAGCGATCCAGACCGGGGGGGACGCGCACGCTCAGCCACCAGTTATCGCCCTGGGGAGTGAGTTGTTCGACGCGACCCACGCCATCCACGTGGCCCTGCACGAAATGGCCGCCCAACTCTTTTCCGGCGGAGAGCGGGCGCTCGAGGTTGAGGCGCGCTCCGGGCTTCATCTCGCCGAAAGCCGTGCGGCGGATGGTTTCCTGGGAGAGATCGGCGACGAAAATATCTCCGGCAAGGGCGACTACCGTGAGGCAGCAGCCGTTGACGGCGATGCTGCCGGAGACGGCCAGATGCGGAGCGAGGTGGCCGGCGTGAACGCGGATGCGCCCGCCATCGGCGTTCAGATCCAGCGATTCGAGCTTTCCGACGTGTTCGACGATTCCAGTGAACATAATGACAGCCTAAATGATCTCACGAACGGGGCCAAATGCCGCACGGGTGACGGATAGGCGTCGATGGCGGGGATTTTCTAGCGCTGGTAGACATCGCGCAAGTAGGCTTCGACGGCGAAGTCGGGGCCAAACGGTTCCACGCGCATTCCAGAAAGTTCGCGGAGGCGCGCCCCCGCGCGAGCGGCGGACTTATTGCTGCCAGCAGCGATCCGGTGCAGGCCGCGGGAAGAACTGCAACTGCCCGCCAGCTTGGGCGCGTAAAAGAACCGCAGCTTATCCACCAAATCGAGATTCAACGCGGCTTCGTTGAGCGTGGGTCCGGCCTCGAGCAGGACGCTGTGAATCTCGCGGCGCGCGAGTTCGCGCAGGGCGGCCTGCAGGTCCAGTTTGCCGGCGCGCTCCGGCAGGGTGACGATCTCCAGGCCGGCGCGGCGGAGGGTCCGCGCGCGCGCGCCGGCACTGCTTGCGCGCGTGAAGACCAGCACGTCGTGGCGCGCGCCGCGCACCAGTTTACTGCGCGGGCTGAGGCGCAAGCGCGAGTCCAGCACCACGCGAAGAAGGCGGCGGCGGCGCGGCAGGCCGGTGCGGTCGGTGAGCTTAGGGTCATCGGCAAGCACGGTGCCGATGCCGGTGAGCAGGGCATCGGAGGCGTGGCGCATGAGCTGGACTTCGGCGCGCGAAGCCTCGGAAGTGATCCAGCGGGATTTGGGAAGGACCAGTTGGCCGTCGAGGGTCATGGCGGACTTGAGGGTGACAAAGGGACGGCGTTTGGTAATCCACATGGCGAAGGCTTCGTTGAGGCGGCGCGATTTTTCCTGAAACTTCTCGACCAGCTCGACTTCCACGCCCGCGGCGCGCAGTTGGCGGAAGCCGCGTCCGGCGACGGCGGGATTGGGGTCGGCCATGGCGGCCACTACGCGAGCCACGCCGGCGGAGATGAGCGCGCGGGTGCAGGGCGGCGTGCGGCCCTGGTGGCAGCAAGGTTCGAAGTTGACGTACAGCGTGGCGTGGCGCGCGTCGCCGCCGGCGGCTTCCAGGGCGATGATTTCCGCGTGGCGCAGGCCGTCGTAGGTATGAAAACCTTCGCCGACGATTCTGCGATCGCGAACCAGAACCGCGCCGACCATGGGATTGGGACTGGCCAGAGCCTGGCCGCGCCGCGCCAGGGTCAAGGCACGGGCCATGAAAAGTTCGTCCTGGGGCTTGACCGAGAAGGCAGTTTGGCGCGCCATGAGACCTAGTCGAAAAGCCCACTGACGAAGGCCTGGGCGTCAAACGTCGCCAAGTCGTCGGCGGATTCGCCGGTGCCCACAAAACGCACCGGCAGATTAAGCTCGCGCATGATGGGCACGACGATGCCGCCGCGGGCGGTGCCGTCGAGCTTGGTGAGCACGATGCCGGTGACGCCGGCGGAGGCGGTAAATTCGCGCGCCTGGGAAAGGCCGTTTTGCCCGGTGGTGGCGTCGAGGACCAGCAGAACGTCGTGGGGCGCGCCGGGGATGAGCTTGGCGGCGGTGCGCTTCATTTTTTCGAGCTCGGCCATGAGGTTGGACTTCGTGTGCAGGCGGCCGGCGGTGTCCACGATGACGGCGTCCACGTTGCGGGCGCGCGCGGCGGAAAGCGCGTCATAGACGACCGCGGCGGGATCGGCGCCGCTCTTTTGCTTGATGAGCTCGGCGCCGGTGCGCTCGGCCCAGACGGCCAACTGCTCGATGGCCGCGGCGCGAAAGGTGTCTCCCGCGCACAGCAGGACGGAGGAGCCCTCGCGGCGCAGGCGATGGGCGAGCTTACCGATGGTGGTGGTCTTGCCTGTGCCGTTCACGCCGACGACAAAAATCACCTGCGGACGCGCGTCGGGAGAGGCGCCGTTGGGCGAGGCGGGAACGGCGTTGAGGATGGCCAGCAGGCGGCTCTTGAGCGCGGAGCGGAGCTGGGCGGCGTCCTGCAAGGGTTCGGTGGCCGCCGCGGCGCGGACGGCGTCGATCAGTTCGCGCGAAGTGCGCACGCCAAGATCGGCGGCGAGCAGGACATTTTCCAGGCGCCGGAGCTGTTCCTCATCGAGGCGCTGCCCGCCGCCAAGGATTCCATCCAGGCGCGAGGAGATTTCCGTGCGCGTCTTGGCGACGGACTTCTTCAGCTTCTCGAGAAGTGTGGGCTCGTCGGGACCGAACAGAGTAATCATGGGTTGTGGGGGCGAAAAAGCCCGGCAGGCGATTCTAGCAGAACGGGGTCAGGCTTCGACGAGGGTGGGAGCGGGGCGGAGCCGGCCGGAACGAATGACGGCGTCCAGAGCTTCCACGACGCCCACGTCGAACTTGGTGCCGATGACCTTGCGAATCAGCACCAGGGCATCCTCGGACTCGAAGGCGTTTTGATAGGGACGATTGGTGGTCATGGCGTCGAAGGTGTCGGCCACGGCGATGATGCGGGCCATCAGGGGAATGTCCTCGCCCTTGAGGCCGTAGGGATAGCCCTTGCCGTTGACGTGTTCGTGATGCAGCTCGATGCCGGGAATCATGTCCTTCAACTGCGCGACGGGACGCATGATGTTGGCGCCCTTGATGGGATGCTGCTTCATCACCTCGAACTCTTCGTCGGTGAGCTTGCCGGGCTTTTTGAGCACGCGGTCGTCCACGCCGATCTTGCCGACGTCGTGCAGCAAGGCGGCGATGCGCAGGCAGTCGAGCTCCTGGTCTCCCAGACCGAGTTGCCGTCCGATGAGCACCGAGTATTTGGCGACGCGATCGGAATGGCCGCGCGTGTAAGGGTCCTTTTCGTCAATGGCCGCGGCGAGCATGCGGATGGAGCCGAGGAACAGCTCGCGGTTTTCTTCGGCGGCGGCCTTCAGCCGGGCGATATAACTTTCGATGTCGTCGGCCATGTTATTGAACGTTTCGGCCAGCTCGCTGATCTCCGCGGCGCCATGCACGGGGGCGCGTTCGTTGAACTCGCCGCGGCTGATGGCGCGCGTGGACTTGACCAGGGCGCGGATGGGCGTGCTGATGCCCACGGCAAATATATATCCGAGGACGAGGGCGGCGAAGGTCACGACGATCACGAAGGTGAGCGCCTGGGAGTTCAATTCATTCACGCCGGCGTCCTCGCGGGCCTTTTCCAGGTTGCGCTGGGCGATCACGGCCCAGCCCAGGTCCGGGATGGTGGTATAGGTGCCGATCATCTCGTCCTTGCGGCCGTTATCGGTGACGGTAAAGGGCGGCACGGTTTCCGTGGTGCGCAGATCCTTCGGCAGAGCGATCACTTGGGAGACGATGGGCGAGGTGCCGCTCAGGTCCGCGCCGGGCACAAAGCGCCGAGTTTCGGGGTGGGCGATGACGTGGCCGTTGTGATCCACGATGAAAACGGTGCGGCCGCGCACGCTGGTCTCCACCAGGCGGTGAAGAATTCCGTCGAGGGAGACGACGGCCGCAAGCATGCCGCTGAATTGATCG
>Ga0302326_10021372_pt1 | contig 13280 bp, 24 predicted proteins | sample Palsa_T0_3_FD_202264 | JGI IMG/M metagenome (GOLD analysis project Ga0302326, IMG submission 202264) | Peat permafrost microbial communities from Stordalen Mire near Abisko, Sweden - Palsa_T0_3 | ecosystem: Environmental > Terrestrial > Soil > Palsa > Peat permafrost | place: Sweden: Abisko... | reverse complement strand
TTTAGTGACCCGATGAATAAGTATTCATGACCATTCATCGAATTGCATAAGTGCGAATTGCATGCTATGATCGAGTTAGGCAGGTGAGAGTGCCGCAATCGTGGGCTAGGGGTTTTCCTACCCCTTTAGGGGTCCTTTTCCCCTAGCCCACCCCAGAGGAAAAAGATAAGGGATAAAGATGTTCGATAGGACCAAAGCCAAGCTTAATACAGAGCTTAATGATAGGATCACTAATCCTATCCGCACTGCTGTCACTATATCAGTAGCAGCTTTTATCATGGCTGGCATTGCCCTTATGATTGCGGTGCATAATGCCAATCACTAATGCCCCGCCCCCAGTCGTAAAAAAGCCCGCTGCTACAGCCAAGCCTGTTAGGGAATCGGGCCTTACCAAAGACAGAACAGATGCTCTCGCCAGTCTAGGTCAGCTCGCTCAAGTTCCGCTTATTGCTACTAAGCAATATGCAGATGCTGGAGCTGTTAGCATGTACTGGCCAAATGTCGCATCTGAAATCGCAAAGCTCGCAGACTCTCAGCCGGCTATCGCCAAGCTTGTGGACCCGCTTATGCAAGTCGGTCCTTATGCAGCTTTGATAGCAGCTGGCCTACCGTTCTTGCTGCAAATCGGTGTTAACCACAAGATGATTTCAGCTGGGGCTATGGGCACAGTGCCTGCTTCTACCCTTTCCGCACAGATAGAGTCTTCCCTTGCTAAGCAGGAACTAGAGGCTCTCACTATTCAACGTGACGCCGAAAGAGAGTCTGCTGAAATGCGTCGTGAAATTGATGATTCTCGTAAGGCACTTGCTGATGCCATGCGTGATAATCAGATGGCGGAGACTAGCGGAAAATGACTATTACTCCTACGTCGGTAACCTCATCTAGTACATCACTCGCTTATCAGCGGGATGATGGAATTTGGGTTTTCCCGCGTAGGGAATATGCTCATGAGCGATGGCAGTATAAGGCTGGTCAGCATGTTGTATTCGCCGGACCAACACAAAGAGCCGGTAAAACTACGTTGGCTTTTCTTCTGTTGGAATACACGGCAACTCCAGACCTTCCCGTATATGTGTCCGTTTCAAAACCAACAGATAAGGTCACAACGCAAGAGGGCACAAGACTTGGCTACCGACGTACGTCGGATTATCCAATTCCCATGAAAATTAAGGAAATTCTACCAGATCGGAAGCCTAGCGGTTATCTTGTTTGGCCTGATATGACCGATCCCCAGACAGCTATGCAGAATGCTTCTGATGTGACCGGCCGCTTGATTGACGGTGTTTATGCCGATGGGGCAAAGAATAAGAAATGTATTCTTTTCTTGCAAGATACGGTAACCAAATCCAAGGTCCTTATGCTTGACAGGCAAATGGTTATGATTCTAACCATGTCTGGTGCAATGGGCGTAGGCGGGTGGTTTGAGGTACAAAAGCCATCGGATGCTGGTAAGGCTGCACTATGGTCTTATCCTAACTGTGAGCATATTTTCATCGCGAAAGATCCTGTTAAAAAGAACCGTGAATATTATAATGATATTGGTGGTTTTGACGGGAAGATCGTTGGAGATGCAACTATGTCGCTTAAGCCCTATCAGTTTCTCTATCTAGAGCGGTCACATGGATATATGTGCATCGTGGACAGTAAGTGAGGGATGATGGATATTGAACGCAACAGGTGGCCAGACCCCGTTAAGCGTGTGAAAGATGAAATGGACTTTCATGCGGTTGCCATAATGGCTGGGGGGTCTGGACTATCTGAGCAAGGTTATGGTTATGCTGTTTTTTCTATGCAGGATGGCAGGCCCATTACTCATGATACTTATCCATCCCGTGGGGAGGGTAGGAGAATCTGCGAAAAGCTGACAACCGACTTTCTGCTTATTCTACAGGTTTCCCCCGATGGAATGCCTTATAATGAGGCTAACGCCGTTCTGTGCTATGAAAGGGCACTGAATAACATGGGTGTCCAATCTCCGGATGCCCTGGAAACAGAACAAAATTCTGGACTTCTGTCAATGCCACGAAATCGGCATGACAGGCGTGCGATGGCTGCACAGTTGAAATCGGGTAAGCCTCTTTATCCGGAAGATGTTACATACGGGAATCTCCCGTTTCTAAGGAAGGGTAATAAATAATGGCTACAGTTGCTCAGCAACCCGCCGCCGCCGAGGGTGCGAATCCTGTTGCTGCTACGGCTACGGCATTCCGTGCCAATACGCAGCGAACCGTTAAGAGACCGGGTACTGTCCAGTCTAATGTTATGCTGACTGGTGCTCAGGTACCTCTTAATGATGTTCAACTGCCACCGACCACACTGCTTCGGTGCATTTACATTGAGGTTGTGGGCGTCACATCTGCTAACGCTGCCACAGTTGTTTTCGGTCCTGATGCCCCGCTTAATGTTTTCGGTAACATGAACTTCCACGATGCACAGGGTACATCTATCGTAGGGGCGTTTGACTCGTTTACCCTTGCGATGGCTCAGAAGTGGTTCGGTTTCACGAACAACTCTGATGTCACCACAAGTGCCGTTTACAACGGTACAGCAGGATCTGGGGCCACGGGTGGATCATTCACCATGGTGTTCCGTATTCCAGTTGAGGCAGTCGCCCGAACTGGTGTTGGTGCTCAGATCAACACCGATACACAGTCTCCTCTGGTGCTCTCTTCCGCACTTAACCTGGGCACTGCCGTGTACGCAACTCCACCGACCACTTTGCCGACCGTTTCGGTTACGGTGTCTTTCGGTGGTTACTGGAATCAGTCTGGTAACCCGAATACGTTCGCTACCCCTACGGCTATCGGTACACTGAATTACGTGAACTGGACTAACTACACGGGTCTTGCGGGTCAGCAGCAATTCCAGCTGGGGAACACTGGTCTTGGTAATGAGGTTGCCAATATCATGTTCATTAACCGGCTTACCGCTGGTCTTACCAGGACGGGCGCCGATGCTGCTTTCGCTAATCCATTGCAGGTTGCCTACCGTGGTAATGTGCTCGGTCAGTGGTCAGAACTTCTGTGGAAGCATCTCATGTCAGAAGCGTATGACTTCGAAAACCCCCAGCTTGATGACGGACTAGGCGCTAACGTCGCGCTTGTCAATAAGGGTGCTTCTGGTTTGAATCAGGGTGTTTACAACCTATGGTTCAATGATGATTTCACCTTTGATCCTGGCAATACTCTTTTCCTTTCACTACTCGAAACTGCTGTTGGTGACAGCATCGAGTTGACCGGTTCTTGGGTTACCTCATCTACGCTTTATGAGGTTATCAATTTCCTGGCTGTTTCCGGTCCACTTTCCGCCATTCAGGGCCACTAGGCCAGAAAGGAATTAATGAAATGGCACTTAATCAGGGAATGTCAGTTCCCATTCTCGGCCGGGTAACTCTTGGTGGTGTTATTGCCGGCGTTGTTATCGGTGTAATTCTCGCTCCGCAGATTCGCCGGATTCCTGGTGTTGACAGGCTTCCTACTGCCTGATGATAGTGGGTAAGTAAGGGAAGAGAGGGAACCAATGGCTGTTAACGTTGCGTCGGTGGCATACATCGCTATTGGTTCCCTCATTGCCTTTTCTGGCATTAAAGGTGCAACTCTTGCGGACACAGCCAAAGCTGTACTATCCGGTAATCTCAGTCTCACTGATACTGAGACTATCGGGCAAGGATCAACGGGAACCACTGTATCAGGATCGGCTATTCTATCAGAGGCTCAATCTTTCAATGGACACAAGTACGTCTATGGTGGACCTTCTAACCCCCAAACAGGATGGGACTGTTCAAGTTTCGTCTCGTATGTTCTTGGTCAAGAGGGTGCCCCTATTCCTGGTGGGGATTGGGCCACTGTCACCAAAAATGGCACTACGCATGGCCCCACTGCTGATGAATACCTAACGTGGTCTGGGGCTACTTCTGTCCCCGTGGCTTCCGTGCAACCCGGTGATTTGCTTTGCTGGTCCACGCATGTAGGATTCGCTGTTGATTCGACTCACATGTTTAGTGCTCTAGACCAAGAGCAAGGAACATTGGAATCAGGATGGAATGGACCAACAGGGGAAGGTAATCCAACTGTACGCCAACTGAATTCTGTAGCTGGTACAACTGCTACCAGTGGCGAAAGTTCCAATAGCGCGTCTGCTAATCAGGCACTGGCTAAAAGTATCATTCAGGCCAATCCCTCTTACAAAGGCTGGGATACTGGACAAACATGGACCGATCTTGTTTCTTTGTGGAATAAGGAAAGCGGTTGGAATGCCAAAGCTAAAAATCCCTCATCTGGTGCCTACGGAATTCCGCAAGGACTCCCGGAAACAAAGATGCCGGCAGCCGCTCAGCCCCCTCAATCCGACCCTACAGCGCAAATCGAATGGGGTTTGGAATATATCGCACAGACATACGGCAGCCCGGTAATGGCATGGGCTCACGAACAAGCTAATAATTGGTACTGACATGAGTGCTATCACGCCTATGATTGCCTTGGGAGGAGTATCCTACGCTAACCAGTGGTATAACGGTGGCAGCCCGACCGATGTCAAGCCGTTGGTGTTCGCTGGCATAGGGGCATTGCTGCTAGCAGGATTCGCCGCTATCCCAGGCAATGAAAAAACCGCTACCCTATTGGGATGGACTGCGTTTATCGGAATGTTTATTTCTCCAGTCCAGAATCCATCACCGGCTCAAAACCTATTGAAAATTACAGGAGGTAAGTAAAATGGGCGATCTTACTAAGGTTGCGCTTGCAATCGTCACACTCGGACTAGTGGCCACCCTGGTAGTCAACGGACCAAATACCGCTAAAGTAGTCACTTCCGCTACCGGTGGTTTCACTAATTCGCTGTCAGCTGCGGAGAAAGGTTAATCATGTTCGGTGTAATCGCGTTTATCCTGCTAATTCTGGCAGCTATCTTTACAGCTCTTAGTCATGAGGCTGCTTGGATTCACACCGCATTGTTCTATGCTGGTGTGGCTTTCATCGCACTAGAGATGACATTTCCACAGCGTGGGCTACGTGGACCGATTGCTAGGGTGTAATTATGAGTGCCGTCCTTAAGGCTGTACCTAGCGCGGTAGCTCCATCGGTTAAATCTTCGGTCGATATTAACTCGACTGCTGAGCGGCAGTCTCGGAAGCCAATGACAGGCTCACAGATCCTGCCAGTTGTGCCAAGCTTGGAAGATGCTGAAATACCACCCAAATCGCGTGAATGGGCAGGTAACGGAAGTGAGGGTACACCATTTACTGCCGGAAGTGAAGGTGCTCCCACTGTCCCAGCAATGAATGGAGTGCTATTCCGTTCGCCGACCATTGATTCTCATTATCTTAGTGAAAATCAGGAACGCGATCCTTATGCAAAGGTTAATAATCCGCCTACCCGTGGCATGTTCACTTTTGTTAAGGATTACCTTAACGGTATTGCACTAGGGTCACAGAACCGTGAATCGACCGGATGGAATAACAGGGAACCACAGCAGCGTACCAGTTTCATGCGCGTGCTCCCTCCTCCTCATGGTATGGGATTCACTCAACAGACATATACTCCTAGGCAGATTCCCCAGCATCCGAATACTGCCAAGTACATGCCATCAACAGGCACCGTTAAATATGGTAGCGGTTCACCAGGACGATACACCCGTGGTGTCCTGAATTCCGATACATTTGGTGCTGGTCAAACAGCAGGTGGCGTAGGCGGTAACAATTACACTCCATCGCCGGGGCTACCCGTTACAAATTCAACAGCTGCAACTGCTACTAACCCTACAGAACCTACATGGGGGTGATGATATGGATTGGAAGAATCCGCTAAAGGATATGTCTAAGCCTATGCGCTATGCGACTATTGCGGGAGCACTAGGCATCGGCGGGTACATGGTCTATCGGCATCACTCGACTACCGGTAGCTGGAATCCTTGGAGTAGTACCCCATCGGGTACGTCGAATTCAGCTGGCACATCTACCAGTATTGATCCGATTACCGGCATGGCTTACACCGATGACAACGCCACGGACCCGATTACAGGTCAGACGTATCTGGCGGAAGCCACGCAGTATGGCTCTGTAGCAGCCGCAGAAGCGTCTGTGAGCGCTTACGGACAGTCTACGGCTACAGGGAGCGGGATACCAGTTAATCCCGCCAGTCCTGCATCTACAGGATCTATCAATACTCCGGTAGGTACTAACGTTTACACGTCGAATGCCGCATGGGCACAAGCTGTTACAGCTGGTCTTGTTAGCGTCGGATATGACGGACCAACTGTAGCAGCTGCACTTGGTGCGTATGAAACAGAAACCCCATTGACTCCAGCTCAGATTAAGATTGTCAATACGGCTATCGCTGAATACGGACCAGCACCTACCGGTAATCTCCAGATTATTGCAGCTCCAGCTTCTGGACCTGGTGCTAGTACTCCTGTTACAGCCCCTACCGTTTCGGGAGGTAAGGTTGTTTCAGTTACGCAAACAGCTGCTACTCTCTCATGGACTGGTAACAACGCTACTAAGTACACGGTAACGCTTACAGGTCCTGGTAAGAGCAATGGGCAGGTATCCAATATTACTCGCACAACTATCAGCTACAAAACACTTGAGGCTGACCACAATTACAACATTCAGATTCTGCCTTACAATTCGTCTGGTACACCAGGCAAGGTAGTGGCAATAGATTTCCACACACTAGCCGGTAAGCCCGTTTAGAAAGGTAATACAATGTCAGATATCAAGCAGCACATCCTTAAGCCCGACAGCGAACTACTGGTAAGCGGCACTGCCGTAGCAATTGTGCTTGCCATCTTCGGGCAGAATACCCCTAACCTGTCTGATGTCCGGGCGGCTGAGCCGGGAGATGTGAATACTCATAAAGCCGTGAAGATGGCAGCCATTACTTCCACGGCAGTTGTCGGTACTCTAGCGTTGCTCGGAAAGTCTCCCACCGCAATGATCGTCGGCGGCGGCGCTATTCTCTTTGAAACGTGGAAGTACCACTTCGCCAACTACGGTGCTAGTGGTAATGCCGAAAATGCAGCCGCCGGATACAGCGCATGATATTTCTGGTCATTCTCACCAGCACGCTTAGTGTAGGTTTCCTGTCGGCTTGGATAGAAGAAATGATATGGCCACACAACCATACTGGCTAGTTTCATCTAGCTCTGAGAACGGTAAACCGTGGAATATTATTGTATTCCAAGGCTCTGCTAGCGACGCTAAAGGGGAAGGTCTAAATATAGGCGGATATCCCAAAGGTCCCTACACTACGCTATCCGCACTAGAAGCATATGCCAAAGCCAATAACATCAAATACATTAATGATCCTGCTGCATCTAGCGGTAATCCTGTTACGGGTAACGAAAACCTTATTACTAGCAGTGCAGGATCTGCGGCGAATGCTCTGGGAATAGGCTCTATATCAGGTTTCCTAACAGCTCTCAGTAGCGCCAATACATGGATTCGCGTTGCTAAGGTAACTATCGGTGGAGTCATCCTCATTGTCGGTCTAGCTAAACTGACAGGGGCTGACCAAAAGGCCGGTAGTTTTGCTGCAAAGGCTATCAAAGCTGCACCGCTACTGTAGGAGAGATAATGCCAGAGGATATCATTCAAGAGGTAGAACATGATGTAGAAGAGCTATTCAAGCCTAAGCCAGGCGGAATGGTCGATACACATCGCAGGAACAAAGCCCGACGTGAAGAGTCACAGCGCGAACGGGAAAACGCAGATGAGCGAGTTGAGGAAGATGCCTATAGGGCTATTAAGGTAACTCAGCTTTCCCCGCAAGGTTTCGCGATTAATGTCATCAATATTCCGGCAGGTGGAAATGCAATGATCCTGCCTATGGCACCATATCGCTATAGGGCTACTCTTGCGGTTGTCACAGCTGCACAGACTATCATTATCGCAAAAGACGCTGGGGCTGCACTACAGGGGGTTGGTTTTCCTTTGGTGCAAGGCGGTAACCCGTTGGTTCTATTCGGTCGTGGTTCTCTTTACGCATCAGCTGTAGCTGCTACTCAGGTTGCGGTTATCGTTGAATACTATGCCCCAGAGCAGTAATGTCTAATATTTTGCAGGTAGCTATTCCAGTGCAGAATGCTGCACTGGTCTGGCCAGCAAGATCCGACCCTGCTATTAATAGCCTGCTATTCATTAACCAGGATCTTAATAATACAATCTGGCTAGGGCAAACATCATCGGTTCAAGCAGCAGGACCTAACTCGATTCCCATTCTGCCTAACGGAACTTTCAGCGGCGATTCGGCTAGTACGTGGTATGTTATTGGGAGCATTGCGGGAACATCGCCGCTTGTGGTAGTGCCCAATGGGCAGGCTTACTTTCTCGGTCTAACTCAGGGGCTAGGAAAACTTGTCATACCACAAATACAGTCACCAAACTTTGTCACTGGGGTATCGGGTTGGATAATCCGTAAGAACGGTTCGGCTGAATTCAACAATGTAGTAATTCGCGGTGGGGAAGTAATAAACGGCACAACTTTCCAATATAGCGGTGCCGCGCCTGCTGTTAATACTCTCATCTTTTCTGAATCAAATACTTCTGGCCAGGATCTTGCTGGAAACTGGTATCTTCCGGGTACTGTAAACTATGGCCCTGATACTTTTGATGGTGTCGGTTACATTGCATTGCAGCAATTCCAAGGCTCAACTTCTGTACACTATGCACCCACAACTATGCAAGGTGCATCTATTCCGTGGACAAATGAGGTTGCCACATTCTGGTCAGTAGCATCAGGATATGTAATACAGAATACTGGTGGGGTTCTTGAAATAGAAGGTAATCCGATAGAATTGATATCTGCCAGCACAACAGCCCCGATTGTCAAATCTGGTCAAGGGTTGAGCGGAGTCATACCTATTAGTCAGTCCGATAGTACCTCTATCAGTAATCCGGGTACCACTACTAGCCAGGTTGTTCTTACTAACACGTGGACTATTCCCGCTAACGATGCCATAGTTAATACCTCTTACGAACTAGAGGCAGGTGGGGGAGGTACCATTGCTAACGTTGCGGACTCTCTGACATTCCAGTTTAATGTATTCGGCCTTACTTTTACGACCGCTATAGCGGCTGGTACTATTCCTGTTGCAGCTTTTAACTGGTATGCGAGAGTGAAATTTACCCTATCGGGTACAGGAACGAATGCCGGGTATAATTTCCGTGGCGAGATCATTGTTTCATGGGGGGCACTGACGACAACAAACTTGAGTCAAGCTCTCAGGGCAACAGCCTCATCGGGAGCTAATACGCAGGCAAGCCATTCTTTTACTCTAGGTGCTGCATTCCCTGTTATTACAACTACCCCATCAATTACCTGTGATGGGTCTTCATTCACTAGAAGTGGGGCATAAAAATGGCTGTACTGTCACCAACTAATTGCCAGATGATATATAACGACGGACATGCTGATAAGGTTGCACTCTTTGCATTGAGCAAGGTCAACACCGGAGACACTATCGACTTGTCAACCGTGCCAGGATGCAATATGCTATTGGTGCAACGTGGCGTTGTGCTCGGTGTCTCTGATTTCGTCGAAATAGCGGCAACATTCACGGGAACCGTGGTTACGATGCCATCGGGATTGACAAACGATTCTGCTTACCTACTAGTATGGGGATGTTAACCATGAAAGACACGTGGACAAAAGGCCGGATTATGGTCTTGATACTCGGCTTGATTGTCGGTATCACACTCGCTTTCGGCATGACAGTCAAAGCGCAGGCAGCTACCTGCACTACCAATGCACAGTTTGGTGAGTGCTTCGCTGGCAGTAATCCTTACGTAGAACAGAACGTATGGAATGCAGGGGCCGATCCTGGTTGGGCACAGACACTTACTGCCTCATCCGTCGGCCACTGGACTATCAACGCTGATATGGAAGCTGGTAACCGATCAGTCATTTCATATCCGAGCATCGTACAGAGTACCAATGACGAACCCATCGCCGATTACTCCAAAATCTACGGCGAATTCAATGCCGCGCTTCCTGCAAATTCTGGTGCCACCGACGATTATGAGGCAGCATTCGATATCTGGCTTAACGGCAATTGCTGTACCTCGCCTGCCGGGCAGGAAATCATGGTGTGGACCAATACCCGTAACCAGACACCCGCCGGAAGTAATACCGGTGTCACGTGGAAAGACCCCACATTCGGTATCGTCTACGACATTTGGGCAAACAGTAACAACTCAACTGTTACATTCGTTGCTCAGACTAGTAAGGCTGCGAGTGATGTCAACCTACTTGGTTTGCTCCAAACAGTTGTGGCGAATTATTCATTTAACGGCGACAATGAGCTGTACCAGGCAGATTACGGCTATGAGATCTGTTCTACATCGGGTGTATCCGAGACGTTCACAGTCAATGGCTACGCCTTTTACAACACAATCAAGAGTTAGGAAAAACATGACCACCATTACAGGTTTTGATGTTACGGCAATCAACTATGCCCTACGTCCTGCATCAGGCCAGATTGCCCTGTATGTCACAGGCAGTCCAGAGATTGTGGCAACCGATGCAATGCTTGCTGCTAATCCCGGAGTGGTTCGCATTGACCAGTCACCTGTCATAACTGCCATTGACACCACAGCTGATGTTTTCGATGTTGAAAGCGGAGCGATCACTATCGCCGAGCTAGGCGACGTTATCAAAGCTGCGTGGAACAACTTTAACCATGCGGCCCGACCTGGACAGCGTAAGCCGATGGTGTACATGTCGGCAGATGATGTTACTCCTGTATGCAACGCTCTGGTAGCAGCTGGTACAACTGCCAGCTTGTGGGTTGCTCATTTCGGGGTATCGCTAGCAGATGCCATTGCCACAGTAACAACAGCATCGGGACCTTTCCCAGTCGACGGATTCCAGTACCAGAACGAACCCGCCTTTGATCTTGATGTGTTTTCGGAATCGTGGCTTAACACTGTTTCAAAGGTGTCGCCTATCGTCATTCCGAAACCTATTCCGTGGCATGGCATCTTTACAGGCACCCAAGATGGGACAGTGACAAAAGAGGGATCAACCTTTGTCGTGCCGCTTGTGAGTCTCGACAACGGCAAGACTTACACTCCTACTTCTGGTGGTAAGGGCGAGTAATGAAAGGTGATATCATTCTGGTAATCGGGGCAATAGCGGCTGTTTGCGGACTGCTAGCCGCGATTCTGGGGCTGATAAGCCAGAGGCGTGCTCTAGCAGCTGTGAAAGCGGCGGAAGAATCAGCTAAAGTAGTACAGAACATTTCCGTCAATGTCGACGGAAGACTAGACCAGCTATTCACTCGTCAAGCACAACTGCTAGGCACTCTTCACAAAGAGGGTATTCCCATTCCCGATGTACCACCACCGAAGCCGAAAGTTCAATGATGCAAATTGGTCAATGGGCACATCATTACTTGTGGGGCGATGTCTACGGGCCGATTTGGCCTAACATCGCAGCTTCCGCTATACTCGGTGTATGGGCACTAAGGCGATTCATCCGCCTAGAAAAAATCCATAAACTTCACACAAAGAAATTGGAGGATATCCACAATGCCATACGAAATCAGGCAATCGGGGGACAAATACGAGGTAGTGAACAAGAATACGGGAGATGTGAAAGCAACACACGAACCACCCAACGCGAAAGAGAAAGCGGAGCGTCAAGTTCGGTTGCTAGAGTCAATCGAGAATGATTCGGATTGGGAGGAATGATGGATCTCACCGATGAGGCAAAAGCCGAAATCAAGGATGCTATCCGCATTCTCAAAGAGGAGGGGGTACATATTCACAAGACATATGCCGCTTTCCAGAAGTCGCAAGAGGAAACTAAATCGTCAGAGGAAACAACTACAACCGAGGGTGGGCCGCCGCCGCTCAAAGAAACAAAAACAGAGCCTTCAGTAAAACAGGGACTATGGTGGAAAGGCCGAACAAGTGACTAATGTTCAACTCACCTATCTGCGAACTGGAGCAACGGCACTTATCACAGTGCTAACTGCATTGCTTGTCATCTACCCACATGAAATGTGGACCCCTGTTATAGCCGCAGCTATAGCGGCTGGCAGTGCTATAGGGATTCACGCTATACCGGCAGTATCGCAAATCACATCGAAAGGTATCATCATGCCAGTTACACCCCCTCCCCTCACTGGTGCCGAACTTATGGGCCTCACCAGGCCAGTACAGCCCGTTGTTCCTGCCGACCCCCCTGGCACTGTATACGTCCGCAACGCAGACGGAACCTACACCGCACAGTCTCAGCAGGACACCGATACCTACAAGTCGGCTACCGGCGAAACACCGTCGACACCAGAAGGGGCGCTGTACGTCGCTCCGGAGGATGAGACCACTGTTACACCCGTGGATGTCAACGTCGCCGACTTGATCGACAACGTTGTGGCCGGGCTAGAGAAGATCTCAGCCATGATTCGCACGCAAGCTGTCTGACCTGCGAAAACTCCTGAAAGCATCGCCTTGGGTGAGAGTGCCTAACTAGGGTATCATGCCGTTAGCGTGGCTCTCAGGGGCCTTTAAGGGGCTAGTCCGAAATGTCCGATTTCGGGTTAGCCCCTTTTGCTATATCAGTCGACATAGAGTATTATCAATCTTGTAAGGGAACCCTTACCTAACATCAAGGAGATACAAGTGGCACTGAACATGACCATCTCGGCTACCAGCGGAGTAGCCGCCACGGTCGTTGATGACGAAACAGCCGCAGACCTTACCGAAGCCTATGAGGCACTAAAGGCGATGCCAGTCAGCAACCAGGTCAACGTGGACTTCCCCGACACCAAGTCGGCTAAGGAGTTCGCCCGTATGGGCCGGGCATGGGCACTCGCTCAGACTCCACCCCTCACATTCGCTCGCATGGGCGATGTCAAGGCACTTCCCAACCGCGTCAGCTTCCGTATCTACACTTCCTCCCCGCGTGGCCCCCTTACGGAGGCTCAGAAGACTCAGAGGGCCGCTACCAGGGCCGCTAACAAGGCCTCTAAGGCAGCCGGTAAGTGATCTAAAGAACCAAAAAGGAAAAATAATGTCAAAAAGTGTTAGGTTCCCAGGGGCTAGTACACATGTACTAAACTACCTACGGAAAAACCCAAATGTCACCATTCCACAAATCGAGATTATGAAAGAACTCGATTTCCCTGGCTATACGGTATCCAACGCAATTAGTAACCTGATTGCGACAGGAGTATCGGGCATCTCACGGCCCATGCGTGGAACGGTGCTCTATAATCCATCTCCCATCGTCAAGCTCCCACCGCTCAAAATCGTCAAGCCCCAACCCGAAGTAGTTACA
>Ga0302326_10021369_pt1 | contig 13280 bp, 14 predicted proteins | sample Palsa_T0_3_FD_202264 | JGI IMG/M metagenome (GOLD analysis project Ga0302326, IMG submission 202264) | Peat permafrost microbial communities from Stordalen Mire near Abisko, Sweden - Palsa_T0_3 | ecosystem: Environmental > Terrestrial > Soil > Palsa > Peat permafrost | place: Sweden: Abisko... | reverse complement strand
CGCGAGGACGGACGCGTCGGAACTCGGAACTACATCGCGGTGGTGGCGGCCAGCAATTGCGCCGCGCACACCGCCGAACTGATCGCGGCCAGCTATCGGGGTCAAATTCTACCGCCCAATGTCGACGGAGTGGCCGCTTTTCCGCACGGCGAGGGCTGCGGACACAGCATCGGGCCGGACACCGAACAATTGCAACGCACGCTGGCCGGCGTGCTGAACCACCCCAACGTGGCGGCGGCGATCATTCTGGGCCTGGGCTGCGAAGTGAATCAAATCGATCACTATTTGGGCAACGGAACTCCGCGTACCGATGCCCTGGTGGGGATGACTCTGCAATCGAGCGGCGGCACGCGAGCCACCGTGGAAGCGGCGCGGAAAACGATCGGCCAGCAGATGGAACGGGCATCGGAGGAAAAGCGCGTGGAAACATCGGCGTCCAAGCTTGTTCTGGGCTTGAATTGCGGCGGATCCGATTCGTTCTCCGGGATCACCGCCAACCCGGCCCTGGGCGCGTGCTGCGATGTGCTGGCGGCCGCCGGCGGAACCGCGGTACTGGCGGAGACCACCGAAATCTTCGGCGCCGAACATCTGCTGGTGCGCCGCGCCCGCAACCGCCAAGTCGCCGAGAAACTGCTGGGCTTCATCGCGAGCTACAAAAGCTACTTAAGGCGCTTCGGTGGAAGCTTCAACGATAATCCGACGCCGGGAAACAAAGCGGGCGGGCTGACGAATATCGTGGAAAAATCGCTGGGCGCGGTGGCCAAGGCCGGTACATCTCCGCTGATGGATGTAGTGGACTACGCAGAGCGGATCGATTCTCCGGGGTTCGTCTTCATGAACACGCCGGGGTACGATCCAATTTCGCTCACCGGCTTGGCGGCGGGCGGCGTGAACGCGATCGCCTTCACTACCGGGCGCGGCAGCGCGATCGGTTTCCCCACCGTCCCGGTGATCAAGATCGCGAGCAACAGCGACACTTACAGCCGCATGCGCGAAAACATGGACGTCAATGCCGGCCGCATCGCCGACGGCGAGGCCACCATTGCCGACGTGGGCCGCGAGATTTTCGAGCTGCTCCTGCGCGTAGCCTCCGGCGAGAGAACCTCCAGCGAGCGGCTGGGCCACCAGGAGTTCGTGCCGTGGCGAATCGGGCCGGTGCTGTAGCGGCCGATTACTTGAAGCTGGGACGGCCCCACTGCGACGAAGCCGGGGGCTTGAACGGCGCGCGATGTTTGCGGCGCGCGGCTTTGTTTTCGGCCACCGCGTCGCGGGCGGACGCGTATGCCGAAACATCCTCGAGCGTGATGGCGTAGCTGGAAAATTGCACGGTATCCGCGCCTTCCACCGACAGAGAATCAGTCAGAATCCGCAGGCACAGCGTGGGTCCGTCTTGAACCGAGATGCGATGCCGCGCCAGCAGCGCCATGTCGGCGCTGAGCTGAAATTCCAAGCCCTTGGAACCGGCGGGGGGACGCTCTTTGGGAGTTACGCCCCGGAACTTGTAGCTGCGAATGTTGGCTTGCTGGCTGAAACCCATGTAGAGGAACTGCATTGATCCGCACCTTCGGGCGGCGAATGCGCCCACCTCACCTTGCGGCCGGTGGGCGCCTAACAGAAACTCTTGCGGCTTATGCCAGCGTGACTTGTTCCGCTTGTAAGCCCTTAGGACCCCGTTTTACGACGAACGTGACGCGCGCCCCTTCTTCCAACGTCCGGTAGCCGCTTGCCTCGATTGCCGAGAAATGGACGAACACATCCTCTCCATTTTCCCGTTGAATGAATCCAAATCCTTTGCCGGCGTTAAACCACTTCACCGTGCCTGTTTCTTTCATAAAAAATTCTCCTTCTCTGAGCTGTTAGTAGATCCGACGTCGGGATTGAGGCAGTTTGGTGGAGCGGTCCGTTAGCGGGGTCCTTCGAACTGATTTCAAATGACGTACATGTATCTCAAAAGCTGTCTTTAGAGCATACCACAGCCGGTCGTTTTACTCGGAGCTACGGCTGGCTACGCTTCTTGATCCTGTAATGATTGAAGCGCAGCGGAATTCGAATCCCACCTGCCGTGATGTTGACCGTCTTTGGCAATTCGAAGCCCTCGACCTCCTGGTTCTCGGTTGTTGCCGCTGTTTCAAGAGTTCCGGCGGCGGTTCCAATGGTGGAATCCCAACCCGTCAGCAAGAATCGTTCCGCTAGCTTCGAAAAGTGAGGGTGAACCGTAATCTCGACAGAGTTGGGGGCCGTGAGCCTCGCCTCGGTGACAACTAGTTCCGTAGTCATCAAGACTAAGACATGAAGTTGGCCCTGCTGTTGCGTAATTCGATATTGGTCACCGGCTTTCTCTATCTTGTAGTCTTTATCGCCCGGCTCGGGACCAGGAAATCCGGACATGAACTGCGCCCAAACCACAAAGAAACCCGTTAGCATTTGTTCCAACCCCGCTGCGGCGGTGCGGAACCGCTCGGCGACTACCTGGCTCGGTGGAGTTAACTCAGTCTGACGAGAAACCGTGGACGCACCGTCAGCGCCAACGGATACGTCAAAATGGGTTCGCTGAAGAAGTGTAAGGACTTCACTACCGACGGCATCGGTTCTTAAGGTGCTGAAGACTGCCTCCCAATCGGGAAGCACTTCGCATCGAAACTCAACCAGGCCTTTGCCTCGCAGACTGTAATAGGCCTGCCGCGCCCGATCAAGAATTTGGCCGTCGTCAGCGCCGCGAAGTAGGGCGTTCGGTGCGGCGATACCGCAAATCACCAGAATAGCTACTGATCGCGGCTTACTGCTGCACTTTTGCATTTCCCCAATTCTAAGGTCACAGACATGGAGCAGTGCTTAGCGTCGACATCAAAACTAGGGCGAGTCATTAGTGGAACCTCTCCGTCGCCACCTGGATGCGCTCGACTCCCAGATACGGCCGCAGCGCATCGGGCACGATCACGCTGCCGTCCGCCTGCTGATAGTTTTCAATGATCGCCACCCAGGTTCGGCCGATCGCCAGCCCGCTGCCGTTCAAAGTGTGGACGAATTCCGCCTTGCCTTTTCCGGACTTGGCGCGGATGGACGCGCGGCGCGCCTGGTAGGCTTCGAAATTCGAGCAGGACGAGATTTCCTTGTACCCGTTCTGCCCAGGAAGCCAGACTTCGAGGTCGTAGGTCTTGGCCGAAGACGCGCCCAGATCGCCGGTGGATAGCGCGACCGTGCGAAACGGCAGACCCAATCGCTTCAGGACGTCCTCGGCGTCCGCCGTTAGCTTCTCGAGTTGCTCGTAGCTCGACTCGGCGCGCACGAATTTCACCAGCTCCACCTTCTGAAACTGATGCTGGCGAATGATCCCGCGCACGTCGCGGCCGTAGGAGCCGGCTTCACTGCGAAAGCAGGGCGTGTAAGCGCACAGCGAGATAGGCAGCTCATCGGCGTCCAGCGTTTCGTCGCGAAACAGATTCGTCACCGGCACTTCGGCTGTGGGCGCAAGCCAGAAATCCTGCCCTTCGATCTTGAAAGAATCGGCTTTGAATTTCGGGAGCTGCCCTGTGCCGAACATGCTGGCCGAGTTGATCAGGAACGGCGGGAGCACCTCGGTGTATCCATGCTCGCGCGTGTGCAGGTCGAGCATGAAGTTGATGAGCGCCCGTTCCAGCTTGGCGCCGACGCCCCAATAGACTGCAAATCGGGCGCCCGTGACTTTGGCCGCGCGTTCGAGGTCGAGAATGTGAAGCTCCGGCCCGAGATCCCAGTGCGCCTTGGGTTCGAAATCGAACTGACGAGGCTGTCCCCAGCGCCGGACCTCGACATTGTCGTCGGCGCTGCGGCCCACCGGAACGGACTCGTGCGGAATGTTTGGAATGCCCGCGAGCAGCGTCCGGAAAGACTCATCCAGAGCCTTCACCTTCTCGTCGAGGGCGGCGATTTGGTCGCCCATCGCGCGCAATTCTACCTGTTGCGCGGCGGTGTCCACGCCTTCCTTTCGCAGACGGTTGACTTCGGCGCTCTCGGAATTGCGCCGGGCTTTGAGCTGCTCGGCTTCGGTCACCGCGGCGCGACGTTCATTGTCCAAATCTCGAAACTGCGCGACGTCCAAGGTAAACCCGCGCGTGGCCAGACGTTCCGCTATCGAATCGAGATTGGCCCGGAAATTAGACAAATCATGCATGCGCGTTTATGTTGCGTTCATCGTTGGCCGAAGATTCAGCGTTCGGAGATCGGGACCCAGGCGAGGCCCACCGGGTGACCCGTGTATTCGGCGCGCGGCCGAATGAGCCGGTTGTTGCGAAACTGTTCCAAAATGTGCGCGGTCCATCCCGACATGCGGCTGACCGCAAAGATGGGGGTGAACAGATCGATGGGAATGCCCAGCGAATAATAGGTGGACGCGGAATAGAAGTCCACGTTCGCATTCAGCCCCTTTTGCTGCTTAATCAGTTCCTCGATCTTTTTCGAAGTAAGGTACAGGTCCAGGTGGCCGGTCCGGCGGCCCAGCTCTTCGGACAACACGCGCAGATGCGTCGCGCGGGGATCGTCGGTGCGATATACGCGATGCCCGAAGCCCGGAACTTTCTTCTTGGTCGCGAGCATATCCTGAACGTGCGCCACCGCGGCGTGCTCGCTGCCCGCGTCGAGCAGCATGCGGATCACTTCTTCGTTGGCCCCGCCGTGCAGCGGTCCCTTCAAAGCTCCGATCGCGGAAGTAACGGCGGAATGGATGTCGGATAGGGTTGCGGCGGTCACGCGCGCGGCGAACGTAGAGGCGTTCAGTTCGTGATCGGCATGCAGGATCAGCGCGATGTCGAACACGTGCTCCATCACGTCGTCGGGTTTTTTTCCGGTGAGCGTATAGAGAAAGTTGGCGGCAAATCCGAGCTTGGGATCGCCCTCCATCACAGGCTGGCCGTTGCGCAAACGATCGAACGTGGTCACGATAGTCGACGTTTGCGCCATGAGCCGCGTCGCTTTTTCCACGCTGGCTTCGATGGAGTTGTCTCGCGCCTTGGGGTCGTAGAGGCCGAGCATCGAGACCGCCGTGCGCAGCACGTCCATGGGCGCCGCCTTGGGCACGGTCCCGAGGAAACTAACGACCTCCTTGGGGATCGGCCGGAAACGGACCAGATCTTTCTTCAGCGCATCCAATTCGGGCTGCTTGGGCAGACGCCCGTACCAGAGCAAATAAATCACTTCCTCGAAAGTGGCGTGCTCGGCCAGCGTGTGGATGTTGAAGCCCTGGTAGCTGAGAATCCCCAGATCTCCGTCGATGAAACAAATGTTGGACTCTGCGGCGACAATACCTTCGAGCCCCGCTTGTGTGACTGGCATCGTGTGTCCCCTGTCCTCGAGCGTCGCTTCGTCGCGGGCGATGAAGCGGACTCGAGATGATGAAACCTTATTCTAGCGGATTCTTCTGGCGTCGCGAGGTGGGTGGTATGGAACAGGGAATTGCGGCAGTCCACGCATGGGCCGTTTCCCTTTTTGGTTCTAAGGCCCTTGCGTCATCAACGCTTTGCGCGCGGCGCGGGAATTGCTGCGTTTATCCAAAGGGGGTAAAGACAGTGCGTACAATCGTGATCAATCCCGACCAGCAATTCAATAGCGACCTTGCGGCCGCTCTCGCCCAGTATCCGGAGATCGAACTCGTGCGGCAGCTTGCGGTCTATCCGGACGCCGACGAACTACTCCGAATCATCCGCGCGCGCCGTCCCGACTTTCTGTTTATTTCCGCCGACGATTTTGCCCGTTTTGAAGCCCTGGCGGCGGCCGTCGATGATCGCCTGCCCGGCCTTCCGGTGATCGCTCTCGCCTGCGACGCGAATCTCTCGGAATTGATCCCCAAGCTGATGCGCTTGGGCGTTCGCGAACTGATCGACACGCCCGTCACTCACGAGAAATTGGGACAGGCCGTGGCCGGCACCGCGCGCCAGCTCGCCAAGCGCCCCGCTCCCACAGTGCGTCTCGGCGATCTTTATGCTTTCCTGCCCGCCAAACCGGGCGTCGGCTCGTCCACCATCGCCATCAGTACCAGTTGCGCGCTGGCCGAAGAACTGGATGCGCGGACGCTTCTGCTGGATTGCGACCTGGCGGCGGGTGTTACGAAATTCCTGCTGAAGATCGGAAACACCTCGTCCATCGTAAACGCGATGAATCATGCCGACAATCTGGATGAGGATATGTGGTCGCAGATGGTGGTGAAGTGGGGCAAGCTGGATGTGCTGCATGCCGGCGAACTTGATCCTCCCACCAATCTCTGCGCGTCCAGCCTGGATCGCGTGCTTGCGCTCGCTCGCGCCGAATACGACACCATCTGCGCCGATCTGGCGAGCAGCCTGGATCCTTTTACCGTGCAGATCATGCGCGAGGCGCGCCAGATTCTCATGGTGACCACGCCGGAGCTGGTTCCGCTCCACCTGGCCGCCGATCGGCTCCGGCATCTTACGGAGTTAGGATTGGGAGACAAAGTCATTCTCTTGCTGAATCGAAAAAATCCAGCGCGAAAAGGTCTCTCGGACAGCGAAGTATCTCAATTGGTCGGGCTGCCGATCGCGCATCGGTTCTCAAACGATTATCCGGTGGTTCAGAACGCGATCCTCGAAGGCACGCCGGTGTCGCATCGCTCCAGCCTGGGACAAAGCATCCTGGATCTTGCGCGTTCCTTGGCGCCGCGGGCAGCCAAACGCGAGGCGACGCCGCTGGAACATCGACGCTTCCTGGAATTCTTTCATGTGTCCTCGAACCGGGATCACGGAACGGTGTGGAAGGGCTGAAAAGCGACGACGCAACACGGCGCATGCCTTCGTGGAATCTCATATGGCCTAAATTCGCCAGGGCGCAACTTGGTGGAGGCAGCCTTATTGCCGAGGCAATTTCGGCAGGAATAATTGCAACAGAAAGTCTTGAGCGGCATCCTGGGTACCGATCTGATGCCATGCATAAAATGCATCCGTCGCAGTGTGCCGATGTTGCTGTAGCTGAATGAAATTCAGCGCGACCGTGTTCAGTTCAGGCGGGACAGCGCCACCCTTGAAACTCTTCAGCACGTCATCGCAGATTCCTCTCATCTTTCCGTGGTCGAAGGTTCGTGCCAGAATACTGCGCTGCCTTTCGACGGCCCATTTGCTGACGGCTTCGTCGATCAGAAGATGGAAGAGCGCATAATAGGCCGTGGATACCGCGCGTCGAAGACTGGCCTGATTTGGATCCGTTGGTTTCGCGAGATCATTGGCCAACTGAAGCAGGTCCTCGGGAAATGGCATCGGCTACGCGCCCATGCTTCCTCGCGAAGAGCAGCCGACAAAACTACGCGGAAGAATATGGCCTGATCGCCACTCCAATCCTGGCCGATGTCGTAGCGGATGTGCACCACATCCGGCATTAACAGTTTGACGACTTCGGAAACTGCCGCATTGATCCCAGGTTGCTTGGCGATGGCTGAGGGGAAATGCATGGCTCTCACGTTGAGGATAGCGCACAGCGGATGCGCCTCATCATCCATGCATCCAATCCACAATCCGCCGAGCCGCGTCTTCCCCCGCGTCCTCCTGAATAAAGTGCCCCGCCCCAGCGATGCTCGCCGGCGGAGCGACATTTCGGAAGATCGACCGCAGGAACGGCTCGGCGGGCGCTGTGATGGCATCCTCGGCGCCCCACACCAGCAACACAGGCAGGTCGAGCGTCTTTAAGCGCTCCAACGCTACCCGATTGTCGTAAGCGCCCGGATGATCGCGCCGGATCGGAACCAGCCGCGGAAAAACCAGCGCCGCGGTCTGGTAGTCTTTCGTCGGAAACGGCGCGGCATACGCCGCCGCTTCGGCATCCGTGAGTTGGCGCTGCTTAAGCGTGTTGCCCATCGTCGCCGGCACATCGAGCCACTCCACGCGCTGCGAGAAACGCCGCCATTTCATGAACGCCTCGCTCCCCGGATCGCCAATCGGGAAGCCCGTATTCATGGCCACCAAGCGACTGAACCGCTCCGGCATCTCGGCCAGGACGCGCAAGCCCAGCAATCCGCCCCAATCCTGGCAGATCATCGTCGCGTTCTTGAGATCCAGCGCTTCGACGAACCCGCGCAACCAGCGCGCGTGCGATTGGTAGCTATACGCGTTGGCCGCTTTCGGTTTGTCGCTGCGTCCGAACCCGATCAGGTCCGGCGCGATCACGCGGCCGCGAGCAGCGAGCGGCGGAATCATGTGGCGATAGAGATAGCTCCAGGTCGGCTCGCCATGCAGCAACAGTAGAGGGTCGCCGGCGCCATGTTCGACGTAGGCCATGCGCAGCCCCTCCACCTCGACGTACTTCGGATCGTAAGGGAAGCCCGGCAAGTTCCGGAATCGCTCCTCCGGCGTTCGCAGCACCGAGCCGTCCGGCCAAGTGGTCTTCACCTGGGCGAATTGCGCCACTTTGGCGATGTCCGCAGGATCGAGACTGGGCGCAATCTCCGCCACCCACAGCGAAAACGCCAGCAGAGCGGCGTCGATTTCATGCTCGGGCGGCCGTGGCTCGTAACGATCCCAATGCCCGTAGACCATGGCCATCGACGGACGGCCGCGCCCCAGATCGGCGAGCTCCAACGCATAAAGATGTCCGTGCTTCGAACGCCAATAGACGCGGCCTGCGCGAATGCCGGCGGCGCGCTCCACCGCTTCGGCAACGTCGGGACGGACATCCAGTTCCTGTTCCCATAGCAGCGGATCGGCCCGCAAATACGACAGCTCTTCGTCCAATGGCGTGACGAACTTCATGGCCGCGCCCCCACGGTGCGGTTCAGGAACTCAACCATCGCGCGGGCGAGATCCGGTCCGCGGTCGTCTTGCAAAAAGTGCCGGGCGCGATCAAATTCGATGGGACCTTCGGCTTGCGGCAACAGCTCTTTCAAACGACGTCCGAACTCGATGGGAAACACTTCGTCCCCGGGCGCCCAGAGCAGCAAAGCCGGAATGCGGGAAAGTTCTCCGATGCGCCTTTCGATCATGCGCATGTCGGCCCAGCCTCGATCGCCCTCGCGCATGGGAATGGTGCGCGGCCAGGTGAGCACCACGTGATCGGAACCGCCTTCGTCGTACACATGATGATACGCGCGAGCCTCGTCATCGCTCATGCCCCGGGCCGTCGTCGCGCTGGGACCGTGTTGCGAAAGCACTTTGTGCCGGCGCATGAAAAACTGGCCGATCAGCGGCGCGTGCCAGGTGGTCCACGGGCGCGGCGAAGCGTGAAATTTGCTGATGAGGCCGGTGAACAACCAGGTGTTCATGAGCACCAGCGCCGAAAGCTTCTCCACGCGTTGCAAAGCCGCGCCGACGCCTTGCGGCCCGCCCCAATCCTGACCCGTGATGACGAACCCGCGCAGCTCGAGCTGATCGATGAACGAGACCAGATCGGCGATATGATGCGCGAACGTGAGCCCAGCGTCCACGCGCGGATGATCGGAATATCCGGCGCCAATCCAATCGGGCGCGATCGCTCGGTAACCCGCTCGGGTGAGCGGACCGATAAAGTCGCGGTACAGAAAGCCCCAGGTCGGATTCCCGGACAGCAACAGCACCGCGCGCCCCGATGGATCGCCTTCGTCGATATACGCCATGTTGCGGCCGTTGACCCGAAGCTCGCGCTGCGGCCAGGGAAACAGCGGTTCCAACCATTGCGGTTTCGGTCGAAGCATTGGTAGAAGTGTAGCCCCGCTGCGGCGTGCGGCACAATGTAGAGATGCCACCGCTGCGCGGTTCCCTGTGGATGCTGGTGCTGTACGACGTAGCGGAACAGATCCACCTGGACAAGCTGCAAGCGCTGCTCAACACCGCGCCGGCGCCGGCTCAGCCCCGCTTCAAGCATCCGGCCCCGGAATATGTCCGATTCGAGCGCCCTCCGGTAGTCGAGGAATTGGGTGGCGTGGCCATTGAGGCGTCGGGTCAGGAAGCTAACGCGCGCATGAAGTACTTCGACTACGGCGTCGTCAGCGTGGAACTGGAGCTGAAGTTCGAGGCCAGTTGGGAAGAGCTGATCCGGCTGTCGAATCGCTGGATCACCGCGCCCGAGATCGAGCGTTGTACGTCCGAACTGCTGCGCGCGCGCCTGGAAAAGGTGTCGTCCGCGCTGCGGCTGCCTTACTCGGCCAAGCTCAACGAAGACTACTACATCATTCATCTGCGGGAAGCGGTGGACGAGCGAGGCCAGACCATGACGGCGCCCATGCTGCTTTCGACGCGCGGCGAGCAGATCGCGCAGATCGTGCGCGGCGAATCGCAGCCGCTGTCGGAATCGGAACGCAACGAGGTGCTGCAGTCCAGTCTCTCCTATTATCCCAGCGACCTGCTGCTGGTCGGCTGGGTAGCGGCGCTGGTTTACGACACGCCGGCGGGCGCCGCGCCCACTATCCAGTTGCTCGAATACGCCAATGCGCAGTTGCTCGAATTTCGCCATTACGACGACGTGCTCACGCCCGTCCTGGAGCACGTTTACAAATCGCTCGAACATCGGGGCGGCTTGCTGCGCCGTTGGAGAATGGCGCGGGAAGCCGAAAAGCTGAACACGCTGCGCCTGGACGTGAGCGAGCTGACCGAGCGCACCGACAACGCCATCAAGTTTTTGAGCGACATGTTTTATGCGCGCGCTTATCGCATCGCGGCGACGCGAGTGGGCGTGCCCGACTATCGAAATCTGGTGGAAGAAAAGCTGCGCACCGCGGGCGAGCTGTACGACTTCATGATGAACGAGTTTCACCAGGCGCGCGCGTTCGTGCTGGAGGCGATGGTGGTGGCGATCCTGGTGATCGAACTGGTGCATTTGTTCCGTTAGTGGGGCTCTGGAGCAGGTTCCGCACGGGATCGTGGACGTCCGGCATTTTCCTTGCTCGCGGGAGTCAGCCGAGTGGAGGAGCAGAACGTTTCCCACAACGCCGTTTGGAATTCATTCCGGTGGTTTGCCGACTACCCGTCAACGTAGATAAGCACTACGCCGTTTTGCGGGAGCTATCCAGACTCCAGCGCGTAGTCGCCCAGAATTACTTCATCGCGATCACGTGCTCCACGAACTGATCGACGGCGATCTCGGTGCCCTGGTAAAAGCCCGATGCTTTGTTTTTCTCGAGGTCCGCTTCATCCCGGTGCAGCGCCGTGAAGACGTAGCGAGTGCCGGTTCCCACGGGTTCCATCGTAATGATGGCGGTGATCGGAATGTCGTCAAAGACAGCTGGACGATAGCCGGGAAACAACATGGAGGTCCAGACAAGTCGCTCCATCGGAACAACGTCCAGGAAACAGCCGAGGTTGGGAGACTCCTGCCCGTCCCCCATTGCGATGTCGATGCTGAAGATGCCGCCCGGTCGTACGTCCATTTCGGTTCGCACCACACGCCCCCAGGGCTTGGGCATGTACCACTCCTTGAGATGCTCCGGCTTCGTCAGCGCTTCCCAGACGAGCCGCGTGGGAGCGTCGATGAACCGCTCGATCGTGAAGTCAAGTTTCGGATTAATCGTGAATTGCTTGCTCATGAGTCTGATTCCTTCTCCTTGAGTTGTTTGACGTATTGGTCGAACCGGTCCAGTCGAGCTTCCCACGACTGACGACGCGCGGTCAGCCAGTCTTCAACGACCTTGAACCGTTCGGGTGCGATCTCATACGTCCGCACTCGCCCGCGCTTTTTCGACCTCACCAGTCGGCTCTGTTCGAGCAGCGAGAGGTGCTGCACGAACGACGGGAGCTGCATGTCGAACGGTGCCGCCAGTTCGCTGACGGTGGCCGGTCCGACAGACAGTCGCTCCAGGACTCTCCGCCGAGTCGAGTTGGACAAGGCGTGAAAAACTTCGTCAGCGGCTGCGGCTTGAACCATTTCCGACACCATCCAAATGCTTGGGTTATCCGATCTGATTCTACAGTGGCGGAATACTTTTGTAAATACCTAAGTATCTGTTATTTTGGTAGCGGCGCGGCTTTTTATGACCAGTTCCTTTCGCTGGGGGCACCCAAGGCGCCCCAATCAGTTGCTCTGGACCGTTCAGCTCGCGGGAAGTCGCGCAGTGTTCATCTATTTGTGTCCTCTTTGACGCATAGCGGCCTATCCGTAGAAGCGGAACCCGCCCACGCGAATCCTGGTAATCGAACTGCTGCATTTGTTCCGTTAATACGCTTTTGGAGCAGGTTCAATAGGGCAGAACTCCTCAACCCCCCAGGGTGCCGCCTCCTCTTGTCCTAGAAGCGCCTACCGCGCGACCAACCAGTCACTTTTCTTGTGGACGGTCATATGTCGCACCCGCTGAAGTCACTCATACAATGAACGTGGAGGTTCCGAGGCAAGCCTAGGCAAATATGGAAGCCACAGACTTGCGGCGTGAACTCGAGCTCCTGCACCGAGACAGCTTTGGATGGGCCCTGTCGTGCTGCCGGCAGAGGAAGGACGATGCGGAAGAAGTGCTTCAAACGGCATATATCAAGGTGTTGGATGGCCGCGCGAAGTTCGAAGGACGCTCCAGTTTTCGGACTTGGTTCTTCGGGGTTATCCGTCGCACCGCCTACGAGCAGAGGCGTCGGCGCTGGTTGCGCGACACGTTGCTCGCGCGCTGGTTTGCCGGGCAGCCTTTGCGATCGGACGAGTCGGCAGCCCCACCCGAAACGGGCGCGGACAGCAGCCTCCTCCGTAGCGCGCTCAGTCGCCTTCCCGAGCGGCAACAGCAAGTGCTCCATCTCGTCTTCTATCAGGACCTAACCGTGGAGGAAGCCGCCGGCGTGCTGGGCGTTTCCCTGGGAACAGCCCGCACACATTTTGACCGCGGTAAGCGCCGGCTTCGGCAGATTCTCGCGCCCCAGGAGGTCGGCCGCTGATGCCAAACGATCGCGATCTTCGCCGATGGTTCGCGGATCTTCGGCGCGAAGACCAAGCTCATGCCGGCGAATTCGGTAATCTCCTCCACCGGGCGAGACTGCGCGCAAATCCGATGCGCCTATCCGTATGGGTCGCGGTCGCGGCGGGACTGGCGGCGATGATAGCCGTCGTCGTCATGTCGATACCGCGATCGGGACGGCGAAACGTCGGCAGTCCGGAGGTCTCGATTACAGAATGGAAGTCGTCCACCGACTTCCTGCTGCGCACGCCCGGACTGGAACTGCTCCGAACCGTCCCGAGAATTGGTGAATGGCCGGCCTCCATGAGGAGCCCGGGCGGAGGGCGAAAATCGCCGGCAAACAGGAAGAAGAGTCTGACGAAAACATCTCTTGAGGAGAACCTATCGTGAAATGCCAATTCATCTGTATCGCCGTCATTTTTTCGACTTTGTGTTTGGGACAGGCGCCCGCGCCGTCGGACGACGA
>Ga0302326_10021368_pt1 | contig 13281 bp, 12 predicted proteins | sample Palsa_T0_3_FD_202264 | JGI IMG/M metagenome (GOLD analysis project Ga0302326, IMG submission 202264) | Peat permafrost microbial communities from Stordalen Mire near Abisko, Sweden - Palsa_T0_3 | ecosystem: Environmental > Terrestrial > Soil > Palsa > Peat permafrost | place: Sweden: Abisko... | reverse complement strand
CTGGGAATCGCGGCGCTGATCCCTTTTGTCAGGAGTAACGGTCCCAAATGGATCACCTTCAGAAGGAGTTTCGAAGCAATTCTGATTATTGCCATCTTGTTGCCGTTGGCGGCGCGTAGTTATAAGAAGTTCTTTCCGAACCCGGATGACCGGATTGTGAATCCTTCGAGCCCGCCGCTTGCCATGGAAGGCGAAGGCGGAGGACCGAAATCGCCGTTCTTCCCGGCATCCGCGCAAACCAATGTAGGCGGTATTATTCCCTCGAACTTCTTCATGGACTCCGAGAGCTGCGGCGAGTGCCACAAGAAGATCTACGAAGAGTGGAAAGCGTCGTCGCACCATTTCGGTTCCTTCAATAATCAGTTTTACCGGAAGGCTATCGAGTACATGCAGGACACGCAAGGCTCACCGCAAGGGAGCAAGTGGTGTGCGGGATGTCACGATCACGCCGTTTTCTTTAATGGACGCTTCGATAAGCCGATCAAGGATCAGATCGATACGCCAGAGGCCAAAGCCGGGCTTGCCTGCACCAGTTGCCATGCAATTACGCGCGTGGATAGCACCATGGGGAACAATGGGTTCACGGTTGAGTATCCCCCTCTGCACCAGCTCATGACGAGCAAGAACCAGACGGTGAGGAAACTTACAAGCTTCATGACGTATCTGAATCCCCAGCCGCATCGTGAGACTTTCATTAAGCCCTTCATGCGGGAGCAAGCTTCGGAATATTGCTCAACCTGCCACAAAGTGCATTTGGATATACCCGTGAATAACTATCGCTGGTTTCGGGGCTTCAACGACTACGACAACTGGCAGGCGTCGGGATTCGGAGAAGGCGCGCGATCGTTCTACTACCCTCCCAAAGGACAGAATTGCGTGGATTGCCATATGGGCCTTGAGCCGTCAAAGGAAGCGGGCAATGTACACGGCCAGGGTCACTCGCACCGCTTTCCCGGTGCGAATACTTCCCTTGCAGCCGCTAACAAGGACGGCGAACAGCTCAAGATCGAACAGAAGTTCCTGACTTCCGGCTTCATCTCCGTTGACATCTTTGCAGCGTCTCCAGTAGAGAGTAGCGGCAAGCAGACCGAGATGGTGCGGCGTGCGGGTACAGGTCCAACTCTAAGTTCAGGCTCGGCAGTTGGCGAAGAAGCTGAGCAGCAAGGCGACACATTCATCCGCGAAGTGGGTAAAGTAGCAGCCCCGCTGGATGAGGCTCGTCCGCAGTTCCAACCGGGATCAACCGCGCGGGTCGATGTTGTGGTGAGAACGCGCAAGATCGGTCATTTCTTCCCGGGGGGCACGCTGGATTCGTTCGACATCTGGCTCGAGTTACAGGCCAAGGATGCGACGGGCAAGGTGATCTTCTGGAGTGGTCAAGCGGCCGATGGCGGCAAGGGCCCGGTAGAGCCTGGGGCACATTTTTATAAGGCCTATCAGTTGGATGGCGATGGCAATGAGGTCAACAAACGCAACGCCTGGCAGGCGCGGACGGTGCTGTATGTTCATGCGATTCCACCCGGAGCGGCCGATACGGTCCACTACTTATTAAAGATTCCGAAGGACGCAAAGGGTCCGATTCAGTTGACAGCCCGGCTGAATCACCGCAAGTTCTCCTGGTATTACACGCAGTTCGCTTACGCGGGAACTCCCAAGCCCGGCCAAGAAGGAAAGATTGGACTCGATCACAACTCGGCCGAGTACAGTTTCGACAGAGCCAACATTCCGGCAAACGTTTCTGGTGAAGTGAAGGGCGAGATTCCGGTAACTCCAATTACCGTACTAGCCAAGGCGGAATCAACTCTGGAGTTGACTAACGATCCGGCCGGCACAAAGTGGCAACAGGTAACCACAAAGAAGGACCGCGAGCGCTGGAACGATTGGGGCATCGGGATGCTTCTGCAAGGCGATGTGAAGGGCGCTGAATACGCATTCACTAAGGTGACGGAAGCCGAGCCGGGTTATGCAGACGGCTGGCTGAATCTGGCCCGAGCGTTGATTCAGGAAGGTGAGACGGAGCGGGCGAAACCATTCATCGAGAAGTCGCTCGCAGTGAATCCGGATCTCGGTCGTATTTACTATTTCCGCGCATTGATTGAGAAAGCGGATGGTGACTATGACGCAGCGCTAAAGGACCTGGCGGTCGTGAACGCTAAGTATCCAAGGGACCGTGTGGTTTGGAATCAGGTGGCACGCATACAGTTTCTCAAGCGGAACTACCAGGGTTCGATCGACGCTCTGAAGAAGGTGGCCGCGGTGGACCCGGAGGATCTACAGATGCATTACACCGGCATGCTGGCATATAGAGGGTTGGGGAACATCGCAATGGCGGAACGGGAGGAGAAGCTCTTTCTACGTTTCAAAGCCGATGAATCGTCGCAGGCGATCACCGCGAAAGCGCGCATGGTGAGTCCGGAGGATAACAATGAGCGCCAGGCAATCCACAGCCATGAAAGCGTCGGTTTGAAATGAGGATCGGCATCGTTGGCTTAGCAGCCATTCTCACGGCCGGTTGCGCGTTGGAGGCGCAGGATACGGACGCGCCAGGTCCATTGGTGTTCAACGGGAGCATTCGCGACCGGATCGAGAACTGGCATTGGTTCACGCCGGCTTCCGGAACCAACAAGTACACTTTCGACGGCAACACGGTAAGGCTTGGAATCAGCCAGAACCGCAAGGCTTTCGATTGGATGTTTGAGATTGAGGTTCCCATCCTGCTCAACTTGCCGTCGAGTGCAGTGGCGCCGGGCGCTCAGGGCCAGCTAGGTCTAGGCGCAAGTTACTATCTCGGTAACAATAAGTCAACGGATGCCGCGATGTTATTCGCGAAGCAGTTATTCGTGCGATTCCACGACGTATTCGGAGTAGGCGGCAGTGCGTTACAACTTGGCCGGTTCGAGTTTTTCGATGGCGCGGAAGTGAAGTCTCCGGATGCGACTGTCGCATCTGTCAAGAAAGACCGGATTCAGCAGCGTCTGATCGGCAACTTCGGATACACGGATGTTCAACGCGCGTTCGACGGCTTTCACTATTCCTACGACAAGCCTTCCTTGAACTATACGCTGGTTGGCGCAGTGCCTACTCGCGGCGTCTTTCAAGTGGATGGATGGGGTTGGAACGATGTCGCATTTAGCTATGGCGCAATGACGCGCGAGTTGAAAACGAAATCGACGGCCAGCGAGTTCCGCCTCTTCGCCATTTACTATGACGACTTCCGTCCGGTGACCAAGACTGACAATCGGCCGGCCGCGGTGCGAGCAGCGGACCATGCCAACATCCGGCTTTGGACGCTGGGCGGACACTACGTCAATGCGTTGACCACGTCCGCGGGAGTGTTCGATCTGATGGGTGAAGGCGCGGTGCAGTTCGGCGATTGGGGCGACCAACAACAGCGGGCCGGTATGTTTGCGCTTGAAGGCGGCTTCCAGCCGAAGATATGGGAACGAGTGAAGCCATGGATTCGCGCCGGTTATTACTACGGTTCAGGAGATAAGAATCCAAACGACGGTACACATGGCACCTTTTTTCAGCTGATGCCGACAACGCGAGCTTATGCGCGCTTCCCATTCTTCGACATGGAAAACAACATCGACAGGTTTGTCACGCTGACACTGCACCCACAAAGCCAAATCACGGTTCATACCGAAGCGCATTCCTTGAGCCTGGCCAGCGGCGCAGACCTCTGGTATACAGGAGGCGGCGTCTACCAGCCATGGACCTTTGGCTATCAAGGACGCGCGGGCAATGGCGCTAAAAGCCTGGCCAATCTCTATGACGTCAATGTGGACGTGACGCTCAACAAGTACCTATCGGTGACGCCTTACCTCGGTTACGCTCAGGGGAAATCGGTAATTCAGTACATCTACCCCAAGGGCAAGGACGGGCACCTGGCGTTTCTGGAAACGACGATCAGGTTCTGATTCATTCCAACGCGATCGTCACGGCCTGAGCTTCCCATGCCTCACTCCGCTGTAAAGTGTTGAGGAGAGCGAAAGCATAAAATTCCAGGGAGGTTGGGTACCGTGGCCGATTCCAAAGTAAAGACCGTTCCCCTCATGTTGCCGAACGGTGTTGAGATCCGCGTTGAGGCGAATGCGCCGTCTAACCCGGAAGCCGACGTTGCGTTTTCCGACGTTACCGAGGCTTTGCATCTGGATAACATCCAGGGCGCCATCGAAGGTATCGCGCAACTGGTGAAGGAATCGATGGACAAGATCGCCCCGAGCAAAGCGAGCGTCGAGTTTGCGATTGAAGTAGGCCTCGAAAGCGGAAAGCTCACCGCGCTTTGGGTCAAGGGTACCGGCAAGGCGAATCTGAAAATCGCCATGGAGTGGAGCCGGACTTGAGCACGCCCGGCAGCCAGTTAGCGGAGTTGCTTCGCGCTAAAGGACCTGGCGGTCGTGAACGCTAAGTATCCAAGGGACCGGGTGGTTTGGAATCAGGTGGCGCGGATACAGTTTCTCAAGCGGAACTATCAGGGTTCGATCGACGCTCTTAAGAAGGTGGCCGCGGTGGACCCGGGGGATCTACAGATGCACTACACCGGCATGCTGGCATATCGAGGGTTGGGGAATATCGCAATGGCGGAACGGGAGCAAAAGCTATTTCTACGCTTCAAGGCAGATGAATCATCGCAAGCGATCACCGCGAAAGCGCGCATAGTGAGTCCGGAGGATAACAATGAGCGTCAGGCAATCCACAGCCATGAAAGCGTCAGTTTGAAATGAGGATCGGGATCGTTGGCCCAGGCAGTCATTCTCACGGCCGGTTGCGCGCTAGAAGCGCAGGATACTGACGCTCCAGGTGCATTGGTGTTGACCAGGAGCATTCGCGACCGGATTGAGAACTGGCATTGGTTCACGCCGGCTTCCGGAACCAACAAGAACGCTTTCGATGGCAACACGGTAAGGCGTGGAGTCAGTCAGAAGCGCAAGGCTTTCGATTGGATGTTTGAGATTGAGGTTCCGATCCTGCTCAACTTGCCGGCGGGCGCAGTGGCGCCGGGAGTTCAGGTCCAGTTAGGCGTAGGCGCAAGTTACTTTCTCGGTAACGATAAGTCGATGGACGCCGCGATGTTATTCGCAAAGCAGTTATTCGTGCGATTCCACGACGTATTCGGAGTAGGCGGCGGTACGTTGCAACTTGGCCGGTTTGAGTTTTTCGATGGAGCGGAAGTGGGGCTGGAACGATGTTGCTTTCGGGTATGGCTCGATGACGAGGGAGTTGAAGACGCAATCGACAGCGAGTGAGTTCCGCCTTTTCGCGATCTACTACGACGACTTCCGTCCGGTGACCAAGACTGACAATCGGCCGGCCGCGGTGCGAGCAGCGGACCATTCCAACATCCGGCTTAGGATGCTGGGCGGACACTACGTCAATGCGTTGACCACGTCCGCGGGAGTGTTCGATCTGATGGGCGAAGGCGCGGTGCAGTTCGGCGATCGGGGCGATCAGCAACAGCGGGCCGGTATGTTTGCGCTCGAGCCTGGCTAGCGGCACGGACCTGTGGCATGCCGGCGGCGGCGTCTACCAGCCATGGACCTTTGGCTATCAAGGACGTGCGGGCAATGGCGCCACGAGCCTGGCCAATCTCTATGACGTCGATGTCGACGTGACGCTCAACAAGTACTTATCCGTCACGCCCTATCTTGGCTCCGCTCACGGAAAGTCGGTGATTCAGTACATCTACCCGAAGGGGAAAGACGGGCACTTGGCGTTCCTGGAAACCACAATCAGGTTCTGAACCTAACTCAAAGCCATCGTCACCGTCTGCGGAGTTTGGGTTACCGGGTGATGGGTCATCCCGTGGAATCCGGCCTGCCGGCACATGCTTTCGATCTCGCTCAGCGAGAAGGCATCGCCGGATCGCGTCGAAGTGAGCATTGTCATTGCGAATAATCCGGCGCCGGGCGGAGTAATTCTGTCGTCGTTAACCGCCTGTTCCAGAATCACCAGTTTCCCGCCCGGCTTCATCGCCGCATGCAGTCTGGCCAGCAAACCTACATTGGCCGGGATGTCGAAGTGGTGGATGAAGTTGGTCACGAGAACCACGTCGTAACCCGAGCCATAATCCGTGGTGAATGCATCGCCGTTAATGGCGTGCCATCGATCCGCAACACCGAACTTCACAGCGTTCTCATGCGCTACCGACAACACATTCTTCCAATCGAGCGCGTGGATTTCCGCCGTGGGATTTCGTTTGGCGATCATGATGCCGAACAAGCCATGTCCGGCGGCGATATCGAGGACCTCAACCGGGCCTGAGCCTGCTGCAAGCTCGGCGATTAAGGCTGCCGGCGGCATCATGATCGAAGCCATGCCGCGCGCGAAATCCACCCAAACGGGGTTGTCTTCGGTCACCGTGCCTTCATCCGGCAGAACGGTTCCTCCGAGCCGGACGGCGTCCACAACGTTGGCTAGACCCTTTTCGACGAAGGGGTGAAAAAGGAAATTCACCATACCGCCCATGTAGGCTGGCGAGCTTTCAACCAGGAATAGCTGCGAATCGGGCGTCAGCGAGTAACCGGATTCATCCTTGCTCAGAAAACCCACGATCGTGAGAAAGTCACACAGGATGCGAAGTCCTCTTGCGGAGGCGTTGCAAACAGGGGCCAAGGCTTCGGGCGTTCGGGCGCCTGCCGCAATGGCGCTGAAGACCTTCAATTCAATGCCAGCACGCAGAGCGTTGGTGCGCTGATGTGCCTGCAAAGTTTCGAAGACCAACATCGGAGAAGGGGCTGCTTGAGGTGTCATCCGCTAAATTTTATCAGTCACTTGCGCGCGGATGGATCGCCCGTGGGAGGCGGTCCGTGGTCTTCGTTCGATGGCGGTCCAAGCAGCTCGGTTAGGACCGGTTTCAAGCCATTAGCCCAGACCTCGTAGCCCTTCAACGTGGGATGTAGTTTGTCACGCTCGTTCATCATGCCGTCGTAAAGCTTCCCGTCTGAGCCGGCGAGCTTGTCATTCACATTCAGATAACGAATCTTTTGGCCATCCGCGATCTTCGCCAGGTTCGAATTGAGTCTATCGATCAACGGCATCACAGCAATGTTGTCATTTCGAGGAAAGATGGCCGTCAGGATAATAACCGCATTCGGAGCCTTTGACTGCATGATGTGTACAACGGATTCAAGACCCTTGGCCGCAGTAGCAGCAGCGGCTTCGATTCCTTCCGGCGGGACTTTGTTTCCCACATTGTTCGTCCCCGCGAGCAGTACGATTACCTTCGGATTCACTCCGTCGAGTTCGCCATTTTCCAGCCGCCATTGGATGTTCTCAATTCGATCGGCGCCCCAGCCAAAATCCGCGGCATTCCAGCCGAAAAAGTTCTTCTTCCAGTTCTCAAGCAGTTCGGGATAATCTGTCGCGCCCCAACGGCGCGTGATGGAATCGCCTTCGAAATAAAGGTCGATGCGGCCTTGCGCCCGCTTGGCCAAAAGCTGTTCATGAGCAATCTGCGAATTCTTGTCCGTACGCTCAACAGATTGCGCCGGCAAGAGCGAGACGACGATGATGACGAGAACCAGCTTCACGACCTTGCCGGCGCGCCGGCGCGATGCAGAAACTTATCGGCCCACGGGATGAAATACTTCCAGTTGGGTGCGTCCGTGTGTCCGCCGTCGTGTTGCCGCCATGCCAGTTGTCCGTCGAGAAGCCCCACATTCACGCCCGGCATCTTCGCAACATGATAGTCAGCCGTCACGCCGAGATCCTTGTCGCCGAGAAGGCGGAAGACCGGTTCGGCGGCTACGGCCGCCATGAAGCTTCCCTGGTGGTCCAACCATTTCGCGTCGCCTTTCTCCGGCACGCCGTAACTCACAAAGGTCAGGCGCGGCGCACAGAGTGCGATCAGTTCGTGCGCGTCTACAGGAAGGTCCGCAGCTGTCTTGCTTCCAAAGGACGACTCTGAGGTTCCGTACTTGAGAAAGTTGCCGGCCATCCAGTGATACTCGCCGGAACCTGTCAGATTCTCAACCGCCTCGCCCCAGTTGCGGCGATGCAACTTGGCTCCGCCTTCACCCGATGACCCGATCAACACAACGGCGAACCGCGTATCGTACGCCATGGTTACTAGCGCCGCCTTGCCGTAGCGCGATACGCCTTCGATGCCTACCTGCTTGGAGTTGACGTTAGCGTCCGTCTCAAGGTAGTCGAGTCCGCGCGAAGCCCCCCAAGCCCAGGCACGCAGCGCACCCCAGTCGTCAGGCTTACGCGGCTGTCCCTTGTTGACTAGCCCGATGACGCCTTTGGTCAGCCCAGCTCCGTTGTCTGCCTGAATGCTGCCAGGGTTGATGCCAGCGAAGCCCCAACCATCCGCGATGAGTTGTTCGGTGGCTGGCGGATCGGCGTTAGCGGGCGGACTGGGCGGAGGTCCACCGGGTGCTTTGCCTGCCCGTCCGGGGAAGACAGGCGCAGGGAATGCGACCTCTGGAATACCGCGACCTCCGAACATCATCATGACCGGCACCGGTCCTTTTGCTCCGGCCGGTACGACTAGAGTCATTTGGATATCGACCGTAATATCCGGATCGGACGAATTGTTCACGTGCCCTAAGAGCTGCTTAGCGACGACGGGGACGCCCCCAAGCTTCGCCTCCACGGTCTTTGTCACTTCCCATTTCACGCTCGGAGCGTTCTTTGGGACACGGCCCAGAACCTCGCGGTCGAAATCTTCCACGATCTCGGGACGGCGCTGGTTCCACCACATGGCGGGCGTCGTGACCTTCTTTCCGTTCTTGAGCGTCAGAACAGCGGGCAGATCCGGATAGGGGTTCGCGAGCGATTCGTCATAGTTGGCATGGTTCGGTTGAGCCTCATTGCCGCTAGGACCGGGACGCAAAGCCTTGATGCCAAGCTGATCCATCATGTTCTGGTGATCTTCGGCGGCCGTCCAGTTTTTCGTATCGACGGAAGTTTGGGCAGCGAAAAGAAGCGATAGCAGGGTGGCGAGATATTTAGCCAGCATAGTTGCTAATAACAGATCACCTTTTGTTTGAGACTGCAACTAAGACGAGCGGGCGGATCATTTCCTAAAGCGAGATTTCATTCAAGTCCTTCATTACTATCTCGCGGCACTTGCGGATCATGGCGTCCGCGTTAGGCATGCCGAGGTCGCGCGCCTTCTCGAAACAGGAAATAGCATCGGTAAAGTTTCCCATCCACGCCAATTCATCGGCCTTGTTGTACCAGGCGCTGGCCAGGTTCGGATCGATTGTGAGAGCACGGTCGTAACAAGCGATGGCATGTTGGTGGGGACGCTTCAGATCATGTAGGACATTGCCGCGATTCATCCAAGCGAGCGCGGAGTGCGGGTCAAGTTCCAACGCTCGTTCATAGCATTCCAGGGCCTCTTCGTTGCGTTTCAAATTCCACAGAGTTAGACCTCGGTTGATCCAATCGTTGAGGCGCTTATCGTCAATCGCCAGCGCCCGCTCATAGAGAGCCAAAGCCTCTTCCCAACGCCCCTCGGATCGGCTTTCGCGAGCTTGTTGCGACAGAGTGGCGGCATCAGCATCGGGCGCTTCACGACTCATCGCTGTATACTTTATACCTTGAAATCGCCGCCCAATTCCAAACTAACTCCTGCGCCGATATCCTTCCTGAAAAAGCTCGGAATATTGGTTGCGTGCGAACTCGGCTTTCTGATCGCGGCCGATCTGGTGGGCGTTGCTATGAGCTTTTTCTTCGACACCTTTGGAGGGGACAGTACTAGCACGGCGCTCTTTTACGCGATTTGGTTCGTTGTGGGCGTATTTTGTGGGTTGCTCATTTATCTCACCGCCGGAGCAGCGGCCTCCCCGCCGTCGAAAGACTGGACAACCCAGCCACGCGCGCGCCGCACAGCGTGGCTAGTGATTCTAACGACGGCGCTCATCCTGACAGCCCTGGCAGTGACCTTCTACCGGTTACAGTGGCGGCTTGGCGTCGATGACGGCGTCTTCGTGCCCGATAGCGAACCGCTCACCCTGACCTTCTTCATCACGATTTTGGTCTCAATGATCTTCTTCGATCACGTAAGCCGGTCTAGGCCGTCTCAATCCAAATGATCGAGCTTGGGGTGCGAGCCCTGCGCTGAGCTTGTTCGGCTACCGAGGGAGGTTCGGGTTGCCGGGCAGTCGGCCCCATGTAGAAGGAGGGATCCGCGGCAAGCGGCCCCGCCTCGGGAGGCAGGTCTTTATCGCGGTTCAGACGCGCGTAGTTCGGGATGGCCAGCATCTTACTGCCATCGGCGAACTTGCCGTTGATGGCCATCAGGCCGCCCAGGAGATCGCCGCGCCATTCGGGGGTAAGTGCGGAACTTGGCGGAAGTGCTTTCGTAATGTCCTGGTCAGCCTTCTCAAAGTTGTAGATGAGCGGGCCATAGCGAAGCGCTACCTTGCCGCGGGTCGAGGCGATCTTGTCGACAGCCGTGACGCGCTGAACTTTCAACGGGAGCTCCAATTCGATCTTGTCTCCGGCCTTCCAATTGCGCGTGACCGTGGCGTACCCCTTCTCAATCACTGGCTTCACGCGCGCTCCATTGACCGTCAGCGAGACCAGCCCGTTAACTTCGGGAGTCGATCGGTAGAGCTTACTCGTGGTGCGGTTGGGAACGCGCAGGCGAACTGAAAAGTGCTTCGGGACCTTGGGATTTATGGTGACTGCAATCTTTCCGTTCCAGGGGTAATCCGTCTCTTGCACCATTTCAATATCCGTGCCAGCCACATTTTCAACAGTGATGGTGCTGCCGATATACATGTTCACGCAGATTCCATCTGTGGCCTTCGCGTACGCCCAGGTCGGGACCATCAGAAGAGTGCGCGGGATGTTGCCAACGCAGCAGGGACACGTATGCCACGTGCTGCGCGCCATCTTGGCGTCAAGCGGGTTTGTGTAGTAATAGTGTTTACCTTCCAAATCAAGCGAACCGAGAAGCGCGTTATACATCGTCTCCTCATAGTTGTCGACGTAACGCGCATCGTGATAAGCGAGGTTCATCTTCCAATGGAAGAAGACCATGCCGCAACTGGAGCATGATTCGCAATAGGCATTATTCCGTAGCGAATAATTCGGTCCGAAGCCCTCGGAGGTTTCGCCGCTGCCAATGCCACCCGTGAGGTAATACTTCTTGTTCACGATGTTGTCCCACAGTGACCGGACGGCGCTTTGGTAATCGGGATCGTGCGTTTCAACCGCGACATCCGCCATGCCGGAGTACGTGTAAGTGGCCCTCACGGCGTGTCCCACGGCCTCGTACTGTTGCGTGACAGGCAGGTGGCTCTGATCGTATTCCTGGCGGTCGCGGTCCGGGTTCACTGCGGCGGTATAGCGGCAGTCCAGCAGAAACTTGGCGGTTTCTATGTATTTATCGCCCCGGCCGCCGCCTTCCATATCGTTGACGAAACGTCCGAAACGGACTAGGGCCTGTTCCATCTCCTGATGGCCGTCGTACCACGGCTTGCGCGGCGCCGGACCCAGGTTGTTGTGCCAACAGTCCGCCAGTTTCTTGGCGGCGTTATACAGGCGCGCATCCTTCTTACCGCTCATCTGGTAATGATTGATCGCAGATTCGAGGAAGTAACCGGCGGTATAACCTTCATGGTCTCCGCGGTGCTTCGAATCCCAGTGGACAAACTTGTTGCTCTCGATCGCAGCTCCACCCCGCGAATTGACGCGGTTGAGAGTGAATGCGGTTTGCAGATATCCGTCGGGTTCCTGCGCGGCGAGGATCTTGGGGATCCAGTCTTCCAGTGTGGCCTTGAATTTCTCCTGAGCGGCGGCGATATCCGCGTCACCTTGCGGATCGATCATGAGCGCGACGCTCATGGCTTCCACGGTCTGATGCACCCAGGCATTCGAGAACACGTAGCCTTTGTGTTCGCCCGCCGGCTCGGCGCGGAGCTTCTTGCCGGCCTCAATAAAGTTATCGATGCCGCCGGGGCCCAGCGTCACGTCGTTTCGATTGATGACGTCGATGCAATGCGGAATCCAATTAGCAATTAGCACTTTGGCACGGGCGTTCCAAAACTTGCTGTCGATCTTGAAATTGCGGGTGTAGACAGCTTCTAATTGCTGTGGCGGAGGAGGTGTTTCCACGGAGACATTCAGGGTGGATGAACTATTCGCGGCCTTAAGCTTCAGCACATAGGAGCCGGGCTTATCAAATGTTGCGGTTGTGATCAGCGAGTGCGGATCTTGGAACGCCACCTGCCCTGGGCCGGATTCTTTACTCCACGTGGCGGGAGATGCAGCTTTTCCGCGAAGGTAGGTCTTTCCCGCTTGAATCGTAACGCGATCAACTCCAGCGATCGCGTCGACAGGCGCGTCTTCGGACGCCATTCCGCAAGAGAGGATGGCTGAGTTGATGCCAACCGCGCGAAGCATCTCGCGGCGGTTCATGCTGGTGTTAGGTATCTTGGCCATTTTGATATCGCGCTTTGGAGAGATTCTCTCACGCCGAAATGACCCGGACAAGAGTGACGCCGGATCAGCCTTAGTCTATTATCTAGTCATGTCAGTAGCCGTAAATGTCCGTGAGGCAAAAACGCAGTTGTCACGGCTGCTCGACCAAGCCTTGGCAGGCGAAGACGTGACGATCATGCGTTCCGGGCGCCCGCTCGTAAAGCTTATACCGATAGCATCGGCGCCGCGGCCGCGTTTAGTTGGCAGCAGTAAAGGCAATTTTGTGGTCCCCGATGACTTCGACGAGCCTTTGTCGGGCGAGATTCTCGATGCGTTTGGATAGAGTCCGAATTCTGAGATCGCAGAGCGCCCCTTAACCCGAGCCTACGATATCCTGAGGATTCTCGATGCCTTCATATAAACTAGCGGCGCTGCTCGCGATTGCCTGCGCGGCGCCGGCGATCGCCCAGGTACACGGATCGATATCGGGGCGTGTGGATGATCCTTCGGGCAGCCCGGTCAATGGGGCCATCGTCACCGTTCGTAGTCTCGAGAATGGCGTTAGTCGCACTGCGACCACCAACGCCGAAGGACAGTTTGCCGTCTCGCCGCTGCCTCTTGGCGCACAAGAAGTGAAGGTAGAGAAACAGGGCTTCAAGGCAGCCGTGCGCGAGGGGATCAGCCTTCAGGTTGGGCAGAACGCGGTGGTGAATCTGCGGCTCGAAGTAGGCGATATTGCGCAGCAGGTCACGGTCTCCGAAGAAGCGTCAATGGTCAATACAACCACGTCACCGGTGTCCGGATTGGTAGGCGAGCGAGAGGTAAAGGAGTTGCCGTTGAACGGCCGCAGCTTCGACAATCTCATTGCGTTGAACCCGAGTGCGATCAATTACGAATTGA
>Ga0302326_10021367_pt1 | contig 13281 bp, 9 predicted proteins | sample Palsa_T0_3_FD_202264 | JGI IMG/M metagenome (GOLD analysis project Ga0302326, IMG submission 202264) | Peat permafrost microbial communities from Stordalen Mire near Abisko, Sweden - Palsa_T0_3 | ecosystem: Environmental > Terrestrial > Soil > Palsa > Peat permafrost | place: Sweden: Abisko... | reverse complement strand
GGTTGGCGCGGCCGTTCAGGTAGAAGGGGATGACATCGACCGCGTTCGCCACCTCGTCATCGGTCGCGTAGTAGGTCCGGCCACGCGACAAGTTAGCCCGTATCTCCTCGTCAACGGGCTTGCTCTTATCGATCTCGGTGACCAGGGAAGAGAGAATGCGGTTCAGGTTGGCCGTGGCCCTTCCGGTGACCAGTCGTCGGACGAAGAGGCTCTCCAGGTAGAGCATCGCGCGGGCGATTTGGGCGGAGTCTGACTTGCCCTGATCGCGAAGTTCAAGTAGATAGAGCAGGACCGGATAGGCGGTTGTCGATCCCCACGCTTGTAGTCGGCTGAGCCGTTTTCTGACGTCGGGGTTGGCTTCCCTGTCCGGATCGAGGATCAACCGGAAGAGGACACTCAGCCGGTTGAACCGGGCGATCTCAGCCTCGATCTGGGCATCGCCGAGGCGGTCAAATCGCTTCTGCTGCTCCGCGTGGATCTCGGTCTGTTTTACCCGGGGATCGCGCTGGACCAGGTCAAGCCAGAACAGCGTTTCCAGTTGTTCCGGGCTCAGCGTCTCCTGCATGGGGAGCCAGAGGGACTGGTATACGGTCTCGCTGTGCTCGCCGAGCCGCATGAATAGGTAGTTGCGGAGCAGGTCAGCCTGGGTGAGCTTGAGGCCGGTGTTGTTCAGCGACTCGAAGATCCGGTACACGTTGTCGCCGATCCCGGCCGTCACGGCCACGATGGCCAGGCCGGACATGAGCGCATCCTCGAGGCGCTCGATCTGGCCCTGGTCGTCGATCGCTGCCAGCTTGGCCTTGAAAGACCGATAGGCGGCGCCAACCCGGTCGGCACCGCCGGCTTGAGCGGTCCCATCGACACAGGCGAGATACGCGACGCGATCGGCCTGCGTTGGCTGCAGTTTCGTGTGCCGGTTCTTGTGCCACTTGTTAACCAGGTAGAGCTCGTTGAGCCTATCCCGCTCGCCCGGCGCCTCCTGCGCGAGATGATCGCGTAGCGCGCAGAGGAGGAGGGAAAGTGTGGTGAGCCGCTGCTGCCCGTCAATAACCAGCCAATCAGAAACACCTGCCGGGCCGTTCGTGGGACTCGGCGCGAGCACTAGCGATCCCATGAAATGGGTCAGGTCAGGTTGGGTCGCGCGATCCTCGGCCAGCTGGATGACGTCTTCCCATAGTTTCTCCAGCTGCTCCTTACCCCAGGAGTACGTGCGCTGGTAGAGGGGCACCTGATATTGCTTGGCCCCGCCGAGGATGTCCTGAAGAGTCGTTTCCCGCGCCGCAACCAATGTTTCCCCCAAAACTTGTCATGACATTTCTTTAAGCAATCATCCTGCTACCGATCAAATCTGTCTGCCGTTTGCTTACGGACCGTAATTCTTGTCATCTGCGGCAGGGGCAGCGCACGGGACCGTTCAGACCAATCGATTTTGTTTTTCTAACCGAGGAACGCGCTGGGAGACCCGCTATAGGAGATGTACAGGTGATCCCGCGCCCGGGTCAGCGCGACAAACAACAGGCAGCGTTCTCGTTGCAGGTCCTGGGCGTGAGCCACCGGGTCGGCCTCGGCGGGCGTCACCGCGGCGGGCGCGGGGACTGTCCCGTCTGCTACTCCGATCACCGCGACGGCCTGGAACTCCAGCCCCTTCATCCCGTGCATGGTGCCGACGCGCACCGAGTTCTTCCTGGTCTTGGCCGACAGCGAGACGACTTGGATGTCCTCGGCCTGAAGTGCCGCGGTGGCCTGCTTGCCCAGGCTGCTCGACCGGGCGGCGATCCCGATCGCGTGCGGCTCGATCCCTTCCTCCCGCCAGCCACGAATGCGCTGGACCAGCGCGTCCAGCTCCGCGTCCCTGCTGGCCGCGGCGAACACTTCCGGGCGCCGCCCGTGCAGAGGCGACCGGTACCCGGTCAGTGTGTCCGCCTCGTCGTCCAGGCCGGTGATGACGGCTTGACCCAGCGCGGGGACCGCAAGCTGCAGGATCTCCTGGGTAGTTCGGTAGTTGACGGTGAGCCGCTTGCTGCGCCCGCGCACGTTGATTCCCACGCGAGCCAGCGAGACGTGGTTGTCGTAGATCCGCTGGTGCACGTCGCCGACGATGAACAAGTCATCAGGCCCGGCCGGGACCGCCGCTCGCAGCAGCCGCCACTGCGCCGGGTGCAGATCCTGCGCCTCGTCGATGATCACGTGCCGGTACGGGGGCTGAACCTTGCCGTCGCGCAGCGCCCGGGCTGCTTCGCTGGCGAGCTGCAGGTGCGTATCAAGCGCCTTCGCCCGCAGGGCGGTCTCGACCTGCTGCGTCAGCCGCCAGACTTCCCGGCGAGCCGCCTTGCCGAGCGGCGTGCCCTGCCCGGCTCGTGAGGCGGTCAGGTATTCCTGCTCGCTGCGCAGGTCCTGAGCGAGGATCACCTGCTCCCACTCCCGGTTGAGGAAGGTTGCCGGGTAGGCCAGGCCGGCTTCCCGCCCCGCCGTTTCCCACAGGCCGTCCAGGTCGAGGTGGTCCACGATGGCTGGCCGGATCTTCCCTCGGGCGCGCTCGACGATCCGGAAGGCGAGGCTGTCCACGTTCCGGATCTCGACCTGCGCGCGGACGTTCTCGCTGTCTTCGAGCAACTCGAACTGTGACTGCAGCGCCTCGGCCAGGTTGCGAGTAAAAGTCGTCAGCAGAACGAACGGCGCCGACTCCACCGCCGTCAGCTGCTCACTCGCGCGGCGGGACAGGAAGTCGGCCCGGTGCAGGGCGGTCACCGTCTTCCCGGTTCCGGCACCGCCAGAGACCTGGACCGGGCCCGCGTACCGGGGCGCGTAAGCGATCTTCTGCTGTGCCGGGTGCAGGAAGATCCGCCACTTGGCGAACGGATGCTCAAGGATTTTGGCGAGTTCGGCATGGGAGTCAACGAACACCACCCGGCCCGGGGTGCGCTCCATGGCCTTGACGACGTCGCTGGTGTCGACCGGCTCTGCGGGTACGTACTGGCTGACCTCGGCCCAGACTTCCTCCGGCGTCTGCCCGCAGGCCAGGCCGACCAGGACGTTGTACTGCACCTCGGGAATCATCTTCTGCATCGCGTCCAGGTGTGCCTCGGACGTGAGCAGCCGGGCAATCATCAGCGTGTTCTCATCGATCCCGAGCTTGCGGAAGTCGCCGTCACTGACGCGCTCGAACAACCGCGCGCCCGTCGCGGTCGCGGCCTGTTCCAGAGCCGGCTTGATGTCGTCGAGTGCCGCCTGGTCGCGGATCTCCATGACGCCGATCGCCTGGTTTACGGAGAACTTGTGACTGGTGGCGTACTGGTATGCCTTCTCGTGCGACAGAACCTTGACCAGGCAGTAGGTGTCACCTTCGTCAGGAGCGAAGACGACGCCGCGCCAGGATTGGTCAATCCGTATCGTCCGAATCCGGTCGTCCTTGGACTGCTGGACCTTCTCCAGATGAATCCCCGCGTAGGTATGCTCGGCGAATTTCTCTATCGCCGTCTTGACGCTGGCTTGTACTGGTTTGGGCAGCTTCGAGAAGTCGTCCATGAAGTCCACGTCGATCGCGAGCCGCGCCACCCTGTAGCGCCTCCTGCCTGAGTCCCCGGTCGTTACTCCTGGCTGACCATGGTAGCGTCCGGCGTCTTTTCCTGATCTGCGCCTAACTGACAATCCGTTCAAAATAGATCAAATAGGGTGTAAGTCATGCCCGAGGCGGAACGTGTCCCAGCCTGGCGCGCGCAGGAGCAGACTGATATGAATCTCCGGTTTTTTCCTTATGGTGGCTGATCGGTAACTGCGGAATCCGTCGTATGAGGCTTTCGTTGCTGCGTGAGCTGTGAGAGAAATTTGAGGTTAGGGCGAAGTAGCGCGCCCGTTCTGATTCATGATCTTGAATTTATTCTGTTGCCTTGCTGGAGGCGCCGTCGTGGCTCGTCTTGAGGAACTCACCAAGGGTGCCGTGGTCCGCGGCCTGTTCGGCGACCGCCGGCTGCGGATCGTTGACGTCGCCTGGCACGGCGCGAGCGCGATTACGCTCACCTATACCGACGAGCTGACGGGCCGGGCCGGTCAGGAGCTCCTCTACCGGGACGACGAACCGCGGCTGAGCATCGAGCGGGCCGGGCGGGCGTGGTCAATGGACGGCGATGCACGGCACTTCAGGCTGGCGTCGGAGGCGAAGCGGATCTCCCTCGCGTATCTCTTCGACCCGTTCCTCGCCGTGCAGGCATCGAACCTTGATCCGCTGCCCCATCAGATTGACGCGGTATACAACAGGATGCTTCCGCTCCAGCCGCTCAGGTTCCTCCTCGCCGATGACCCAGGCGCCGGGAAAACGATCATGGCGGGGCTGCTTTGCAAGGAGCTGATGATCCGGGGCGACGTGGAGCGCTGCCTGGTGATCGCGCCGGGCAGCCTGGTCGAGCAGTGGCAGGATGAGCTAGAGCAGAAGTTCGCGCTTGATTTCCGCATCCTCACCAGGGACATGATCGAGGCGACGAGCAGCGGCAACCCGTTCGCCGAGCAGAACCTGCTGATCGCGCGGCTCGACCATCTGGCCCGCAACGAGGAGCTGCAGGCCCGGCTCCGTGCGACGGACTGGGACCTGGTGATCGTCGACGAGGCGCACAAGATGTCCGCGCACTACACGGGCGGCGAGATCAGGGAGACCAGGCGGTACCGGCTTGGCCAGCTGGCCGGCGCGGTCTCCAGGCACCTGCTCCTGATGACGGCGACCCCGCATGCCGGGATCGACGCCGACTACCGGCTCTTCCTCCGGCTGCTCGACGCGGACCGGTTCGACGGCAGGCCCCGGGCGGCGGCACGAACCCCGGATGTCAGCGACGTCATGCGGCGGCTGGTCAAGGAGAAGCTGCTCACCTTCGACGGCAGGCCGCTGTTCCCCGAGCGGCGGGCGTACACCGTCGCTTACCCCCTCTCGGAGGCGGAGGCGTCGCACGCAACACCGAGGGCAGTCATGTGCTTGCCCTCGTGGATGGCCACCACATGCGCTATGTCCGCCGGGCGTTCGCCGGGATCCCTAACCCCGAATTTGCCACGTCTACTATTTCTTTGCCATGGCGGATTTACTTCGAGCGGGGGCAGGTGGCTCGGTGACGCAACTCGGGCAGTCGACGGTCGGCCACGCCCCTATAGAGGCGGGTTCGGCCGCGCGCGGCCTGATCAACCGGGCGAGGACGCTGAGCGCCGGGATCCGCGCCGCGGCGACCACGGTCGCGAACCGGCGACAGGAGGCCCGTGGCGTCTACGAGCTGGCCCGGGCCGACGTGATCCGGATCCGGCTTGACGAGCTGCCACTCGACAAGATCAGGGAGGTCACCCAGGGACGGCTCCGGCTCAGCGCTCTTGAGCAGGCGGGTTACCGGTCCATCGGCGCGGTCCTGCGGGCCGGGCCGGCCGGGCTCCAGTCGGTGCACGGGATCGGCCCGACGAACGCGGCCCAGGTGATCGCCGCCGCCAGGAACCTTCAGGCGACGCTGGAGCAGCAGACACGGGTCCGTTTCGACCCGGACGCCCGGACACCCGCTCAGGGACAGCTGCTCGCCAGGCTCTACGCATATGAACAGGCGAAGGCCAGCGTCCCGCCGCAGGCACCGGACTATGCGCGGCTAGCCGGTGACCTGGACGCGCTCGCCGCCGAGGCGAAGCCCACCGCTAGCCGACTACGCATGTTCTTCACCGGCTCGGCACGCAAACGCGACTCCTTGCAGGCCGTCGGCGGGCTCGCGGGTCTTCTCGAGTCGCCAGCCGCACAGGACGCGCAACGGAGGCTACAGGCCTCCGCCGCTGCGGGAACGGCCGATTCCGGCTGGCTGTGGGACGACTACCTGCAACGACCCGTCGCCTACAATGGCCTGCTCATCGAGGTCGCCGACCTGGCACCTGACGAACAGTCGGTCCAGGGCTTCCTGCCGCAGGAAATCGCCAGGCAGATCCACGCCTATCCGCTTGATCTGTCGCTTGTGACAGCGTCGCTGCGCGGCTATCAGGCCTTCGGGGCCAAATTCGCTCTCGTCCAGGAGCGAGTGATCATCGGCGATGAGATGGGCCTCGGAAAGACCCTGCAGGCCCTCGCGGCGATGGCGCACCTGGCGGCCGGGGGCGCGACGCACTTCCTCGTCGTCTGCCCGGCCAGCGTGGTCGTCAACTGGACCCGTGAGATCGCGAAACACACCAGGCTCACCGCGTACCGCCTGCACGGCCCCGAGCGCGATCGCAACCGCCGACTCTGGACGGAGCGAGGCGGGGTTGCGGTAACCACCTACGACGTGCTCCGCAATTCGACGCTCCTGCCCGGCGGGGTACGTGTCGCCCTGGTGACGGTCGACGAGGCCCACTACGCCAAGAACCCCGAGGCGCTGCGCACCCGGGCGGTGCGCGCGTGGGCCAGGAACACGAAACACGTCATCTTCCTCACCGGTACGCCCATGGAAAACCGGGTGCAGGAGTTTCGCACCCTCGTCGATCACCTGCGCCCGGAGATCGCGCGAACTCTTTCCACCTACGACGGCGTGCTTGGGTCCGACCGCTTCCGCCGCGCCATCGCCCCGGTCTACCTGCGCCGTAACCAGGACGACGTGCTCAGCGAACTTCCGCCCCGGCTGGAAACCGACGAATGGGTCAGCCTCACCGGCAAGGACCGCATCTGCTACCGGGACGCCCTCTACGAGGGCAACTTCATGAAGATGCGCCGCGCCGCCTTCGCCTCAGGCACCCCGGACGACTCGGCCAAGCTGCGCCGCCTCATCGAGATCACCGAAGAGGCCACCCAAAATGGCCGCAAGGTCGTGGTTTTCTCCTTCTTCCGCGATGTCCTCTCCACCGTCACCCAAGCGCTCGGGGCGATGGCTATAGGCCCGATCACAGGCCAAGTTCCGCCGGCGAAGCGGCAAGACCTCATCGACGAATTCACGGCTCGCCGGTCCCCGTCGGTCCTCGTCGCCCAGATCCAGGCCGGCGGCGTCGGCCTCAACATCCAGGCCGCATCGGTTGTCATCATCACCGAGCCTCAGTGGAACCCGGCGGTCGAGGAGCAGGCGATCGCCCGCGCCCACCGCATGGGCCAGGTGCGCCGCGTCGACGTCCACCGCCTCCTCGCCGAGGACAGCGTTGACCAGCGCATCCTTGAAGTACTTGGGGCCAAGCGGGCCGAGTTCGACGAGTACGCTCGCCGCAGCGACCTCAAGGACCTCACGCCCGACGCGGTGGACATCTCCGACCTGGCCGCCACGAAGGACGTAGCCGCGCAAGTCGAAAGCGAGCGCCGCATCATCGAGCTTGAGCGCAGGCGCCTGCGCATGGAGGAAGAGGATAAATTGTAAGTATTCGGAAGTTCTGTGACAGGGGATGCCGACGGTCGCCGGGCGAACGAGCAGCTGACGGCGACCGAGTCGGCACCGGTCGTTCTCCTGACGACTTTTACCCGCAATCTCGCCGATGCCATCCAGTCGCAGTTGTAGGTGACGTCTACGACGCCTTGAAGATGGTGTCCATATGCCATTGGAGAAAGTCGACATTGGGCCGATCGGCTCTGCGGTCCGGCAGGGCGATGACCTGGCCGACCTTCGCGTAGAAGGCGTCGCCGTTGCCGAACTCGGTGCGTAGCCGCGGGCTGACCCGCAACCGGTGGGCGGGATCCACACCGAGGTAGCCGAGGTCGAACATCCGGTGCACGTCCGAGCGCAGCAGCAGCCCGTTGTCCAGCCGGTTCTCCCCGCCGTACCGGGGCGAGACGGGGCGGATGTGCGCGGCCTCAAGCACGGGGCGGATCTTGCCGCCGGTGATCGCGCAATGCCAGTGGTAGGCGTCGCCGACCACGGCCTTGAACGCCTGCTGGCCGAGTCGGCTGGGCGCGAGCCTCGGGTCGCCGAAGACAGGCCCGGACCTGTGCCACGGCCGGCTGAAGTCGAGCTCGACGGCGACCCCGAGCACCAGTTGCATCAGGTCCGCGAAGTACCGGCTGTAGCGAGGATCACCCATGTCATAGCCCTTGCCCTGGACGACATTGGCGGCGAAGTCCGGCGGCGAATCGGCGGTGAGGTCGTCGGCGAAGAAGGTCACGTCGCGGACGAAAACGCAGCCGATCACCGGGTCCTCGCCCGGCGCGAGCGGCTCCTTGCGATAGTGCGCGATCCGTTCCAGCATCTGCTCTAGGCCGCCAACCCCGTTCGCGGGGCCGAGCATGTCCCACGCCTCGGATGCAGGAAGCCGCGCGAAGCCGCCGAAGAACCCGCCTCCGACGACGCGGTTGTGCAGCGCGTGCGTCTTGAAGAAGAACGGCTCGCCCGCGCTCAGCGCGCGGAAACTGCCGCCGCTCGGCTTCCAGAAGTTAACCTCGCCGAGCAGATCAGGGCGGTCCGCAAGAAGCCGGTACCAGTTGTCATCCGTCACCCCGACAAAACCCCGCGCCCCGGCCATTCCCGTATTGTGCACCGCATGCAGCGGTCGCGTGGAGCGAATGGGGCCCGTTCGGGATGATCGATTTTGATCTTCTAACCGAGGAACGCGCTGGCGGGTCTTGGCCGATAGCGCGGCTACTGGGAAATTTCGGCGGCGGCCCTCTCGATCAGCAGCCCGAGCAAAGCAGTGCTGTCCTGGTGATCTTCCAGGGCAAGGAATGCTCGTTCGTGCAGTGCCGATGCGACCTCGCCAAACTCCGATCTGACCGCCATCGTCGGCCAAGAGACGGGCAGCCTGCCGAACTTCTTCGCGCTGAGCTCCCGCGCGCTTGCTCCCAAGGCCGCGCTCACGAGGTCTGCGGGGCGCGAGCGCAGTTCATGAAGCAGCCACCATTGATCCGTCACATCTTGCGTGCGCACGGCCAGTGTCCCTCGGGCTGGCACGGCATCGCCTGCTACGTCGAGGACGATCCCCGCGGATTCCTTCTTCGTCGCGATGAGCAGGTGACTCGGCAGCGTCCAGACCGGCTCGGGTGCCCCGGGGCCACGGCCGTAGCGGTATGGGAATTCGGCGTTGAGAACATCAGCGGTGGATACCTTGACGCCGCTCTGCCCATCCTCGCTTTGCCTCGGTCCGTCGGGACTCGTCCCTTGGTCGCGGTGTCCCGCAGCGGCTCTCGCTTCACAGACATCACCCAAGGTCATTGGTGTAACCGCAGCGTCTTCCCTGAGACGGAAGAAGAGCGCGTTAGCCGTCTCAAGAGCGGTCCTCGCGAGATCCAAGCTCGCCGAGGCCCGCTTTTCTATGAACGCAAATCTGTCGAGGAAACGACGTCGCTCGACGACTGAGGGGAGTGGAACCGGCAGGTCAGCAAGCGATTGGACGCTCAGCGTGCGTTGAGCGAGGCTGTTAGCCTCCGCGTCGAACCATTCGTGCATGCTCGGTGCCGTGAACCAGTACCAGAGCCATTCAACGAGCCCTTCCGTTTGTGCTGAGGGGCTCTCGCACCGGATGATGCCGACAACACGCGCGGCGGCCCACCCGGCATGCTTGGCGGTTACCATGGCCGCAGCCCCGACACGGCCCACCAGGACCACCGCCAGATCACCTTCCCTGAGCAGCGTACGGTGATTTAGTTCGCCTGTGTCTTTGCGTATGTACATATCCGTGTCAGGGAGTAGCCGTCCTCCGACGATGTTCTTGGCCTGCAGCATTGGGATTCCACCCGGGGTGTAAGTCCCTGAATTGACCACGCCGTAGGTTACGGTAATTCCGGGGATGTCCCTCAGTCGTACGTTCACGAAGTCACCCTCACCAGTCACCTAGCCTTTCCAGAAGGACTTGGTCGAGTTCTTGGCACTGGACGATGCGTTCGCTTAGGCGTAGCAGCAGTTCGTCAAACTGCCGCTGTCGGTCGCTTCCTTTGCCATCAACGTCCTGAGCGGATGGCGAGATGTACCGCGATGGTGTTAGATCCCAGTTGCGCTGTTCGACTTCGGATCGGCTCACAGCCTCCCACCAGCGATCCCCTTTCGCTCCCGCCTCCGCGCAGAACGACTCCCAGGCATCGGTGCGCCAGGATCGAAGCGCGCGGGCGAGCTGATCGATTGCGGCATCAGGGATCAGCCACTGGCCACGCGTGACCTGCTCACGCATCTTCCTGGCATCGATGAGCAGGATCTGGTCACGTCGATCTCGGGTGGCTGAGCCGTGCGCTCCCTTGTCCTTATTCAAAACCCAGAGACAGGCCGAGACCCTTGCGTGCGGAAAGAGTCCAGCTGGCAGCATCACCAGCGCCTCGATCGCATCCGCACCGACCAGGCCTCGTGCACTGAGCCGGCTGTCCCTGGTGGTGGAACCAGGCATGAGCACGCAAGCCCTGCCCGTGGGGGTCAGCTTCAGGAGTGCCAGCTGTAGCCAGGCGAAGTTCGCGTTCGACCCGGACGGCGCGCCGAATGGCCAGTCCCCGGCCGCGGCCTCTGCTTGGATTTCGGCCTCGCTGGCCCAATCCTTCTGATTGAAGGGAGGATTGACCAGGATAACGTCATAAGCGGCGTTGTCTGCCGGTGAGGCCCGCAGGCTGTTGGCTGGTTCCTCCCCCAGATCCGGTCGAAGTGCGTGTGCGAGGAGGTTGAGATGGGCGATCTGCCATGCGCGGGGGTTCAGATCACGGCCGGCCAGCTGAACGGAGTCGCCGACCGAGGCCGCGGCATGAGCATGAGCCGCAAGCAGGAATCCACCTGACCCGCAAGCCGGGTCTAGGACGCGGTCGCCCAGCTTCGGATCAGCCAGCCTGACAGCCAGGCGCACCAGGGAATGAGGCGTGAAGTAGTCGCCCCCAACACCTGTGGTTCGAGCGCACCGTTCCAAGGCCAACTCGAACACGTCGAGAAGGTTGCCTTGAAGGGTGTCCACCGCCTGGATCAGCGCATGGAACGCCCGATGAGTTTCGGGCGCGGGCCGCTGAACATAGTCCCCCATCGTCCAGGTATCAGGATCGGTGCTGTTCTCACTGGCCCACTGCTTCAGGACAGCTTCCAGGATCCGATCGGTGAATTCCCCCCGCGGGGGATCAGCCTGAGCCTGATTCCTGAACGACGTCCAACGCCTGTCGGCTTCCTCGCGACTGGAGATAATGCGCAAGAAGAGCAGGCGCAGGGCGCACTGCCAGGCAGTCGGTTCGCCGATCCTCGCCGCGAGCGTATCGACCGCTTTCCAGAGCGGCCCGTGACGCCGCATGGCCTCCGTGGCATCTCGGTTGGGCAGAGGATGCGCTGGTGCTGCTGGTCGATTCACTGCAGTGCCCCCAAGGTGGTTGCGAGCAGAATGCCGAGCGTCACGGTCGCCGCGAACGACATGCCACCACTTTGTACGGCTGCTACATACGAGCCGCCGGCCAGTCTCGTGAGGATGCCGGCCACTAGGGCGATGATCACTCCGCACAGCATCACAATGACCACGACGAAGCCCGCGTAGTGCATGGTTGTTAACCCTCCCTGCCCAGGCATTCACCCGGGATACGGACCGCCCCCCGGACCCTCCGGTCGGCAACTCCGAACATAGGGAGCGCTGTGCCGCAACGCTACAGCACTCCGTTTGGAAAAATGTGGAGAAATAGATGTGTCCTAGTTTTCGGTGATTTGCTGGCTGGGGAACGGGAAGCCGGAGGCCACTACATGCGCGAACGCTCAACCGGTGGGTGGCAAGTGGAGAGCGCGCAGTTGGCCCAGTGCCGCGGAGCGCCGCTCCCACCGGAGGGTTCCCTCCCGTAAGCACGGGGTGCGGCTCTCCGCTTACCGGTCGACGCGAAGCACGCTCCCGTTCGGAATGAGCGAACTTGAACTTATCCCTGCGGCAAGCGTCGGCTACAGGACGGCATCGCCCCGTAGCAGCCAACCATGCGGCGACGCGGGGGAGACGGCCGGGCGCGGATGACCTACTCCGTAGGCTCGGCCGTCTCCCGGATCCGCGCGATGATCTGGTCGGCCTCGTCTTGGGTGATCGGGATGAAGTCGTACATGGTGTCACCGCGCTCGGCGGAGTAGAGCAGTGGCGAGAACTCCCACTTCAGGTGGCGCGAGAACACCTCGTCAACTTGCCCGCTGTCGCCCTTGACGCGGCGGAACACGCCAACCGGCCGGTCGGGGCTGCTGCCCTCGTCGCAGATCGCGTAGTAGGTGATCTGATCGGTCATCGTTTCCTCTCCGGGAAGTCTCTGATCTCTTCGCTGCCGGGAGGCGCAACAAGCAGTGCGTTTACCCGGCACTGGAATTCCTCAAGTTCATCACGTTCGACCGGCGTCGTCTCGTCCTCGGGGCGGCGTAGTCGTTCGTAGGCCCCGTGCGTCAGTTCCTTGGCTTGCAGGCTCTCCGGCGTGTGGAACTGCACCTCGAAACGGAGCCCTGTCTCCGGTCGGCGCCACTGGGTGTTGAGGCCCTTGTACTGGCTGCTCGACCAGAGGTTCTTGAGCTTCATCTCTTCGAATCCGGCCGCTTTGAGCCGCTCGACGTCAGCGCGGACCCCATCAGCGTAGCCATCGGGACCGTAGGTGAACGTGTACCGCACTGCGTCGGGCACCTTATCCAGCGCCTCGCGGGGAGAAAGACGGGATTCCAGCAGCAGCACGTCGGCGACCTTCTCCTTGAGCCGGTCCGCCTTCTTGAGCATGTGTTCCAGGCCGGCCAGGCGGCGGTCCGGGTCGGCGGCTTCGATCTGGCGCATGGCCGGGAGGATGACTCGCTCGCCCTCGTCGTGGATGTCGGCGCAGGCCTTGGCGGCTTCCGTGTTCTGGTCCGGGGATAGCTTGCGGATTTCGCCTGAGGACCAGGAGCCGTCCGTGTGCGTTTGAGGAGTCGCCCGCTCCCGTTCTGGATACCGATCTTGGTGCTCTTCCCAGGCGGCCCGCAGCGACGGAAGCGCCTCTTCCCAGGGGCCGCGGTCGGCGTCGGCGGTCGCGCCGCGCGTGCCGTCACGCGCGCTCTCCCGATGAGCGGCATATATCCGGTCGACTAGGGCCCGGTAGGAGTGATGGATGGCGTCGCGGGCAGCAGGGTCTGGCGTCAGCAGTGGAGCGGCGTCGGGCGGCCGGGGATCGTCGGGTGGCCGGCGGCGGCCCGGTTCGTCGGGATTATCGGCTGGGTCGGGGCGGTCGACCGGCACTCGTCACCTCCCAACGTCGGCACCCAATTTCGGATACGTGTCACTCTGGGCAACGCTTCTGGGTCGCGTCCGGTTCAAGTCCCGAGGGCCTACGCCTGACGCCGGTGCGGGAGCGGCGGTCGTCGTTCTTCGCCACGATGTCGATCTGCGGGGCATTGCGCCGGTTCCACCAGCCGCGGCCGCTAGCGACCGCTCGCCCGAGACCATCCGAAGTTACGGCTAGTT
>Ga0302326_10021365_pt1 | contig 13281 bp, 11 predicted proteins | sample Palsa_T0_3_FD_202264 | JGI IMG/M metagenome (GOLD analysis project Ga0302326, IMG submission 202264) | Peat permafrost microbial communities from Stordalen Mire near Abisko, Sweden - Palsa_T0_3 | ecosystem: Environmental > Terrestrial > Soil > Palsa > Peat permafrost | place: Sweden: Abisko... | reverse complement strand
ACATCAATCCGCGATTGACACGTTCCTGGTCTTCCAGCCGTTCTGCAATATCGACGCGAACCTTGTTGCCCACCAGATCCGATGGCGTAGCCCGCAACAGGGCGTGGGCAGCGTCGATCGCATCCAAAGCAGCAGTGATCCGCCCCCGTGCCCGCTCGGCGCTGATCGCTGGACCCATACCTCGAGGCTACGAACCGCACCGACAATCTCACTAAAAGCACATGGCACCAAGCACAGCCTGTGGATCAAATGCCAACTGTGGATAACTAGCCGCCACACCAGGTATGCAGCAGCGCTGCCGTTTGAGTGGCGGCGCCGAGAGTTGGACTGGTGCCGTGACTGAGGGCGTCGCGCGCCTCGGCGATCCGCTCGCGCGCCTGGTCGAGAAGTGCGGAGCCGATGCACGCCAGCTGATCCGGCAACGGCGGCGGTAGCGGCCTGCTTATCGACGCTTCGAAGGCCGACGCGTCGTTGGGCACCGCGGGCTGATGGAGGAAAGGCGCGGCGATAATCTCTTCGGTGGCACGTATCTTGATCGCGCACCTGCTGAATTCCTCGCCAACCCAGCCGATCACGTCCGAGGCAGTCCGGAACCGGGCCTCGTCCTCGTCGCCGATTCCTTCGGACCTGCCGAATTTGCCGAAGTGCGCGAATTGCTTTGCGACAGCGGCGAGACACTCAGCGGCAAGCTCCAGTCGCAGCGCGTCGAGTTCTGGAGTCAGCGACATGAATTCCCCCAGACGCTCTAGCCGCTGTTGCGCAGTGCGCTGGCAAGCCCGTTCATCGTCAATAGGATTCCGCGTTGCACGAGCTCATCATCGTCGCCGGAGCGATAGCGGCGCAACAGCTCGACCTGAAGGTGATTCAGCGGCTCCAAATACGGGAACCGGTTGAACACCGAACGCGCCAGTGACGGGTTGTCGGCGAGCAGGTTGTCTTGGCCGGTGATCAGCTTGTGCGCGTTGATGCTTCGCCGATGTTCGGCGGTGATCTTGTCGAACACCCGCTTTCGGAGCGACTCGTCTTCGACCAACTCGGCGTATCGGGCGGCGAGCCCCAGATCCGTCTTGGCGAGCACCTGAGCCATGTTCGACAGCACGGTCTGGAAGAACGGCCACTTCTGATACAGCTCGCGCAGGAGCTCGATGCGGCCTTCGTCCTCGGCGATCCAGCTCTCGACGGCCGAGCCGGTTCCATACCAACCCGGCAGCATCACCCGCGACTGGCTCCAGGCCATCACCCAGGGAATCGCGCGCAAGTCAGAGATCGAGGATGTCGGTTTTCGTGACGTCGGCCGACTACCGACATTCAGCGACCCGATCTCACTGACCGGGGTGGACTGCAGGAAGTACTCCACGAAACCTTCTGTCTCGTGGACTAATTCGGAGTACGCACGCTGCGCCCGAGCGGCCAGCTCGTCGAGAATGTCGTAAGCGGGTCCGGCCGCGTCGCCCAGCCCTTCGACGTCCAGGAGCGTCGACTCGAGGGTCGCCGCGAGCAAGGTTTCCAGATTCCGCTGAGCGATGACCGGCTCCGCGTATTTGGCGGCGATCACCTCGCCCTGCTCGGTCAGCCGTAGCGAACCGTTCACCGCACCTGGCGGTTGAGCGAGAATGGCCTGGTAACTCGGTCCACCGCCGCGGCCCACCGTACCGCCGCGACCATGGAAGAGCCGCAACCGAATACCGGTCTTGCGCGCCGATTCGACGAGATCGAGCTCAGCCCGGTACAGCGCCCAGTTGGCTGTCAGATAGCCGCCGTCCTTGTTGGAGTCGGAGTACCCGAGCATGACCTCCTGGCTGTCGCTGCGGGCGCGCACCAGGCTCCGGTAGACCGGAAGATCAAGTGCCGCTTCGAGAATCGACGCGCCGTGCTGGAGGTCGTCGATCGTCTCGAACAGCGGCACGATGCCGACCGGGCAGTACGGCTCGTCGGCAGCGCCGTCAACCAGACCGCATTCTTTCAGCAGAATGCCTGCTTCGAGAAGGTCGGAGACGGAACGGCACATCGAGATGATGTAGTTGGGTACCGCGGGTGGACCGTAGATCTCCACTGCCCGCGCCGCCGCCGCGACGATCGCGAGTTCTTTCTGAGCCAGCTCGGACAACTGCTCGCGATCGCCGATCAGCGGCCGTCGGGTGCCCAGCTCCTCAGCGAGGACGTTGACCCGTTCGTCTTCGCTCAGCGAACAGTAGTCGGGATGCACTCCGGCCCAGGAGAGCAACTCGGCGACCACTTCTTCATGGACATCGGAGTTCTGCCGCATGTCCAGGCCGGACAGGTGAAAGCCGAAGACGCGCACGGCTTCTCGGAGATGAGCCAGCCGGTCGTCGGCCAGTAGCGTGCTGCCGTGGGCGCGCAGTGAGGCATCGACGGTGTCGAGGTCGGCCAGCATCTCCTCCGGCGTCGAGTACGGCGGCAAGCCGAGGTCGAGGAGGTTGTCCGGCTGTTCGTCCAGGATCTGTGCTGCGGTGGCGGTGAGCCGGGCGTGGATGACGCGCAATGCGCAACGGTACGGCTCGTCGGCGCGGGCCGGCTCGTCGCAGTCGTTGGCGAGTGCTTTCAGTTCGTCTGTGACTGCAACCAGCCGCGACGACATCGACAGCTCCTGCTCCAGCGCGCTCAGTTCGGCGGTGTAGTGATTCAGCGCGGTGTAGGCCGCACTGCCGGTAGCCAGGCGCACCACGTCCGCGGTGACGTTCGGATTGCCGTCGCGGTCACCGCCGATCCACGAACCCGGCCGCAGGATCGGTTCGGGAAGCAGATCCGCGTCGGGCCAGCGGCTGCGCAGCGCATCGCGGACTCCGGCGTTGACTTTTGGCACCACATCGAAAAACGCTGCGGAGTAATAGCGCAAGCCGACGGCGATTTCGTCAGTGATCTGCAGTCGGGACAGCCGCACCAACGCGGTCTGCCACAGCGTGAGCACCCGGCGCCGGAGCTCGGTTTCGATGTCGACGCCGTCATCGGTTTTGGTGTGGCCCCGCGCGTGCAGCCGCATCAGCTGGGTGATGCGGTGCTGGGTGTCGAACACGGTACGACGGCGGGTCTCGGTCGGATGCGCAGTGATGACCGGTGAGACGAGCGCGCCGGTCAGCGCCTCGGCGACGATCGCGGAATCCAGGTCGGCGGCGTCCAGCTTCAGATACGTGGCGGCAAGGGTGCTGTCTTGCGGCGGGTCGCCGGCGTCGACGTGGATGGCGCGGCGGCGTTCGCGATGGATGTCTTCGGCCACATTGGCCAGCAGCGCGAAATGGCTGAACGCCCGGATGACCGGGACCGCCTGGCGGACATCGATGTCGGCGAACATCTCCGCGACCTCGGCGCGCTCGATCTCCGAGCGACGCACGCGAAACGATGCCGTGCGGGCCCGTTCCACCAAATCGAAGACCTCGTCGCCGTTCTGCTCGCGCACGGTGTCGCCGAGGATCGATCCGAGTAGCCGGATGTCGTCGCGCATCGGCTCGGTGGCTTCGCGCCCTGTCTTGGTGCGCTGTACCGCGCCGAAGGGCTCGAGCGAATCGGGTGCGTCAGCCATACACCCAGTATCGGGGTCGTTGGCCGTCTTCGCCTTTCGTGGACTCAGGCGTTGTATTTGATGCGCAGCGCCACGCCGACGATGGCTACCAGCCAGATGCCGACGACGAACAACGTCAGCCGGTCGAGGTTCTTCTCCACCACCGTCGATCCGGAGAGGCTGGACTGCACACCACCACCGAACAGCGTCGACAGACCGCCACCCTTGGCGCGGTGCAACAGCACCAGAAGGACCACCAGGACGCTGGTGACCACCAGGGTGATCTGCAGAGCCAATTCCATGGCCCACACCTTACCGGCCTGCGATCAGCTGGATCAGACCGGCGCTACTGCAACAGGTCGTCGTAGCTCAGCGTGTCGTTGGAGTAGTCGATGTAGACCGGGTTGTTCTCGAATGCTTCGTAGCCGCTGTCGATCGAGCTTCCCGAGACCACTGTCGGCGGCTCGTTCGGCAATTGGTTCATTCCGTCGTTCTCCACGGTGTAGGAGTAGAGCGGCGTACTACCTTGGTAAACGGTAATCGTGTCGCCGTCCGGCACTCCGTTGGGCGCTATCGATTCCGGAATTTGTCCGTAGACCCCGCCGGAGTCGATGTCGTCGGTGACCGTACCGCTTCCTTCAACCGTAGAACCATCCGTTACCTTCTCGGTCAGGTCGCTGACGGTCGAGCCGCTGGCTGTCAGCGTGGCGTAGGACGTTCCCGGGTTGTTGTCGCTGACGATCAGCTCATGTTGGGGTTCGTCAACGGTCACGCCGGTATAGCCCGCCGCTTGTATGGGGCTTTCACCTGCGCTACCGCTGGCCTTGTCTGCGATACCCAAGATGCCCATTGTGTCGTTGTTCGCATCGAAGTTCTGGAAGGCGTCATTAGTGAAAAGGCTCGCGAAGTTCCCCGGTTCATATGAGTAGACCTCCACCTCGATCGGAGTGTCGGAGGTGGTGAGGACGCCGTCGTAGTCGACAGTCGCGTTATCGTAGGTGAAGTAGATGTACTGCACCCCACCGCTGAAACCGGTCTCGCCGATTTTGCTGGGAAACCCGAGGGTTTCAAGGGTCTGGAACGGAGAGGTCAACCCGAGGTCCGTGTCTGGAATAACAAGGCCGCTGGATCCGGTGTCGACGAGCAACGACGTGCTTGCCCCATCCACCGTCGCTGCCACCGTCGGCTCGGTGTTCTCGCCGATGGTGATCGGAATGTCGTAGGGGCCGGTCGCCGCGGCTGGTTCGGCTGATGCCGCGGCGGCCGCCGCAGGCTCCGCCGCCGCCGGCAGCGCCACGTCGACCGAGTTCAGGCTGGTGAGCAAGCTGTCGGTCCAGCTGGTCAGGTCCACGGCCGCAGCGGGGTCGAAAGCGGCGATCGAATCAGTGAACGATGTCAACAGCGGCTGAATGATCGGGTCTAGAAGGTCCTCGAAATCGGCCTTGGCCGGCGCTGCCGATCCGGTCGCCATCGCCGCCGCGGCGACAAAAGCGCTGAGAGCACCGCCCATGACCACCCCACACCGGCGCGCTTTCGCGCCGCGTGAGTACTTGGCGCTCTCGCGACCAGCCATTCAGATGCCTCCCCTAGGCGTGCCGGACCCTATCGACCCAGCACAACTTAACGACCCTGTGTTTCTTTGAGGTTTCCTTAAGCTAAACGCGACCTCGGCGAGACCGCAACCCGAGCATTACGGCAGCGGTCCGCCGGCGGCAATGGCGGACAACGTCGCGAACTGCTCACCGTCCAGCGACGCACCGCCGACCAAAGCGCCGTCGACGTCGTCCTGCGCGACGATGTCACCGATGTTCTTGGCATTCACCGAACCGCCGTAGAGCACCCGAACCGTGTCTGCGATCTGCGGAGATGCCAGCGTGCCGAGTTCACCGCGGACCGCTTTGCAGACCTCTTGGGCATCGCCAGAACTGGCCACCCGCCCGGTACCGATCGCCCACACCGGCTCGTAGGCGATGACTACCCTTTTGATCTGCTCGGCGGAAAGCCCGGCCAACGACTCGCGCAGCTGGGCCTGGCAGTGGCTGACATGATCGCCGGCCTCACGTACTTCCAAGTGCTCGCCGATGCAGACGATCGGTGTCAATTCGTACTTGAGCGCCGCAGCCGTCTTGGCGGCGACCAGCGCGTCGTCCTCGTCGTGATAGGTGCGCCGTTCGGAGTGGCCTACGACGACATGCGTGCACCCCAGCTTGGCCAGAAAGGCTCCGCTGATCTCGCCCGTGTACGCGCCGGAGTCGTGCTGCGACAAGTCCTGGGCGCCGTAGGTGAGCCGCAACTTGTCGCCGTCGACTAAGGTCTGCACGCTGCGCAGATCGGTGAACGGCGGGATGACGGAGACGTCGACCTTGTCGAAGTACTTGTCCGGCAACGAGAAAGCGATCTTCTGCACCAGCGCGATCGCTTCGAAGTGGTTGAGGTTCATCTTCCAGTTGCCGGCTATCAGCGGCTTACGACTCATCGACTTCCTTCACTCAGGTGCTGACGCTGCCCAGTACTTCCAGGCCGGGCAGCGATTTGCCCTCAAGATATTCCAGCGACGCCCCGCCGCCGGTCGAAATGTGCGAGAAGCCATCCTCGGGCAGTCCCAGCGCGCGGACGGCGGCAGCGGAGTCCCCGCCACCGACCACGCTGAACGCGCCTTTGGCCGTCGCGGCGGCGATCACCTCGGCGACACCCTTGGTGCCCGCGGCGAACGCGGGGAACTCGAAGACGCCCATCGGACCGTTCCAGAAGATGGTCTCGGCATTGCCCAACAGCCTGGTGAACCGCTTGACCGATCCCGGTCCGATGTCCAATCCCATTTTTCCGTCCGGAATCGCTTCGGCGCCAACGATTTGCGGCGTCGCGTCGGCGGAGAACTTGTCGGCCACCACGATGTCGACGGGTAGCCGGATGACGTCGGCGTAGGTGTCGAGCAGTTGACGGCAGGTATCGATCATCTCTTCCTGTAACAGCGATGTGCCCACCGAATAACCATTCGCGGCAAGGAATGTGAAGCACATCCCGCCGCCGATCACGATGCTGTCGGCTTTGGTCGCCAACTGTTCGATCACGCCGAGCTTATCCGATACTTTCGAACCGCCGAGCACCACCGCGTAGGGCCGCTTCGTCGAACTGGTCAGCCGCTCCAGCACGCTGACCTCGTCGGCCACCAGCGTGCCCGCGTAGTGCGGCAGCAGCGTGGCAATGTCGTAGACCGACGCCTGCTTGCGGTGCACCACACCGAAGCCGTCGGACACGAAAGCGCCTGTGGAGCCGACCAACTCGGCGAGTTCGCGGGCCAGTGCCAGGCGCTCCCCGTCGTCCTTGCTGGTCTCCCGCGGGTCGAAACGAATGTTCTCCAGCAGCAGCACATCCCCGTCGGTCAGACGTTCGGCGCGGGCTCGCGCGTCGCGGCCCACGACGTCGTCGGCCAACTGGACGTCCTTGCCCAACTGCTCACCGAGTGCCGCGGCTATCGGCGCGAGCGACAGTTTCAGGTCGGGTTCGCCCTTGGGCCGTCCCAGATGCGCGGTCACCACGACCTTGGCGCCGGCGTCGGCAAGCGCCTTGATGGTGGGCACCGACGCAATGATCCGCCCGGGATCGGTAATGGTCCCATCGTCGCTGAGCGGCACGTTCAGGTCGGACCGAACCAGGACTCCGCGGCCCGAAACTCCCTGCGTGAGAAGGTCGGACAGATTCGGGATAGCCACGGCTACAGCGACTTGCCGACCAGCGCGACCAGGTCGACGAGACGGTTGGAGTAGCCCCATTCGTTGTCGTACCAGGACACGATCTTGGCCTGGTTGTCGATCACCTTGGTCAGCCCGGAATCGAAGATCGAGCTGTGCGGGTCGGTGACGATGTCGCTGGACACGATCGGGGCGTCGTAGTACTTGAGGATGCCCTTCATCGGGCCGTCGGCGGCGGCCTTCATCGCGGCGTTGATCTCCGCGGCGGTGGTCGACTTGCCCAGTTCAGCCGTGAGGTCGGTGACCGATCCGGTGGGAATCGGGACCCGCAGCGCGTACCCGTCCAGCTTGCCTTTGAGCTCAGGCAGCACCAGGCCGATCGCCTTGGCCGCGCCGGTAGAGGTCGGCACGATGTTCAACGCCGCAGCACGGGCCCGGCGAAGGTCCTTGTGCGGACCGTCCTGCAGGTTCTGGTCCTGCGTGTAGGCGTGGATGGTGGTCATCAGGCCCTTGACGATGCCGAATTCGTCGTTGAGGACCTTGGCCACCGGACCGAGGCAGTTCGTCGTGCACGACGCGTTGGAGATGATGTTCTGGCTGCCGTCGTACTTGTGGTCGTTGACGCCCAGCACGATGGTGATGTCCTCATCGGTGGCCGGTGCGGAGATGATGACCTTCTTGGCGCCAGCGTCCAAGTGGCCCTTGGCCTTCGCGGCGTTGGTGAAGATGCCGGTGGACTCGACGACGACGTCGACGCCGAGGTCACCCCAGGGAAGCGCCGCTGGTCCCTCTTTGACCGCAAAGGCCTTGATCTTCTTGTCGCCGACGACGATGGTGTCCTCGCCTTCGAGGCTGACGTCGTAGGGCAACCGGCCCAGGATCGAGTCGAATTTCAGAAGATGCGCCAGCGTCGCGTTGTCGGTCAGGTCGTTTGCCGCGACCAACTCGATGTCGGTGTCGGCGCCCGCGGCCTGCTGCTCCAGTAGGGCGCGGTAGAAGTTACGCCCGATTCGACCGAAGCCGTTGATGCCTACCCGGACCGTCACGTGTCTCTCCTTCGTGGCTGACGAAATACTCGTTGCCAGCCTAGTAGCTGCGGGTATGCGTCGCGAATCGCAGCCGTACCCGCTGATGAAGTAGAGGTCAACGGCCGCTCTGAGCCGCCGGGATGACGGCAGTCACCGGGTGGACGGGCAGCTCATCGCCCGGTTCAGGCCACGGCTGGCGGGCCAGCATGTCCTTGACCATCACAAAGCCTTCTTCCATGAGCCCGGTCTTTGCGTCGACGATGCGGTACCACTGCTTCTGGGTCTGGATCGGTTGCCCCTCCAGGATGATCACTCGCAGATCACCTTCTCCGAATCCACAGCGCCGTTGCACGGCTTCCAACAGTTGCTCGTTGTGCAGGTGTCCCTCACCGAAGTTCCAGCCGATCAGCGCCCCGGCGACGGTCTCCCCCTCGCGCAGCGCATAGTCCGCTCCGTTGTCCAGTGCGCGCGGCAGTAATCCGTTGAGCGCGCGACCGTGGACATGCATGGCCCGGAAGGCCCGGGCTTTGTCGCTGATGATTTCCGCGGTTGCGGGGTCGTACAGTCTGGCAATTTGTTTGACGGTCAGCGCCGAGCTTTTCACGACACCGGCCTCGATCTTGTCTTCGACGCCGTCACGGAAGCACCACATACTGGACGCCCAGTTGCCCGCGTAGTAGCGCAGCGCAGGCAAGAACGAGATCTGTTGCGGAAACATGTTTCCCACGATCGGCACTACGAGTAGCGCGGCCAGCAACATCGCCAGTAGCAGCGGTGAATTGAGGTCGTAGATCGTGGTATTGCCGTAATGGCCGAACAGGTAAAAGAGCGAGAAGATGAAAAAGACGTTCCACTCCAACGGAACACCCATCGGAAAGTTGGAAATGATGTTGAGGTGGAAGATCACCATGAAGGCGATCAGGGCCCATCGCCACGGGTGGTTGCCTGCGGCAAAGACTAACACCGCCGGAACGATGAGTTCGGCCGTGGTGCCCCCGACATGGGCCATCACCTTGGGAATCCAGGTGGGGCGGACGTCATTGACCGGGTCGCGGTAGAGCTTGCGCTTCAACCAGTTGAATGCCCTGCCGCGCAGCAGAGGGTTGTTGCTGGTCATTGCCGCCACGACGTACGGGAAGTGATGGTTGAGCTTGGAAGTCGCCGCACCCCACCACAGTCCGAGCATGACGATCTTGAATGCGGCGATCTGGTCGACGAACGGGAAGAAGAACACCAACAGCTTCAGCCAGTAATGCTCACCGCGCGCCGCCAAAAAGATCGTCTTGTCGCGCAGACCCAGCAACGCCAAGGCAACGATCGTCGGCACCACCCGGACGGGGTCGATCAGACCGACATCGCCTGCCCCGGTGACAGATCCGCCGTGGCCCGGCGACAGCAGCAGCCAGACGCCGGATCCCAGGATGATCGCGTAGAGGCCGACATCAAGGAGGGTGCGGGTATCGCCGCTGGTGAAGGGAACCTCGCGGGGCCACGGCGGAAGCCGAATTGTCTTGGGCCGCAACCAGTACAGGAAACCGCCGATCGGCGGCAAGAACCGCGCGGTGAGCGGACCTGATCCGCAGCCCAGGCCCAGCACCTCGAACAGCAGGGTGAAGACGATGACCTTCTGATACACGATCGGCTGCGTCCACCAGAGCGTGATATGTCCCAGCCCACCCAGGCCCGGCGTCAGTGAGATGACGGCGGCCGCACCTGCGACATAGGCGGCCATCTTGAATACGTAGAGCAGATAAATCGCCGATGGGGTGCCGAATCCGTGTTCGACCCAATGCCGGGTCACCACCTGCAACCTGGATCCCGCCGGCAACTCGTGCCAGGTCTCATGGTCGACGTCCGGAAGGTCTGGGGTAATGAATCCCATGACGGCCTCGTTTCAGGGTGTGCCACCGTTGGCGAGATCAATCTAGCGGCATCACCGGCCGTCGTGCCGATCTGGCGAACGAAGGTTCCACCCCTGTACAGCAAATCCTCTGCGAGTTAGGTTCGACGCGTGCGACATTCGACGTTGGCATCGACGTTAAAACGCCTTGTCACAGCCATGACGGCGTTGTTGCTCCTCGCGATGACAGCGTGCGGCAGCACAACGACGACGGGCTATAACAGCGCACGTGGTTATGACGAAGCCACGCTGAAGCTGGTCTTTTCTTCGCCGGCGGGCAGTTGCCTCAACAGGTTTACCTATGATTCCGCACTCGCGCCGTCGCATCCGGAAGTTGTGCCGTGCAGCAGCTCCGCCGCGCGGATCCGCGACGACGGGTCCCATACGGACGGCCCGGGGTGCATCCGGCTGGACTACGAACTGATTGACAGCGGCAAACGCGGGTTCTTCTGCCTCAAATATCTAGTTCGTGTCGGTTACTGCTACCCCGGAGTGACCCCGCCTCACGAAGCCACAAAGGTGCTGCTTTATGCACCGTCGTCCTGTGACCAGTTTCGGCGGCTGCCGCAGGTGGCCACGAACCTCGTACCCGACGCCGATCCCGACGCCCCCGCAGACGAATTCGCCAAGTACGTGGTCACCGACATCCTGGCGCCGGCCGAGGGGAAGCACTGCCCGTCGCTAGTGGTCGACCTGGAACCGCCCGAGCAGATAGCGGGGCCTGGAATTCCTCCGCCCAGCGGTCAACTGATCTGCCTAGCGCGTCGATAACGCGGTCGACTTAGGCGTCTTCCAGCAGATCTGGGGTCACCGCGGACTCGGTGTCTGGAATGCCGTCGACCTTGGCCTTGCGGTCCGCCATCGACAGCAGACGTCGAATACGCCCGGCCACAGCATCTTTCGTCATCGGCGGATCGGCCAGCCGGCCCAACTCCTCCAGGGATGCCTGCCGGTGCTCGACGCGCAGCTTGCCCGCTGACGAAAGATGGTCGGGAACGGTGTCGCCCAGGATTTCCAGCGCCCGCTCCACGCGGGCCGCCGCCGCCACTGCGGCGCGAGCCGAGCGCCGCAGATTGGCGTCGTCGAAATTCGCCAGCCGGTTCGCCGTCGCCCGTACCTCGCGGCGCATCCGCCGCTCCTCCCAGACCAGCCGGGTGTCCTGGGCGCCCATCCGCGTCAACAGGGCGCCGATGGCCTCGCCGTCGCGCACCACGACCCGGTCGGCGCCGCGCACTTCACGAGCTTTGGCGCTGATGCCGAGCCGGCGCGCCGCGCCGACCAACGCCAGCGCCGCCTCCGGACCCGGGCAGCTGACTTCCAACGCCGATGAGCGACCGGGCTCGGTCAGCGAACCGTGGGCCAAGAACGCACCGCGCCACGCAGCCTCGGCGTCGCCGACGCTGCCGCCGACCACCTGGGCGGGCAAGCCGCGCACCGGACGCCCGCGCAGATCGAGCAGACCGGTCTGGCGGGCCAGCGCCTCGCCGTCGTTGGCGACCCGCAGTACATACCGTGTCGTCTTGCGAATTCCGCTGGCGGACAACACATGCACGACAGCACTGTAGCCGTACAGGTCGAAGATGTCCTTGCGCAGCCGCCGGGCAATACTGCCCAAATCAACCTCGGCTTCGACGACTACCCGTCCTGCCACGATGTGTAGCCCGCCGGCGAACCGCAATAGGGCGGTCACCTCGGCGCGCCTCGCGGTCTGCGAACTCACCACAAGGCGGCTCAGCTCGTCCTTGACTTCGGCCGTCATCGCCACGCGTCGTCACCCCTTGGTCCGTTGCGACCCGATCCATCTGCACCGGCCTGCTGACGATCCTGCTCAACCGCCAACGCGCCGGTGTCTATCGCCGACAGCGGCCGACCGGTGTCGCGGACACCAACCCCATCCAGCGCCGCAGCCAGCTTGCCCGGGTCATGTAAAGGTGTACCAGTCCTGGCCACGTCTGCGAACTGAACCTCAGCATGAAGCAGAGTCGCCGCGCGGCGCAGCTGTTCACGCTCTCGCTCGCTCGGTACCCGATCAGCATCGATGATCACGTCATTCACGGTGAAGTCCGGCGCGTGCGCCGCGAGCACGTGGAGATGGCGCTCCGCCGAGAAACCGGCGGTCTCCCCCGGCTCGGCCATCAGGTTGAGCACCAGCGCTCGGCGGGCAGAGGTCGCCTGCAAGGCAGCGACCAAGCCGGGCACCAGTACGTGCGGGATCACGCTGGTAAACCACGAGCCCGGACCCAGCACCACCAGATCGGCGGACATGATCGCGTCGATGGACTGACGGGTGGCGGGCGGATTGCCGGGCAGCAGCCGGACGCGGCGCACCTTTCCCGGTGTGGTGGCAATCGCCACTTGACCGCGGATCTGCCGGAACATTCGCGGATCTGCTTCCAACCCGGACACGTCGGCCTCGATCTGCAGCGCAATCGGGCACATCGGCAGCACCCGGCCCCGCACCCCGAGGATGCGGCCGACCTCGTCGAGCGCGGCGACCGGGTCGGCGAGCACCTCGCTGAGGCCGGCAAGCAGCAGATTGCCGATCGGGTGGCCGGACAGTGCCCCGTTGCCACCGAACCGATGTTGCATGATGGTCGCCCACAATCGGCCTTGCGGGCTGTCAGAAGCCAGTGCCGCCAACGCCATTCGCAAATCGCCCGGTGGCACCACGTCGAGTTCGCTGCGCAGCCGTCCCGACGATCCGCCGTCATCGGCGACGGTGACGATGGCGGTGACGTGCGGGGTGAGCCGGCGGGCAGCCGACAGCGTCGCATACAAGCCGTGCCCGCCACCCAGGGCGACAATCCGTGGGCTCATTCGCGGCCCAGATCCCGGTGCAACACCCGCACCGTCAGCTGCTCGTCGGACTCGAGCAGCCCCGCTAATGCCTCGGCGATGGCGACACTGCGGTGCTTGCCGCCGGTGCATCCGATCGCCACAGTCATGTAGCGCTTCCCCTCCCGGTGGTAGCCGTCGACAATCAGCGACAGCAACCGATGGTAAGTCTCCAGGAACTCCGCCGCGCCCTTCTGGGCGAGCACGTAGTCACGAACCGCGGGATGCTGCCCGGTATGCGGACGCAAGTCGTCGATCCAGTGCGGATTGGGCAGGAACCGCACATCCATCACTGTGTCGGCGTCCATC
>Ga0302326_10021363_pt1 | contig 13282 bp, 14 predicted proteins | sample Palsa_T0_3_FD_202264 | JGI IMG/M metagenome (GOLD analysis project Ga0302326, IMG submission 202264) | Peat permafrost microbial communities from Stordalen Mire near Abisko, Sweden - Palsa_T0_3 | ecosystem: Environmental > Terrestrial > Soil > Palsa > Peat permafrost | place: Sweden: Abisko... | reverse complement strand
TGCTCGTCGGGCGGGCGACCCGCTGCTGCGAAGAGTTGATGAACCAGCCGAAGACATACGATGCGACGGTTCAGCTCGGCGCGACCACCGCGACCGACGACGTCGATTCCACCGCGACCGCCTGGCCGGGCGCCGCCCCCGTCACGCTCGAAGCGATCGAAACCGCCCTGGCCGAGTGCGTCGGCGACATCGAGCAGCGGCCGCCGGCTTACAGCGCCCTGAAAGTCGGCGGGCGCCGCGCCTATGCCCTGGCCCGTGCGGGCCGCGCGTTCGAGCTGCCGACGCGCATCGTCCGCATCGACAGCATCGAGTTGTTGCACTACGACTGGCCGAGTTTGGACCTGCGCGTGCGCTGCGGCCGCGGCACCTACATCCGCGCCCTGGCCCGTGATCTGGGGACCGCGCTCAATGTGGGGGGTTATCTCAGTGCGCTGCGGCGCACCTCGATTGGGTCTTTCACCGCCGCCGATTCGGTCACGCTGGACAAGCTCGCGTTCGAAGGTGTTGGGCCCCATATTCGTCCGTTGGAACGCAAGCGGGGGTGAAAAACGCCACTTTGGTTTGCGCTCGGAGTTCTTAAATGGCCGGCGCACATGGCCACTGAAGTGGCCATGCCGGGAGGGGCGTTGTGCTCGACTCCAGGGCTGGAGAGGACGCATTTCTTGTTCGCGTCTGTCTTCGCCCCGCAGCCTGCCGGCCGTGGCCGGCGGCTTCGCGGCTCTTTCCCGCGGCTTTTGCATGCCGACGCCCACTGCCCCTATAATTGCGGTCTCGCACCGAAAGGACCCCGACTTTGACCACGGCGATAGCCGGCGATTACACCGCTCCCGCGCTCGGCGGACGACGCCATTTCCTCCTGCGACGGCTGCACTCCCTCACCGGATTGGTCTTCGGCGGATACCTCGTCGTTCACCTGCTGGTCAACGCCACGCTCATTCAGGGAACCTCGCCCGACATCTATCAAAAGCAGGTCGACAAAATTCACGCGCTGCCGTTTCTCTGGGCCGTCGAGTGGGCATTCATCTTCCTGCCGATTCTCTATCACACCGTTTATGGCATCTGGATCACGCTGACCGCCCAGCCAAACGCGGGGAATTATCCGTTCGCCAAGAATTGGTTTTACGTGCTGCAAAGGATCAGCGCAATTATCATCGCCCTGTTCATTGCGTTTCACGTTCTGGCGATGAAGGGGTTCCTGGGCCACACGCTCTCGTTTGATCCGCAGAATGCGACGGCCACGGTGGCGCGCCACATCAACGCCAGTTGGGCGGTGGCTTACATCGTTTATCCGATCGGCATTCTCGCATCGTGCTATCACCTGGCCAACGGATTCTGGACAGCCGCGATCACCTGGGGACTGACCATCAGTGCGGCCAGCCAGCGACGATGGGGATGGGCCTGCGCCGGGCTGTTCGTCTTCACGCTGGGCTGCGGGCTGCTGGCCCTGGGAGCGATCATCGCCCATCGCGGAATCATCGTTCATTGACGCAGAAATAAACCGTTATGGCATTGCCGATCAAAAAGCGCGTGATTGTCGTCGGGGGCGGGCTGGCGGGGCTGGCCTGCTCGATCAAGCTGGCCGAGGAAGGCGTCGGCGTCGATCTTTTTTCCATGGTGCCGGTGAAACGCAGCCACAGCGTCTGCGCCCAGGGTGGGATCAACGCCTGCAACGACATCGCCCGCCAGCAGGGATACAGCGAATGGCAGCACTTTGACGAGACCGCCCTCGGCGGCGACTTCCTCGCGGATCAGCCGCCGATCAAGGAGATGTGCGAATGGGCCCCGCGCATCATCGACCTGCTCGACCGCATGGGCGTTCCGTTCAATCGCACGCCCGAAGGCCAGCGGGCCCTGCGGCTCTTCGGTGGATCGCTCTTCAAACGCACATTCTTCGCGGGCGCCACCACCGGCCAGCAACTGCTCTATGCACTCGACGAGCAGACGCGCCGCTGGGAAGCCGAGGGACGCATCAGCAAGTTCGAGTTCTGGGAATTCCTCTGGCCGGTCATTCACAACGGCCAGTGCGTCGGCATCGTGGCCCAGGACATGCGGACGATGCAGATCCGCCCCTTCCGGGCCGATGCGGTGGTCATGGCCACCGGCGGCTGCGGTTTGATCTTCGGCAAGAGTACCATGTCCGTCATCTGCACCGGCGGAGCCGCCTCGCGCTGTTACCAGGCGGGGGCGAAATACGGCAATCCCGAGTTCATCCAGGTCCACCCCACCGCCATTCCCGGCGAGGACAAGTGCCGGCTCATCAGCGAATCCGCCCGCGGCGAAGGCGGCCGCATCTGGGTTCCGGCAATCAAAGAGGGAAACAAATGGCAACCGCATCCGAAGGCCTCGACGCCGCCCAATTCAGTGCCGGAAAACGAGCGATATTATTTCCTCGAAGAGCGCTATCCGAAATACGGCAACATTGTCCCGCGGGACATCGCCACCCGGGAGATTTTCCAGGTCTGCCTCGAGGGGTTCGGCGTCGGGGGCGGGAACATGGTCTATCTCGATCTGCGCGACCTCGTGAAAGCCATCGGCCGCCAGGCGGTGCTCGACAAGCTCGAGGGAATCCTGGAAATCTACGAGAAGTTCGTCGGGGCCGACCCGCTCGATGAGCCGATGAAAATCTTCCCCGCCGTCCATTACAGCATGGGCGGGTTGTGGGCCGGGTTCGTCAAGGACGAGAAGACCGGCGGCCTCAAGGCCGGCGCACCGACCAACATGATGACCAACATCCCCGGCCTGTATGCGATGGGCGAAGTCTCATTCGCCTATCACGGCGCCAATCGCCTGGGGGCCAACTCGCTGCTCTCCTGCATTTTCGACGGGCTCTTCGGCGGCTCGTGCATCAAAAACTACTGCACCGACGTCGCCCCCGTCGCGGCGGCCGATGTGCCGCAGGAGACCTACGACGCGATCGTCAAGCAAGAAACCGACAAACAGGACTGGCTCCTGAAAAACGACGGCGACGAGAATCCCTATCTCCTCTGGCAGGAAATGGGCAAGACGATGACCGACAACTGCACCGTCGTCCGCTACAACGACCGGCTCGCCAAGGCGCTGGAGCAGTGCGAGCAATGGAAGCAGCGCTACCAGCGCGTGAAACTCTCCGACACCGGAATGTGGACCAATCAGAACCTCTCCTTCGCCCGCGCCACCCGCGACATGATTCTGGTCGCCGAGGCGATCCTGAAGGGTGCTCTCCTGCGCAACGAATCGCGCGGAGCCCACTACAAGCCGGAATTTCCCGAGCGCGATGATCTGAATTTTCTCAAATCGACGCTGGCGACGTTCGACTCCGCCACGCAATCCGCGGTCATCAGCTACGGGCCGGTGGACACGAGCCTGGTCGCCCCGCGGGCACGGACGTATGGGAAGAAGGGGTGAGGTTCGCTGTTCCCTGGAGGAATTCAACCGGTGCAAGGAGGAATGCCCGGCGACGAGTCGCTCGGCTCCGCGCTGGCGCGACGGACGACGCCCCTTGCGAAGAATTGGCTGCGCGTTTTACGTCGCGCTTGTGTGATCGAATTCGCAATCCAGGGGCGCGAGGGTCGCGCCAGCGAAGAGCCGGGCGACTTGTCGCCGGCCGGCCCGGAGCACTATCCATCAGAGTCGCGTTGCGGCCCCGCGGCCGGCGTGTTTTAATGTGTGATGCCACCTTCAAACGAGCATGGTTTTTCCACAAGGCTTCCACATCACGTTCGGCGTCTACATGGCGCGGCCGCCGGGGAGTTCGCGCCCGCATGTGGACCGGCGACACAATGAATACGGGGAGCCTCTCGCGCCAACCGATCCCGAATTGGAGCGATGGGTGAGAGATCATGCGCGGTTTGAGACAGTCAGACTCAACTTGGAGCAACGTCGTCTTGTCGAAGAAGCGATCCTTCAGTTCGGGCGGCGATTTGGGCTGAAGATTCATGTGCTCGCGGTGCAGAGCGATCATACGCACGTCGTGATCAGCGCTGCCCGCGATCCCGAAGAAATTCGCGAAGCGATCAAGGCGGCCGCGAGCCGGGTGCTGAATGAGAAGTACGGCGTGCGCCCGTGGTGGGCGGTTGGGGGAAGCTGCAAATATTTATGGAAACGGGATTACTTTCAGAACACGGTCAATTATGTGCGCGGGCAACGGGATCCCGACATGTGATCGGTTCGACGAAGCCCCGGCGACAAGTCGCCCGGCTCTGCGCTGGCGCGACAGATGAGGCCCCCTAGTAGAGAACGTGCGGACGAAGACCCGGCGACGAGTCGCGCGGCTCCGCGCTGGCGCGACGGATGAGGCCCCCCTTGTAGAGAACGTGCTGACGAATACCCGGCGACGAGTCGCGCGGCTCTGCGCTGGCGCGACGAATGAGGCCCCCTTGTAGAGAACGTGCTGACGAATACCCGGCGGCGAGTCGCGCGGCTCTGCGCTGGCGCGACGAATGAGGCCCCCTTGTAGAGAAAGTGCTGCCGATGGGAGAGCGCGATGGTGCGTTGCCGTTCGACATCCAAGGGGCATAGGCGTCGCGCCAGCGCGGAGCCGGGCGACTTGTCGCCGGGCGGTCCGGCTCACTTCACATCTTGCGGAACAGCAGGCTGGCGTTATGCCCGCCGAACCCGAAGCTGTTGCTCATGGCGTGAACGATGTGGCGATCGCGGGCTTTGTTCGGCACATAATCCAAGTCGCAGCCCTCGTCGGGATGCTCGAGATTGATCGTCGGCGGCATCAGGTTGTGATAGATCGCCAGGGAGGTGATGGCGGCTTCGACGCCGCCGCTGGCGCCCAGGGAATGGCCGAGATGGCCCTTGGTGGAGCTCAGGGCGAGCTTGCGGGCGTGGGGGCCGAAGGTGGTTTTCACCGCTTTGGTTTCGGCCAGGTCGCCCAGGGGGGTGGAGGTGCCGTGGGCGTTGATGTAATCGACCACGTCGCCGTTGACGCCGGCATCACGCAGGGCCAGTGACATCGCCAATGATGCGCCGCGGCCCTCGGGCTCGGGGGCGGTGATGTGCGTGCCATCGCCGCTCATGCCATAGCCGATCAGTTCCGAGTAAATGCGTGCCCCGCGTTTTTTCGCATGCTCATATTCTTCGAGAATGACGACGCCGGAGCCTTCGGCCATTACGAAACCGTCGCGGTCGCGGTCCCACGGACGGCTGGCGTGCTGAGGATCATCATTGCGGCTGGAGAGGGCGCGGGATGCGGTGAAGCTGCCGAGGCCCATCTCGCAGAGAGCGGCCTCGCTGCCGCCGGCGATCATCACATCGGCCAGGTCATATTGAATGAGCCGGCCGGCGTCGCCGATGGAGTTGGAGCCGGTGGCGCAGGCGGTGGCCACGCAGGTGTTGGGGCCGTGCAAATGAAAGTGGATCGAGACATTGCCGCTGCCGGCGTTGGCCATGAGTCGCGGCACCGTGAAGGGGCTGACCCGGCTGACGCCGCGGGAGATGAGGATGCGGTTCTGCTCCTCGATGGTTTCGATCCCGCCGATGCCCGTGCCGATCACCACGCCGCAGCGATCGGTGTCTTCCTTTGTATAGTCGATTCCGGCATCCTTCACGGCGTTGATCGACGCGGCCAGGCCGAACTGCGCGAAGCGGTCCATGCGCTTGGCCTCGCGGCTATCGATGCCGTACTTGGTGATGTCGAAGGAGAGACATTCCCCACCGATGCGGATCGGATACTTGCTGACGTCCCATCGGCGGATGGGCCCCAGGCCGCAGACGCCGGCGCAGAGCTTCTCCCACATCTCGTCGGACGACTCGCCCAGCGAGGTGATGACCCCCAATCCGGTCACGACCACACGACGTTTAGACATCTTGGCAACGCGGATCAATTTGGTTGCGGCCGCCTACGTCTCCGCCCTCCGCCGGGGGCAGAACGGCGGGTTGGGCTCTACTTGCTCGAATGGCCCTTGATGTAATCAATGGCCTGGCCGACGGTTTGAATCTTTTCCGCCTCCTCGTCGGGGATGGACAGCTCAAATTCATCCTCGAATTCCATGACCAACTCGACCGTATCCAGCGAGTCGGCGTTCAGATCGTTGATAAAATGGGTTTCGCGCGTGATTTCGCTTTTATCGACGCCCATTTGCTCGCTGACGATCTCAATGACCTTCTGTTCCAAATCTTCCATAAAGATCCACCTTCCCTGTGCAGCAGTTCACTCAGACCGCGCGGCCGGAGGTTGAAAAAATATAGCGGTGGCGAGTGCTTTTGCAAACTACATCACCATGCCGCCGTCCACGCACAACACCTGTCCCGTCACATAGGCGGCCGCCTCGCTGGCAAAAAACGACACCGCCGCCGCCACTTCGTCCGCCTCGCCAAATCGACGCAGCGGAATCGCCCCCTTCACCGCCTCCTTGAGCTTCTCGTTCAAGCCGATGGTCATGTCCGTCGTGATAAAGCCGGGGGCGACCACATTGGACGTAATGCCTTTGCCCGCCAGCTCGCGGGCCACGGACTTGGACAAACCGATCATTCCCGCCTTGCTGGCGGCATAATTGGCCTGCCCCGGGTTGCCGGCGACGCCGGAAACGCTGCTGATGTTGATGATCCGCCCGCTCTTGGACCGCATCATCGGCCGGGCGGCGCTGCGGATGGCCACGAACGCGCTCTTGAGATTGGTGGCGATGACCACGTCAAAATCCTCATCGTCCATGCGCAGGATCAACCCGTCCCGGGTGATGCCGGCATTATTCACCAGCACATCCAGCCGACCGTGACGCTCTGCCGCCTGCTCGATGGCGGCGGCCAGGGCCTTGGAATCGGCCACATCGCAGGTCACCGCCTCCGCCGAGCCTTCGAGTTGTGTGACCGCCGCGACCACTTCCTGCAATTTGTCCAACTGCCGGGCGACCGCGACGACGTGCAGGCCATCCTTGGCCAGGCGTTTGACGATGGCCGCGCCGATGCCCCGCGATCCGCCGGTCACAAACGCCACGCGCTTCTCTGTCATCTGCGGTTCCTCTAGTCCCCTAACTTGCGGCCTTGGTCAACTGCGCGATCGCCTCGGAGGTCGCGACGCTGTCGATCGGCAGCCGGCGGTTGAGGCGCTTGGCCAGGCCCGCAAGCGATCGCCCCGGCGCCAGCTCGACATATCGCCCCTGCTCATCGGGCAGGATCGTTCGCATGGTCCGCTCCCATTGCACCGGCGAAACGATCTGCTCGACCAGCAGCCGTTTGATCGACTCGGGCGTCTCGTGGGGGCGAGCCGTCACGTTTGAATATACAGGCTTTGGCGGCGAAGCGAAGCTCACGCGCTCCAGCTCCGCCCGCATCCGATCCGCGGCCGGCTGCATCAGGGGGCTGTGAAACGCCCCGGCCACCTTCAGCGCGGTCGCCTTGAACCCCGCCGCCTCGGCCGCCGCCAGCACCCGCGCACAGGCGCCGGCGCTGCCGCTGACCACGATCTGCCCCGGTGCATTCAGATTGGCCGGCACCAGCACTTCCCCGCCGGCCGATTCACGGCACAGCTTCATGACGGCTTCTTCATCGGCCCCCAGCACCGCGACCATGCCGCTGGGGGACGCGATGGCCGCCTCCTGCATAAATTTGCCGCGGGCGGCGACGAGTTTCAAGCCGTCCTCGAAGCTGAAGACGCCGGCCAGATGCAGGGCCGTGTATTCGCCGAGGCTCAGGCCCGCCAGCGCGAAGATCGCCTGGGGATCGATCACCCCCGCGTCGCGCGCAGCGTGGAAGCTGGCCACGCTGGTGACGAAGATCGCCGGCTGGCTCACGTCGGTTTGATTCAGCCGCTCCTCGGGGCCCTCGAAGCAGATGGACGCCAGATCCCAATCGAGAATCTGCCGGGCGGAGTTGAAAACCAGGCGGGCTGGGGGAGATGCGGCGACGAGGTCCTTGCCCATGCCGACAGCTTGAGCGCCCTGGCCCGGGCAAAGAATGTAAGTGTGCGACGGCATCTTGAGGCTTTTAAAATCGGATGACGGCGTTGGCCCAGGTGAGCCCGGCGCCGAAGGCCACCAGAATAACCACATCCCCCGCCGAAATCCGCCCCTCGCGGCGAGCCTCGTCCAGCGCGATCGGGATCGACGCCGCCGAGGTGTTGCCGTATTTGCCGATGTTAACGAACGCCTTGTCGATCCCCAGTTCCAGCTTGTCCATTGCCGAGTCGATGATCCGCTGATTGACCTGGTGCGGCACGATCAGCTTCACGTCGTCCTTGGACAATTCGCATTTGCGCATCGCGTCCTCGATCAGCTCCTCGAAACGCTGCACCGCAAATTTGTACACCTCGCGACCCTTGATCTTCATGTATTGATCGCCGGCGGCGAGGCCTTCGGGGGTGAGTGGATGTCGGCTGCCGGGGCGGCAATAGAGCATTTCCCACCCGTGGCCGTCGGCGTGCAGGCTGCTATAGATGACGCCGCGGGTTGGGTCGCTGGATTGCCGCAGCACCACCGCGCCCGCCCCGTCGCCGAAGAGAATGCAGCTGCCGCGATCGCGGTAGTCGGTGAGGCGGCTGAGCGTTTCGGCGCCGATCACCAGCACATTGCGATAGCGCCCGCTTTTCACGAAGTTCGACGCGGTTTCCAGCGTGTAAATGAATCCACTGCATGCGGCCGAGATGTCAAACGCCGGCGTGGACGTGAGCCCCAGCGATGCGGCCACGAAGCAGGCGGTCGAGGGGAAAACCATCTCCGGCGAGACGGTGGCGCAGATGATCAGGTCCAGATCGGCGGGTTCGATTCCCGCGGCGGCCAGGGCCTTGCGACCAGCGGCGGCGGCGAGGGTCGCCGTCGATTCGCCCGGCCCGGCGATCCGCCGCTCGCGGATGCCGGTGCGCTGGACGATCCACGCGTCGTTGGTCTCCACCATGCGCGACAGCTCGTCGTTGGTCAGGCGTTTCTCCGGCACGCAACTGCCGGTGCCGGCGATGATGGAACCGAATTGCGACATTACTCTTCGCCGCCGGGAATGCTGGCCGCGACTTCCTCGATGATCTTCTGATTGACGCCGCTGTTGACCAGTTGCTTGCCTACGCGGATCGCATTCATGATCGCCCGGCCCTCGGATCGGCCGTGACAGATCAGGCAATAACCGCCGACTCCCAGCAACGGCGCTCCGCCGTATTCCTGCCAATCGTGCTTGTGAGCAATTTTCTTCATCACCGGCTTGAACTTCTCGACCAGGGCCGGGTCCTCCTCGTGCAGGCCGGCGACGATCGTCTGGAACAGTCCCTCGGCCATTCCCTCGGTGCATTTGAGAACGATGTTGCCGACAAACCCGTCGCAGATGACGACATCGACGGTTCCCTTGAACAGGTCGCGGCCTTCGACGTTGCCGATGTAATTGATCTGCGGCTCATCGCGCATGAGCTTGCGGGCGTCCTTGACGACGGTGGTTCCCTTGGCGTCTTCCTCGCCGATGGAGAGGAGCCCCACGCGGGGATTTTCGATGCCGCACACCGCCGTGGCATACGCCCCGGCCATCAGGGCGTACTGCATCAGATGCCGCGGCTGCGGGGCGATGTTGGCTCCGACGTCGCAGATCACCACCGGCCCGTAAAAGCTGGGCATGATCACCGCGATCCCCGGCCGGCTCACCCCCGGCAGCGTGCGCATCCGCAGCTGCGCCGCCGCCACGCACGCACCGGTGTTCCCCGCTGAAATCACGACATCCGCGTCGCCCTTGGCGGCCAATTTGCACATGATGGAGATCGAGCTGTTGGGCTTGTTGCGAATCGCCTCGACCGGAGCGTCGTCCATCGAGACCACTTCAGTCGAGATCACCGGCTTGTAGCGGGCTTTTTGCGCGGGTGTCAGGCCGCTGGAGGCAAGACCTTCGCGAACCACCGTTTCGTCGCCGACGAGATAGATCACGTCGTTGCCGTCGAGCAGCGGCGCAGCGTCCCAGCACCCCTTGAGAATTGCATCGGGGGCGCGATCGCCGCCCATCACGTCCACCGCAGCACGCAAGCAAAACCTCCGTGACCTGGGGCCCGGTTCAGGTGGTTTCCGGCACCATCTGCAGCGCCAGCTTCGGATTGACGTACCCGCAATTATCGCACGCGCAGTGGGGAAGCTTGCTGCTGCCGCATTGCGGACAGCGAACGTAATGGATTGGCTTTAACGCCAGATGAGAGCGACGCTTACGCTTGCGCGCTTTGCTGTGTTTCTGAACGGGAAGCATGCGAAAACAACTCCTCGGTCGCGACTGCGCGGGCGTCGGACCCCATTCTCAATCAAGACCCATCAACCAACGGTGATCGCGTCTCCGCCCGCTGGGGAAGAGCGCTAAGTTAGAAGCTGACTGGAGTTCTGTCAAGTTGGGGGAAACGAGGCGGAATGAGGAAATAAGGCACAGAGGCACGGAGGCACGCAGGCACGAAGGGAAGAGAAGACAAGAGCCGGGGGCGGAAACTCTTTTCCCTTCGTGCCTCCGTGCCTTCGTGCCTCCGTGCCTTATTCAATCATTCAATCCGTAATCGGCTTGCGGATCACGCGCGCATAATCGATCGCCCGCCGCGTCACTTCCTGCAAGGTCTCCTTCACCATCATCTTCTCGCCGGTGTCGCAGCAGACGATGGTGTCGGGCGTGGATTCGATGTAGCGGATTTTCTCCGCGTTGATGACGAATGATTGGCCGTTGAGGCGGGTGAGTTGAATCATGGCGGCTCCACCGCGTTAAATAAAAATGCCCCCGCGACAGCAGAATAAACACCCTGCCGCGAGGGCTGAGATTCGTCCGGGCTCCGCCCGGTTCGATCGGCCGCGCTGGTGTTGCACGCGGCACATTGGATTTTCTGACCAGCTACCGCGTCGTGTTCAACAGATCGGTCAACAACTCGTCGCTGGTCGTGATCACCTTGCTGGCCGCGGAATAGCCCGTGGACGCAACAATCAGGTTCGTGAATTCCGTGGAGAGATCGACGTTGCTCAGCTCCAGCGATCCGGAGCGAATGGCCCCGGCACCCAGCGATTCGGGCGCGGAGACCACGGCCACGCCGCTGTTGGCGGAGGATGAATAGGTATTGCCGCCGTTGTCGAGCAACCCGTCGTCATTTTTGAATGTCGCCACCGCCACTTGCCCGAGCGTCTTGGTCTGGCCATTGCTGTAGGACCCGACGATGGTTCCGTCCGTGCCGACGGAGAACGATTGCAGGCTTCCGATCGGCGAGCCGTCCTGGGAGGTCATTACCAGCTGAGAGGTGGTTCCCGAGAGCTGGGTGACGGACCCGAAGTTTAGCGTGATCGGCAGCGGCGAGACCGCGCCCGTGCCGCCGCGGTTGATGTCCAAGGTATTGCCGGTGACCGATTTGAGATTGCCATTGGCGTCGAAAGTCAAGGTCCCGGCGCCGAGGAAGGTTCCGGTGCCGCCCTCGTTCTGGGCCGAGGTGGCGTAGAATTGCCAGGTGTTGCCGGTGGTGGCTTGCGATTGCAGCACCGCCGTCACGTTCACGGTGACCGGTGTGCCCAGCGAATCATACGCCACGAAACTGGTATGCACGCTTTCGCCGTTGGGGTTGCTGGCGAAGCCGGCGTTGTCGGTGCCGTCGACGAAGGTGAAGGGAGAAACCCCGTTTTGATTGACCAGGGCGCTGCCGCTGAGCGACAGCGCGTTGTCGGTGCCGAGATTTCCGGTGACCACGAGCGTGGCGGCGTCGGGGTTGGTCGTGCTGGTCTCGATGGTGGCGCCGGGGGGAGGTGTTCCGCCGGTGGCGGTGTCGATGCCCAGCCCGCCGCTGAGAAATGTATTGAGGTCATTGACCGTGCTGGTCGCGGTCACCGTGAAAGTTTGCGGCGCGAGCGTGCTGCCATCCTGCTGGCCCGTGAGCGTGTAAACATCGCCAACTGCCACCAGCGGCGTCGCCGGAGCGCTTTCGGAGGCCAGGCTGGTCAGCAACGTCGCCCCGGTCGGAGCCGCCAAGCCGCCGACGGTCGTCAGCAACTGGCTGTTGAGAATGCTCTGCCCCGTGGCAACGACGCCGGAGGCGTTCAGATTTCCCTGGAGCGTCACATTACTGGTGGCCTGGGCGCTGGTGGTGGTTCCCAAAGGAATTGTGATGTTCTGAAGCTGGTCGGGAACGACGTTGTTTTGCGCGTCCACCCCGTATCCCTGCACGAACGCCCCGCTGGTGGTGACCAGTTGATCGGCGGAATTCAACGTGAACGATCCGTCGCGGGTGTATTGCTGACTCCCCGCGTCATTGACAATGAAGAACCCATTGCCGTCCACCGCCATGTCGGTGTCCACCCCGGTCGGCTCGATGGTGCCGGGGCTGAAATTCTGCTGGATCGCCGCCACTTGTGCCCCCAGGCCAAGCTGGCTCGGATTGCTGCCGCCCACATCCGTGCTCGGCGCGGTCCCCGCGTTCGTGGTCACGTAAAACTGCGAGCTGAACAACGCCCGGCTCGACTTGTAACCGACCGTATTGGCGTTGGCGATATTGTTGCCGACGACGTTGAGCTGCACCTGGTTGACATCCAGGCCCGAAAGTCCCGTGTACAGCGTGCTGGTTAATGACATAGATCAACTCGTTAGCGGCGAAACAGTCGGTTCAGTTCACACTCGGACGCTGCCGGTTCCTCCGCCGGCGGCTACGACGCGGGTGTCGTGGTCGCGTCCGTCGTCGTCGTGGCCGGGGTCGTTGTTGTTGCCGTCGTCGTCGTCGGCGTCGGAGCGATGTTCGTGATGTTCGTCAGCGCCACATTTGATCCGCTATCCAGACCCAGCGTGACGCCGGTGCTCGCAATCGACACCGATGTCACCACCCCGGTGACCGGATTATTGCTGGCATCCGTTCCCTCGACGCTCTTGCCGATCAGCGAAGATGCGGCGCCGATCTGGTTCTGTTGAGCCAGGCCCGACAACGTCGTCTGCAACGAATCCGACGATTCGAGCTGGCCAATCTGGCTCATCTGCGAGAGCAGCTCGTCGTTGGACTCCGGCTGCGTCGGATCCTGGTTCTGCAGCTCGGTCACCATCAGGTTGATGAAGTCGTTGGGGGTCAACGACGACAGCCCGGTGTTGTTTTGCAACTGATCGCTGGAAACCTGGCCGGTGGACTGAACGGAGTTCACGGTCATATTGCTCCACCTTTCGGCGACCCGGCGGCCGCGGATTGAATAATCGGATGCGGTAATCTGGCAATGTAAAAAGTTGCGTGACCCGACGCGCCGGTTCGGCGCGACGCGCCCATCCTGCTCACGCCACCATATCCAGCGGCACCGGTTCGCCGGCCAGCTTGCTCCACATCCGCCGGATCATTTCCCGCCGTTGCTGCTCGCGCCGCTGGTCCTCCGTGGGATTGCCATCTCGCCGGGAGCCGTCGCCCGAATCGCTC
>Ga0302326_10021362_pt1 | contig 13282 bp, 8 predicted proteins | sample Palsa_T0_3_FD_202264 | JGI IMG/M metagenome (GOLD analysis project Ga0302326, IMG submission 202264) | Peat permafrost microbial communities from Stordalen Mire near Abisko, Sweden - Palsa_T0_3 | ecosystem: Environmental > Terrestrial > Soil > Palsa > Peat permafrost | place: Sweden: Abisko... | reverse complement strand
TTCAGTGTAAGGGTTGGAAACGGAATCGAGGCTGTTGGCCAGCGGAATCTTGAAAATGCCTTGTTGCCTATAGGACGAATCAAGTGCCCGCGAAGATGCAACAATGCCCTGCCCGGATGGGGGTGAAATCAGCCTGGATAGCCGGGAATGGAGCTGATTCATGGCTAAAATCGAATCGAATCAAGATGCAATCGATCTTCCTTACATTTTTCTTACATGGTAGCGAAGATCGCAAGGATGGCGGTGCCGACAGCAAGCGCGATGCTGACCCGGTCGCGGATGGCGAAGACGACGGGGTCTTCATCGAGCTCTCCGCGGGAGGCGAGCAGCCAGACGCGGCTGAGCCAGTAAAGCATAAGGGGGACGATGAGCCAGAGGCGTCCCGGATGACGATACAGCGCGTATACATCGGGACGGGAGATGTAGAGCGCGAAGACAACCACGGCGGCATAGGCGCTGGCGGTGCCGAAGGCGCGAATCTGCTCGAGATCGCCGACCATGTAGCCGCGCCCGTGGGAGCTGGCGATGCCGCGATCGCCCAGATTGGCGAGTTCGCTGAAGCGCTTGACCATGGCAAGAGAGAGAAAGAGGAAGATGGCGAGGCTGGAGAGCCAGGGAGAGATTTGCGTTCCGGTGGCTGCGCCGCCGGCCAGCATGCGCAGCGTATAGAGGCCGGAGAGGACCAGAACATCGACCAACGGGATGCGTTTGAGGTAGAAGGAATAGGTCGAGGTGGTAACAGCGTAGAGCAGCAGCCAGAGCCCAAAGACGGCGGGAAGGCGCGGCAACACGGCGCAACTGGCGGCGATCAGCACCGCGGCGATGGCCAATCCGCCGGAGACGGAAAGATCGCCGGCGGCAAAGGGCCGGAAGCGTTTCTTGAGATGGCGCCGGTCGCTTTCGATGTCCAGCAGGTCGTTGACCAGGTAGTTGGCGGAGGCGATGAAGCTGAAGCAGAGAAACGCTGCCAGGGCGGGGATGATGGTATGCAGGTTTACGTTGTGCGAGAGCAGCAGGGGCAGGATGAGCAATACGTTCTTGGCCCACTGATGGAGGCGGATGGCTTTGAGGAAGACGGGCACAAAGGGACGCCGGTCCTCGAAAGATTGGGCGATGGGGACTTTGCGTGCTTTCAGACCCAGCATCAGGCCCAGGGTGGGGTTGGCGACGTAGGCCTGGCGGGAGTGGGCGAGCGCGGGCAGGTCGGGCCGGGCGTTGCCGATGTAGTCGAAGGCTGGAAAACGCTGCTGCAGGGCGGCTAGTTTGTGGCTGCCGGTGAGATTGACGGACGCGGCCGATTGGGCCGATGTGTCCGCGCCGTTGGAGGCGAAAACGCCGGAGAAGAAGCCGAGATGCGCGGCGACGCGATTGGCCAGCGAGATGTCGGCTCCGGTGGCGAGATAGATAGGGCGGCCGAGGCGGCGCTGCTCGGCGAGAAAATGGAGGATGGGGTGGTTATAGGGCAGATGGGAGGCGTCGAGGGGCGCGCGGGCGGCCACTTCGGCCTTAACCCTGGCTTTGCCGCCGGAGATCAGCCATCCTGGAATGCGGAGCAGGCTGGCAGGGTGCGTGCGGACAAGAACGCAGAGGGCGTCATGGAAGGTGTCCGATTTGACCAGCGTGCCGTCGAGGTCGACGCAGAGTGGAACGGCCGGGGGCAAGCCGGCGGCGATGGTTCCTGACGCGTCTTCCTTGGGGTTCTTCAGCGTGGTTTCCATTCGCTCCTGACGCTCCTGGAGACGAGCATGCACTGGATTGGGTTCAGTATAGCTTTTCGGCCTGGACCAGGAGCTGGGTTTCGGGGAATATGGAATCGAAGAGAATGCGCTGAAGCAGGACGGCCGCTCCTACGACGAAGTTCTCATGGCGAAGGATCTCAAGGCGGGTTGAGACCGGAAGACGATCATGGACCGGATTGGGGCTGGATTTGCTTGCGCGGCGGGAGGCATCGGTTGTATGGTCCCGACATGCCTTGGGAAAGTCCGGAAGATCGACAGAAGCTGGGACAGGCGCGGCGCAAGCAACTGCCGCGCGCGCAACATGCGGAGTTTTCGGCGAGGGGCCGGCTTACTCCTGCGCTGAACCTATTGAAGCGCGCGGATAAGGGCCGCGTGCCGGCGCTGGTGAAGATCAAATATGAGCGCATGATCGCTTCGCCCTTCGGGTACTTTCGCGGGGCGGTGCCGGTGATGGCGGCCGATCTCTCGGGGCTGCCGAATACCGGGCTGACGGTGCAGCTCTGCGGCGATGCGCATGTGCGCAACCTGGGCGCGTATGCGGCCGAGGATGGACGGCTGATCTTCGACATCAACGATTTCGACGAGACCTTTCGCGGGCCTTTCGAGTGGGATTTGAAGCGGATGGCCGCGTCGCTGGTGGTGGCCGGGCGCGAGGCGGGCAACAAGGAAAGCACCTGCGAGCGCGCGGTGATGCGGTGCATTGGCAGCTACTGCGAGCGGATGCGGGCCTACGCTCCCATGCCGGTGCTGGAGGTGGCGCGGGACCAGATCAGCCGCTTCGAGGAGGTTGCGCCGGTGCATGCGTGCCTGCAAAAGGCGCTACGCGCTACGCCGATGCATACGCTGGAGCAGTTGACGGAGCAGGCGCCGGATGCGGGCAAGCCCGGTGCAGCCAAGTCTGGAGCGTTGCGGCAATTCCGCGAGCAGAAGCCTATCCTGATTCGCCTGACGGGCGCAAAGGCCAAGACAGTGCTGGATTCGTTGGACGAGTACCGGAAGACGCTGCAATCGCAGCGGCAGTATTTTTTCGATCATTACCGTCCTTTGGATGTGGCGTTCAAGGTGGTTGGGACGGGTTCGGTGGGATTACGGGACTACTGTATTTACATGGAAGGCAATGGGCCGGAAGATCCCTTCTTTTTGCAGATCAAGGAAGAGGCACATTCGGGGTACGCGCCTTACCTTGAAGACCCGCATGTGCCCAAGCATCAGGGGCAGCGCGTGGTGGAGGGGCAGAGGCTCATCCAGACCGGGACGGATATTCTGCTGGGCTACACGACGATCGAAGGACGGGATTACCTGGTGCGGCGGTTGAGCGATCACAAGGCTTCGATTGAGCTGACGGACCTGAATGGCGATGGGTTGGTGGAGTATGCGCAGCTTTGCGGCGAACTGCTGGCGCGGGGCCATGCACGGTCCGGAGATGCGCGGCAGATTGCAGGGTATGTGGGGTCGGGCGAGGGGTTTGCCGATGCGCTGGCGGAGTTTGGGCGTAAGTATGCGGATCAGACGGATAAGGACTGGGCGGAGTTGAAGCGGGCGAAGAAGTAGCTGTCCAGCCGTTCGGTCAGCTTTTCGATCAGCTTCTCGGTCCTAGCGCCTGCTGACTGAGAATTACGCGGGTGCGCTGGCGTGTAATTCGGATACGGCAGGGTAGTGTGCCGGGGCCGAGTCCACAGCTCCGGTCTCGGACGCCGATCCATGATACCTGCTCGGGGAGCAGCATCCAGGCTGTGGCATTGGCGGCATTGTGTGTCTGCTGCATGAAGTAGGCGGCATTCAAATCAGCGTCGGCGGCCTCGGCATTCAGTTGCATGCAGGTTTTCTGTGGAGGCGCAGGCGCGTTCGGCGGGTGATCGCAATAGTCCTCGTCATGGAGCAGCACATACTTTTTACCGTTTTCCGGGATGAAATAACGTGGTGAAACCAACCTGGCATCCGAGGTCGCAACCCACCGGCTTAGATCTTCTGCGAAAGCGAGAGGGAGCTGGCTGAGGCCGAGAGAATGGTCCTGCAATTGCGTGGAAAAGACGGCCAGCGTGGGTGTGGGCTCGCCGTTGACAGGGTGGAAGTAAACACCACCGAGCGCGATTCCTGTCTGGATATCGAACCAGAGAAATCCCATGCCGTCGAGGTAAGGCCCTTGCTTGCCGGAGATCATGACGTAACGCCCGTCGCGAACGGCAACGGGTCGCTTCGATCCTGCCAAAACGTCGTCGCTGGCATCCGAAAGAGGCATGTCGCGGCCGTAGTGATACTCGGAGCGAGGAATTACGAGCTTCAACAACTTGCTGAAGCGCTTATCCTTCATTGCTTCTTTGGCTGGGTAACCGGCGTAGTCGTTCAAGAAGGTGAGCTGATCGGCGGGGATGGGATTTTGAAAGACGGCTGGAGGCGGTAGTGGTGGCGTTTGCGTGTCCGGGCTGGGGCTTGCTGCGCTCTGTCCTTGCGCGGCGAGAGGCAGGATACAAACTGAAAGGAGAATGAGCGCGGCGTACAGGAGGCGATTGCGAAATGAGAGTTCTCGAGCCGGTTGAGGAGTGGCAACCATGTTGCACCTTTTTGCGCTGTTTAAAATTCGAAGCGGGTTAACCCGGAGTCATATTGACGGGCAAGCACAGGGACAGAGTAAGACAGGTTTTGGGCTGGTTGCAAACACTCGCAGGTGAGACTTTCTGGGTACAAAGGCAAAATAGGCCGAGGGATTTGCCCACGCTGTGGGCTGCGTGATACACAGGGCCGCATGGCATACGTACTTTCACTCGATCAGGGAACTACCAGTTCGCGTGCGATTCTCTTTGACCACGCGGGCGCAATTGTTTCGGTGGCGCAGCAGGAATTTCAGCAGATCTATCCGAAACCTGGGTGGGTGGAGCACGATCCTACCGAGATTCTGACTTCGCAGATGAGCTGCGCGGTGCAGGCGCTGGTGCGGGCCGGTGCTGAGGCGCGGGATGTGGCGGCATTGGGCATTACCAACCAGCGCGAGACGGTGGTGGTGTGGGAGCGCGAGACTGGCAAGCCTGTTTACAACGCCATTGTCTGGCAGGACCGGCGCGGGGCTGGGCACTGCGCGGCGCTGGTGAAAGACGGCGCGGAGCCGATGGTGAGCGCCAAGACCGGGCTGGTGCTGGACCCTTATTTTTCGGCTACGAAGATCGCGTGGATTCTGGACAATGTTGCCGGGGCGCGGGAGCAGGCTGAGGCAGGGAAGCTGGCGATGGGCACCATCGATAGCTGGCTGATCTGGAACCTGACCAATGGGCCGGGGCAGACGCCGGTGCATGTCACGGACCAGACGAATGCTTCGCGGACGCTGCTTTACAACATTGTCGAGGGCAGGTGGGATGAGGAGCTGCTGCGGCTGTTCAAGATTCCTGCGAGCATGTTGCCTGAGGTGCGATGGTCGGGTGAACGGATTGGAGAAGTGAACACTTCGCTGGGCCTCGGCGGCATTCCGATTGCGGGGATTGCCGGGGATCAGCAGGCGGCGCTCTTTGGTCAGCTCTGCCTAAATCCCGGCGAGGCGAAGAATACTTATGGGACTGGCTGCTTTCTGTTGCAGAACATTGGGACCGGCTTCTTGCAGTCGAAGAACCGGCTGATTACTACGCTGGCCGCGAGCGCGGAGCGAAGGCTCGAATATGCGCTGGAGGGCAGCATCTTCATTGGCGGGGCGGTGGTGCAGTGGCTGCGCGATAACCTCAAGCTGATTGGCTCTTCGGCGGAGGTTGAGAAGCTGGCGGCTTCGGTTCCGGATGGCGATGGTGTGGTGTTTGTGCCGGCTTTTGTGGGCCTCGGTGCTCCGCATTGGGACCCTCATGCGAGCGGGCTGATCATCGGCTTGCGGCGTAGCACGCAGCCTGGGCACATTGCGCGAGCGGCGCTCGAAAGCATTGCCTTTCAGGTGGCGGATGCGCTGGAGGCGATGCAGCAGGATTCGGCTGCGGGTACGGGGACGAAATTGCCCGCGTTGCGCGTGGATGGCGGCGCGGCGGTGAACGATTTGATGATGCAGTTCCAGGCGGATGTGCTGGGGGTGCCGGTGATACGGCCGCAGGTGACGGAGACGACTGCGCTGGGTGCGGCTTATCTGGCCGGCCTCGCGACGGGATTCTGGAGTGGGGAGAGCGAGCTTCGTGCGCAACGGCAGAACGATGTGCGGTTTGAGCCGAAGCGGGATGCGGGTGAAGTTAAAGCTAGCCGGGATCGATGGAAGGAAGCGGTGGAGCGGTCGCGACGCTGGAACCTCTGAACAACGGCAGGGCGTGGGATCAAGGCGTCGCAATACCCGTACTGTAGTGAGAGAAACGCGTGGTTGATCTGCGCAAGATCAACTCTGGATATACCGTGATTACCGACCCCGGAGCGCGATTTCCGTCCCCTCGGATCAAACCCAGCAAAGTGACTGCGGCCATCTGGCCCATCTGCCGCAGAGGTTGCCGGACAGTTGTAAGCGGCGGATGGCTGGTGGCGGCGAAGATCACATCATCGAAACCAACCACGGAGACGTCGCGCGGAACCTGAAGTCCGGCCTCGCGCAGCGCAGTGATAGCGCCAATCGCGGAAACATCGTTGAAGCTGAAGATGGCTGAAAACGGACTCTTGCGGCTTAGCAATTCCTGCGTAGCCAGATGGCCTGGCTCGGGGCCTGGATCGGGACTGCGCAACTGGACCGTCAACTCTGGATAGAGCGCGATGTCAAGCTTCGCCGCGACTTCGCGAATCGCCTTCCAACGCCGGCTGGTGTCGGAACTGAAGGCCTGGCCCTTGATAAAGGCGATGCGTTGATGGCCGAGCTTCTGCAGGTGCTCAAGCGCCTGGTGCGCGGCCTGCTTATGATCCAACTCCACGCTGATTGCATGTCGATTGTGCCAGTGGCCAGAGACGGCAACTACGGGGACAGGAATATGCTCGCTGACCTTGGTATCCACTGCGATGATGCCATCGACGGCGCGCGAGATCATGAGACGCGGATAGGCCTCAAGCAGTTCAGCGTGATGACGATGGCTGGCGACGAAATAAAACAGGCCCTCCTTGAGAAGCGCATCTTCAATGCCGCTCAGCACGGCAGTCGAATATCCTTCGCTGATCTCGGGGACCAGCACGCCGACTGTAAACGTGCGCTTCTGGCGAAGACTGCGCGCTATGACGTTGGCCTCATAACCGAACCGCGCCGCGGCCTCGAGCACACGCCGCTGTGTCTCTTCGGCAATGCGGTGCGCCTTGGCTCCTCCATTGATTACTCGCGAGACGGTTGATTGCGAGAGCCCGAGATACGCGGAAAGTTCCTTCAGCGCAATGGATTTGCCGCCGAACGGATTTGCAGTCTTGAATGGAGAAGCCGGTTTTGCCGTGTTGGGTTTCTTTATCATAGCTTCGGTTCGGTATCGACGTCGTTTCGCACGGAAATCAACTGGGCTGCCCGGTCCAGTTCACCAATTCCTGAAAACTTGATTTGCTGGGCCAATTCTATCCCAGCCCAAGGCAATTCAGTCTGCCATTCATCCATGAACAAAGCCCGCTTTGTTCATGGCTTCCACGGCTTCGGGGTTACGCATGAAAACCTCCCAGATGAGCCCGCCGCGCAGGTTTTCCGCCATGATCGCCGAAATCCCCTGATCGATCCCCAGCACATCGGGATCATACCAGTTGGCCGATGGATGGAAGGCGTCCACAAAGCCATATCGTCCCCATGCGCGCGCGCCCCATTTGTCTTTCATCGCGCGCAACACATGCATGCAGTCCTTGGGAACGAAGGCCAGCGAGCCCGCAGCGGCATTGGGAACCACTGTTCCATCAATTGGACCTTGCGGCGGCGGTCCGCCCCATGCCGTGTATCCGCCCTGGTAATCGGAGGCGCTGATGCCCCAATAGTCTTCTGAGTACCATTTGGGCATCGACAGGCAGAACGCCTTGTGAGCGCGCGTGGCAGTCACGGAGTTATCGAAGTAGTTTGTATATCGATCATGTTTCCTGCGAAAATCGAACCAAGCCTGCGAATACTGATGGGTAAAGATAGGATCGTTGCCGCTGATGTACTTGAACCCGGCGTATTCGATCTTCGGGCGCGTCCACGCATACCAACTGCTCGGCGCGACCGGATGCGTAGGCGAGCCGATGGCCAGAAGATAGATCATCATCAGTTCGCAGAAGTGCTCCCAGCGCGCATCGAGAAAGCCCTTCTTGGGAAACCATCCCATGGAAAAAGTAGGACCGCCGTTCAGCATCCAGGGCCAATCGACGCGCTCGTAGATCTTTGAGGCAAGCGCGTGGATTTCAGCTTCTTTGAAGTATGCGCGAGCCGTCAGCACACCGCAAAGAAGCAATGAAGTATCGATCGATGAAACCTCGGAGCCGGGGAAGGGAACTCCCGTCTCGATGTCCGTGAAGTGGTAAAAGAATCCGTGTTCGTGCTGAAAGTGATTCAGATGCCAGTCGAGTGTCGCCTTAACGCGCTCCACAATCTGCGCGTGCGGCAGATAACCGCGATGATCCGCAATACAAAGCGCGGTCAAGCCAAAGCCGGTTGCCGCAATACTGGCCATCTTTCGCGGATCGCGCGCGCCGGGCGTAAGGTCGTTGCGCGCCCGATCCAACACTTGCCCAGTGACAGGGCTTGCCTGCTCCCAGAAGAAAAGACATGCTCGCTTCTCCAGATCATCCAGAAAAAGATCGTCTTCGGATGAGAGCGAATGTCCGGGGGGCGCGATGGCGCTGGCGAAATGTGCCGGCCCCAGCGGTGCAATGGTTGCTCCGCCCAAAAGCATAAGCATGCGACGGCGGTTCAGCCGAATATCAGGCACACATGCACCAGGTTCGGTTGGGTCGAAGTTATGTGGCATGACTAGACTCCTGGTCCATCGGGCGTTCAGCGAAAGCCCAATGCGCAATCGCTTGCGCTAGGGATCTTGATACCACCTGGCGACAAGCAATGTCAACCAGCTTTAGCGAAAGTTACTGCAATGCGAAAGCAACGTACTCCCCACCCGGCGGAGATTTGGGATCTCTGCCGCCGCTGGTCGCGATGACAACATATTGCTTGCCATCCACCATGTAGGTAGCAGGCGTAGCGACGCCGGCATAGGGCAAAGTCGCTTCCCATAGCAACTTTCCGGTGTGACTGTCGAAGGCGCGTATCTTCTTATCAAAGACTGTGGCTCCGATAAAGAGCAGGCCGCTGGCGGTTACAATCGGGCCCCCGTAGTTTTCCGAGCCGGTGTCCTTCATGCCAAGGGCTGTAAGCTCGGGATACTCGCCAAACGGAATCTTCCAAAGATACTTGCCTGTATTGAGATCGATCGCATTCAGTGTCCCCCACGGCGGACTGATCGCGGGGTATCCATCCTGATCGAGGAACTTGCGATAGCCCGTGAATTGATATCGCATCTCATCGCTGTCTGTGTTCGCAGCCACATTGATGGGCGGAAGAGAACCGGTTGCCGAGACTCCCATGTACTGCAGCAGCGACGAGAGTTCCGGGTCTCGAAGCGCGGGAAATCCCGGCATGCGTCCTTTGCCTTTGTGGATGATCTCCAACGCCTGTTGACTCGTCGTGCGACCGCCGATCCCCAGTAAGGCAGGGAACGACGGAGCAATGCCTTCGAGGCGATCGCCGTGACAGATGGCGCAGTGAGCCCGATAGCTTGCGGCTCCGGCAGTGTTTTCATCGCTGGCCTTGTTCGTATCGGTTGCAGCGGCACTCATCTCGCGCTTATCTGCGCCTGTGCTGGCGTTCACCGTCTCAGCGCTCTTCAGGTAGTCGAGAAGAGACTGCATCTGCGCATCCACAACGCTTGGGAATCCAGGCATTCTTCCTTTGCCTTGATGAATCGCCAGTGCAATGTCCTTGTCGGACTGGCGTTTGTCGATTCCTATCAAGGCAGGAAACGCTGGAGGCGCGCCTTCGCGATGCGCCCCGTGACACACGCTGCATAGATTTCGATAGGTCCGCTCTCCAGCGGTTCCGCCAGCCTGCGTTGGTATTAGTCCGCCAAGCCATGCCATCTCATTCTCGTTGACATACAGCACGCCCGTTGCAGGATCTAAAGCGGAGCCACCCCATTCCGCGCCTCCGTCAAAGCCGGGAAAGATAATGGTTAGCTTATCGACAGTGAAAGGCAGGAATTGGCCGGCGCTTCGCAATGTCTTGAATTTTTCCAGCGCAAACTGGTGTGCTTCCGGAGTTCGATTGGTCAGCATGTCCTGCGTCAGAAGCTGTCGTCCAAAGGGGGCTGGCACCAAGGGCAAAGGCTGAGTCGGAGAAGTAACTTCGCCCGGAACATCGCTTTGAGGGTAGGGCTTCTCTTCAATGGGAAAGAGAGGTTTGCCGGTTACGCGGTCAAAGACATAGACGAAGCCTTGCTTTGTGGTTTGCGCCAGGGCGTCGACAGGCTTGCCGTTTCGCACGAGCGTTACAAGAGTCGGCGGCGAGGGAAAATCGCGATCCCAGATATCGTGATGCACGCCCTGAAAATGCCAGATGCGTTTGCCGGTTTCCGCATCGAGGGCAAGCAGCGTGTTCGCGTAGAGATCGTCGCCGATACGGTCTGCGCCATAAAAATCGAATACGGCTGAACCCGTGGGTGCATACACGATGCCGCGTTGCACATCGACGGTCATTCCCGGCCAGTTATTCGCGGCCCCCGACTTCTTCCATGCGTCAGGAGGCCATGTTTCATAGCCTGCCTCGCCTGGATGCGGAATGGTGTGAAAGCTCCATCGCAGCACGCCTGTTCGCACGTCGAAGGCGCGAATGTCGCCAGGAGGCGCGGGATGCGTTTCCGGATTGCGGCCGCCTACGATGATCAGGTCTTTGTAGATCACCCCCGGCGAAGTAAGTGCGATCGACTGCTGCTGATAATCTCCGCGCAACTGCTTGCGCAAGTCGACTCTTCCACCTTCTCCGAAGGCCGCGATCGGCTGACCGGTTGCTGGATCGAGCGCGTAGAGGAAATTCATCACCCCGGCAAAGAGACGGCTTTCGTTTCCCTCGCGCCAAAAGGTGAGACCGCGACTGGGCTGCGTGCCCACGACGCTTGAATCAAATGTCCAAATCAACTTGCCGGTGGCTGCGTCGACCGCGATCACCTTCTGTGTGGGCGTATATGCATAAAGCGTTCGGCCCACAATCAAGGGACTGGTCTGGAGGCCCCCCTTTTCGTGTGTATCGAAGGTCCACGCTACATGCAGCTTTCCAACATTCCCGCGATTGATTTGCGTGAGTGCCGAGTAGTGGTCATTTGCGGGCTCGCCGCCATAGATGGGCCAGTCCACCGTTCGCTGGCCGTCAGACCCATGTTTCTTGGCGAGTGTTGCTTCCGCTGCGCGTACTGGATTCCGCGGATTGCGGTAGAAGACGGCTGCAACAGGCAGGGCAAATGCAATTGCGATCGATGCCAACTTCAATGCGAGCGCCGAAGGCCTGTGGTCGATCTGCATCGGCAGTCCTATCCCTTCACCCATGCACCGTCGATCGAACGCCATGTATCGGAATTGTGAATCGTGTTGCGGAGAACAGGCGGCAAGCGATCTTCGCGCACGCCATCGTAGCATTGAAGAACAGCGAAACGAGCCAGGGCGGCGGGGATGCCAACCGAAGTGAATCCCGGATGCGAAGTTGCGGGGAACGGGCCACCATGGTTCATTGCAGGGCTGACAGCCACGCCGGTGGGCATCTTGTCGTTCAACAAGCGGCCAACTTTCTCTCTCAATTTTGGCTCAATCCTGCCATAGAGCTGGTCATCCACTCCTGACTTCGCCGAGTAAATCGCGCCGGTTAGATTGCCTTCAAACAACTCAAGAATCGATTCGAGTTCTTCGACGCCCTCAATTGTGACCACCATGGTCACGTTGCCGAATACCTCGCGTTGCAGATCGTGATTTCTGGCAAGAAACTGTTGGCCTGTTGCGCGCAGAAGTGTATTGGAGTAGCGATAACCGGGGCCCTCGACCTCGCGTCCGCCGGTTACCAACTGTGCGCCTGCGTCCGCGAGAGCCGTGACTCCCGCGTGCAACTGTTTCCGGCCCGCAAGCGAGAGCAACGGCTGCGGTGCTCGTTCGCTGAAGGTTTTCGCTACGCTGGCCAGAAGGCTCTCCGCTTTGTCGCCGTTCCAGAGCAGGATCAAGTTTGGGCTGGTGCAAAACTGGCCTGCGCCGGCGAGGCAGCTATCGGCCAGCTCCCGCGCCAGGCGCTCTTCGTCTTCAGCCAAAGCGCCAGGCAAAAAGATCACGGGGTTGATGCTCGACATCTCCAGATAGATCGGCTTGCCAGTGTCGTCCGCGGCTCTCTTGAGGCTCAACCCCGCCGTGCGGCTTCCGGTAAATCCGATTGCACCTACCCTTGGATCGCTCACCAGTCTGAGGCCGTTGTCATTGCCGATGTGATAGATCATCTGCACTGTGCCGCTGGGCAATCCAGTCTCCGCAGCCGCTTTGCGAGCCTCTTCGGCGAGCAGCCGCGTGGTGTTGGGATGCAACGGATGAGCCTTCGCGATGACAGGATTGCCGGCTGCAATGGCCGCAGCGAAGTCACCGCCGCTGATGCCGTTGAACGCAAGCGGGAAGTTGTTGGGGCCGAAGACGATCACTGGTCCGATGGGCGCAAAACACGAACGGATATTGCGCTCAAGATCGAGTGTTGGCCGCTTCCACGATTCCTCGCGTGCCGCCACCGCAGCTTGTCTTAGTTGATTGGTTGTCCGCGGCAGTTCGACATCCTTGAGGCGCGGAGAAACGGGCAAACCGGTCTCTTTGTTCGCCGCTTCTACAATCGCAACGGAAGCCGACTCGATGTTGGAAGCGTATGCCTCAAGGAATGCAGCTAATCGTTCCGGCGCCAGCTCGCGAAGTTCCTTCGCGGCGGCTGCCGCAGCGGCGAGCGCAGTCTCGCAGTCGCGCCAATCACTGACTGGGAAAGATGTTTCAAGAGTTTCGCCGGTTGCTGGGTTGGATGCTTGAAAGGTGGCTTCGCCATCCGATTTCCGCCATTTGCCATCGATCAATATCTGTGCAACTTCCATCATTCATCCTTCTCAAAATTCTTCTATTGAGGCCAACAATTTGGCCTATGCGACGTGGTTTACCAATGTACCAATTCCGCCGATCGAAATGCGGATTTCGTCCCCGCTCTGCAGCGTGAATGTATCGGGGGGAACGATGCCCGTCCCAGTTAAGAGGAAGCATCCGTGTGGAAAGCTTTGATCGCGATATAAGTACTCGACCAGAGTTCGCGGGTCGCGCTTCATTTCGCTCAACCGGATAGTCGCCGAAAACTGCGTGCTGGCAGCGCGCAAAATATCCATCGCGATCTCCGTGGTCGCGGGCATCGGTTCTTTCCGAATGAGAATTCCCGGGCCAAGCGCGCAACTGCGGTCGTAAACCTTGGCTTGCGGTAGATACAAGGGATTTGCGCCCTCGATGTCGCGCGAGCTCATATCGTTCCCGATTGTATATCCGACGATTTCGCCGCGTGGATTCACGACAAGCGTCAACTCCGGCTCAGGCACGGACCATTTCGCATCGCTGCGGATCTTCACCTTCGA
>Ga0302326_10021361_pt1 | contig 13282 bp, 15 predicted proteins | sample Palsa_T0_3_FD_202264 | JGI IMG/M metagenome (GOLD analysis project Ga0302326, IMG submission 202264) | Peat permafrost microbial communities from Stordalen Mire near Abisko, Sweden - Palsa_T0_3 | ecosystem: Environmental > Terrestrial > Soil > Palsa > Peat permafrost | place: Sweden: Abisko... | reverse complement strand
AACCTCGTCGACCTGGTCAATCAGCTGGAGCAGGAAAAAGCCGCCGGGCGCAGCGGGCGGCTGTCCGAGAAGTTGCTGCGCTACGACATCATCGTCATCGACGAGTTGGGCTATCTACCGTTCAGCCAATCCGGCGGACAGTTGCTGTTCCACCTGATCAGCAAGCTCTACGAGAACACGTCGTTGCTCATCACGACAAACCTCGCCTTCGCCGATTGGCCGCAGGTGTTCGGTGACGCCAAGATGACGACCGCCATGCTCGATCGGCTCACTCATCATTGCGATATCATCGAGACCGGAAACGAAAGCTGGCGCTTCAAAAATCGAGCCTAAAGGTCGTCCCGACCCGGCAGCCCACAGCAACCCCCGCGCGCTTCGCTGCGCTACGCCAAAGGGCTCCGCTACGCGCGCGGGTCCCTCTGTGGTCTGCCTCGCGCTTCACCTAAAGGGGGTCGTTATTGGACGCGAAAAGGGGGTCGCAGTTGGAAGCGATTTGACAGGCAAGTCGTAGTTCACCATCAGATGTGCCCGCTGAAGGTTGATACCCTCACCTGCTGCGTCAGTGGCGAGCAGCACCTGCACATCGGGATCATGCTTGAACGATTCCTGAACCTTGAGGCGTTCTTCGCGGCCCACGCCGCCGTGAATCATAACGACGGCCTCCTTGCGACCGAGCAGCGAGGCGATGCGATTTTCAAGGTAGTTCAGCGTATCCCGGTGCTCGGTGAAGATGACGAGCTTCTGTAGTGGCGACGGTTTGGGCTTCGGAATTGCCCGTTCGCCTGAATCGTAAGGTTCCGCCTCATCTGCAAACTGGTTTGCGATCGCAGAAGAGGTGAAAATCTCGCTCAAAAGGCTCGCCAGCTCACGCCATTTCGTGTCAGTGCCGCTGCGCCGGACACCAAGAGCAAGTGACTCCAAACCTTTCAGAGTCTCGATCTCAGCCTTCAATTCGGTTATCGAACGCGCAGCGGTAGCCTGATCGAGGATCTCCTCCTCCGCAGCTTCAACCTCGCCCTCCGGCGCTTCCTCGAGATCCTCAATGTCTTCGGCATCCAGGGAAATAGCGACGGGAGCAAATTGTGGTGCAGCCTGACCGCCGCGATGGAGGACTTCCATCTCCCGGAGTCGGGCCTCTAGCCGCTCGCGGCGGCGGCGCAGCGATTGGTAGATCGCCTCGGGCGATGAGGCGAGCCGTCGTTGCAGAATCGTCAGCGCGAACCCGACGGTCCCGGCGCGCTTCTCGTTTTCGAGCGCCTCGGCGCGATTGAACTCTTCACGAACATAGTCTGTGACCGCTTTATAGAGGTGGGCCTCAGCCTCCGATAGTTTGTAGGGCACGGTGTAAGCGATCCGCTCGGGAAATAGCGGTGTACCGTCGAACTTGAGCAAGCTCTCCTTCACCATTCGCCGCATCAGGTCTGACACGTCCGCTACATGCACTCCGTCACGGAAGCGGCCCTCGAAGCGGTCGCCGTCGAGCAGCGCCATGAAGAGCTGAAAGTCCGCTTCCTTGCCGTTGTGTGGCGTCGCCGTCATCAACAGAAAGTGTCTTGTGAGGGTCGACAGAAGTTGGCCGAGCCGATAGCGCTTTGTGTACTTTGTCTCACCACCAAAGACGGTCGCCGACATTTTGTGTGCTTCGTCGCAAACGATAAGGTCCCAGCGACAATCCGGCACCTGGAGCTTCAACTGAACGTCTTCGTTGCGCGAGAGCTTATCGAGCCGCGCGATGACGAGATTGGTTTCAAGAAACCAGTTTCCGGTCCTGGCAGCCTCGAGTTTGTCGTTGGTGAGAATCTCGAAGGGCAGATGGAAGCGCCGATAGAGTTCGTCTTGCCACTGTTCGGCCAGGCTACCAGGGCACACGATTAGACACCGCTGCAAGTCGCCGCGAGCGATCAGCTCCTTCATCAGCAGACCCGCCATGATTGTTTTACCGGCGCCCGGGTCATCGGCGAGAAGAAAACGCAAAGGTTGGCGCGGCAGCATGGCCTCGTAGACGGCCGTGATCTGGTGGGGCAACGGATCGACGATAGACGTGTGGACCGCCAGCACTGGGTCAAACAAATGCGCGAGGCGAATACGCTGCGCTTCCGAAACCAACCGGAACAATCCACCGTCCCCATCAAAACTCCAGGGACGCCCCTTTTCCACGACCTCGATGCGCAGCTCATCATGGCGGTAGAGAAGCTCGTTCGCGACCTTACCTTCGGCGCTCTTGTATGTGAGCTCCAATGCTTCGGAACCGAACCACTGCACGCTAACAACAGTCACAAGTTCGTTCGGCAAGATGCCTTTGACAGCGGCGTTCGGTTTGAGATCATCAAGGTGGCTCATGCGATTTTCCAAGGACCTTTGCTGCAAAAATTCGCAGCCGTGATTGGGAGTACGTGCCCTCCTCAATCGACTGCAATGTCGGCTGAACCGAGCTGATTAGCAACTACAGGTGGTGAGGCCAGATTGATCACGGGACTGTGCGGTTAAGCCATCGCCCTGCATCGCATCCGACGCAGAACGCAACTGAGGCGTTCCTTCCGGGCTCCCTCGACATACTGTTCAAATCTCAGGAAAATTGGACCATAAGCAGCGCTTGATTCGTCGTGAGAACCGCCCGCTGGGACCGGATTGCGCGATTGCAGGAACGACGCTACGAAACGCGTTCGAACCCCAGACAATTTGGGTTGAACAGTGCTGGTGGAAAGATAATCGCAAGCGCGACAAATACTTAGACATCTTGAAGAGAGTCCTGACGAAGCGTCAGGATAGAGTCTGTGGGCAGGGTCGGTCCGTGCAACCTAGACTTGAGGTGAACAGTCACTACATTGGCGCAAGGTACGGCGTGCTTCGGCGCGTGGCGGCACGTCTGTTTCCCCAGTCCAGTATGTCGAGAAAGTCGTGAGCACATTTAGGAAATTCGCTCAGGCCGTGCGCCAGTTCCTCAACGACCACCGGCTGCGCGAGGGCGCCATCTATTGCGCCGTGTTTGGCTTTTTTCTAGGCCTGCCCTTCGCTCTGACAATCGGCTTGAGCGAACTTCTGGGCGCCTTGACCGTATTTCTCCATGTTGCCGCGCCAGCGGGCGCTGCCGCAACCGCAACGATCTTAGATCATTTAGCGGGCTTAATACGTGCGATCGGTGATCAAGCCGTGCGCTTGCTCGTCATGCCGTTCATGTGGACCATCAAACAAACCAATTCCGACGCGTTGTATGCCTTTCTGGGCGCCTTTGTCGGCTTGGTGTTCGGCGCCTGCGCGACGATTTTTGGCGCGTGGTGGACAGCCCGCCCATTGGTCAAGGAGCAACACCGTCAGCAGATGAACGCCATAGCAGATCTGACAGTGGCGCTACCCAAGCTGAGTAACGCACTGGATATCTGTAAAGCCACGCTGGGCGAGCGCTACATCAAGCGGGTCGACTATTTGATGGACAGCAAACCTGAATCGACCATTGACATGCTGACACGCTTGGCTCTGCCGCGCCTAGCGCTCGCCAACTTTCACAGCAGCAATTTGTTACCCGAAGCGATGTACGAGCATTTCTTGCGCGCCAGCGAGGGTATCTCGGGCGTCGAAAAAGACACGAGAGTCTTCTTCGACGATTTGCGGCGCTGGAGCGCGGCGCGCGACCCCGCCCAGGTCGAACAGCTTGTGGCGCGCAGAAACGCGGTGATCGACGGGATCGATTCGGCGTCCAAACTTCTCAGGGGCTTGGACGCGGAATGCCGCCGGTTGCGGCATGGGCCGTAACTCTCGCTAACCCTCCGCCCCGCGAAGCCAGAGATTTTGAAAATAGCTGACCATTCTCGGCAGAGTGTAGAGCTGCGTGACATCGGCGGGGATGCGATATTGCGCGGCGATCATCGCCGGGCTCGTGCCGCTCGCAATTTGGACCGATGCCAACAGACGTTCTTCGATCGGGAAAAGAAATTGAACGGCCGCCACGTCGGCAACAAATTCGATCTCCGAACTCGGTAGCGGCCGTTGGCCTTCGCTGCCGAGAAGCGACTGATAAATCTCATCACGCAAAGTGTCGCTGACCTCGCCCGTCTTGAGTCCGTCATGCTGCGGCAGCAGAAGAAACATCTCCCGGCAGACGACATAGCGCGTCAGGGAAGTATCCTGCGGATCGGTGATATAGGAATCGACCTGGCTGGACTTTGACGTTCGCACGGATAGGCCGGCGACGATGCCGTCGGTGTAGTTTGCGGGTATTTGTCGTATCCGGAAGTCACGCTGCGTATAGATTTTTTTTATGATCGCCACGAAGTCATCGACGGATCTGGGAAACGTTTCGGGCCGTGCGCTGTTGTCGCGATAGACCTTCCAAACGGCATCAGCGAGCACCATCGCATATGAGGCAAGCGCCTCAAGCGTTCTCGTCCCTTTGTCGGGAAGTTTGGGCTCGACCCAGCTTTTGAGATCTAGCGCCTGCATGGGGAGATACTAGATTTGGTCTAGGGCGCCGGGCAAGCGCGGTCATCAAGAACGCTGTGGTTTTCGATCACAATTGCGCTGCGGCCGGTGGCATGCCGGCTACTTCGCCAGACCGTAGCTGTCGTTCAAGCCTTTGAACGCCTCACCCTCGTTTTGAATGACGACGTCGAGCGCGGGCGCGACCGCGCGATAGATTTCCTGCGCGTCGCGATCTTTCAGCGCGCCAAAAGCGAACTTGACGTCGACGACGCCACGGTCCTTCAAGGCACGATAGAGCTTGTCGACCTCGCTCGCCCAATCGCGGGCGGGGGGGGTTGGCAGAGGCGGCGCGGTCCTGTGGATTGCCATCTGTTTCGCTCTCAGCATTCGGTTTGCAAATTACTCGAACTACGAAATATTATGCTTAACACAGGGAGCGAGACATAGGCCTCCCCCTGCCCTCGTGCAAGGGCATGGCGGCCCCGGGTCTCGGAATCCCGGTCCAGTGGGAACTTCTTAGGACGAAACTTGCGGCGGCGCAAGCAAACCCCAAATATTCGAAGTCCTGCGCACCTTCTTCCTTGCCAACACTGGCCCGGCGAAAATAGGTCCATTTTCTTACTACCAGCTCCTGCCACGACAATGGCCGCCGGGCGTTCCGGACGGGTATTGCAGCCGGCACGGTAAGGGGGGCGCCCCTGGGCCCATCGCCGCATCGAAGGACCCATGGACCTATTAGCGGGCCTTTTTGGCGCGCTTGGGTTTCGGGGCGCGCCTGGCTTTCGGGGCGCGCTTGCCGGCGGCCTTAGTCTTGGCGGCCCGCTTTGGCGACACCTTGGCTTTTGCGCGCTTCGCCGCGGCCCTGGTATTGCGCAACTTCTTCGGCTTGGCGCGATAGGGGCGAAGCTGGTCGAGGATGACATCCCGCATGTAGAAGCGAGCCCATTTGAGCGGCACGCCAAAGCGAGAAACGATCTCGCTCCACAGATGTTGGGGCAGTTCAGCCGACCCCGCCCGTTTGCGAAAGGCCACCCGCTGAGCATACGGAAAGAGGGTCTCCATCGCCGCGATCTCGGCGATGACCTCGCCGTGGGTTGCGCCATCGGCCTTGTCGAAATTGCGGTGGCCGCGCTCTTTCCCGTGACCGCGAAATTCGAGATAGTTCTTGACGGCAGCATCGAGGCGCACCGCCCGCAAGGGTTCATGGTTGAAGAGCGCCTGATAGCTCTCCTGGATGAGCGCGAGTCGTAAGGCGTGTTGATCGAGAAATGGGCTGAGATAGACCATCGGGCCACCTGCCTCCTCGCTGCGCAAACACATGCCCAAAAACAATTCCGAGCGAAACTCGTCTTGCGGCTTTAGATATGAAACTGTGATCTCGCTGCTGTAGAACCGCTGATGAATGTCGTTGATGATTGAAAACAGATCCTGCGCGGAGCGCGGCAGGATGCCCGGTCGCTTGCTGCGACGTCGATACTCGGCAACGATTCCGTCGGCGATCCTGAGCGCCCAACGAATGTAATCATTGATCCGAGTGCCTCTGGGACGAGGCATTCTCTTCATCGCATAGTACCTTTCGTGTGGTTTTGATGCGGCTATTACGAGAAATAGCGCCCGAAGAATGGATCGGACGTTGCCGCAGCCTCCGGATTATCGCCTGACTTTCAAACCGTAGCTGTCCCCAATCCCCGCAAATGGCGTTGTGTTGCCCGCCTTGATCTCAAGCGCAGCCCTCACTAGCGCCGCCCCTAGCTCCGTCGCATCCGAACACGCAACGGCTTCCTGCACAGCATTCGTTAAAGTCTGACCAGCGGTGGGTTTGCCCAGCGTTGCCATCTTTCCCTCGTCGACCGAGAGGTTCAACCGGAAAACCCGGTTGGACGAAAAGCATTGCGTCGAAGACTCCCCGTCGTCCGCAGACTGGATTTTTGTCCCCAAATCATCCGCCCCCCCTGACACTCGGGGGATTTGTTTATCGGGAGTCGCGCAAGACGGCAAGGGGCGACGCGAAGACTGCGATTTTACTTAGCGGACTGGCCCTTGGTCTTGGGGATGGCCCTCAAACCGTAGCTGTCGGGAATGCCGGGGAAGGGGCGGACGCGGTGCAGGCGAATGGCGTTCACCGCCGCCGCAACGGGATCAGATGACTGATGCGTCTCGGAGCGAGCTTTGCTCGTCGACGCGGCATTCGTCGAACGACTCGCATGTTTTCGTTTGGCCGACATGGAGCACGCCTTTCATATCTATACAACGCGAGCCGTCGGCCTCGGTTCCGGCTTGGCGGCACGCGCTCCACAGCGTATCGATAACATCGCGCACACTAACAGGAGCCTAATGTCTCCGTTCATCTCTCGTTTACGCATGGCGCAAGCGGGCGCGGCTGATCGAATCAATGGCACCGTTTTCTCGTCACGATTGCGCGAATGAGTCCGACTGCTGAAACCAGGGCATGCATTTCGAGCACGTTCTCGTGCTCCCAGCGGGCGAACGCCCCAGCGAGGCAGCGATTCGCAATCTATGACACCGAAAATCTTGACAGATTCCGTCGCGCCGCCACTGGATCGAGTGTCCGTCTGAGATAAATTCGTACCAGATCCATGTCGGGTGCGATCGTCTTGCTATCTTCGAAGACTTCGGATTCCAATTCCCAAGCTGCTCCTATCGAAAGAAGCAACAACTCGTGTCCGGGAATTTGGGTCGTTATCTCGTCTAGAGCATTTTCCTAGCTGATTGACTCGCAGGGGATTCCCAAAGGCTCGCGAGTCAGATTCAAACTGCATGCTGGTACAAGGAGGCCGGCATGCATGGGTTATTGTTTGTCGGACGATCTTCGTATCCGCGTTGTGTCTGAGGTCGAGAAGGGTTCCTCGTGCCGGGCAGCGGCGGCGCGGTTTGGGGTGAGCGTTTCCAGCGCGATCCGTTGGGCCCGCGCATTTCGCAAGACTGGCTCGGCTGAGGCCAAGCCGCAGGGAGGAGACCGCCGCTCGAAGCGGATCGAGGCGCATCGCGCCTTCATCCTCAAGGCAGTGGCGGCTCGCGAGGACATCACACTAGCCGAACTGCAGGAGCGTCTCGCCCGGCGGGGTGCGCGCTTCGGCATCGGAACAATTTGGCGCTTCTTCGACCGCCATGACATCACGCTCAAAAAAAGACGGCGCATGCTGCCGAGCAGCAACGTCCGGATGTCCTGAGACGTCGCGAAGCCTGGTTCAAGAACCAGCCGGAGTTGGAGCCAGAACGGCTCGTCTTCATTGATGAGACCGGCGTGAACACGAAGATGGCGCGGTTGCGTGGCCGCAGTCCGCGCGGCGAACGCTGTCGGGCAAGTGTGCCTCATGGACACTGGAAGACAACGACCTTCACGGCGGGCTTGCGCCTCAACGGTCTGACGGCACCCTTGGTCCTGGACGGCCCGATGGATGGCGAATGCTTTCTGGCCTATGTCGAGCAGGTTCTCGCCCCCTCGCTCATGCCGGGAGATATCGTGGTTATGGACAATCTGCCGGCTCATCGCGTCGGCGGCATCAACGCCACCATCGAAGGCGTCGGCGCCAGGTTGCTCTACCTGCCGCCCTATTCGCCGGACTTCAACCCGATCGAACAGGTCTTCGCCAAACTCAAAGCACTCTTGCGCAAAGCTGCTGCCAGAACCGTCGATGACCTCTGGGCCGCCATCGCCACGATCCTCAAAACATTCACCGCAGCCGAGTGCCAAAACTATTTCGTCAACTCTGGATACGACCCAGAATGATTGGAAAATGCTCTAGGATGTACGGGAGCTCGAAGTCCCAAGGACGATCGACCATGTCGTGGGGACCATTCTGAACTTCATGACAATACTCGTCCCAAAGTGACTTGTGAGGTCTGTCGGCGTCGAAAATACCGCTCGCCGGGATCAACTGGAGTCGCCGGATCACCTTTCGTGCAAGTGCTGCGAACGCAACCCTCGAAAATTCGCGTACCGCACGATGCGTCGGGCAACGAAAATAATCGCGATACTCACTCGCTTTCATGGAACGAGCCATCACAATTTGGCAGAGGCATTGAGCGCCTATCCTGAGTACCGCCGATGACCGAGGAGTCCGACCGGCCGCCGAGATCGCTCATTCAGTCGTCGTATCGCAAATGACGTTGCCGCCCCCAACTGGCCGACACTGGACGAAGGTTGATTGGGATGTTGGCGGGGATCGGGGGGACCTTTGAGCGTTTTGCGATGTCCGATTTCTCGCTTGTGGCTAGGATATTACCAAAGTCGTCCCACTTATCTGCTCCTGCCGAGGCGGCGTTTCTTTGGGACGTATCTCGCCCAGAATTGCATCGCCAGAGAATCGCAACGTTGCTCAGCGGCATCTGCTCGCAATTCCAGCCGCTCGTAGGTTTTCCAGTGCATACCCTTTGGCTTGGGCGGAAATGGCTCGTCGAGACTGCCGCTGCCACCAAGGCGCACCCGGAGATTCTGCGCCTGGCTCAACGCCCGATAGTGCGGGCGCTCCTGTTGGCTTGCATAAACAAGTTGGAAGCAACGCCGGCACGCGAACAATTCGTCTCCGAGATAGAGTTTTGCGACCCGGCGGCCGCAATATCGACCATTGGAATAAACTGAACACTCAAACCATGGCCGCCGGCCTCCATAACGGCATGCGGTCCAAACGATCGGGATACGCTGCTCAATCGACTTCCAGTCGGAGCCATATCTGTGACATTTGTAGGACAGGACGACCCGTTCCTGCTCGGTGCGGACACTGATTTTGCCCGATGGCTCGCCGTTGCACGACCAGGAGCACAAAAACGACTGACCCTCCGACAACCGGCCGGCGCGGTGCCAGCTGCGGACATCGATCGATTTGCAGCTTTCACACGTAGTTCTGCCACCGCCTGCCCAGCGTCCCATCACTCAGCCTCGTCCAAAATAATCGAAATCATTTGGCAAATATGAGCTCTTCGCGTCCCGAAAATACTTCCTCCGGGGAGCTGATTTGACGGGTTTCGAAGATTCGAAAAGCGCAAATGTGTGACGTGTGAACGAGAAAACCAGTTTCGCACCTGTAAGTTATGTGACGCGCAACATGCATGATGTTGCACATCACGGATTGTGCCGAAAAACCTTATCGAGCAGCCCGTGTACCGCTTTCACGATCGCGCGACGGTCGTCGCGTTGGCCCGAGGACAGGAATCCCAATCGAATGAGCGCGTCGACCTCGGTTTCGCGTAACTGCACCGTCAGGCAACGTAAGCCTTTGCGCCGCCGTTCGCGATGGCGGCGCATCCTCTCTGCGGCGGCTGACTCGGTCGGTGTGGGTCTAGTTGGCTCCATTTAACACAAGCCTCCGAGCTATCTTCTGATGGGAAGTCACGGGACTTTCCCGCGTGACGACTCGCTGGCGAAATAATCGTCTGCGGACGCGTCGTCCTGATCGAGTTCCTCATTGGAGCCCGAGGGCGGTGCTGGTTTATCTCCTGGATCAATCGCGCAACCGCGCAACTCGAACTCCCGTCGCAAGTCTGCGGGCGCCGGCAACACCTCAACATCCGCCGGCATCGCATCGCCCATCACGAGCCGATGAGGTCGCCCTTTGCGGTCTTCGAGGTTCTTGAGAAAACCGCCATTTAGCGCTCCAGCCACACGACGCGAGATGGCGGACCGATCCAGTTTCAGAATGGTCACTAACTCGGATTGTTGGATCTCCGCTTTTCCTGCCAATAACAACTGCGAAACGGCCTCGACGACCTCCCGAGTTTCAAGCTTGACGGTCTGGTCGACGCCTTCCGCCACGAGATCAGCCACCAAATCCCGAATCTGGGCATAGTCGTCGATAGTTGCGATGACCTGGCCTTGTTCGTCCTTCCGCCGCGATGCCTGGTGCAACAAGGCGTGCGCGCGGACGAGTGTTAACACCGTCTTGAAGTCCCGCCTAAGCCGCACCGCGACCGGTGGCACCAATTTCGCCAATTGATCCGCAAACGGTATCGTCACCCGCACTGGACCTGTCGCCAACCACGTCTGCAGCGCATGCCAAGGCGCAACATCGATCTCCGGCCGATTGCTTTCCCGCGCAAGCGCGCAGATCACGGCAGCCGTCTGATTGCTGGTGTCGGTAATCGTCAAGCTGACCATTCGAGTCTCGTTCTCAGGGTGCAATCGGTGGCTCGTCGTCGTGACAATCAATCCCGTTGGCCCTTCCCGCTCGATCACCCGGGGAACTAGCCCATCCTTCGTCTTTTCGACGGTCTCGTAGCGAAGCCTGCCCTCTGACAACAATGTGCGGATCAAGTAAGTGGCGAAGTCGGAAGCCATACCAGCCGCTTCGTAGATCACAAGTTGCCGGTGCACGAGCGGCTCGGTTGAATAAGCCATCGCGCGTTCACTCATCGCAGTGAGTGCGTAGAATGCGCTGGGTGGGAAAAATCTGAGCGTCGAATCGACTACGAAGGATTTACCCCCGGACGACGGGCCTTTAACCGCCACGGAAACGGGCCTATCGAGCAGTCGGGACGTTACAACAAGATAGAGGAGTTTGGCGGCGCGACGCTCACCGACGACTCCAATTGCCGACAGAGCGCTTGCGAATTCCTCCAAAATGTCGGCTTTACCGGCAAGTCGTGAGCATTTCTCCCAGGCTTCGTTTCGCTCTTCGGCGCTGGCCTCAGCCTCGACAGCCGTCCACGGGAGCGCGGTCATACAGGCTACTTGCCAACGCCGGCCGAACTCCTGTGGGCTCTCCAGGTGCAATGCCGACGGGTCTTTTGTCGAGAGAGTGACCTGCTTCACTCGATTTCGGATCGCGGAACGTGACAGCCACTTTCGGACCGCATCGCCACCCCGATCAGGTTCAATGACGACGTAGATAGTATCTAGACCATCCAGGAATTTGGCATCGCGTTCCTCGCGCCAATTCGTAGCGCCGGGGATACCGAGCGCGGGAATCCCATGGAACCAGAGCGTATGACAATCGGACTCGCCTTCGACCAACACGACGTGGCCGGCTTCCTGCGCCTCGGGCAGCCGGTGAAGGCCGTACAGGCAGGGTTTGGAGCCCGACTTCCAACGAAATCGGTCTCCCTGAAGTGCTATCCGAAATCGTACAGCTAATTCGGTGCTACCGACCGCGAGATAAGGAATCCGCAGAGCGGGCTTACAGTCGAATGTAAACTCCGACAGCCCCCAAGTTTTGAGGTAGTCAACAGGAAGCGCCTTCGCCTCCGCGTACTTTGCGAGCGTAAGGCCTGGAGTGTCCGAAGCGCCCTCTGACGTACTTTCGGTTGAGCTACGAGCGCTACCGGATGCGTTGGATTTTGGGCGCGGTTGCGCGCTTGCGCGGTCGCGATTGGTGATGGGTCCCTCCCCTCCCCGCCTCTTATCGTCGAACAGATCAGCCACTTCGATGCCGAGAGCCGTAATGATTTCTTGCAACTCGCAGCCCGCATGGCACGTCAGAAGCCAGCAGCGGTCGCCCCGAGCAACGCTGAGGCTGTTGTGCCGATCTCGGTGAGCTGGACATCGTGCCGTCCAACCGCTCCCGTTGCGGCACACGGCCTCCAGAAGTGCGAGCAGATCATACACGCCGAACTCTCTTAGCTTGGCTGGGGACAGCGCTCAGCGAGCGAGAGGCCATGTCACGCCGGCTCATGTCGTCCGGTTGGGCTCTATGAGGCGCAAAAGCGATGGAACGAGTACAAGCCGGCGATTATCGACCTTTACTGATTCGAGTCGTCCATCGGACATAGCCTCATACAGTTTGGTGCGGCCGATGCCCGACGCGGTGCATGCTTCCGCTATGGTGCAGGAGATGCGCTCGCGGAAAGGAATGGTTGTCGTCATTGATCCAATCTCGCCTGTCGCGTCCGCCAACGTGTTGGCGGACAATCGTGAACAGGCGAGAGCGTGCGAGCTGCGACGTGCAAATTCCAGATTTCCAGATTTCCCGCGTCAGAGAAAGCTGGAAATCTAAACGGGAAATCTATGATCGCGGGCGGCCCCTTTCGCTCGCCACCGTCTTTCCGGGCTTGCGTCTCCGACTGGCATGCTGCGGCGCCTGGGCCAGTTCCTGAATGCGCTTGTTGCTTGCTTCAAGACCCTCGGCGGCCAAGGCTACTCGAACCATCGGTGGCAATTGCTTGACGTTGGGCAGTTTGTCCCCCTTTCTCTGCGCTTCGTCGTTGACCATAGTGATCGCCGCGTTGATTTTTGCGACGGTGGCCGGGCGGAAAGTCGGTTCTGGCGCTGCGTGGGGGTACGGCTCCCCATGGTCCGGCTCAAATATCGTGGGCCAAGGAAGACGGTGGTGGACAAACCAAGCCCTACATAGCTCGCGCGGCACCCAACAGTACGCGAGGTACGCGGAAGCTACGGTTTGTTCGTCAAACCGAGGCGCAATGAACTCGAACCGCTCGCGTGTCAGCTTCGCCATCGAGGAATCCGGACTCAGCATGAGAACGCGAGCCCGATCGGCCTGCTCGAATTCGCCTGCCTTCAGGGCAGCGCGCAACCTCGCAAAGGCGAGCGAGCGTCGTTCCTCATCCGGCTTGATGCTGCCGATCTCCCTTGCGCACCAATCCGCGATTTCGGCGAAGTTGATCCACTCGCGCTCACGCCTCTGGCGCGCCGTGAATTTTCCGATTCGCCGCTCGCGATGCTCGCGCCTCCGAACGGCGGCGCCCACCCACGGTGGATCATCAAATGGCGTTGGCGAGTGCCGCATAGCTGACTGGAGTTCGACTGGCCAGCGAGCTAGCACGTCCTTGCGCCGAAACCGAACATCGGGCGGCCAATCAAACCCGTTCGATGTGGCCCAATATTCCGGTGCCAGCTTCTTCCCGTTGAGCCACCCATGGATCTCATCGTCTTGTACGGCGTGCCACAAGGTCC
>Ga0302326_10021360_pt1 | contig 13283 bp, 14 predicted proteins | sample Palsa_T0_3_FD_202264 | JGI IMG/M metagenome (GOLD analysis project Ga0302326, IMG submission 202264) | Peat permafrost microbial communities from Stordalen Mire near Abisko, Sweden - Palsa_T0_3 | ecosystem: Environmental > Terrestrial > Soil > Palsa > Peat permafrost | place: Sweden: Abisko... | reverse complement strand
CGCAGAGGATCTGGAAGCCATTGCAGATGCCGAGGACGAGCCCGCCCTTCGCCGCGTGCTCCTTGACGGCGCCCATGATCGGGGAAAAGCGGGCGATGGCCCCGCACCGCAGGTAGTCGCCGTAGGAGAACCCTCCGGGTATGACGACCAGGTCCGCACCTGCGAGCTCCCGGTCCTTGTGCCACACGTACCGCGTCGCGAGGCCGAGCCCGGACGAGAAAAGCTGGAGGGCATCCTGGTCGCAATTCGACCCGGGAAACTGCACGACGGCGATGTCCATGGGTTCGCCGGTCACGCCCCGGCTATCTCGAAGCGGTAGTCCTCGATGACCGGGTTGCTCAGGAGGTCGCGGCAGAGCGCGTCCAGCTGCGCCCGGAACTGCGGCGAGTCGTCCCCCTCGACCTCCAGCTCGACCACCTTGCCGACCCGTGTGGCCGCGAGGCCCTTGAGTCCCAGGCTCGCGAGCGCGTGGCCGACTGCCGCTCCCTGGGGGTCCAGGACGTTCCTCTTGGGTGTTACAAAGACTTTGATTTTCACACGCCGTTCAAAGCAGACGATGACGGCGCGAAACCAAGGCCGGTCAAGGTTTTTGCCCCGCAATCAGCGTCATTTCTCCCGGTTCCGGGGATGAAACCTCGCGTGCTGGTCGAGGAGCCGCTTTCCCTCGACCGCCGTGTATATCTGAGTCGTCGAGATGCTCGCGTGGCCGAGCATCTCCTGGATGGCGCGGAGGTCGGCCCCCCCCGAGAGGAGGTGGGTGGCGAAGGAGTGTCGGAGGAGGTGCGGCTTCACGGGCCTCGTGATCCCGGCGCGCCTCGCGTGCTTCCTGACGATCGTCCACAGGGATACCCGGGAGAGCGAGGAGCCGAGCCTGCTCAGGAAGAGCTCGCTGCGCGTCCGGGGCCGGACGTAGTGGGGCCGGCCCGAGGTGATCCAGGCCCCGAGCGCGTCGCGGGCCCGGGCGCCCATCGGGACGACGCGCTCCTTCGAGCCCTTCCCGAACACGCGCGCAAGGCCGCCCTCCAGGTCGACCTGCTGGAGGGTGAGGGCCGCCAGCTCCGAGACGCGCAGGCCGCTCGAGTAGAAGAGCTCGAGGAGGGCCCGGTCCCTGAGCGATTCCGGGTCGCCCCCCGACGGCGAGGCGAGGAGCCTGCCGACCTCGGCGCCCGTCAGGGCGTCGGGAAGCCTGCGCACGATCCTCGGGCCGGCGAGGAGGGCCGTGAAGTCATCCTCCCTGATCCGCTCGCGAACCAGGAACCGCGCGAACATCCGCAGCGCCGTCAGCTTGCGCGCCTGGCTTGGGGGCGAGGTGCGCCGGCTGAGCGACCGCACCCAGGCGGCCGCCTCCTCCGCGGGGACCGTGCGCCAGTCCCGGGCCCCCCGGTCGGCGACAAACGCCGCGCACTGCTCAAGGTCGCGCTGGTAGTTCTCGCGCGTGTTTCGGGAAAGCCCGCGCTCGAGGTCCAGGTACGCGAGGTAGGCGTCGATGTCGGAATCGAAAGCGCTTGCCTTCATGGCGCCCCCGCTGAGGCGCGCCTCAGTAGCGCCGGCGCGGCGGGGGGGCCGGCGTGCCGCCCTGCTCCTTCATCCGGAAGGTGATCCGCGCCTTCTCAAGGTCGTACGGGCTCATCTCCATCTTCACGGTGTCGCCCGCGGCGATCTTTATGAAGTTCTTCCTCAGCTTGCCCGAGATGTGCGCAAGCACCACGTGGCCCGGGCTCTTCAGCAGCTCCACCTTGAACATCGTCCCCGGGAGCACGGCGACGACCTTCCCCTCCACCTCAATGGCGTCGTTATCGGGCATGGTTCGCGCCGGCGTTCGCCGAATGGAGTCGTGTCATCGCTGTGTCGGAAGGGCCTTCAAGTGAAGCGTCTAGAGGCGTCATTAAGCCGCGCGAGTCAAGGAATTACGCCTGCGGCGGGGCCGTCAGCCCGAAAAACTCTTCTCGATCACTTCCTTCAGGATGCCCGGGACGATGATGGGGACGGTGAGAACGTGGACCGATCCGCCCACGAGCGTGAAGGTGAACCGGTATATCCGTATGCTGTTGTCGATGTTCGCCATGAACCTGATGAGGTCGTCCGAGGGTCCCAGGGCGGCCGTCTCATCGATCCAATTCTTTCCATCCGCCAGGACCGGGTCCCGCACGTCAAACACCGTCATGACCGGCGCCTCGGTGATGTCCCTGACCAGGATCGACGCGGGCCGGGCGCCTCCGGCAAACCCGGCCTCGCACTTGATCGCCAGGCGTTTCGCGCCGTCCGGCAGGGTCACGGGGGCGAATTGGAACAGGAATACCCTCACGACGCCATCGGAGACGTCGATCGGGTGCGGGGTCATGGGGACGTCGATCACCTCCCCCTCGGCGGTCGTGACGCGGGCGTCATAGCTCTGGTCCATGACGCACCCCGATGCGCCCAGGAGGACGAGAAGGGCGGCGGCGGCGGGAATCCTGTTGGCGGAGAGTGGGGTTTTCATTTCCTCGGGGCGGCCGCAGCAGCGGCGGCGCCCGGAGCAATGCGCAGACGAACAACATGGGCGCCCCCATACGAGAGGAAAATGCGCGCCGCGGGCGCGGGCGCCCCCCGAGGGTTGCCCAACGGCCCCATTTCCGATTCATCGGTTGGCCGTGGCCGCGCCCGAAAATCCCCCATGCCCGTTCGACAAGCGATTCCCCTCGCAGCTCGTGCGCGACGACGCGTTCTTCATGAGCCTCGCCTACAACCAGGCGATCGACGCGTGGCGCGGGGACGAGGTCCCCGTCGGCGCCGTGATCGAGTCGGCGGGCGAGGTGATTGCGGCGGCGCACAACCAGGTCGAGGGGGCCGGGGACCCGACGGCGCACGCCGAGATGCTGGCCATCACCCAGGCCGCCTCCCGCCTCGGCGATTGGAGGCTCGCGGGCGCGACCGTCTACGTGACCAAGGAGCCGTGCCCCATGTGCTCCGGGGCGATGGTCATGTCCCGGGTCAGGCGGGTCTGCTTCGCGGTGCCCGACCCCAGGATGGGCTGCCTCGGGGGCGCGGCCGACCTGAACGCGCTTGCCGGGTCCAACCACCGCCTCGATGTGACGTCGGGCGGCGTCCTCGAGGACGAGTGCCGGGAACTCATCCAGGCCTTCTTCCGCCAGCGCCGGTCGGACGCCGGCGGGCCGTAGGGTGTTCGCCCCACCCCGCGTCATATCGGCCCCAAGCGTGTTGACGGGTCGGACGCCCGGTGCAATCCTGTGAACATGGCATACGAACTTCCAAAACTGCCCTACGCATACGACGCACTGGTTCCCCACATCGACGCGAAGACGATGGAGATCCACTACACGAAGCACCACCAGGCCTACATCACGAACGCGAACAAGCTGCTCGAGGGGCATGCGGCACTGGCCGCCCTCGACGTGAACGCCCTCATCGCCGACCTCTCGAAGGTCCCCGAGGCGATCCGCGCCGGCCTCCGCAACAACGCGGGCGGCCACAGCAACCACTCCTTCTTCTGGACGATCCTCGGGCCCGGCAAGGGCGGCGCACCGACGGGCGCCCTTGGCGCCGCGATCACCTCGACCTTCACCTCGTTCGACAAGTTCAAGGAGGACTTCGGCAAGGCCGCGGCGACCCGCTTCGGCTCCGGCTGGGCGTGGCTCTACGTGGGGGCCGACGGGAAGCTCGCGATCGGCTCGACCGCGAACCAGGACAGCCCGCTCATGGGCAAGGCCGTCGCCGGAATCGAGGGCAAGCCCGTCATCGGCCTCGATGTCTGGGAGCACGCCTACTACCTCAATTACCAGAACCGCAGGCCCGACTACGTCGCGGCCTGGTGGAACGTCGTCAACTGGGACGCGGCCAGCGCGAACTTCGCGGCCGCGTCGTAGCGCCTAGCGGGCCCAGACGTTCGCCTGCAGCGTCGCCCCGAAGCTCGACGGGCTGACGGGCGTGCTCTTCCCGGTCTCCGTGTCGAGGATGCAGACCCGGCTGGTGTAAGGGGTCAGCGCCGTGTAGACGACGTGGCGGCCGTCCGGGAGCCATGAGGGCTCCATGCCGTCAAAGGGGGCCTTCGACACCTGCTCGCCGCGCTGCTGGGAAAGGGTCAGGACGCCGATCTGGTAGTTCCTGCCGTTCCTCATCGTGAAGACGATCTTGTCCGGGTTGGCCCGGCTCCAGTCGGGCTCCGCGCAGTAGCTCGACGTGTTGTACGAGACGCGCTGCGGATACCCGCCGGCCGCCGGCATCACGTAGAGCTGCGGGTTCGGGTCGCCCATGGCGAAGACGAGGCGCGAGCCATCCGGCGACCAGCAGGGCGACGCCTTCGTCGCCTCCGAGCGCGTCCTCCTCGAGACCCCGCGCCCGTATGCGTCGCTGACATAGATCTCGGGCTCGCCCTCGCCGGAGAGGACCATCGCCACCTGGCGGCCGTCGGGGCTGAAGTGCGCCCCGCTGTTCGTCCCCTTGAAGCTGACAAAGGTCGTCCTCTGGTAGGTCCCGAGGTCGATGACGAAGATGTCGGGGAAGCCGGACCTGAAGAAGCTCGTGTAGATGACCTTCTCGCCGTCGGGGGCCCATCGGGGCGTCATGGCGATGGCGCGGTCGCGGGTGATCTGCTTCACGTCCCCGAAGAAGAGGTCGGACGTGTAGATCTCCTCTTTGCCCGTGCGCTTGCCGATGAAGACGAGCCGCGACGAGAAGAAGCCCCGGAGACCGAGGCCGTTCGTGCGCGCGACGGCGATGTCGGCCGCGGCGAGGAGCGCCTCGCGCATGCTCGAGCCCGAAGCGACCTCGGAGGCGACCGTCCCGCCCCCGAAACCCCGGCTGATGTCGACGCGCACGCTCGCCGGCCCGGCCGGCGAGAAGGCGATGTCAAAGAGGTAGCCGCTCGCCACGAGGTGGTAGCGGCCGTGGGAGCCGAAGGCCTGGAGCGCGAGGGCGTTCATCTCCGCCGTCGCGCCCGAGACCCGCACCGGGATCGTCCTGTTGTCGGCGACGACCTCGACCTCCCCGATGTCCCTCTGGGCGGGCGCGGGGGCCGCGAGCGCGAGTGCGAGTGCGAAAAAGGGGAGTGATCTCTGCATGGTGTGGGCGCGGACGCTCCCATTTCTATTTGCGCGCGGGCGGCGCATAACAACTCTTATCTGCTGCGTGAGCTCAGATGACATAATGGACCAGCTCCGGAAGGTGCGGTATCCCGGTTTCAGCCGGGACATCGTATCGTTCGGCTTGGTCAAGTCCGCGGCGCTCGAGGGCGGGGTCGCCCGGGTCTCCCTCGCAATCTCGACGAGCGACCCAAAGGTGCCGAAGCAGCTGAGGGACGAGGTCGAGAGGGCGCTCCTCGCGCTGCCCGGCGTGACGGGCGCCTCGGTGGAGCTGGCCGTGCAGGCCCCCAAGGCCCCGGCCGCGTCCCCGGGGACCGCCGGCACCCGGGGCGGCGCCCCGAAGGGAGTCCGGAGGTCGCTCGCCATCGCCTCCGGCAAGGGCGGCGTCGGCAAGAGCACGTTCGCGGTCAACCTCGCCTGCGCCATGGCCCAGGTCCTCTCGGCGCGCGGGCGGCCCGGGAGGGTCGCCCTCATGGACATCGACGTCTACGGGCCCAGCGTGCCCCTCATGATGGGCCTTGCGGGGCGCCCGGAGGTCGAGGGCGAGGGAGCGGAGTCCGTACTCGTCCCCATGGAGAGGCACGGGGTCAAGGTGATGAGCATGGGCTTCCTCGTGGACGCCGACACGCCGGTCGTGTGGCGCGGGCCCATGGTCATGAAGACCGTCCAGCAGTTCGTGCAGAACGTCCGGTGGGGCGAGACCGACGTCCTCCTCGTCGACCTGCCGCCCGGGACCGGCGACGCCCAGCTCTCGCTCGTGCAGACCCTTCCCCTCGACGGGGCCGTCATCGTCACGACCCCCCAGCCCGCCGCCACCCAGGTGGCCCTCAAGGGCGGGCTCATGTTCCAGAAGGTCAATGTCCCCATCCTCGGTGTCGCCGAGAACATGAGCCACTTCACGGACCCGGCCGGCCAGAGGCATGCGCTCTTCGGATCGGGAGGCGGCATCGCGACGGCCGAGCGCCTGGGCACGGTCCTCCTCGGCCAGGTGCCCCTCGCCGCGGAGATCCGCGAGGGCGGCGACCGGGGCATGCCCGTCGTTGTCGCGAATCCCGGCGGCGCGGCGGCCGCGGTCTTCAGGGGGATCGCCGAGGCGCTCCTCGAGATGCTCGACAAACCGGCGTCAAGACCAATGTAACAATTGGGCTACATTGCCGGCATTGACAGGAACCTCAGCCGGGCCCACATCCTTGAATTTACCGGCCGAGCTTAATGACTTCCTCCACCAAAGAGCCTGTACCCGCGGCGTCGCGGGAGTTCGTCAAGCAGTCGAGCCTTTACCAGGAATTCCTGGCCGAGCGTGAGGAGATCCTGAAGCACAAGTGGCTCGAGTCCGAGCGCCTGGGATACGACATAGGCTTCGAGCGGGCGCTCCTGGACTGGATCCGCAAGCACCGCGAGAGCTGGCGCGCGGCGCGCCGCCAGAGCCTGACCTTGGCCCCCGGTTCCTCCAGCTCGCCCTTCAGGCCGTCGGACGCCAAGAAGGCCTGACCTCCGCCAGGCGGAAGTCCCTCTACTTGATCTCCTTGTGAAGCGTGTGGCGCTTCAGGAAGGGATTGTACTTCTTCTTCTCGATGCGCTCGGTGACCGTCTTCTTGTTGCGCCTCGTCAGGTAGCGCGAGACGGGTTTGCCCTCCTTGCGGGCCTCGGTGCACTCCAGGGTTACGACTTCTTGCATGGTTTGAAAGGGTTTGAAGGGTCAGGATCGCCTGCGCACGGCGGCCGCGCAATCCCAAAGTTCGGGGGCGGGCGCTAGCGGCGCTTCTCCGTGAGGGGGAGCATGACGCCCTTTCTGAAGAGCGTCACCTGCCCCGTGCTGGAGGACACGGCGATCGAGATGCAGTTGGCGGCGACGCTGATCCCGGCCGCGGCGGCGTGGCGGCTGCCGAGGCCGCTCGGCAGCGTGATGCCGTTCGAGCCCGACTGGATGAGGCTGCCGGCGGCCTCGACGACCCCGTCGCCCCGGATGACAAAGGCCCCGTCGATCGACGAGAACTCCTTCACGGTCTCGTCCATGAACGGGTTCAGGATGTTGCGGTCCTCCTCCTTGTAGCCGAAGAAGGGGTTGAGGACGAGGGGCTTGGTGTGCTCCTCGACCTTCGCCGTGTCCCCGACGACGAAGAGGCAGCCGACCGGCCTGCCCTCCCGGCCTTCGACCGCGAGCTCGATAGCGACCGCAAGGACGCGCTCCAGGACCTCCGGCTTAACGTCCTCGGGCAGGAGGTCCGAGGCCCGGCCCGAGAGCAGCGTCTGGAACTCGCGCTCGGTCTCGGCGATGACGATCGTGTCAAACTGGTTGCTGCCGGTGATCCCGCCGACGCAGCAGATCCTGTCGTTGAACGAGATGAGGCCGCGGGTGAGCGCCACGAGGAGGGCGCTCCTCAGCTGCGCCATCCGGGAGCTGGAGAACGAGCGCACCTGGATCGCGTCCGTGAACTTGCTGCCGTCCTCGTCGGCCTCGACGGGGTTGCGCGTCACGAGGATCGTCTTGCCCTTGGGGAGCAGGAAGCCCGGCTCGATCCCGCCGATGAACGTGTCGCCGAAGACCATGGTCGCGCTGCAGCCGGCCCCCTTGGCGACGTGCTCCGCCTCCCGGATCATGAGCCTGTTGACCCGGTTCTGCTGCGCCTGCATGGGGCGCATGCCGCCGAACCCGCCGAGGAGCCGCTCGTAGAGCGTGTCCAGGTCGGGCGCGTTGACGAAGCTGTCCACGAGCTCCTGCTCCCGGACGAGCCTGCCGATGGAGGCGAGGATCTGGAGCGTGTCGCGCGCCGATTCGCCCGCGATCAGCATGAAGATCAGGTGCACCCGCTCCTTGGACATGGCTCCGTGGTGGCGGATGCCCGCGCGGCTGCGCCCGATGGCGAGGATGTAGCGCCGGGACGTCCTCATCCGCACGTGCGGGAGCGCGACGCCGAGGCCCAGATAGGTCGTCATCGTGCTCTCGCGGGCGAGGAGCCCCTTCAGGAGCGTCTCCCGCCTCATGTCGGGGAACTTCGCGACGAAGGAGTCCAGGAGCTCCCCGAGCGCGGCCTCGAGCGTCAGGCTGCGCAGCTCGATGATGCGGCTGCGGGCGATGATCTTGTCTAGCCGCATGGCCACCCGGGGGTCAGCGCTCCCACTCCAGGGCGCCCTTCCTGATCTCGTAGACCAGGCCCAGCACGAGGACGAAGATGAAGAAGAGGATCGGGCCCAGGATCGGGATGTGCAGGTGCAGGAACTCCCGGTAGATGACGACCCAGGGAAGGAGGATCACGATCTCCAGGTCGAAGAGCATGAAGAGGAGCGCCGTCACGTAGAACTTGACGGAGAAGCGGGTGTGGACGACGCCCTCGCCCGGGACGCCGCACTCATAGGCCGAGTCCTTGATCTTCGTGTGCCGCGCGCGCTGGCCGAGGAGGTGGCTTGCGCCGATCACGGCGCCCGTCAGGAGCGCCGCGAGGACGGCCTGGATCAGGAAGGGAAGGTATGCGGCCGACGACATGCGGGAAAATTGCAGCGTGCGCCGGGCCTTCGGGCGCGGCAAGACGTTTGTGCCAAAGGGGACCGTCAGTCCACGTCGATCATCCTCGCGCTGTGGATGAGCGTCGAGCCGACCCCGAGCGTCTCGGCGAACTCGAGCGTGCGGATCTCGTCGGAAATGGGGTCGAACCCCTCCTTCTTGCGCCACTCGTCGATCCGCGCCCGCATGAGGGCGTCCAGCATGACGGGGTCGGCGCCGAGCCAGACCAGCGGCTCGGAGCGCGTGTAGAGGGAGTTGAAGAAGGGGCCGCCGATGAATTGGTAGTGCTCCAGGCTCGCGATGCTGAAGATCCAGGTCTGGCGCAGCTCCGGGATGGCGCTCATCTCGGCGACGGCGGCGGGGGCCGTCGCGGGCGATCGGAAGAAGCGCGCGGTGTTCGAGGCGTTCCAGAGGGTCGCGTTGACGAGCGCCCCGTTGACGCCGAGGACCGGGTGGTCGGTGTAGACCGGCAGGTTGATCCAGAAGTCCGTGTCGAGGAAGAGCGGCGTCGCCAGGAAGCTCTTCCTGTCCTCCTCCTTCGTCGAGGTGTTTGAGACGCCCTCGGTCTGGTGCGCCGCGAAGATCGGGTCGAAGCGCTCGGGCAGCGGGCTGTCGTAGAACCACACCGGGTCGTAGTACCGGTTGGACTCCAGGACGAAGACCGGGTTTCCGACGAACGGCGTGATGCCCGTCACGAGCGACGGGAGGTAGCCCGTCATGCGCAGGCGCAGCTGGTTGAGGCCCACGAGGAAGATGTCCTTGTTGGCGTAGCCGCGCCGGCGCAGGGCCGCGATCACGGCCTTGACGAGCGGCACCGGCGTCGCCATGCCGGGGCCCGAGTCGGAGTAGATCTTGAGCCCCACCTTCCCCTTCTTGCCGGGCGCCAGGACGCGCCCGCTGGCCTTCTCGAAGCCCTGCATCAGCCTCTCGACCGCCACGTCGTAGTCGCCCTCGCCGAAGCCCTGCAGGTGCGCCTGCCAGACGGGCTCGGTCGGCTCCCGCTGGACGGTCGGCGTGAAGTCGGCCCTGGCCGGGGTCGCGAGGGCGAGCGCTAGGGCTGATGCAAGGGCCGAAAGCGGTGGGATGCGCATGGTGGTGTGAAGGGTGTCTTAGTCGCCTGAGAGCGGCGGATGTTTCCCAAAATGCGCCCTTTGCGGGACGGGGAGGGCCCGAAACTTGACAGGCTGGCGCCGCGGTTGAAAGTGGAATCTCCGTTTGGCGCAGCGGGGACCGCACCACGGGCCCGCGCGCCGCCCATGCCCGTCATCAAGCCCACCTGCGTCCGCGAACTGAAGCTTCGCGTCAACCTCGCCGACGTCGTCTCGCGAGTCGTCTCGCTGAAGAAGGCCGGAGGCTCGCGGCTCAAGGGCCTTTGCCCGTTCCACAACGAGAAGACGCCGTCCTTCAACGTCGACGCCGACAAGGGCTTCTACAAGTGCTTCGGCTGCGGCAAGGCGGGCGACGCGATCACGTTCGTCCGCGAGACGGAGCAGCTCTCCTTCACCGAGGCCGTCGAGGCCCTCGGCCAGCGCTACGGCGTCGCGATCGAGTACGAGGAGGGCTCAGGGCCCAGCCGCGAGGAGCGCTCGCTGCGCCAGGAGCTCTTCGACCTCCACGAGGAGGCCGCCGCCCACTACCACGGGGCCTTCAGGGCCGCCGGGGGCGCCGGCGATTTCATGCGGGCCTACTGGACAAACGAGCGCCGGTTCTCGCCCGAGCTCGCGGAGGAGTTCAAGATCGGGGCGGCCGCGGCGGACGGCGGGGACCTGGGCGCCGCGATCCTGCGCAAGAAGTACTCCGAGGACGCCCTGCGCCAGTGCGGGCTCTTCTACATCCGGGAGGGCTCGATGATCACGACGGGCGCGCTGCGCCCCCGCTTCAGGGGCCGGCTCATGGTCCCTATCCGCGACCACCAGGGCCGGGTCGTGGCCTTCACGGCCCGCCAGACCGCGCTCACGCCCGAGGACGACCCGTCGCGCGAGGCGAAGTACGTCAATTCCCCCGAGACCCCCATCTTCACAAAGAGCCACCTCCTCTTCAACCTGGACCGCGCCCGGACGGCGGTCGGGGAGGGCAGGCCGTTCGTCATGGTCGAGGGCCAGCTGGACGCGATCCGGTGCTGGTCGGTGGGTCTCAGGACGGCGGTGGCCCCCCAGGGGACCGCGCTCACCGAGGGCCAGCTCGCGCTCATGAAGCGCTACCACGTGGGCGTCGAGTGCTTCTTCGACGGGGACGCGGCCGGCCAGAAGGCCGCGCTGCGGATGCTGCCCATGGCGCTCAAGGCCGGCATCGAGGTGCGCTTCCTCTCCCAGGCCGGCGACGCGAAGATCGACCCCGACCTCCTCTTCATGGAGCGCGGCATCGCGGCGTACGACGAGCTCCGCAAGGCGTCCCTCTCGTCCATGGCGTTCGCGTGCCGCGCCGCGCTCCCCTCGCCCGCGGGCGCCTCCTCGGAGCAGCGCTCGCGGGCCGCGCAGGCGGTCCTCGGGATCATCGCGGCGGCCGACAGCGAGGTCTCTCGCGCGGCCTTCGTCTCGGAGGCGGCGGCGCTCCTGCAATTGCCGGCCTCCGCGCTCCAGAGCGACCTGAGGCGGATCGTCGGGAGGGCGGACGCCGCCCCGCGCCGGCCCGAGGCGCCCGTCGCGGCGCCGAGGGGCGGCATCGTGGCGCCCGAGCACGACCTCCTTCGCCTCTGCCTGCACTTTGAGAGGCTCGGCCGGCCGATGAGCTCCGCCATCCCGCACGGCTGGATCGACCAGCGCCGGCCCGAGGGCGCCCTCCTCAGCCGCTTCCTCGGCGAGCTGGAGAACGGGAGCTGGCCGGGGCGCGACCACCTGGAGGGGCTGATGGAAAGCGATGATGAAAAATCGCTTGTCGCATCGCTCCTCTTCGACGTGCCGGACATCGACGACCCCTTCAAGGTCGCCCGGGAGGGGATACGCAGGCTCCGGGACCGTGCAATCGAGCCCCGGATTCGCCAAATAGAACTTGCATTAGCCACGACCCCATCGGACTTTAATGATGACTCATCGTCACTTCTAAGGGAGTTGTCCGACCTGCAGCGCCAGCTCCGGCAGCCGGTCTCCCTGACCGAGGCCGTTTGAGCCGTTCCCGTCCCATTTCCCGAACTTATTTCAACCCAACTCATGCCGCGTAAAGCCAAACCCGCAGATGCCCGCAATTCCGAGGCGGTCGAGAAGGCGCTCGCACAGGTGGCCCCGCAGGCCGTCGCCGAGGGCGGCGACGCCGCGGTCCCCGTCGGCGGCATCAACGAGAAGATCCGCCAGCTGATCCGCCTCTCGAAGGAGCAGGGCTACCTCACGTTCGACGACATCAACGAGGCGCTGCCCGAGTCCATCGAGAACCAGGAGGAGATCGATAACGTGCTCTCGATCCTCCAGAACCTCGAGATCGAGATCCTCGAGCCCGACCAGGTCGAGGATTACAAGCAGCGCCAGGAGGAGGCCGAGGAGGAGGAGTCCCGCTCCTCGCAGAACGACATCCTGGACGACCCGGTGCGGATGTACCTGAAGCAGATGGGCCAGGTGCCGCTGCTGACGCGCGAGCAGGAGGTCGAGATTTCCAAGCGGATCGAGAACGCCGAGCTGAAGGCCCAGGAGGCCCTGTTCCAGGCGTCGGCCGTGGGCGGCTACATCGCCGTCCTCGGGGCCAAGCTCCTCAACCGCGAGGAGCGCTTCGACCGGATCGTGATCGACAAGAAGATCGAGAGCCGCGACGCCTACTTCCGGACGCTGCCGAAGCTGGTCGAGACGACGCAGAAGAACGAGGCCGGCACTAAGGAGGCCTGGATCGAGCACATGAAGGGCAAGAGCGAGCCCGAGCGGAAGCGCGCCCTCTCCAAGTTCCGCAGGCGCGAGACGGCCCTCCGGGCGAACTTCCCGAAGTTCTTCTTCAAGCTGAAGGTCTACGAGGAGTACCTGGAGCAGCTGCGGCCGGTCCTCGAGGAGGCCGAGTCCTATTTCGCCCAGCTCGAGCGCGCGAAGCACCCGAAGACGAAGAAGGACGCCGCGATCGACCCGCGCTCGATCAACACCCGGCTGCGCCACATCGAGATCGACCAGCGCACCGCGCCCGCCCAGCTCCTCGCCATCTACGCCCAGACGATGACCCACGTGCGCGAGGCCCACCGCGCGAAGACCGAGATGGTGGAGGCCAACCTGCGCCTCGTCATCTCGATCGCCAAGAAGTACACGAACCGCGGCCTCTCCTTCCTCGACCTGATCCAGGAGGGCAACATGGGGCTCATGAAGGCGGTCGAGAAGTTCGAGTACAGGAGGGGCTACAAGTTCTCGACCTACGCGACCTGGTGGATCCGCCAGGCGATCACGCGCTCGATCGCGGACCAGGCGCGCACGATCCGCATCCCGGTCCACATGATCGAGACGCTCAACAAGGTGATGCAGGTCCAGAAGCAGCTTCTCCAGGAGTACGGCCACGAGCCGACGCCGGACGAGGTGGCCGACGAGATGAATCTCCCGGTCGACCGCGTCCAGCAGATCATGAAGATGGCGCAGCAGCCGATCTCGCTCCAGTCGCCGGTCGGCGACGGCGACGATACCTCCTTCGGCGACTTCATCGAGGACAAGTCGGCGGAGAACCCGTACGACATGACCGCGTACTCGCTCCTGCGGGAGAAGATCATCGACGTCCTCGACACGCTGACCGAGCGCGAGAGGCGCGTC
>Ga0302326_10021359_pt1 | contig 13284 bp, 10 predicted proteins | sample Palsa_T0_3_FD_202264 | JGI IMG/M metagenome (GOLD analysis project Ga0302326, IMG submission 202264) | Peat permafrost microbial communities from Stordalen Mire near Abisko, Sweden - Palsa_T0_3 | ecosystem: Environmental > Terrestrial > Soil > Palsa > Peat permafrost | place: Sweden: Abisko... | reverse complement strand
CGTGCATCCCGATGTGCGCCGCATGCTGCTGCATTGCCGCGCTTTCGTCGAAGGCGCCCGCGCCATGGCGCTGTGGACCACGCTCAACATGGCGATCGCGGATTCCGAGCGGCCCGAGAAAGTCACCGCCGGATTCCTCTCCGACCTGATGACGCCGGTGATCAAGGCGTTCTTCACCGACATGGGCTTCGAGGCGGCGAACCTCGCGATGCAATGCTATGGCGGCCACGGCTATATCCGCGACAATGGCGTGGAGCAGTTCGTGCGCGACGGCCGCATCAACCAGACTTATGAAGGCGCCAATGGCGTGCAGGCGATGGATCTGGTCGGGCGCAAGCTCGGCCGCAAGGGCGGCGCGGCGCCCGTCGCGCTGTTCGGATTGATCGGCGGCTGGATCACCGACAACGAGAAGGACGACAAGCTCGCCAGCGTCGTCAAACCGGTGAAGCGCGGCCTCGACACGCTGCAGCAAGCCACGATGTGGCTGGCGCAGCATGGCATGCAGAACCCGAACGATGCCGGCGCCGGCGCCTATGATTATCTGCGCATGATGGGCATCGTCGTAACGGGGTGGATGTGGGCGCGGATGGCGAAACTGTCGCAGGAAAAGCTCGCGGCCGGCGCGACCAACAAGAATTTCTACGAACAGAAGCTGGTTTCCGCGCGCTACTGGATGGAGCGTATGATGCCCGAATGCCCGATGCTGCTCGAACGCATCCAGATGGGCAGCGAAGCGTTGATGGCCTATGTGCCGGAGACGGCCTGAAGCTCTTGATTGTCACGGCCCGCAAATGCGGGCCGCCCAGTTGAAACCTGCTCGCGTGTTCCGAAAAGGAACCGCAACATTTTCTTCGCGATATTACCGCCGTCACCTGGGTGGCCCGCATTCGCGGGCCATGACACCGTGAATTTGAACAAAAGGCGGACCGGCCATCGCGCGCCGGCTTTTCGCCCGCGACGCCCGGCCAAATCCGCCTTGCGCTCAAGCCGAGGGCAGGCAAGCCAGGCGCGTGATTCCTCACGCGGATCGCAAGCACCGTCGTCTGTCATCCTCGGGCGTTGCGGCGCGAAGGCGGGCCAGCCGGTCCAGTCGGCGCCACGTGCCCTCGTTCCGCACGGATGCGCGCGAGTTCGCATCCTGCCCTGTATGGCCTCGCGTCAAATTCAAATCCTCACAATTCCAGCCTTCTTCTAGATCGAAACAAGAACATAGCAGCTATCTTTCCTGATATCAAGTCCAGTTTATGATTTTTTGTCGTTGTTAAGCCTTTGAGCCTAAAGAGATTTGGCAGGCCTGACGTGAGAATATCCGATGTTATAAGGGCGGGCTCTCAAGCGCAGATGTTGTGTAGCGCCAGCGCGAATTGAGCAATTCACTGACTAGAGACTCGAATCTGAGTGCTGACTAGATCGAGCCTACTTTGTGGCGCGTCGCTCAAACTTCATGCTCGCGAGGCGAAAATGGCAACGCTGTCTGACATCAGGCCAACAACCAAACTGCACGTGATCGATTTGGTTAGAGCTGCGGGCGTCAATGTCGATGATTGGAAGAATTTCAAAGGCGGTCCAGCACGCGCGTCTACCAATCCCAAGTATTGCTACGAATGGGCGTTCGTCGAGCCAAAAAAGGTTGTCGTTCTCAATTTGTGGATGAATGCCATGAAGGAGGAAAACGGCATAGTGTTTCAGGATTACAACGGACGCGAATGGAGTGGCCAACGTCAGGGCAAAGGTCGCGTACCAACTTGGAAAACTAGAGCGAGAAAGTTGGACGAGGCCATAAGCACGGCGTATTTGGAAAAACTGCCCATTCGAGTGATAGTTTGCGACGGGAAAACGCGTGATCGAAACGACCCGAACGCAAAAGCGTCGAGAGTCACAAAACGCAAACTAGACTCGGTCGCATGGGCAGTAACCAACTACGACGCTAATAGTGGGCGCAGCATGCTTGTTCGGGGTGCTGTGCCCAACCAATTCGTCGATCAGTTCATATTTCAAGATATGCCTGGCACGCCCGAGCGTCACGACAGTCTAACGCGACGATTCAAACGCGACCCAAATGTACGTGCACGCGTTCTAATTCGAGCAGGCGGAAGATGTGAATTTTGTAAGGAGAAGGGCTTCAAGACAGCAAATGGAGAAATCTACCTAGAAACACATCACGTTATCCCACTCTTCGAGAACGGTCCTGATAACATACAAAATGTTGTAGCACTCTGTCCCAATGACCACAGGCGCGCACACCACGCCAGCAACAATTTGGATTTGCGAAAAGAACTTCTAGCGCGGCTAGCGCAAATGTATCCGAGGAACTGAACAGAAGAAGGAGTAACACCATGAACCACCCCGTCCATTTCGAAATCCACGGCAGCGATCCCGAGAAGCTGGTGAAATTCTACGGCGACGTTTTCGGCTGGAGCTTCGCCAATTACATGCCCGGCGAATATTGGCTGATCGACACCAAGGGCGGCATCAATGGCGGCTTGATGAAGCGCCGCGGCCCGGCGCCCGGCCCCGACGCGCCGGTGAACGCCTTCGTCTGCTCGCTGGGCGTGGACTCCGTCGATGCGATGCTCAAGAAGGCGCTCGACCACGGCGCCACCATCGCGCTGCCCAAGGTGGCGATCCCGAATGTCGGCTGGCAGGTCTACATCAAGGATCTCGACGGCAACATCCTGGGGCTGCACCAGCCGGATAGCTCGGCAAAATAGAACAAGGCTTTCGGGATGCGAAGTGGCGCTATTCCGCCGCCATGGGACTGGCTGCGCGGACCGACCCCGTTGAACCATTTTTGCTTCCACCAACTATCGCGCCAAGGGCGTCGCGCAGCGTCGGATAGCGGAACACGAATCCGCTCGCCAGCGCCTTCTGCGGCAGCACGTGCTGGCCGCCAAGCAGGAGTTCGTCGGCGAAGGCACCGGCGAGAAGATGCAGCGGTAGCGCCGGCAGCGGCATGAAAACAGGACGATGCAGGGCGTGGCCCAATTCGGCTGAAAAATCACCGTTGCGCACCGGCTCGGGCGCGGTCGCGTTGACGGGACCGCAAAGCGCGGCGCTCGCGATGACATGGGCGATCAGGCGCACCAGATCGTCGCGCGCGATCCACGACATCCATTGGCGCCCCGAACCGATGCGTCCGCCCAAGCCATATTCGAACGGAAAGAGCAGCCGGCTCAGCACCCCGCCTTCGATGCCGAGCACCAGACCGATGCGCAGCAGGACCGTGCGGACGCCGAGCGCCTGTGCTTTTTCCGCCTGCGCTTCCCACGCCGTGCAGATCTCGCGGCTGAAGCAGGCGCGACCGTCGCCGGTTTCCGTCAACACCTCGTCGCCGCGCAAGCCGTACCAGCCGATGGCTGAGCCGTTCACCAGGACAGATGGGCGATGCTCCAGCCGCGTAATGAGCCGCACAATGGCGGCGGTCATCTCCAAGCGCGAGTTCAGGATCTTCCGGCGCTTGGCTTCCGTCCACAACGCATTGCCGATGGGCTCGCCCGCGAGATTGACGATGGCGTCGATCCGCGCATCCGCCGCGATCTGGCCGAGATCGGTGATGAGCTGGAACGGTGGCTTCAATTCGAGCGCATTGGCCGGATTGCGCGTCAGCACGATCGTTTGGTGGCCCGCTGCCGCCAGCGCCTCCACCAGCCGCTTTCCGATGAAGCCGGTTGCGCCGGTGACCAGCACCGTGCGGCGTTCGCCGAGGTCTCGCACAAGTTCGGCGGGGGGCGGCGCGACGAGTTTGGGAATGCGCGCGGCGGCAGCGAAATCGCGCGTGCCGGATATGACGACGCCAATCGCCGATGCCGCCAGCAGCAGGCTCAGGATGCCATGCGTGGCGGGAACGATGGCGCTCGGCTCGTGCGCCCAGCCGACGAGTAGCGGCAGGATCAACACCAGGATCGCGCCATAGTTCAGCGCCAGCAGCGTATGCGTGACGCGCTCGCTCGCCGGCAGCTTGCGGCTCATGTCCTCTTCCACGAAATCGGCCAGCGTGATGAGGAGTTCGGCGGCCAGGATGGCGATGAGCATGATCGCCCAGACACCATGCAGCGCGAACCAGCCGAACGCCGCGAATACCAGCGCATAGAGCAGATTGCGCGCGCCATGCAGCAACAATTCTCGGCGCTGCGTCGCCCGCCAGGCCAGGCGCTCGGTTAGTTCGTGGTGATAGATCGTGTCGAACGCGCCCATGAATATCTGGGCGACGATCAGGGTCCAAAGCAGCGGAGAGGTCATGGCGTTGCATCCCGGAAGGTTGCGATCTGCTCGATGATATGGCCGAAGCGCGGATGGACGACGTCGAGCACGAACAGGAATTCGCCTTCGCCGCATTCGGCATGCGTAACGGTGATGGCGCCCGGCGCGAGCCACGCCGGCAGCGCGATGCGCCGCTCGCCCACGCGCACGAAATAGCCGGCACTGCGGAAGACGAGTGCGTCCTGCTCGACATGCACGGTAAGCGCCATGCCGACCCGCGCGGTGACATATTCCTCGAGCCCGGTGCGGCCGGAAAAGCATTTGGCCGAATGGATGACTTGGGGAAAGCCATTCTTGCGCGCATAAAGCCGCGTCCAGATTTGCCCGCCGGTCGCGACATCCTCGGTGACGGTGACGACCGCGGGCACGCCGCAATCAGCCGATGTGGGCAGCGGCCCGCCGACCAGCCGCGCGAGTTGGGCAAACACGCGCCCCACGCGGCTCATCCGCGTCTCGACCACTTCGCCGACATAGACGACAGTCACGCCGTTCGCGAGGCGCTTGGAAAACCGCCCGCGTACCTGCGGCGGCAGCGCGTTCCATTCCTCCATCGAGAGCAGGCTGCGAAACCTCAGATCGCCGATCGCGCCACCGCCGGCGGGCTGGTCTTGCGGCTTTCTCAGCGCTCCCATTACAGCCTCGCCTATTTGGCTTTCCTCGCCGGCAGCAGGTTGATGATCCTGCCGCCCAGCCGGATCAGCGCCATCAGCTTCGGGCGCGGCACGGCGCTCATCTGCTCGTACCAGCCAGTCACCGCGCGGGTGAATTCCTGCATGTTCCTGAGGCGCTGCGCCGCCAGCGGATGAATATTCGCGTCGCCTTCGGCTTCCGCCACGCAGGCGCGCAACGCCGCCAGCGCCGGATCGAGCTCGCGCGCCTTGCGCCCGGCGACGATCTTGGCGGCGATGGACCAGACATCCGAGTCGGCTTCGTAATAATCGCGCCGGTCGCTCATCACCGGCACGCGGCGGATCAGCTCCCAGCCCTGCAGCTCCTTGAGCGAATTGGAGACGTTGGAGCGCGCCATGCCGAGCGCCTCGGCGATGTCCTCCGCCGTCAGCGGCCGCTCGGAGAGGTAGAGCAGCGCGTGGATCTGGCTGACCGAGCGGTTGACGCCCCACTGGTCGCCCATGTCGCCCCAATGCAGCACGAAACGCTGGACCGCGGCGGGCAAAGGCTCTGTCCGGTCTGATATTTCTGTCATGACAGAAATATCAGACTGGACAGGCCGAATGTCAAGGGGGATATCGGACCAATCGCGGGCGGCGGCCCTGGATCCGCGCGCGAAGGCGCGCTCGTCGAGATAACGCCGGGTTTATTTACGGCCCCGCCGGCAGCAGCGCCCCGCCCACCAGATCCTGCAATAGCGGCGTCGCCGGATAGGGATGCATGCGGTATTGCCGGAAGCCTTCGGCATAAGCCACGCCGAAATGCTTGCCGCGCCGCTTCGTCCACGATTCCATTGCGCCGAGATAATCCGCGATGTCGTGCTGCTTGGCGACCCAACCCATCTGACTCTCGTGGCACGCGAGCATCGCGCGCTTGGTGGCGATGGTGGATTCCACGTTGACCGCGAACTCGGCCACGACCTTGTTGTTGTCGCGGTCGCGGCCTTCGATCGGGTCGGTGAAATAGAGATGCGGGATCGCGTCCAGCGCCGGCGCCGATCCGGTGCGGTAGTTCACCACCGGCGCGGCGAAGCAGGCGTCGCGCACCAACATGCTCGTCGCCTCGTGATCGGGATGGTAGTCGGCCGGCGCCGCCGTGATGACGAGATCGGGGCGGGCGTTGCGGATCGTCTCGGTCACGCGGCGGCGCGAGGTATCGTCGTTGAAAACGGCAAGGTCGCCGAATCCGGCGCAGGCATAATCCGCGCCGATCAGCGCCGCGGCGCTGGCCGCTTCCGCCTTGCGGATACGCCCGGTTTCTTCGTTGCCATGCTCGACGGAGCCGCAATCGCCCGCCGTCAGCGTCACGATCGCGATGTGATGACCACCCGCCGCCAGCAGCGCGAGCGTGCCGGCGCACAGCGTCTCGATATCGTCGGGATGGGCATGGATGGCGAGGATGCGCATCAGGGGCGCGCGGCGTTCGCCTTTTTCGCCGCGTCGTTCGACGGCTCGGCGTTCATGCCCGCTTGCGTCATGACCACGCGATAGGTCGCGCCATCGGCCAGCGGCATGTAGGCGGCCGAGCCGAATAGGCGGTCTTCCGTGTAGGAATGGCTGACGATCCAGAACACCCAGGATTGCGGCACATATTGGTTCACGGCCGGCGGCGGGCCCTTGAGATCGCAGGCGGTGATCGGCTTGCCGCTGGCGCGCGCGGCGCTGAAATATTTGTTGCCGATCTGGTCGAGCGTGTAGGTCGTGTCGAGGCCCAGCACATTGGCCCAGGGCATCCATTTCTGCACCCGCGCGCTCATCTCCCATTCGTCGCCCTGCAAGGTGCAGGTCTGGGTGAGCTGCGGCCCGTCGAGCCGCGTGATCGTGACCTGATAGAGGCTCTGCGCCGGATCGGTCGCCTTGACCGATATGTCGGCGACCGGCGCCTCATAGGTCAGCCGCTCGAAACTCTGGATGTTCACGCCGAGCAGGCTGAAGGCGAGGCCGACGATCGCGAGCGGCGCGCCGATGATGACGCGCGGAACGCCCCGTCCCGCCTCGCCGCTGAAGACGTGGCCGAAGCCGCGCAGGAAAACCAGCACGCCGAACACCGCAACCGCCGCGGGCAGCAGCAGCCAGTACCAGCCGAATGACAACAGGGTCCCAAACACGGCGTTTTCCTCACATGGCGCCCGTCAGGCGCAAGCCTACCCAAAAACAACGCATCTGAGGGCCGGACGGGCCAAGCTAGGCCCGGATTGGGGCCGCTTCGTGACCCGGGCGCAACAGCCATGCGTCGCCGACAAGCTTCCGTCACGGGAATCGGCGTAAATTCGCCCGACCTCAGGGGGAATGCCCATGCGCGCTTTTTCTTTCTGCATCCTTCTCGCCGCCATCGCAGCCAGCCCGGCCGCCGCCGCTCCGGTCTTGATGATCTCGATCGACGGGCTCCGGCCGCTCGACGTGGTCGACGCGCCGCAACGCGGCCTGAAGGTGCCGGCCTTGCGCGCCTTCATGGAAGACGGCACCTGGGCGCAAGGCGTGCGCAACGTGCTGCCCACCGTCACCTATCCCGATCACACCACGCTGATCACCGGCGTGTGGCCGAACGTGCACGGCATCTCCAACAATGTGATGTTCGATCCGCTCGAGAAGAACATGGACGGCTGGTACTGGTACGCCAGCGACATCAAGGTGCCGACCTTGTGGGACGCGGTGCATGCCAATCACCAGATCGTGGCCAGCATCGACTGGCCGGTGAGCGTGGGCACGCAATCCATCGACTACGACATCCCCGAATATTGGCGCGCGCTCAACATCAACGACGTCAAGCTGCTGCACGCGCTCTCCACGCCCGGCCTGCCCGAGACGCTGTCGAAGCAGGTGGGCCTGCCGCTCACCGCGATGTTCGCCGAGACGGCGGCGTCGGACGTGGCGCGCGCGAAATTCGCCGCCGCCCTGATCGCGACCGAGCGTCCTGAGTTCATGACCCTGCATCTAGTCAGCCTCGACGCCACGCAGCATGAATTCGGGCCGGATACGGCGCAGGCGCATGCAACGCTCGAGACCATCGACGGCGCGGTGGGCGATCTGGTGGCGGCGGCGCGCAAAGTCGAGCCCGATCTCGTCATCGCCATCGTTTCCGATCACGGCTTCGCCGCTGTGCAGCACGACGTCAATCTCGGCACCGCCTTCGTGAAAGCCGGGTTCATCACGCTCGACCCGAAAACGCAGAAGCCCGTCGCCTGGACCGCATCGGTGTGGGACGCGGGCGGATCGGCGGCCATCGTGCTCAAGGATCCGAACGACAAGGCGCTGCACGACAAGGTCGCCGCGCTTCTCAAGAAACTCGCCGCCGATCCCAAGAACGGCATCGCGCAGGTGATCGACAAGCCCGAGATCGAGGCCGCGGGCGGCGGCGTGGAAGCGTCGTTCTGGGTGGATTTCAAGCTCGGCTATGAAGGCGGCACCAAACTGGTCAGTCCGCTCGTCACCGCCGGCAGCCTCAAAGGCATGCACGGCTATTTCCCGACGCATCCCGAAATGCGCGCCACCTTCATGATCGACGGCCCCGGCATCCCGAAAGCCGACGCGCTGGGCGACATCGACATGCGCGACATCGCGCCGACATTGGCGAAGATATTGGGCGTGAGCTTGCCGAGCGCGACGGGGAAGGCGTTGTTTTAACAACTAGATTTGTCATCCCGGCCAAGCGATGCGCGAGCATCGCGTAGAGCCGGGACCCACTGCGTCGCTTTCCCGATGGGTCCCGGCTCTCGCTTCGCTCGGCCGGGATGAGAATCCATTTATCAGCGCATTCCACCGCTACGCAGCCGCCGCCAGCCTCGCCAACTGCCCCAGCAGATTCTGCGCGCCCTTCAGCCTCGCCTCCGGTGTAGGCCAGTCGCGCGCAACGACGACCTTGTGGTCGGGACGGACGCGCATGGTGCTTTGATGCTCGGCGATCAGGCGCACCAGGCCGCCGGGATTGGGGAACTGGTTGTTGCGGAAGGAGAGCATCGCGCCTTTCGGGCCGGCGTCGATCTTCTCCACCAGCGCCGCGCGGCACAGATGCTTGATCGCGACGATGTCGAGCAGATGCTGCACTTCCTCGGGCAGCTTGCCGAAACGGTCGATCAGTTCGGCGGCGAAACGCTCGATCTCGCCGCGATCCTCCAAGGTGGCGAGGCGCCGGTAAAGCGCCATGCGCACGGTGAGGTCCGACACATAGGTTTCCGGAATCAGCACGGAGGTTCCGATGCTGATCTGCGGCGACCATTGATCGGCGACCTCCTCGCCGTCGCCGCCGGCGCGCAATTGCGCCACCGCTTCCTCCAGCATCTCCTGATAAAGCTCGATGCCGACCTCGCGGACATGGCCGGACTGCTCTTCGCCGAGCAAATTGCCGGCGCCACGGATGTCCATGTCGTGGCTCGCGACCGAGAAGCCCGCACCCAATTGGTCGAGCGATTGCAGCACCTGCAAGCGGCGCTCGGCGGTTTCCGTCAGTTTGCGGTCCGCCGGCGTCGTCAGATAGGCGTAGGCGCGCTGCTTGGAGCGGCCGATGCGGCCGCGCAATTGATAGAGCTGCGACAGGCCGAACATGTCGGCGCGGTGCACGATCATGGTGTTGGCGGTGGGGATGTCGAGGCCGCTTTCGACGATGTTGGTGGAGACCAGCACGTCGATCTTGCGGTCGTAGAACGCGGTCATCGCGTCTTCCAGCGTGTCGGCGCCCATCTGGCCATGCGCCACCGCGACCTTCACCTCCGGCACGGTGTGCTTGAGGAATTCCGCTGCTTCGCGCAAGTCCGCGATGCGCGGCGCGACATAGAAGCTCTGCCCGCCGCGATAATGCTCGCGCAGCAAGGCTTCGCGGATCACCAGCGGATCGAATGGCGTGACGAAGGTCCGGACCGCGAGGCGATCCACCGGCGGCGTGGTGATCAGCGACAGGTCGCGCACGCCCGACAGCGCGAGCTGCAAGGTGCGCGGGATCGGCGTCGCCGTCAGCGTCAGCACGTGGACGTCGGCCTTCAGCGCCTTGAGTTGTTCCTTGTGGCTGACGCCGAAATGCTGCTCCTCGTCGACGATCACCATGCCGAGATTGGCGAATGCGATGCCCTTGCCGAGCAGCGCATGGGTGCCGATCACGATATTGACGTCGCCCGACGCGAGCGCCGCTTTCGTTTCGCGCGCCTCTTTCGCATCGACGAAACGCGAAAGCTGACGGATCTTCACCGGGAAACCCTGGAAACGCTCGGTGAAAGTGCGGAAATGCTGGCGCGCCAGCAACGTGGTCGGCACCACCACCGCGACCTGGTTTCCCGTCATCGCCTCGATGAAGGCGGCGCGCAACGCCACTTCCGTTTTGCCGAAGCCGACATCGCCGCAGACCAGCCGATCCATCGGCGTGCCTTTCGCCAGGTCCTCGACAACGTCGGCGATCGCCTTCTCCTGGTCCTCGGTCTCCTGATAGGGGAATTTGGCGCAGAATTCGTCGTAGAGGCCCTGCGGCGGATCGATCGGCGGGATCGCCTTCAACTGCCGCGCGGCGGCGATGCGCATGAGCTCGGCCGCGATCTCGCGTACGCGGGTTTTCGCGCGCGCCTTCCTCTGCTGCCAGCCCGCGCCGCCGAGACGGTCGAGCTGGGCGTTGCTCTCGTCGGCACCATAACGCGTCAGCAATTCGATGTTCTCGACGGGCAGGAACAGCTTGCCGCCGTCGTAATGCAGTTCCAGGCAATCATGCGGCGCGCCCGCCACGTCGATGGTCTGCAGCCGCATGTAGCGGCCGACGCCATGCTCGATATGGGTGACGAGATCGCCCGGCGCGAGGCTCGACGCTTCCTGCAGGAAATTCTGCGCCCGCTTGCGCCGGCCCTGCGCGCGCACCATGCGGTCGCCGAGGATGTCCTGCTCCGCGACGATGGCGAAATCCGGCGCTTCGAAGCCATGCTCGATGCCGAGCACGCCGACACCCACGGCATTGGCCTGCATCGCCAGCGCATCGGGCCAATCCGTAACGCGGCGGATGGCGCCCAGCCCATGATCGGACAGCACACCGCCGATGCGCTCGGCCGAGCCTTCGCTCCACGCCGCGACCGCGACGCGCTTGCCGTCCTTCACCAGTGCCTTGATATGGGTTGCCGCGGCTTCAAACACGTTCGTTCCGGCCGTCGCGCGCTCGGGCGCGAAATCGCGGCCCGTCTTGCCGCCCGCATCGGTCGAATTCATCGATTCCGGCGCCTGGAACGGCGACAGCGCGCGCACGTCGCGGTTCGAAAGCGCCGCGGCCCATTCCGCATCGGTCAGATAGAGCTTGGCCGGCGGCAGGGGCTTGTAGGGCGCCGCGCCCGCATTCTCCTTGCCGTCATGCTTGCCGACGAGGAATTGGCGGCGCGTCTCATAATAATCCGCGATCAGTTCCAGCCGCGCGGCTTTCGATTCCTCGGCCTGATGCGACAGGAACATCAGCGCGCCGGGCGTGTAGTCGAACAGGGTTTCGAGATGGTCGTGGAACAGCGGCAGCCAATGCTCCATGCCCTGATGCTTGCGTCCGGCGCTCACCGATTCATAAAGCGGATCGTCATTCGCCGGCCCGAACGCCGCGACATAGCCGGCGCGGAAGCGGCTGATCGACTCCGGATCGAGCGGCGTCTCGGCCGCCGCCAATAATTCGACCTCCTCAATCGGATCGGTGGAAAGCTGCGTCTCCGCGTCGAAGCGGCGGATCGCATCCAGCGTCGAGCCGAAGAAATCCAGGCGCAGCGGCTCGTCCGTTCCCGGCGGCCACAGATCGACGATGCCGCCGCGCAACGCGAAATCGCCCGGCTCGCGCACGGTGGAGGCGCGCGCATAGCCGTTGCGCACCAGGAACGCCGTCAGCGCGTCATGCTCAACCGTCTTGCCGATGCGCGCGAAAAAGCTCGCGCCCGCGATGGCGTCGCGCGGCGGCACGCGCTGCAACAATGCGTTGACCGTGGTGACGACGACGGCCGCGCCGTCCTTGCGCCGCACCAGCGCCGCCAATGTCGCGAGCCGCTCGCTCTCGATATCCGGCTTGGGCGAGACGCGGTCATAGGGCAGGCAATCCCAAGCGGGGAACGGCAGCACGTCCAATTTGGGTGCGAAGAAGCGGATCGCGTCTTCGATGGTCTGGGCGTGCACGTCATCCGCCGCGACGAAGACCACGAGGCCTTTGCGCCGCGTGGCCGCTTCGGCGGCGAGATAGGCGTCATAGCCGTCGGGCGCGCCGGTCAGCGCGAAGCGGCCGGGATGGCGCGCGATATAAGTCAGACGTTCCAAGTGGGATCCTTGCGGGAACAGACCGCCTTGAGGCGGTGGAAAACCGGTGTGTCAAAAATCGGATCGGGCGGCGCTGTGCCGCGCAGCCATTGATAGACGTGGGTGTCCGGCGCATCGAGCAGCGCCTCGAACTGGTCGAGCTCGGCTTCGCTCAGGCCCGAAAGGCTCTCCGCCGCGAAGGTCCCGAAGATCAGATCGACCTCCTTGAACCCGCGTCTTTGCGCCCGGAACAATAGCTTTTTGCGGCGGGCCTCCGAGGAGCCACCGTCTGATGATGCGTTCATGGTCCGTATATAAAGCGGAGGGGTGTGAAGTTCTAGTGCGGCCAATTAGATGGACCGACAAAAGGATCGTCATGGCCGGGCTTGACCCGGCCACCCAGTTCGCACGCGTCCGCGTGCGATAGCCATGTCTTGCGACCGCCGACGCGGTCTTGCTGGGTGGCCGGGTCAAGCCCGGCCATGACGTGTTTTTTGAGATATTCTCTCCCACCATGCGGCCCGCGATTCTGTTTCCCCTGTTCGCCGAGACGCGCACGCTGCCGGGCATCGGCCCGCGGCTGCAGAAGCTGATCGCGCACGCGGCGGGGACCAAGCTGCTCGATCTGATCTTCGACCTGCCGAGCGGGCTGATCGACCGCTCCTATCGCCCGCGCCTGATCGACGCCGAGGAGGGCCGCATCGCCACCGTGCTGGTCAACGTGCTCGACCATCTGCCGCCGCGCGACAAGCGCCAGCCTTATAAAGTGCGCTGCTCCGACGACAGCGCCGCCATCGAGCTCGTGTTCTTCCACGCCAATGCCGAATATCTGAACAAAATGCTGCCGGTGGGGAGCAAGCGGCTGATCAGCGGCAAGATCGAACGCTTCGCCAACCGCCTGCAGATGCCGCATCCCGACCACATCGTGGCGCCCGAGGACGCCGAGACGCTGACCTTGCAGGAACCGGTCTATCGGCTCACTGAAGATTTGCCCGCCAAGCCGCTGGCCAAGGCGATCCGCGCGGCGCTGGAGAAAGTGCCGCAGATGCCGGAATGGCAGGACCCGGCATTCCGCCGCGGCCACGCCTGGGAGCCGTTCACCAAGGCGCTGCTGGCCGCGCACGCGCCGCAT
>Ga0302326_10021355_pt1 | contig 13284 bp, 9 predicted proteins | sample Palsa_T0_3_FD_202264 | JGI IMG/M metagenome (GOLD analysis project Ga0302326, IMG submission 202264) | Peat permafrost microbial communities from Stordalen Mire near Abisko, Sweden - Palsa_T0_3 | ecosystem: Environmental > Terrestrial > Soil > Palsa > Peat permafrost | place: Sweden: Abisko... | reverse complement strand
TTTCTGGGCCGCCTACCAATATCTGCTTTTGGTCCACTCCGGGGCAACTCCCGGCCTGCGCCTGGTACGCCTCGAATTAGCCCGCTTTGATGGAGCTCCAGCCAGCCGCCGGCGCCGTCGCTGGCGCGTGCTCGCGTCATTTCTTTCCGCCGCTTCTCTCGGCATGGGGTACGCCTGGGTCTTCCTCGACGAGGACTCTCTCTGCTGGCATGACCGCATCACGCATACCTACCTCGCGCCGAAAACACGCGCAATGAGAACCGGAACGGAACCGGCCGAGTAGTCATCCTGCGTTCTGTTTCCTCCCGAACGCGCCCGTCCAGCTTGGCCTATGCTATCTTCATTAGGTTTATCCTAATCAGCCGTCTCCGCATTCCTTTTAAGCATGGCAACATCGGTGGAAGGTTCCAAACCGGCCATAAAGGTCTTCGTCGCCACCACGGTGATGTTGACCTTCATCTCTTTCTGGCGGGCCTCCGCCATTGTTCTTTCCGACCTCGCCTCTTCCGCTTATTACGCCGGCGGCGATGCCGAGAAAGTGATCGGCAAGAGCGCGCCCTGGTTCATTCTCGCCGTCATGCTGTTCAGCTACGCCGTGCGGGCTCTCTACATCGAGTCCAGCAGCATGTTTGTTCGCGGCGGTGTATACCGTGTCGTCAAGGAAGCCCTGGGCGGAGGTCTCGCCAAGTTCTCCGTCTCCGCCCTGCTCTTCGATTACGTCCTCACCGGCCCTATCAGCGCCGTCTCCGCCGGGCAGTACCTGGCGGGCTTTATTAAGGACATGGGCGTCTACCTGCACCGCCCTTTGCATTTTTCCGACGACCACTTTGCCGCCGGCCTCGCCGTGATCGTTGTCGGGTACTTCTGGTGGAAAAACACTCAGGGCATGCACGAATCCAGCCAGAAGGCACTACAGATCATGGTGATCACCACGGTGATGGTGGTGATCCTGCTCATCTGGTGCACCATCACAGTTTTGCGGACGCCAATTCAACTCCCCCCGAACCCACTGCACGCCGGCGTCGTGCCGCTCAACAAAGAATCGCTGGGCTGGCTGAACGCATTCCCCTGGCTCAGCCACATCACCTGGATCATCCTTTTTGTCGGCTTTGGCCACTCGGTCTTAGCCATGAGCGGCGAAGAAACCCTGGCGCAGGTGAACCGCGAGATCGAACATCCCAAGCTGAAGAACCTGGAGAAGACCGGCCTGGTCATTTTCATCTACAGCCTGCTGTTCACCTCGCTGGTTTCGTTTTTCGCGGTGATGATCATCCCCGACAAAGTCAGGCCAGATTACTTCGCCAACCTGATCGGCGGTATCGCCATGTATCTGGCCGGACCGGAGAGCCTGAAGTTGCTCTTTCACGGCTTCGTGGTATTGGTAGGAGTGCTGATCCTGGCCGGAGCGCAGAACACTTCCATCGTGGGCGCGAATGGAGTTCTGAATCGCGTGGCTGAGGACGGAGTGCTCACCAGCTGGTTTCAGAAGCCGCACCACCGCTTCGGCACCAGCTACCGCATCATCAATCTGATCGTGGGCCTGCAGATCCTGACCATCGTTCTGAGCCGCGGCAACGTGTACATGCTGGCTGCACTCTACGCTTTCGGCGTGATCTGGAGCTTCGCCATGAAGTCCATCGCAGTGTTCGTTCTGCGCTTCACCGAGCCGGGAAACCGGGCATGGAAGGTTCCGGGCAACCTCCACATCGGCAAGGCCGAGATTCCCGTGGGCTTGTTCGTCATCTCCGCCGTGCTGCTCATCACTGCCGTGGTCAACCTCTTCACCAAGTATCAAGCGACCATCGCCGGAGTGCTGTTCAGCGCCGTGTTCTACACCGTCTTCACGCTCTCCGAGCGGCACGTTGCCAAGGAGCGCCACGGCAAACCCGAACAGCTTGATCAATTCCGCGTCTATGGCAACCAGGAACTGGGCAGCGGCGCCATGGGCGTGCGGCCCGGAAATATTCTGGTTGCGGTGCGTGATCCCCGCAACCTGTACTATCTGCGCCAGATCCTGGCTCACACCAATACCGCCAAGCAGGATGTCGTGGTGATGAGCGCGCGCCTCTACCATCGTGAACCTAGCTTCGGCGGCAGCTCAGTGATGGAAGCCAGCCAGGTTTTCGACCACTACGAGCAGGAACTTTTCACCGCCGCCGTGGCCGTCGCCGAAAAAGAGGGGAAACCGATTTCTCTGCTGGTGGTTCCGGCGACCGACGTGTTTGACGCCATCATGGTCACGGCGCAGCGGCTGGATTCCACGCGCGTCATCTGTGGACTCTCCAACAAGCTCAGCTCGGATGAGCAGGCCAAGCTCACAGGGGACGCCTGGGAGCGCATGCCCGAGCCTCGTCCACGCCTGTGCCTGGAAGTCTGTGCTCCTGACGGTTCGGTTCGCGAGTACACGATTGGCCCGCATACTCCACGCCTTCGTCCTCAGGATGTCGAACTCATGCACAAGCTCTGGCTCAACATCACCACCGACCCCAGGTTCGCCGGAGCTCACCATTATCACATCGTGGCTCTCGCGCTCGAAGAGTTGCAACGTGAGTTGAGTACTGAGCAGCGTGCCGAGCTCCTGCAGAAGCTGCAGGAGGAAATGAACCGCTCCAGTCCGGATTGAAAAAGCCCCAGCCAGAACGGCTGGGCGCGAACTGAATTACGGACCGCCGGTTATTTTTCCCGGCCCAGAAAATTCTTGCATGGCCTGGGTCTCGCTGGGCTGCGTGTGCGCTAGCCCTGCAAGAGATTCTCCAGCGAAGCCCGCAAGTCGCGGAAGCGAAATGGATATCCGCTTGCGATCAGCTTGCCCGCCTCAACCTTCTGACTCCCGAGCAGCAGTTGTTCGCCCATCTCGCCGAATAACATCTTCACCACCAAGGCTGGAAGCGGAAAAATTGCGGGACGCGACAACACACTCGCCAGTGTCTTGGCGAACTCCGCATTTCTCACCGGTTTGGGCGCGACCATGTTCACCGCCCCTTGCAACAGGTCACTTTTCAAAATGTGGTGGATCGCGCCCACCATGTCCTGCACGTCAATCCAACTCATCCATTGCTTCCCGCTTCCAGTGCGGCCGCCCAACCCCAGCTTGAACGGCGGCAACATCGCTCCTAGCGCTCCGCCTTTGGGGCTGAGTACGATTCCTGTCCGAAGGTGTACGGCTCGAATGTCGGCCTGTACCGCCGGCGTGGTGGCTTCCTCCCACTCCTGGCAAACCTCGGCGAGAAATCCCGCGCCGGGCGCGCTCTCCTCGGACAGAACTTCGTCACCGCGATCGCCGTAGTAGCCAATCGCCGATCCGCAAACGAAAACCCTGGGCTTCTCTTCGGCTTGCGCCAGAGCCTGCGCCAGATTCGACGCGCCGATCACGCGGCTATCGCGAATCTTCGCCTTCTTGGCCGCAGTCCATCGTCCGACAATACTTTCGCCGGCCAGGTGTATCACCGCGTCAAAGCCTGAGACCGCCGCGGGGGCGATTGGTTTCGCAGGATCCCATGAGATTTGCCCGTTGTCGGTCGATCCGCCGGCAGCCGGACCGCGAACCAGCCGTACCACGGAGTATCCGCTGCTACGAAGGGAAGGAAGCAGCGCCCCTCCGATCGGCCCCGAAACCCCGCTGACCAGAATCCTGGAATTCATCACTGCGGATAGTTTAGCTTATAGATCTTCAGGGGGATGCTTGGCAGCGGAAGCGTCACGACCGATGATGAGACTGATTTGCTGGGCCCTACCGCTCGGGCACAAATGACGACCCGCTCGGATCAGCGGAAATGTTCGGGAGATGGAATCGTACGCCCTGGATATTTTTCGGGCCGGACGCATCCCAATCCTGGGAGAGTGGCTGGCGCTTCCGCTGGTCAAGCCGGCTGGATCCAAGAAGATAGCAGTCCAGGCTTTCATTGAGGTCTTTCACCCCATCGCGGGCCGGCTTCTCGAGACTTGCGATGCTGTACTTCGAATCGGCGGACCATCGGCTGGCGCCGACGAAATGGTGAAGGCTGGCCAACGCCTTGGGCTCCTTACCTACGCCGCTGCCGCGGACATTGCTAGGCTTAGTCCCGCCGAGTAATCGCGGCCTCTGTCGGTTGGCGGACCTCCGAAATGGCTCTTCCCGCGGGCTATAATCCTACATGGCGAGCTTGCGCCAACAGATCGCGACTACCGCTCTTACGCTCACCAAATTCCGCGAGCTGATGAAGCGGATTCAGGAAAACCGTCCCCAGGACGATCTCTCCATTGTCAAGAAGGCCTACGACTATTCCCTGAAGCATCACGAAGGTCAGATGCGCGCTTCGGGCGAGCCTTATCTGGTGCATCCGCTCGAAGTGGCTTTAGTTCTTGCCGAAATGAAGATGGACCCGGTCGCCATCGCCGCCGGGTTGCTGCATGATTCGGTCGAAGATACTTCAGTCACCATCGTCGACATCCGCAAGGAATTTGGCGAGCAGGTCGCCCACATCGTCGAAGGCGTGACCAAGATCAGCAAGATTGATTTCGCCACGCGCGAAGAGGCGCAGGCCGAGAACCTGCGCAAGATGATGCTGGCCATGGTCGATGACATCCGCGTGGTGCTCATCAAACTCGCCGACCGTCTGCACAACATGCGCACGCTCGAACACCTCTTGCCTGAGCGCCAGCACAAGATTGCGGAAGAGACGCTCGAGATCTACGCTCCCATTGCCCACCGGCTGGGGATGGGAAAGATTCGCGGCGAACTGGAAGACCTGGGCTTCCGCTTTCTCGACCCCGCCGGCTACGAGCAGGTGGAGAAAGCGGTCAATGCCCGCCGCAAAGAGGGCGAAGCTTTCCTGGCGAAGATGGGGACGATCATCAACGACAAGCTGAAAGAGGCGGGCATCCAGGCCAAAGTGGAAAGCCGGATGAAGCGGCTGTTCAGCATCCACAAGAAATTGCAGCGGCAGCGGATATCTGTCGATCAGGTCTACGATCTGTTCGCCATGCGTGTGATCACGCGCTCGCTCCAGGATTGTTACGCAGTGCTCGGCATCATTCACAACATATGGCGTCCGGTGCCGGGGCGCATCAAGGATTTCATCGCCATGCCGCGCCCGAATTTTTATCAGTCGCTGCATACCTCGGTCATCACGGAAGATGGAACACCATTTGAAATCCAGATTCGCACCGAAGAGATGCACAAGATGGCCGAGGAGGGCATCGCGGCTCACTGGAAGTATAAGGACGGCCCGGTTTCAGCGCAGGACGAGCAGCGCCTCGCGTGGCTGCGCCAGGTGGTCGAGTGGCAGCGTGACGTCAGCGACCCGAATGAATTCTTGTCGGCGCTGAAAGTCGACCTCTATCCCGAAGAGGTTTACACCTTCACTCCCAAGGGCAAAGTTGTGGTGCTGCCGCGCGAGGCCACGCCCATCGACTTTGCCTACACCATCCACACCGAGGTTGGGCACACTTGCGTGGGCGCGAAGGTGAACGGGCGCATGGTGCCGCTGCGTCACAAACTGCACTCCGGAGACATCGTCGAAATCATCACCCAGGCCGGGCACAAGCCCAGCCGGGACTGGCTCGGGCTGGTGAAATCTTCGCGTTCGCGCAACAAGATCAAGCACTGGCTCAACGTGCACCAGCGCGAGCGCGCCATCGAAATCGGCCGCAAGCTGATCGAGAAAGAAGCGCGCAAATACCGCATCGCGCTCAAAGACATGAAAGACGACGATCTGTTGAAAGTTGCCGGAGGCTACGGCCTGGGCAAGGTCGACGACCTGATGTCCGGCATCGGTTACGGAAAATATTCTGCGCGGCAGGTGCTGGCGCGTCTGTTGCCGGCGGGCGCGACGCCCTCGATGGCCGGCGATATCGAATCCGAAGGACTTTCGAACAAGCCCGGGGCGATCGCCGGCGTGGTGCGCCGCGTGTTTGGCGACCACAACGCCATCATGGTCAAAGGCCAGGGCGACATGCTGGTCTACCGAGCGCGCTGTTGCAACCCGATCCGCGGAGAAAACATTATTGGCTACATCACGCGTGGCAAGGGGGTTGCGGTGCACGCGGTGAATTGCCCGAACATCACAAATCTGATGTATGAGCCGGAACGGCGCATCGATGTGGAGTGGGCCCGCGACGAGAGCGCACCCACGGCTTATCCGGTCAAGCTCACGGTTTATTGCGACGACAAGTTCGGCATGCTCAAAAACATTACCAGCGTGATCGGCGACGCGCAGAGCAACATCCGCAACATCGGCGCGCACACCGAGAACAGCCAGGCCAGCGTGGAGATCGTCCTCGATATTTCCGACCTCAAACATTTGGAGCAAATCATGGCCGGGTTGAGGAAGATTCCCGGCGTGCACGAGGTGCAGAGGCTGCAGAAGATCTAGAGCAGAGTTGCCCGTCGCTACCGTCCAGAATCGTAACCTTCCGACTGAGTTATAATCTGGCACCGATGAACCTGACCTCCGGCTCGCGACTTGGTCCGTATGAGATTGTCTCCCCTTTGGCCTCGGGCGGGATGGGCGAGGTTTTTCGCGCCCGCGACACTCGCCTCAAACGTGAGGTCGCGATCAAGGTTTTACCGCCCGCTGTTTCTCTGGACGCCGACCGCTTGCGGCGCTTCGAGCAAGAGGCTCTCGCCACCGCTGCCCTGAACCATCCCAACATCCTGGCGGTTTTTGATATTGGCACGAACGAGGGTTCGCCCTACGTGGTCTCCGAACTACTCGAGGGAGAGACGCTGCGGGAGCGCTTGCGCAGCGGGTCGATCGCGACGCGCAAGGCTCTGGATTATGCCGTGCAGATCGCGCATGGCCTGGCTGCGGCGCACGAAAAAGGAATCATTCATCGCGACCTCAAACCGGAAAATCTCTTCCTCACGAAAGATGGGCGAGTCAAGATCCTTGACTTCGGGCTGGCCAAGCTGACCCAGACCGAATCGGGCGGCCACAGCTCGCTGCCCACCATGACGCACGCTACAGAGATCGGCACGGTGCTGGGTACCGCGGGTTATATGTCGCCCGAGCAGGTGCGCGGAGTCGCGCTGGATGCGCGCTCCGACATTTTCAGCTTTGGCGCAATTCTCTACGAGATGATCTCAGGCAAGCGAGCATTTCACGGCGAGACTGCCGCGGATACGATGAGCTCGATCCTGAAAGAAGATCCCGCTGAATTGAACGAGACCAATCGCAACGTGTCTCCGGCCCTGGAACGGATCGTCCAGCACTGTCTGGAGAAGAATCCCGAGGCCCGCTTCCATTCGGCCAGCGATATTGCCTTTGATCTGGAACATCTTTCGGGGATTTCAAGCACAAGTACAAAGTTGGCGCCGATCGCGAGTGCGCAGCCGAAGGGACCGATGCCGGCCGTCCTGGCCGGTGGCCTCGGGCTCGCATTGGGGATGCTGGCTCTCGGTTGGTGGCTGGGGCGCGGCAGCGGGTCCGCCCCGCAGGCTGAGTACAAGCAAATCACCTTCCGCACCGGTTCGATCGGAAACGCCCGCTTTACGCCCGATGGCAGCATCGTGTACAGCGCATCGTGGGAGGGCGGCGCCGATCAGCTCTATTTGTCGCGTACCGATGATCCGGGGGCACGCGACTTAGAATTGAAGGATGCCGAACTGCTTTCGATTTCGAAGAACGGGGAACTCGCCATTCGAATCAACACGGCGGGTCTCAGCGGCTATGCCCGCAGCGGGACGCTGGCACGAGTTCCGCTGAGTGGAGGAACGCCGCGAGAGGTGTTGGAAAACGTGCAGGAGGCGGACTGGGCCGCGGACGGAGTAAATCTGGCGGTGGTGCGGTACGTTCCGGAGAATAGCCACTGGAGGTTGGAGTATCCCATCGGCCGGGTGCTGTTCGATAGCATCAACTGGATCAGCCATCCCAAGATTTCGCCCGATGGGAACTGGGTGGCGTTTGCCGACCATGAAAACCCGGGTGGGGACGATGAAGGGTCAGTGGCGGTGATCGCTTCCGATGGTAGCGGCAAAGAAAAGAAACTTTCTCCGGGATGGGAGTCGCTGGAGGGAATTTTCTGGTCTCGGTCCGGCGATGAGATTTGGTTCACCTCAACCAGCACCGGCAGCGCCGCAAACCCGCACGCGGTGACCCTTTCCGGCAAGCTGCGTACCATCACGAATGTTCCTGGCGGCGTGTGGCTCGAGGACCTGCGGAATGGAACGGCGCTGATGGTGACGCATCATGAACGCGTGGGAATTCGTGGTCTGTCGGCGGGAGAAAAAGAGGAGCGTGAACTGGGCTGGTTCGGATGGTCGAACCTGCGCGACATGAGCCGGGATGGCAAGAAGATACTGTTTGAAGAGGAAGGCGATGGGGGCGGACCGAATTACACGGTATTTGTGCGCGACACGAATGGAGCGCCTCCGGCGCGCATTGGCGAAGGAGTCGCCATGGCCATTTCTCCGGATACGAAATGGGTGATCACGAGGCCCGCGAAGGGCGGACCGTTGAACCTGGTACCGACAGGAGCGGGCGAGGCCAGGCAGCTTACGCACGATTCCATCAGCTATCGCGCGGTGGGTTGGCTGCCCGACGGAAAGCGCTTGCTGGCCGACGGAATTGAGGCGGGACACGGTGCACGAGACTATCTAATCGATGTGAGCAGTGGAGATGCCAAGCCCATCACTCCGGAAGGTGTGTTTGGCGTTCATCTTTCTCCGGACGGCAAAAGTACAGCGGTTAGGGGTGCGGACCGAAAATGGGGGATCTGGTCCCTCGACGGAAGTAGTATGCGGCCGATTCCGGGTCTGGACGCCGTCTACTACATTTCGGGTTGGACGCCCGATGGAGGATCGCTGTATGCAGCCTCGAATCGAACCAGCGAGAAGACTACGAAGCTCTATCGCGTGAACGCAACGACCGGAAAGATGGAGTTCTGGAAAACCTTCGGCGGTGAAGCCGGTGCGGGGCTTACGGGAGCCGGAGCGCCGATTTTTTCAACCGATGGGAGTGTATATGCCTATGGCTACGGGAGAATACTCTCGGAGGTGTACGTAGTCACGGGATTGAAGTAGGAGGCAGAGGTCCGTGCCTGGTGAACGCTTGTTATGCGCGAAGTCATTTCTACCCAAGATGCTCCTCAGGCCATTGGGCCTTACTCACAGGCGATCAAGGCCAGCGGATTCGTGTTCGTTTCCGGCCAGGTGGCCATTGATCCGGCGACGCAGCAGGTCATCGGCGGCGACGTGGCGGCACAAACAGAGCGCGTGCTGCGCAATCTGGCGGCAATTTTAGAGGCTGCCGGCACTGGATTGGGGAATGTGGTTCGATCGACCGTCTTCCTCCAGAACATGAACGACTTCGCCGCCATGAACCAGGTCTATGGAAAGCATTTCAGTTCCGCTCCGCCGGCCCGGTCCACCGTTGAAGTGTCGCGTTTGCCCAAGGACGTGCTGGTGGAGATTGACGTGATTGCTCTGGAGTAAGAAAATTGTAAACGCCGGGGAGCTGAGCTTCGCTCGGATGGAGACGAGATGAAATTCTTGGCTGCGATTGCAATCATTCTAGCGGTGCCGGTGTTTGTCTTGGCGCAAGGCACGGCCAGGAAATCGACCGCTCCCAACACCAACGCTCCCACGAAAGTGACGGGCGACGGAGTGAAAACGACCTCCGGACTGATTTATTGGGATATCCGGGTGGGAAATGGCGAGGTCGCGAAAGAGGGCAGCCACGTGCGCGTGCACTATACCGGCTGGCTGACCACGGGAAAGAAGTTCGACAGTTCAGTGGATGCCGGGAAGGCGTTCGATTTCACCATCGGCAACGGCGATGTGATCAAGGGATGGGACGAAGGAGTTGCGGGAATGAAAGTCGGCGGGAAGCGGCAGTTGCGGATTCCCCCTGACCTGGGTTATGGCGCCGAAGGGACTCCGGGCGGGCCGATCCCGCCGAACGCCACTCTGATCTTCGACGTGCAATTGCTGGGCGTGCAGTAAGTTTTCTGCGATCTCAGGGATTCGAACTCTTACGCTTTGACCACTTTGCCGCTACGCAGGCAGGAGGTGCACACACGGATGCGCTTGGTGGCGGCCCCCACGCGGGCGTGCACCGGGCGGAGATTCACGTTCCAGCGCCGCTTGGTGACGTTGTGGGCGTGGCTGATGCGGTTTCCTGATTGCGGCTTCTTGCCGCAGATGTCACATTGTTGTGCCATGACTGCTACAGATCCTTTCAGAGGCCTCTAACCGAAACTTCAATTCTACCGGATTGCGTGCCCTTCCGACAATTGGCGCGTGGAGCTGGCTGGAGCTGGCGATCGAGGCGCGGCCGGGGCAAGTTTTCCGTATGCGATACTGAAGCCATGCAGTCGCCGCTTCAAGCGCCCTCCGCTGCCACGGATCCCCAGTCAGTGAAGGTGAACCTGACCGGCGGCAGCGGCGTGGACATCGAATGGAAAGACGGCCACGTTTCGCACTACGATTTCGTCTATTTGCGCAACGCCTGCCCTTGCGCGATGTGCGAGGAAGAGCGCGGCAAGACCGGCCGCCGGCACGGAGAGTCGCCCAAACTTGCTCCCGGCGCGCTGCCCATGTTCAAGCCTGCGGCCAGGCCGCTCTCCGCAGAAGGTGTCGGCAAGTACGCCATCAAGTTCAAGTGGAACGACGATCACGACCTCGGCATTTATTCCTGGAAATTCTTGCGCGAAGTCTGTCCCTGCGAAGAGTGCAAGGCGCTGCGAGCGGAAGGCGCCGAACGGTAGGCAGGAACACAGAGATAGCGAATTCCTTCATTTGCGATTATTTGCTGCAGAAAAAGCGAGGCCCCGATTCCTCGGGGCCATTCCCATCCGGGTAGGTACAGCACCCTGCGACAGTTTCAGTCAGGCCCCCCACGAAACACCCTGAACCGAGTCGATCCGCGATTACTTGGAATTCTCCGGCGCATGAATCAAATTCGAATTATGACGTTCCTTAAAGCGGAAATCGGCACGGCCCCTGTAAAATTGAATCATCGACCCCGGAGCCGCTTCCGCATTGTCTTTTCTCGATCAACTCAACCCGCAGCAGCGCGACGCCGTCGAAACAACCGAGGGTCCGGTCCTGATCCTTGCCGGCGCCGGCAGCGGCAAAACGCGCGTCATCACCTACCGCATCGCGTATCTGATCGAGCACGCCGGAGTGATGCCGGAATCCATTCTGGCGATGACCTTCACCAATAAGGCAGCCGCCGAAATGGCCGAGCGCGTCGAGAAGCTTGTCGGCGGACTGAGCATCGCAAAACCGGTGATCTCGACCTTTCATTCTTTTTGCGTGCGAGTTCTTCGCCGCGACATTGACGCCCTGCAGATCCCCTCGGCCACGCCCGGCCAGCCGCCCATTGGCCACACCAAGAAGTTCGTTATCTACGACGAGAGCGACCAACAATCCGTGGTCAAGGGAATCATGAAACGCCTGGGTCTCGACGACAAGCAACTTACGCCACGCATTGTCCTCTCGCGTATTTCGTGGGCGAAGAATCACATGCTGGATCCGCAGGAGCTTTACCTGCAGTCGGCCGATCCCAAGACCGAGAAGATCGCGCATCTGTTTGAGGAGTATCGCAAGGAGCTGCGCAAAGCCAATGCGCTGGACTTTGATGACCTCCTACTGGAAGCCACGCGCTTGCTGAAGACTTCCGCGCCGGTGCGCGAGTATTACAACCGTCGCTTTCAGTATCTACTGATTGACGAATATCAGGATACCAACCGTCCGCAATACGAACTCATGCGCATGCTTGCGGGTGAGCGGCACAACGTTTGCGCCGTGGGTGATGAAGATCAGTCGATTTATTCCTGGCGCGGCGCCGACATCCGTAACATCCTCGAGTTTGAACAGGATTTTCCAGAAGCAAAAATCATCCGTCTCGAACAAAACTATCGCTCGACCCAGAATATTCTGCAGGCCGCATCGTCGGTGGTGGCGAACAACATCCGCCGCAAGGGCAAAAATCTTTGGACAGCTCGCCAAGGCGGCACGAAGATCGGGTATTACGAGGCGCCCGACGGTGAAAATGAAGCGCTCTTTGCCGCCGATCATATCGCGAAATATTTGCGCGAGGCGGGTCGTGCGGAAAACTCAAGTGGCGAGCTTCCGCGTGCCGCGGTCCTGTACCGGACGAACTCGCAGTCGCGACTGTTTGAAGAGGCGATGCGCCGCTACGGTCTGAAATATCACGTGGTGGGCGGATTCTCCTTCTACGAGCGCGCCGAGATCAAAGACATGATCTCCTACCTCAAAGTGATTCAGAATCCGGACGATTCGATCTCGCTATTGCGCGTGATCAACACACCCGCGCGCGGCATCGGCAAAGGGACGATTGAAACCCTGGAACGCCTGGCGCTGGAGACCGGATTGTCTCTGTGGGGCGCCGCGGGAGAAGCCATTCGCCGGCAACTGCTGCCGCAGCGGGCGTTAGCGGCGCTGAAGAATTTTCAGCAGCTGATCATCGACGCTCAAGCCATGCTCTCCGGAACATTCGTCGAGCATTTGCAAGAAAGTACAGAAACGGAGAGTGTGTCGCCGGCGCTGTCGCCCCGGCAGGAGCCGAGATCGCCACAGCCCACGTGGGAACAGCCGCCCTCGGCTGTGCAGCACGGCGAAGCCCTGCAAGCCGCCCCTGATGATTCTCTTTCCGACAATGCCGCCGCCTTTGATCCCAAGGAATTCGAAAACACTGCCTTCGATTTCGGCGGAGCCTATACCAGCACAGACGAACTCAGTAACGACCCTAACCGCGACCTTAACGGAGACGCTCCAAAACCAGATTCGCGCGACGACCGGCTCCCTGATAGCCCCGCACCCGAAACTTCCCGAGTATCGGACTCTTTTCCTGTCCCCACGATCAGCACGGCCGACATTCTGAAATTTCTTATCGACCGTACGGGCTACATCAAGCTTCTCGAAGCCGAGGATACGCCCGAAGCTTTCTCCCGCATCGAGAACCTGCGCGAACTGGTGAACGCCGCGATGGACTCGCGCGATCGTGGCGAGACTCTCGACCAGTTCCTCGATCACGCCGCCCTGATCAGCGACGCCGACCATTATGACCAGCGCTCGCAGGTCACTCTCATGAGCCTGCACGCCGCCAAGGGGCTGGAGTTCCCTCTCGTCTTTCTCAGTGGCCTCGAAGAAGGGCTCTTCCCGCACTCGCGCACCATGCTGCAGCCTGATGATGTCGAGGAAGAACGTCGTCTTTGCTATGTGGGCATGACCCGCGCCATGGACCAGCTGATCCTGACTCGTGCCGTGTATCGCCGCAGATACGGCACCGATCTTCCTGAAGCCAGCGTTCCGTCAAGATTCCTGGAAGAAGTTCCGCT
>Ga0302326_10021354_pt1 | contig 13285 bp, 11 predicted proteins | sample Palsa_T0_3_FD_202264 | JGI IMG/M metagenome (GOLD analysis project Ga0302326, IMG submission 202264) | Peat permafrost microbial communities from Stordalen Mire near Abisko, Sweden - Palsa_T0_3 | ecosystem: Environmental > Terrestrial > Soil > Palsa > Peat permafrost | place: Sweden: Abisko... | reverse complement strand
CGAACGAGACGATCTCGAGCGGATGCGTAGCGTCGATTTTCCGCAGCACCCGCCGGCACCAGATCGGATTGATCTGCGTCTGCAGCGTTTTCGAGAACGTCGAGTCGCGCCCGAGCAGCGATACCCAAGCGGGCAAGATTCTCCGGTTGACGAGCGGCGGCTGCAGCAAGAGGTAGTGCCCTTCGAAGTATGAGAGGTGATTGGGAATTTCCATGTGCAGCGTACCGCCGGGGCGCAAGACGCGAACGGCCTCCGCCAGGACCCGTTCCGGTTCGTTCGTGTGCTCGAGCACGTTGGCGGAGTACACGATATCGAAGCTCTGATCGGGGAAGGGCAGATGCTCGCCCACGGCGCTCGTGATGCGCTCGGGATCGACGCCGTTTGCCGCGAGCAGCCGCCGCGAGGCGGCATAGCCGCCGTCGAACCCCTGGCTGCTCGGCTCGACGCCGTAGCCATCGATGCCGAATTCCAAGATCCATGCCGCGACGTTCGTACCGAAGCCCGAGCCGATCTCGAGCACTTTGCTGCCGCGCAACGTCGCGTAGCGTTCGAGTATCTCGGCGCGCTTGAGCGATTTCGAGACGTCGAGGAAATCGCGTGCCGCGGTATCGCGGTCGATGCGCGATATCGGCTCGAAGAACGCTCCGATCGTGTCGCGGGCCGCGGCAAACACGTCGTTCGGGATCACCACGTCGCAGGTCGGCATGCTAGGCCAAGACCTCCGCTTTGTGCCACGCAAGCGTCTTGAGGATTGCGCCGCGCAGGTCGGTCGTAACGGCGACGTTCAACTCGGCGCGCGAGCGGCTGGTGTCCGGAACGTAGCGATCCACGGCCCCGCCGGCGCCGGGACCGGTCCGGACCGATTCCTCGGGCAGCCCGGCACATTGCGCCACCGTCCGGGCGGCGCCCAACATGGTCGTGGCGGCGTCGCCGCCCACGTTGTACGCGCGACCCGGCTCGCCCGCCGTAAGAATGCGCCAGAGCCACGCCGTCATATCGGCCGCGTAGAGGTAGGAGCGGATGGTGGTCCCGTCGCCGTCGAGCTCGATCGGCCCGCCCCGCAGCGCGTCGCGAACAAAATTTCCGATCGCAAAGTGCGCGTCGAGCGGCAGGTAGGGGCCGGCGAACGCGAACAGGCGCGCGATCTTCGTCGCGATGCCGGAGCGCCGCGCCTCGGCCACATGCAGGAGCTCGGCGATTCGTTTGGCTTCGCCGTATGCGGAGCGTGTATCGAGCTGATCGGGAGCACCGCGGTAGTCTTCGGGGATGCGTTCCAGATCCGGCGGCTGACGTCCGTAGACGGCTCCGGAGCTCGTAAAGAGCAGCGGGATCGCGCCCGATCGCGCCGCGAAGCGCAGTACGTTGCGTGCACCGCCGACGATCGTGTCGACGATTTCCGGCGGGTCGAGATGCCCCGTTGCCGGGGTCGCGGCGTTGATGACGGCGTCGGGCCGCTCGACCCCCTCAAAGGTGCGTACGTCTCCGACCGCGAGCGCGAGGGCGCCCGAGCCCGCCGCGCGCAGGAAGCGCGGCGCGAGCCGCCCGGGGTCGCGCGTCAGCAGGGTCAGGCGCGCGTCGAGCGCGAGCCGGCGGTTCGCCCAGAGAAAAGACTCGGTCAGCCACGAACCCACGAAGCCCGTGCCACCCGTCAGGAACACGTGCGCTCCGCGCAGCGCCGCGAAGCTGCTCTCGCTCGCGGTGACGACCGCTTCGAGGTCGTTTTCGGGGAGGGTGAACACGGCCGCGGACTATCCTCGGGCGTTCACGAGGCCGACACCTCGAGTGCGGCGGCCTCGCGAATCGAGCTCGCGATGAAGCGCAACTGATCGTCGTCGAGGCCGGGATACACGCCGACCCAGAAGACGTCGTTCGTGATCACGTCGGCGTTGGGCAGCGCACCCGCGACGCGCGTTGCGACGCCGGCATAAGCCGGCTGCCGCATGAGGTTTCCGCCGAACAGCAGCCGCGTGCCGATCTTGCGAGCTTCGAGTGAGCGCACGAGCGTGTCGCGCGAGACGGGCGCGTCCGGAACGAGGCGAAGCGGGTACCCGAACCACGACGACGTGCCGCCGGCGAGTTCGCGCGGCCGCACGAGCCACGATACGTCCTCGAGCAATTCGCTCAAACGCTCGGCGTTGCGTTTGCGCTGCGCGATGAAGCCGTCGAGTTTTTCGAGTTGCGCGCAACCGACCGCGGCCTGCATGTCGGTCAGCTTCAAGTTGTAACCGATGTGGCTGTAGGTGTACTTGTGGTCGTAGCCGTGCGGCAACCCGCCTAGCTGCCAGTCGAAGCGTTTGCCGCAGGTGTTCGCTTTGCCCGGCGGGCACCAGCAGTCGCGTCCCCAGTCGCGGAACGACTCGCAGATCTTGCGCAGCTTTGGCGAGCGCAGCATCACGGCGCCACCCTCGCCCATCGTCATGTGATGCGCCGGGTAAAAGCTCACGGTCGCGGCGTCGCCGAACGTGCCGACTTGGCGGCCCTGCCATTGCGCGCCGACCGCGTCGCAGGTGTCCTCGATCATCCAGAGCCCGTGCGCGCGGCAAAAGTCGCGCACGCGTTCGCTGTCGTATGGGTTTCCAAGCGTATGCGCGAGGATCACGGCGCGCGTCTTCGGCGAGAGCGCTCGCTCCAGGAGCGAGAGGTCCGCGTTGTACGTCGTCAACTCGCTGTCGATGAAAACCGGAACGGCGCCCAGCTGCAGAATCGGATTGACGGTCGTGGGAAAGCCGGCCGCGGCCGTGATCACCTCGTCGCCGGGACGCAGCCTCCGCTCGCCGAGTTCGGGTGAGGTAAGCATCGCGAGCGCCAGCAGGTTCGCGCTCGAGCCGGAGTTCACGAGAACGCATTCCCGCACGCCATACCAGCGCGCGAATTCGCGCTCGAAGCGGTCGGCGAATCGGCCCGTCGTGAGCCAGAAATCGAGCGCGCTCTCGACCAGATGCTGGAGTTCGCTCGCGTCGAAGACGCGGCCGGAAACCGGCACCGCATCGGCGTGCGGCACGAACGTGCGGCGGCCGTATGCGGCGTCGAAATACTCCTGCGTTTTGGCGACGATGTCGCGCCGAAGCCCTTGGGCTTCGGGCGACTCGCCTCTATCGTAGAACATGCGCGCCGCCCGCCGGGCGGAGGTGCCCGCGGTACCAAGCGACCGTTTCGTCGAGACCCGCGTCCAGCGACCAGAGCGGTTCCCACCCGAGCTTCTCGCGCGCTTTGGCCGCCGATAGCGTTTGACTCGGGATTTCGAAGCGCGCTTCGTCGAGAATCACGGGTTCGGTCCGGGCGCCGAGCACCGCGGCGATGCGGTCGACCATCTCGAGCACGCTGACGCGCGATTCGGGGCTGAAGTTGAAGGCCTCTCCCGCGATCTTGCCGGCTTCGAGCGCCTCGGCCAGCAGCACGTACGCCGAGACGACGTCGCAAACGTAGATATAGTCGCGGATTGCCGCGCCGTTGCTGCGCAGCACCGGCTGTTCGCCGCGCAGCAAGCTGCGAATCGTGCCCGGAACGATGCGGCTCCAATTCAGGTCGCCGCCGCCGTAGATGTTGCCGCAGCGCGCGATCGCGATGCGCAATCCATAGGTGTGGGCGTAGGTCGTCGCGAGAAGGTCGGCGCAGCTCTTCGAGACGTCGTAGGGATGGTGCGCCCGCAGCGGCATGTCTTCGTCGTACGGCATGCCGCCCGCGTCGCCGTAGGCTTTGTCGCTCGATGCGATCACGATCGAGCGCGCGAGCCCCGGCAGCCGGCGTGCGGCTTCGAGCAGGTTGTACGTTCCGCGGATGTTGCTCTCGAAGGTCTCGAGCGGCTCGCGCAGCGCCGCGCCGACGAGCGTTTGTGCGCCGAGGTGAAAGACGACGTCGCTCTCACTTGCGTTGATCGCGCGTAGGCAATCGGCGAAGTTCGCAAGGTCGCCCCGAAGTATGCTGCAGCGGTCAGCGGTTTCGCTGCGAAAGAAGTCCGACTGCGGATCGTCGTCGCGAACGAGCGCGGTCACCCAGGCGCCGCGTTCGAGCAGATCCTTGCACAGCCACGAACCGACGATGCCGGTCGCTCCGGTCACGAGAACCCGGCGAGTCGCCCACGCGGCGCTCACCAGATCGCTCGGGCCGCCGGTACCCAGGGGGGCGTCGGGCCGGCCCACAGCTCCTCGAGGAGCCGCTTGTCGCGCAGCGTGTCCATCGGCTGCCAGAAGCCCTCGTGCCGAAAAACCGAAAGCTGTCCGTCGCGCGCGAGTCCCGCCAGCGGCTCGTGCTCGAGGTACGTATGGTCGTCTTGGAGCCGCTCGAAGATCGAGGGCTCGAACACGAAGAACCCGCCGTTGATCCAGCCCTCCGAGAGCTGCGGCTTCTCGACGAACGTGGCGACGCGGTCGCCTTCGAGTTCGAGACCGCCGAAGCGCGCCGGCGGCCGGACCGCGGTCAAGGTCGCTTCGCGGCCGCGGCTGTAGTGGAACGCCACCAATTCCTGGAGGTCGATCGCCGCCAGCCCGTCGCCGTACGTACAAAGGAACGTCTGATCGCCGATGAAGTCGCGCAGCCGCAGAATCCGGCCGCCGGTTTGCGTGTCGAGGCCCGTATCGACGAGGTGCAGCTTCCAATCCTCGGTGTACGGTTCGCTTTGGCGTTGGCGCACGGTCATTTCGCCCGAACGGACGTCGATCAGCAGATCGTTGCGATCGGCGTAGAGCGACCGGAAATAGTCTTTAACCAACTCTTGCTTGTAGCCGAGCGCGATGACGAACTCGTTGAAGCCGGCCGCCGCGTAGATCCGCAGCAGATGCCAAAGGATAGGCCGCCCGCCGATCTCGACCATCGGCTTTGGCTTTGCGACCGTCTCCTCGGAGAGGCGCGTGCCGAGGCCTCCGGCCAAAATTACCGCCCGCATCACACTTATACTGTCGGCGCCGGCTTGGGGGACTTTACGGGCCGCGCGGCTCAGCCGATGAAGGCAAAGGAATACCGTTCAGCTTGGAAGGCGGTCCCGTGAGCCCACGTCCGGCCGGGGCGGGCGCGCACGCGCTCGCGGTCGTTCTCTGCGCGCTCGCGGTGGCGTTCTCGGCCGGCTGGGCCGTGGTCTTGCCGATCTTTCTCTCGCCCGACGAAGACAGCCACTACGACTACGCCCTCACGCTGTACACGGCGGGCCGTCCGATGCGGCCCGCCGAGAACGTGGTGGGCCGCGATACGCACCCGGTCGTCGCGTACCTCATGGGGGCCACGCACGCGCGCCAAGAGCGCCTCGACGGCGCCGTCCGCGCGGATCGCGGCTACGGGAGCGCCGCGTATTTTCGCGCCCTCGATGCGAACGCGCCGCATGTCGACCGGCGGGCCGAGCGCGCGGGGCCGATCGATCCGGTCCCCTACATCAGCCGGCTGTATCCGATCGGATACTATGGCCTCGCGGCGCTCGCGATCGGCCTCGGCGACCTCGTGACCCGCGGTTCGGCCGTGGGCGAGTTCTTCTTCGCGCGCTTTCTCTCGGTCGCGCTGCTCGTGCCGACCCTGGTCTTTTCGTGGCTCGTGCTGCGCGAACTCGCGATCGGCACGCGCAAGGCTCTTTTGTTGCTTGCCTGCACCGCGTTGCTGCCGATGACGGCGTGGATGTTCGGGTACGTGCAGCCCGACGATCTCGCTTGCGCGTTGATCGCGCCCGCCGTTTACGTGGCGCTGCGGCTGCGCCGCGATCCGGAAAACACGCGCCTGCTCGTCGTGCTGGGCGCATTGTTCGCGGCGCTGATGGCCACGAAGCAGCAATATTTCCTCGCGCTCTACGTACCGGTCGTGGCGATGCTCGCGGTCCGCACGCGCCTTACGTGGTCGCTCGCCACGCTTCGCTCGGCCGCATTGACGACGATCCCGCCGCTGCTAGCGTATGCGGTGACGACGCCGCTGCTGCGTGCGGACCCGGGCGGCGGCGGCGTCTGCCGGATCGCATCGGGGCTCTCCGCCGCGAGCCGTTTCGGCACCGCACACGTAGTGCATTTTCTCGCGCACGGCATTGCGACGACGCTCGACGGGTCGTTTCTTCCGGGGTCCGGGCTCGCGTCATTTTGGCTGGCATACACGGCCTACCGCAACACGCTGATCGTCCTCGGAACGCCCGCGCTTTCGGTTTTGACCGTCAACCTGCTCTCGGCGCTCAGCCTCATCGTCGTGCTGCTGTTCGTCGTGCGAGCGGTCCAAGTCGCGGTGCGGCTCGCAACGATCGGGCGCCGGCGTTCGTGGCGCAGCGCCTTGCGGGTCGCCACCTCGAACGTGCTGGTGAACGCGTACCTCTGCTACTTCGCGATCCTTTGCGGCTACGAGATGTCGATCGGCGGCTACATTCCGGTTCAGGGACGCTACTGGTTGCCGTTCGTATCCGCGATCTGGCTCATCGCGGTGCTCATCGCGCCGCGCGCGCTGCCCCGCCGGTTGGCGCGCGCGCTCGGCGCCTTGATGCTGACGCTGATCCTCGCCTTCAACGTGCTGGCAAGCGCGTTCGCGTTTCCATCCCTGCACGACCGGTTCTACGTTCCGGCGCCGCCGATCGAGCCCGCGAAAGAAATTCAGGCCGACGTGACGACGGCCGCGAGTCGCGACGCCGTAGTCGTAAGCGGTTCCGTGGTCGATCTGCGCGACGCCACGCCGGCCGAGGGAATCGTCGTTCGGCTCGACGGCCGCACCGACTTTCCGGTGCGCAGGGTCGCGCGTCCCGACGTGCTGTGCGCGATGGAAGCGACGCTGTTGCAGACCGGCTTTGAGAGCAGCATCCCAATGGCGGCACTCGTTACGGGCCGTCACGAGGTCGCGGTGTTCGTGAAGACGCCCTGGTCCGCGAAATCCATCGACACCGGCGTGCGGAGCACGTTTCGGGTGCCTTGAGCGGTCTGGCGCCGCGAACACGCTACTCTTTTAGAGTCCGAGAATAGCCCTCAAGCCATGTGACACCTTGTCCATTATGTCTGTGGGCAACTCGCCAAGCTTCCCACCAATGGTGCGCGTCTTATCGAGAGTTCGAACCTGATTGCAACAGACGCGGCTGTCTTTAGTCGTGCCACCGACGCCGCTTGGAACAAAAGGGTTTAGGAGATTCCCCGGCCTTCCATTTGCGTCCGTCAAGGGACACACGATGGTCACTGGAGATTTTCCGTGCGGGTCCTGCATTACAACCACGCACATGCGAGTCTTTTTGATTTCTGATCCCGTTGTCGGGTCGAGATTGAAGCGATAGACCTCGCCTCTGCTCACAAGCCGTCGGCTGCCGTCTCAGCGAACTCCTCGAGCAGCGAAAGGTCTTCGCTTGCCGTCTCCGAGAGGCAGGCATCGATCTCGGCCTGCAAACGCTCGTGACGCTTGCGCGCTACTAACTCCATCGCCGCACCGATCATGAATGCGGTCCGATTTGGTGAAGCCACCTCGTCTATTGCCGCGAGCTCTTTTTCCGGGATGAGCATCGAAATTCGCGTCATGGTCAGCCTATTGTAGAAGATATATGGATGGAAAATCAATACGCAGAGGCGTACGATTGGTATATACGCCTAGCGTCCTAACCTCGAGCACCGGGGAATTTTGTCACGCGATAGCAGTTCGCGTAGCGAATCAGCCCAAGCCATTGTTCTTCAACGGGAGTTAATAGCATTATTGCCCTGGAGGAAATAGCATAATAACCCGGGAACTGGTAGGGGAATTAGGAGCTCACCATGATGACGATGAAGCGGTCGATAAGTTTGACCGATACGACGGATGAAACGCTGGCGAACCTCAGCGCTTCGACTGGATTTACGCCGTCTGACGTGACGGAGGCAGCGCTCTTGCATTTCGCAACGCTCAACGCCGTCGACTTGAAGCGAAGCGTGGCGCAAGTCGTTGATGCCAAGAGGGTTTCGACGCTTGCTGGTTGGCGCGGTCTTTTCTTGAGGCAACTCGCCGAGACGCTAGGCTTCCAGAACTTCGTGTATGACTCGCGCCGCGTTTTTGCACCATATCAGTTCAACGGATGCCAGGTTGTGTTTCTGCTACCCAATATCAGAGGTGCCGAAGATGGCACGTTGGCCGTACACATCATGGAATCTGTTCGCCTGGACATAAAGCCGTATCGGCAGCCTGAAAATGCGACACTGTTCTACACGCTTGAAGATTCCGTCGCTCGGGCGGTGGGGGAAGCCGCTGCGTGGATCAACACGCACGGCGACGCCCGAGGAGACTGAGACATACGGCTGCCTATCGCGTGCCGCGCATTGCACCTGACCGCTGAAACGGGGCAGTAGCTTACATCTTGTAGCTGTGGAGGCCTGAGATCCAGATGTTCACGCCGAGATAGCAGAACATGATCGTGGCGAACCCGAGTACGGAGAGCCATGCGCAGCGCAGACCGCGCCAACTGTTACGCGTGTGCAGGTGCATGTAGAGTGCGTAGACCGTCCACGAAACGAGTGCCGCCGTCTCCTTGGGATCCCACTGCCAGTATGCGCCCCACGCCTCTTTCGCCCACCAGGCGCCGGTGATGATCCCGACCGTGAGCAGCGGCAGACCGACGGCGATGATCCGGTACGTCATGATGTCGAGCTTCGCGAGCGAAGGGAGGGTCGAGAGCCAGAGCGCGAGCGTGTTGCCTTCCGCGGCGGCCGCGGCGAGGGCCGGGAGATCGCCGCCGGAGGTGCGCCGCACGACGGGCTCGGCGTAGCTCTGCATCTGCAGCCCGGTTGCGGGACCCGCGCCCGCGACGGCCGCGCGCAGGCTCGAACTCGGGCTCCGGAGCGCGAGCCAACGCTCACCGTAGTATTTGATCAGGTAGAGCACCGAATTCACCATCGCGACCATGAACGCCGCGTACGCCGAAACGACCAGCGGCACGTGGATCTTGATCCAGTACGATTGCAGCGCGGGGACGGCGGGCAGGTAGCCCTCGTTCCAAGTCAACGCGTAGGCGAGAAAACTCGCCGAGAGCGCGAGCACGAAGCCGCCGATGTACCACAAATCGTATTTGAGCGCGAAACCGATGAAGATCGCCACGCTCATTGCCGCGAACAGCGACAGCGAGCCGTAGAGGTTGGTCAGCGGCCAGATGTGGCTCGTCTGATAGCGGTAGGCGAGCTCGAAGAACTGCACGCCGCACCCGACGAAGGCGAACGGAATGCCGATGAGCTTGGGCAGGCGGTCCCGTGAGAGGAAATAGGTGAACAGCGCAAGGGTGCTCATGATGTATGCGGAGATCGCAATGACGATGAGCAGTTGATCGGTGGACATGGCAGCGCAGGGTTCTCGTTCGCTGCCGTCTTACCCCGCGCCGGGCCGGCGGGTTCAAACGGGGGTCGGGCCGGTCGATAAGGCTACTAGATGGAGTCGCCGGCCGCCGAGCGGGATTTCGCGGGCGTAAGAAAGCCCCACATAACCTACGTCGACGGGCTGCGCGCGATCGCCGTGCTGACGGTGCTGTTCTTCCATGGCTTCGAGGTTGCCGACGGCGTCTTCTCGCCTCGCTTGATCAGCCTCTTTCGCGGCGTCAATCTCTTCTTCGCGATCTCGGGATTTTGCCTCGCGTTTCCGTTTCTCTCCGCCTTGCGTTCGGGCCGCCCGCTCGCGCTCGACGCGCGGACCTACGTCGCTTTCCTGTTGCGCCGCTTTAGCCGCATCGCGCCGCCGTACTACGTGGCGCTAACGCTGTTCCTGCTCCTGGGACTCACGGCGTTCGGGTTTCCCGACGCCGGCGGCCGCGTGCCGCTGACGGTGAGCTTGCACGAGTACGCGGCCGATCTCGCGTTCTTGACGCCGCGCGTGCCGCTGATCAACGTCGCGTTCTGGACGCTCGGCGTCGAGGCGCGCTGGTACCTCGTCTGTCCCCTGCTGGTCGCGCTCTACGCACGCTCGCGGATCGGGTTTTGCGCGGTCGGCTTGGGCCTCTACTTACTCTATTTCCTTTCTCCGTACGCGATAGCCGACGAGGGAACGCTGCCGTGCTTCATGGTCGGGATCATCGCGGCGGATGCCGTCATCATGGGTTGGAGCTGGACGAGGTTCGCGTGGATCGGCGCGGTCGCGTTTCTTGCGCTCGCGATCTGGACGAGCGGGGGCGATTTCGGCGACCCGATCTGGCACGCCGCGTGCTTCTTCCTCATCGTCGCGGGCAGCCGCGGGCTCGTGTCGCGCGCGCTGCAATGGCGGCCGCTCGTATTCGTTGGCGTGGCTTCATACAGCATCTATCTCTACCATGCGCCGGTGCTGGAGTCGCTCGTGCGCAACGGTTGGCCGCGGCCGCTCGCGACCGCGGGGGCGCTGGCGGCCGGGATCCTGGCGTGGGCGCTCGTCGAGCGGTACGTTGCGTCGAAGGCGTCGCGTTCCGCCATCGAAGGCGCGATCCGGCGCGCTTTCGCGTGGCCGGCGAGCTTGCGCGGGCGCCGGGCCGCCGGGGTGTTACCGCTACCGTAAAGGCCCTTCCCGGTCGATAGTACTTTCATGCAACATAGGGCGCACGTCGCGTACGTAGACGGGTTGCGAGCGGTCGCAGTGCTTTCGGTGCTGGCCTTTTTCGCCGTCGGTGAGGCCGCCCAGGCGTCCACGAACGTGGCCCTTCTCGCGCACGGGGTGGACCTGTTCTTCGTAATATCAGGCTTTTGCCTCGCGCTGCCGGCGCTCGCGCGTTGGCGCGCGGGCCGCGGATTCCGCCTCGACCGCGCCATTTTCACGCGCTTCATGTTACGCCGCTTCAGCCGGATCGCGCTGCCGTTTTACCTCGCGCTCGCCTTCTTCGCGGTCCTCGGGATGACGGGCTTCGGTTTCCCGGGCCTCCAAAATCCGGAGCCCGGGCTCGCCTTCTCGCCGCAAGCCGGCCGGGAGTTCCTGGGCGACCTCGCATTTCTCACGCCGCGCGTGCCGATTCACAACGTTGCCTTTTGGACCCTCGGAATCGAGGCCCGCTGGTATCTGGTTTGCCCGCTGCTGATCGCACTCTACGTGCGCTCACGCTGGGCGTTCGCCGCCGCGGCCGTGGCGCTATACAGCGTGTACTTCCTGGGCCCGGAGAAGATCACCGACGTCGGGACGCTGCCGTGTTTCATGCTCGGCATCGTGGCCGCCGACTCGATCGTGTTGCGTTCGCCCTGGAAGCGCTACGCCTGGATCGGCGCTGCGCTTGCGATCGGCACGGGGCTCTTACTCGGCGGCGTCGACCGCGGTGATTTCGGCAATCCCGTTTGGCACGCGGCCGCGTTCTTCGTGGTCGTCGCGTGCAGCCGGCCGCTCTTCCGCCGCTTCTTGACGTGGCCGCCGATGCTCGGAGTCGGCGTCGCGTCGTACAGCATCTATCTCTACGATGCACCGTTCGTGCAGTGGTTCGAAGCGCACGGCGTCGTCGCGCCGCTTGCGGCAGCCTGGGCGCTCTGCATCGGCTTCGCCGCCTGGGCGATTGTCGAGCGGCACCTCTCGAGCGACGGTTTCCGGCGCGGCTTGGAGCAGCGCCTCAGCTCTCTCTTGGGCGGCCGCGCGCGCCAAGAGCGCGCCCACGCGGAGCCAGCTTAGCCTTTGAAGTCGCGCACGAGCGCGGCGAACTGCTCCTCGTAGATGTCGTAGCCCTTGACGGTGGTGGCCGCCATGCCGACGGTCCACGCATCGCCCGCGCCGTCGACGCGAACGTAGAGCCGGGCGGGCAGCAGATAGAACGAGATGCAGAGTCCCGTCAGCAAAACGAACGCGCCGAGGCCGACGAACGGAATGCCGGGATCGTGCCGGTACTGGATGCCGCTGTAGAGCACGTACGGTCCGGCGGTCACGCGATACCCGTTGCCGAGATCGAGGCCTCGGCCGAGCGGCAAAAGGGCGCTACCGATGTTCTCGTCACCGTCGAAGACCGAGAGCACGATCCCGGGCGCATTCGGCCGCGGGTCGGCGCCGATCGTATTGCCGGGGCCGATCGTTCCGACGAAACGCGCGTACTGCACGGCGCGCTGCGTGTCCCCGAGCAAGAAGCCTTCGCCTTCTTTGAGCGGCGCCGGCGGCGCGTTCGCAACCGGGCGGCCGTCTTTGGTGACGGTGAACGGGATCGCGAAGCCGTACGTCGCTTGATAGTAGAGCGTGCCGTCGACGTCGAGCGGTGCGTTGACGCGGATTTGGCGCACGCTCGTACGATGATCGCGCCCGCTGACGCGGACGTCGGAAACGTAGTCGATCGGCTGATAGACGATGCCGCTGCGCGTCGTGATCGGGTCGATCCGGAAGCGAAAGCGATCGAGCGTGAAGGTCGCGCCGCTTTCGGGGATCGTCACGGTTTGGCCCGAGAGAATAGCGGTTTGGCCGCTGTAGCCGAAGGCCCAGTAGAGCGTCGTGCCGATCGCGATGATCACGAAGCCGACGTGCGCAACGAGCACCCCGCGCCGCGCCCAATCGTGTTTGTCCGCGAACGTCCACTCGACGCCGCCCTGCTCGCGTTTGCGCACGAGCCAGCCGCGCTCGGTGAAGAAACGCTCGACCCGCGCGCGCACCGCCGCCTCGTCGCCGGCCAGTTCGACCTGCGCGGCCAGCGGCATCGCTTCGATCTTCACGCCGCGCAGCGGCGGCAGCCGCGAGGGTATGACACGGCGGAACGTCGCGAGGGTCATGCACGCGAGGATGAACCCGATAATGCCCAGATACGCGGGCGAATGATAGATGTTGTCGAGGTGCAGCCGCAAGACGAGGCGCGCGAGCGGCGGCGCATAGTTGCGGGCATAGAAGTCCGCGTCCTTGCCTTGATCGACCACGACGCCGATCAGCGTCAAAAGCCCCCAAACGCCGAGCAACGACATGCCGAACCAGAAGTTCGAGAGCCGGTCGAGCAGATCGCCCGTCGCGCTCGCCGCGCGCGCTCGAAGCGTTTGCGCGGGGCGCAGTGCCGTCGCGGACATCGTTACGCTACCAGGCCTACGGTGCGCTCACTTCGCGATGCCACGACTTCTCGAGCAGCAAAATGATCCAGATGCTCGCCTCGTAGAGCACGTACATCGGAACCGCCAGCAGCAGCATCGTAACCGGCGACGCGTCGGGCGCGGCTAGGCCGCCAAGAAATAGGATGCCCATCCCCGCGTAGCGCCGGTACTTGCGCAGCATCGGCACGCTGACCAGACCAATCCGCGCGAGCGCGACCATCACCATCGGCGTCTGGAACACGAGCGCGAACGCGAGGAACGTGAGCAAGATCAGATTGAGCGTCGATTCGACGCCGAAGGTTTCCTCCGCGACGGCGGTCGTGATTCCGAGCAGCGCCGTGAGCACGCGGTGGATGATGAAGAAATGGCAGAACGCGACGCCCGCCGCCGCCAGCAGCAGCGAGGGCGCG
>Ga0302326_10021353_pt1 | contig 13285 bp, 13 predicted proteins | sample Palsa_T0_3_FD_202264 | JGI IMG/M metagenome (GOLD analysis project Ga0302326, IMG submission 202264) | Peat permafrost microbial communities from Stordalen Mire near Abisko, Sweden - Palsa_T0_3 | ecosystem: Environmental > Terrestrial > Soil > Palsa > Peat permafrost | place: Sweden: Abisko... | reverse complement strand
GGTGCACCCACAAACGCTTCGCCAGTACGAGCGGCTGGGCCTTGTGCGGCCGAGCCGAGTCGGCTCAAAGAACCGCCTCTATAGCGAGGGCGACATCCTCCGGGTCCGTCGAATTCAGCGGCTCACCCAGGAAATGGGGGTGAATCTCGCGGGGGTCGATCTGATACTGCGTCTGCTCGACGACATGGAGGAGATGCGCCGCGACCTCGAGTCCCAAATGACGGCCTACATCGAGGACGCGGAAAAGCGCATCACTCAGATGATGAGCACCAACCCAAGCATCCCACTTCGCAAGGACCAAACCCTTTTGCCGGTGCCCAACTTCCGCCCCCGCCATAAAGTCGACCTCTAAGATCGCTGAAGATTTCTTAAGACGCTGTCGTACAGGACGTTGCTGTTTTTCACGCTGAGCGGCTCGCTCATGTCTGCTTGCTCCTGCGGTACAAGAAGGGTGGCGTGTAGCGCCAAACCCTTCTCGTTCCGCGTCCATTGAAACGTAATCACCCCGGTCGGCAATGCAGCCGGGTAGTCGGGCTGCAGTATTTCCGTCAGATTTGCGGCCAGGTGATCTGCAGTCATGAAGTCCAAGGAAGGCCCGACAAGCTTCGCGTCCTCCGCGAACGATTGAAAGTCGGCGGGCGCCTCAGCGAATGCGATTGAGATGACCTTCCCCACCGGCGCATCCAAGATCTCTTTCCGGCGGCCAACCTTGAGATGTCCCAGGAGCCTAAGGGCTGGATAACTCTGGCAAAACCCGAACTCCGAGTCAAAGATCGGGACTCTTGCGAGCGCGCGGAGGGATTCTGGATCGACCTTCTGGGCAAGTTTTACCCACTGGTCAATCGGTCGATGGTCGCTGAGAAGCGCCTCTCCGATGTTCTCATCAAACCCTGGCTGCCAAAGCGCCGAATCGAGGAATTCGCGGCTGTTTTGGACCACGAGGACACCGTTACTCAGGGCGATGTTCCACGTGGGGCCCCGATCCTCTATCGCGCCGCTCCAGGTCGTTGCGGCCGAGACGGACGTCTTTGGGCCACGCAAAATTTGGGCCAAGCTGAGCTTCTCCACGTTGGCGGGCCATGCAACCAGCCCGTCCCGGACCGGGGAAATGGGCGCGACCAACTCTTGCCGGGTTGCTGACGTCCACGCCAACAAAGCGCTCGACCAGGTCGGAGCCCAACCTACGGGAACCGGCGATTTAAACTCCTCCTTCTCAACCAGGTCGACCGACATGGCGCGCTTGACATCGAACTGGCCGGCAAGACTCGCGGCGTGGTAGATTTCCCGGAGGAGCGGCTTCGGGTCACCGAACGGCGAACCCAGATCTCGGAGGAGTTCAGGACGACTCGCGCCGTAGTTGACCCGGTAGCCAGCCTTTACCTTTTCATCTATCGGGTCGAACCGAACCTCCGAATCTAAGGAAGCCAGCAGCCGGCTGTCTCCTCGAAAATGTATCTGCGAAGCATTCCAGTATTTGCGGATATCAAGCGCGTCGACGGTGAGCCTAGCGAGCGGATCCGGGGTTCCAAGAAGCTGTTGCCCGGTCAGGATTACTCGTCCCTCGTCCCGCATTCCTTCCTCGAGCGTAGGAGCCTCCGCCAGCCACGCCATGGCCGGAATCTTTGGTCCCGCCCGACATAGGAATTGGGCGAGCCCCGCCGCCGTTGTAGGGGTCAAAACATCTCCTAGGTCGGTCTGCCCAAGCTGCTCGTTCAGTTTGTCGAGCGGCTCGTTGGCCGACACAATGATGTCCAGCGCGTCCTTGGCCATCCGACAGCAAGGGTCCCACACGATGGCAGCTTCGGCGGAACGAAGCTGCTCTTCTTCGTGCTCCACGGTTGGGTCAAGCACAAGCCGGATCCGGCCGCTTTTCTCCGGGCTCGCAGCCAAGCCGAGCGCGGAAGTCACCACCTCCAAGTCTCGGCTAAGCGATCCTGCGGCCAAGTGAACGAGGGCGAGCCGGCCGGCGATAGGTGCATCGCAGGTTACGGTCCCGCCACTGGCTGATAGCAGGCGGCACAGTGACCGGTAGGAAACGATAACTGGACCGATTTCCGGGACCGGCGCCGTCTGGATCAGACCAAATATCATGGAAGGCGCTCACCCAACTTTATCCTACGCAAAGCTACGCTCAATCCCGCGAACTCACTGAAAACACAATGTCTTACCTCCTCGTTCAACTGGACGCTCCGCTGTGGCGAGCCGTCCGCGAGCTGTACTTGAAGGACCTGGTGGTGGAAGCCCTCCACGAGGCAGAACTGCTTGGAGGCTTGGACTCGAACGATCTTTACGCGGAGGCCGAGGTTCGAACCAAGGGACGGCAGTGGAAGCTGCGGCCATGGCTTACGCTTGAAGCGATTGAGTCCGAAGTCCACGACTTTCACTCGCTTGGCCAGCTTGTGGCGGCTCAATGCGACGACCTCTCGAAGCGCTTCGGCTGGGACCACCGCGAATCGACCTTGATCGCAATGCTCCCTCAGGACGTCGAGGCGCCCTGGATGCCGGGTCGGTGGGGTTATTTCGTGGACAAGGACCCATACGACAAGATCTGCCTTCCACACCATCTGCTCGCGAACCCGGGGGAGCTCGTTCGCACCACCCGCCACGAGTTTATGCACGACATCACCCTGAACCTGAGCAGTGGGAAAGCGAGCCGCTGGCTCTCAGAGGGCCTCAGCACCTATGCGGAGGACCGCCGAGACCCAAAGGCGGTTCTCGACTTTCAAACTGGCGCAGCAGACTGGGCCAATCCAGTCGACCTGGTCGGACTGCTCACGGTCGACAATCGGCGTGAGGAGATGCAGCGTTCGATCCACCTTGCCTATGCGCAGTCGAACCTGATCGTGAGATATCTAGTTTCTCAATATGGTGAAACCGAGCTCGGCTCTCTCCTCCAGACTCTGGGGGATGAGTCTTTTTTCGGTTCGCTGCAAACCGAGTTGATGTCCCGTTCGCATGTCGACACGGCGCTCAGAAAGCAGCTCCACCTCAGCGAGATGGAGCTGTTCGAAAAAGCACATGAATGGGTGCGAGCCCAAGCGAGGTAACTGAAAGCCTACTTCGGCATCGCCATCGGTTTGCCGTCCATCGTCATTGGCCCATCCGTCCAAACCATCTTGGACATCTTCCATCTGCCGCCCTGCTTGACATAGGTGTCGGTCGACATGCCGGACGACAACATCGTGTGTGGCTTTTTGTCCTTCCCAACCACCAGCCCGCCGACTGTGCGATTCGTCTTGGTAACGACCGTGCCCCCGGATACCGTGTAAGACAGAAGCTGCGTCGTCGCAATGGTGATCTTCTGCATTGCGGAGAGGCCCATTTGCATTTCGGACACCATTTGAGTCGCCGTCAGCGGCTTGCCAGGTCTGTTCTCGATGTACACAAAGTCCGGGGTCACGCCCGAAAGCACCGACTTCTTGAGAAGCGGGAAATTCTTGGTGAGGATCGCCCCACAAATCTGCTTGTCGGAAGCTTTGATCTCGGCTTTAAGGGAATCAGCGCTCGCGACCAGGGTCAGTCCGAGCAACGCAATCACAAATGCAACACCTTTCATCGCAGAGACACTATACAACGGCGCTCTGTCCTAGCACAGTTATTTCGAACTAACAAAGTCTGAGACAAGGCGGAACACCTTGGAATTGGGGTCTAGCAGGGCGGACGCCACGGCCTCATGAGTGGAATATTCGTCCGCGTGTTTGGAGACGGACACGCCTCCGTCCCTCAGATGCTTCGCGAAGTCTTGACTCTGCCCCACGTCCACCAGTTCGTCCTGGGTGGAATGGATCACCAGCCAAGGCGTTTTGAGCACCACGGGCCTCCGAGTCGGCGACGCGACTGCCCACTTGTTTGGGTTGCCGAACGCTTTGGTAATAAACCAGTTGCGATAGGCTGGCCAGGCTGAGTCCAGCTTCGGCAGATCATAGATGCCCTCCAAGCCGACAAACCCCGTGGGCGGGGAGTGTCTGAGATAGTCGCCGGTGGCGAGCAGGCCCGCGATATGCGCTCCGGCTGAGTGACCGATCACGTAAATTCGGTCCTTGCGATATCCGTATTTGCCGGCGTTCGCAACCAGCCACCGGTACGCCGCCGCAATATCTTCCACATGAGCCGGGTGCTTGGGCGCCCCGGAGCTGGAAAGTCGATAGTTGGGAATTGCCACCGCATAGCCGCGTTGTCCCCAGATGAAGCCAACGCGCTGATACATCGACTTGTCACCTGAGACCCACGCCCCGCCATGGACAAAGATGAGCAGCGGATTTTCCCCACGCTTCGCTGGCAACGCCAAATCCAACTGGTGCGCAGACGAGCCATCGTCCAGGTACGGCAGGTTCATGTGGAGCGAGACAGAGGCGGGCGCCGGACCTCTTTGGACGGGCTGCGCGTTCACCGGCGCCCTGCATCCCATCAGTGCCGCCCCAAGCAACATCGCCTCGCAACGCATCGTGCAAGGATACTCCTCGCGGATGTTAAAGCTTAACATCTACTTTGTTGCGCGGAATTACGCACAATCCACACATGTGGATAACTATGTGGATAACTCATCCAAACCGTTTGGAAGCAACCCGCAAACCGTCCAGGGTCAGGTTCGGTTCATAGGCCTGAATCGTGGCGCAGAGGTCGGCAAACATCCCCCCCAGGCCCCCCGTCGCGACTACGGAACAGTCGGCCCCAAGCTCCGTCATCATCTCCCGAACGAGGCCATCGATTGCATGTTTGTAGCCGAGCACGATTCCCGATTGCAGGGACCCCACGGTTGACTTTCCAATCGCCCGAGAAGGTGCGGCCAGGTTCAAACCTTCTACGTGAGGCAGCTTCGCGGCCCGATTGAAGAGCGCCTCGCTCCCGACGAGAATTCCCGGCATAATCGCTCCGCCCACATATCGAGCCTTCGAATCGATGACGTCGAAGGTGGTCCCGGTTCCCAGGTCCACGACGATAATCGGCGGCTGATAAAGTTCAAGCGCCCCCAGCGCGTTCGCGATCCGGTCTGCTCCGACAGACGCGGCGGGCTGGTAGTCGATGTCCAATCCAACTTTAGAAGCCGCAGTCAAGAAGCGGAGCGGAATGTGGAAAAACCTTTCGCATAGCCAGGACAACGCCTCGTTGGCGGGCGGGGAAACCGATGCGCAGATCGCGCCGTCGATGTCCCAAGGAATACCGGCAATCCCAAACATCGCTTTGAGCCACCCGGCAAGCTGATCCTCGGTCGTGTATGAGGACGTCGCTCGCCGCCACTGAACGACCCACGACTCACCGTCCCACAGAGCAAAGACGGTATGCGTATTGCCGACGTCAATCGCCAAGAGCATAGGTGAGGTCTACCCTTCCTTCCACATGACCGCCCATGCGCTGCTCCATGGCGGACACGATTCGATCCGCGACCTGATCCCGAGCCGCGTACTCGTCGGCTTCAACCATCACCCGGATCACCGGCTGGGTTCCGCTTGGCCGGACCACCAGCCGCCCTCGCGAGCCAAGCCGCTCGCGGCCCTCCTCGAGAACATCGCGGAGCGTCTCCTGCCACCCGGCAGTTGCGTCCACCGCGACGTTGACCAGAAGCTGCGGCCAGGGCTCATAGGACTCGTAGAACTCGGCCGCTGTCTTGCCCGTCAGTTTGAGCACCCGGAACAACTCGAGCATCGTGACCAAGCCGTCGCCGGTCGGGCCGTGATGTGGAAAAATGATGTGACCGCTCTGCTCGCCGCCGATCAGAGCTCCCGTCGATCGGATTCGTTCAGCCACATACTTGTCGCCCACCGGGGCACGTTCGACCGTAATGTTCTGTTGGGCGAGGTACTCGACGAACCCGCCGTTGCTCATCACCGTCCCGACAATCAGACTTGGGTCGAGCCTGCCAGCCCCTTTCGTGTGTTCCGCCCAGATGCCCATCGTTCGGTCGCCGTTGATGAGCCTCCCCTGCCCGTCGGAGAAAACCGCCCGATCAGCGTCGCCGTCAAATGCGACCCCGACCTGGGACCCGGAATCTACCGTAACCTTGCAGATCGTATCTGGCTTGGTAGCCCCGCCCACCGCGTTGATGTTAACTCCATCGGGGTGTGTCCCGGTTGCGCAGACCTTGGCGCCAAGTCGCCGAAGAATAGTCGGCCCGAGTTCCCAGGCCGCTCCGTGTGCTGCATCGATGGCCACCCTCCAGCCATCTAGCCGCTCCGGCACAATTGACTCCAGCATCGCCAAATAGCGTTCGATGCCGTCTCGCCCATGCTGGATCCGCCCAACGCTGCCTCCGATCGGCCGGTCGAACTTCGAATCGATCAACTCCTCGATCGCGAGTTCCGTTTCGTCTGGCAGCTTTGCGCCGCCATGCCCGACGAACTTGATCCCGTTGTCCGGGGCCGGGTTGTGAGACGCGGAGACGATAACCCCGAGACCAAACTCCCCGGTTCGGGAAATAAACGATACGGCAGGGGTTGGAGCTACTCCGAGGTCATAGACGCTGACCCCGGCGCTGCAAAGGCCCGCCGATACAGCCGCCGCCAACATGTCACAGCTTGCGCGGGTGTCCCTCCCGAGCACGGCAAGTTGTGGCTCCCCCGACCTGGAGAGATAGATTCCTGCCGCTTGACCAATCGCGAGGGCAATCTCCGGGGTCAGCTTAGAGTTGGCGACGCCCCGAACGCCATCGGTGCCAAACAGCTTTTTGCTCACGCGCTTTTTTTAGCCACCCGGACTCTTGCCGGGCGGATCACCTTCTCTCCCATCCGATATCCAGCTTCGATCTCGGTCGTGACCGTCTCTTCTGGATGTTCTTCGGACTCTTCGGTGCCAAGCGCTTCATGCACGTTCGGGTCGAAAGGAGTGCCCACCGAGTTGATTCGGGTCACGTTCTGGCTCTCCAGGGCTTGCCGAAGCTGCCGCTCAACAGCCTTCACCCCTTCGACGATCGTCTCGACTGCCGCTCCCGCGGTGAGGTGAGACAGGCTCCTCTCAAAGTTGTCCAGGACAGGGAGCAGGTCCCGAACAAAGTTCTCCGTTGCAGTCTGGCGGATATTCAGGATGTCGTGCTGATTCCGCCGCTTGAAGGTCTGGAAATCGGCCATCAGCCGCAGGACCTGGTCCTTGAGTTGGTCTCTCTCGGTCGTCAGGCTCTGGACCTTGTCCAGCAGTCCGGACATATCGTCTTCAACCCGATCCTGAGCCGCGCCAACCTGTTCTTCTGATTCGTTCAGGTTTGCCGAGTCAAACGTCGATTCTGGTTCGCTTGCGTGGTTCTCGTCGTGAGCCATAGGTTCGTTGGTAAACCAAGAGGATACCTTTGGTGGCCAGTGGCGCCCTGAGGCGAGGGACGTCTTTGCCGCGTCTCTACCCACCAGCAGCAGGGCGGGAGAGACCCCTATCTGCTTGAAAACTGCGGGTAGTCCGGATTGTGAAAATTGGAAGCGGCGGGGTTTGAGAACTACCCAGGAAAACGCGCGAAGCAACTACCGGACGTAGTGGATGACAGGGCTCGTGAGCTTGTCTAAGAGCATCAAGGAAACGACGGGGAGAGGTCTCTTCTTCGCGACTTCACGGGCCTCGTCAAAGGACAGCTCGCGGGTCGCCATTCCAGAGAGATCGATCCATTCCGCGAAGCGGAACGCACCGGCTTCATCGCTGAACGCGGCCAGTCCATGCACACCTTCGTGGCAGAAACAGCCGTATCGGTCCGAAGAAGGGTGGTGTAAAACAAACAACCTCTCGGGGAAGGTTTCGTCTAAACCGATTAGAGGGAGATCAAGGACCTTTTGCATGAGCTTTTTAGATTCGGATTAGCACCAATCTTATTGGTTCCGGACGTTCAATAGTTACGGTGCGGCTTGCCGATTTTGTAAATTGCGGGAGAGTTCGCATGGATTCGTGAAGGGGTCTCATGGGACCTACCAAGATTGCGCTCCAGACCGCATTAGGTATAATCCCGTTCCTCCGGACGTAGCTCAATGGATAGAGCATCAGTCTTCGGAACTGAGGGTTGGGGGTTCGAGTCCCTTCGTCCGGGCCAAAGCCTCAGCGAGCGTCGAAGCTCCCGAAGAGTTCTCGCTTCAGCGTGTCGTAGGCGTGGCAGGCGAGACGCTCCAAATTGACCACATCTTCGCGGTTGTACGCGACGAGCTGCGCCAGCGCCGCTTCGTCCTGCAGGGTTTTATAGCGCCTCCATAGCCGGATAGCATCCTGCCCCCCTAGTCCATCGGTGTCATCGCCACGGGCAATACCCATCTGTCTTTCGATGCTCTTCAAACCGCCCCGCAACCCGATTCTTCGCAAGGTTGGGCACAGGTCCAAATGGATTTGGTCAAGGCGCAAGAGCGGAAAGCATTTTTGCAGCATCGGGAGATCGAACCCCGCCCCGAAGAAGGTGACGATCATCGAGTAGTGGCTGATCACGTCGGGAAAATTGCCGAGGTCGATCCCCTTGATGAGGCATTTGAAGTCTTGTCCGTCGTAGAGACCGATCGTTGTAACGGAGTCGCCGCGCTGTCCGCCGTCCGTCTCGATATCCAGATAGACGCATTTGGACCGGAAGTCAGGAAACGCTCGCCATGCCTCGGCGAGTCCAAGACCCTTTCGAAAGTATTGATGCCGGCCAGAAGCCAGCGCCTTGATCGATCCATCCACCACCCGCTTGACGGTGTCGGAATCCGCAGAGCCACACGAATACTTTGCGCCGGGAACCTTGTAGTGGCTCCAAGAAAAACAACCCTGCTCCCACAAGAGCCGTTCGGCTGCCTGCGCAATACCGGGCACGTGAATGAACGAGTTCTCGAGCAAGGCGACTAGCCCTTGCCTTTTGGTTTGTCCTTCACGACCGTGATCTCAACGTCCTGGCCCGCTTTCCTATACGGAGTCGGGGTAATCGTGGTGCCGTTCGTGCCCCAGAACATTTTGCTGGCGGTGTCGTTTCCGTACCAGTAGTAACCCGTATTCAAGGCTTTGTCGAACTCGCCGAAGAGTTGGATGACGCCGGTTCCGCGGTAAGTGGCGCTCATGTGATCGCCGAACCACTGGATGCCGTCGAAGTCCCCATCCACGTGCAGGTGCCCCTTCCCGTAAAAGACCTGCTTGTGATCTTGCGGCCGGTCGTACTCCAACTTCACACCGGCTGAAGGCGTCGCAGTTCCCTTCAGTCCGCTTACCAGGATGGTTCCTTTAAAGTCTATGTCGAGGACTCCAACGTCCAGTTGCTCAGAGCCTTGCTTGATCTTGAAGGAGCCCAAGTTCGTCTCTAAGTGAAGCCCCGGTCCCCCCTGGCCGGGCAGAAGATGGGCTGCAACCGGACCGCTCGGCGGGGCGGCTTGCCTTGGCGTTGGAAGCGTTCCAATGCCGGGCTGGGGCTGCTGCCCAATAGAAAACGCGGGGAGCGCGGCGGCGCAGGCAACGGCAAAGAGGGCAGGTCTCATACTCGGAATCCGGAACAGTGTATCCAAACAACCGCCTCGCCACTGAATCGGTTCCAGAGCAGGTCGGCGAAAATGCGCAAATGTTCGTTCAAGGTGTCAGGGGCCGATTCGGGCCGGCGTCTTGAATTGGGTACCTTCAAAGAAGCGATGTTGAGAGGACCGGCAGTGACGGCATTCATTGCGGCTTTCGCATTCGGAGCCGTCATCTGGGCGTTCTCCAAGAATGCCAGCCCTTACGTGACGATCGCCCAAGCCAAGACGATTTCCGGCGACCACCTGCATCTGGCGGGCGACATTCTCAAAGACACGGTGCACATGGACATGCTCCACCGAACGCTGACCTTTGACCTGAAAGACGCCACCGGAGCAACCGTGGAAGTGGTTCACGAGGGTGACCCTCCAGCCAACATGGACGAGGCAAAAAAAGTGGTTGCGGTCGGCGGAATGGAGAACGGCAAGTTCATCTCGCACCAACTCTTGATCAAATGCCCGAGCAAATATGAAGCCGCTCCGGGCCAGAAAGTAGCCAAGAACTAGACACCCGCCGTGAACGACCTCCCACCCGGCTTTGCAATTGCGCCCACCTGGGCCCTCGACACGGGCATCTTAGGCAGAGTTTGCATCTGGTCGGCAACGGTCCTCTTCCTCCTATCAGCCATTCTGTGGATCCTTCGGCCAAACCGCGATCTGCTGGAAAGACCGGCCAAGCTTGCCTTTGCACTGGGTTGCCTCGCGATCTTTGGCGCATTCGGATCTCTTCTGGCCCTCTTTGTTAAGGATCAGTTCGAGTTCCAGACCGTGTTTGAGCACGGCGACTCGCTCACCGATCTGAAATACAAGATCGCCGGGATCTGGTCTGCCCAAGAGGGGAGCATTCTCCTTTGGGCTACCACAAGCTCTCTTTTCAGCCTGGTGTTCGTGCGATTTTCCGGGCTTTACCGCCGGTGGTTCACCGTAAGCGCTTCTGTTTTCCTCGCGACGGTAGCGGCCATGTTGGCTTACGAGACGCCATTCAACGTCGCCCAAGAACTGGCGGTGCACGGCCATATCTTCGTTCCCGCCCACGGCGGTGGCATGACGCCGAGCTTACAGAACTACTGGGTAGTTATTCATCCACCCACAATCTTCTCCGGCTTCGGCTGTCTCACGATCTTCTTCGGGATGGCTTGCGCGGCTCTCCTTCAGCGCAACGCGATCGACTGGGTTCGCATCATTCGACCTTGGGTGCTCCTTGCGATCGGTATCCTTGGCGTCGGGATCTGCATGGGCGGTCTCTGGGCGTATGAGACCCAAGGGTGGGGCGGGTTCTGGTCTTGGGACCCGGTCGAGAGCGCGAGTTTCATCCCATGGCTCTTCCTCGTGGTGCTGGCTCACGGGATCATCGTCCAGACAACTCGGAACAAGTGGGCTTCCACGAACATTTTGCTGGGAGCCCTTCCCTTCTTGACCTTCTTCTGGGGCACGTTCCTCACTCGGTCCGGACTGCTGGACAACGTAAGCCTCCACAGCTTCGCCGATATGGACAAGAGCGCCAAAGGGATTCTGTGCTGGTCCATGGTGGGACTTCTGACGGCCTTTGCCGTCATCTATGGGTTGCTGGTCAAAAAGGCGACCGCCGACGTGCCCAAGCCGGCCGACGAGCCGCAAGGACTGAACCGGGAAGCGTTCTACCGCTTCGGGATGGTGGTGGTCGGCATGTTCGCGGTGGTCGTGACGCTCGGCATGAGTTGGCCCGTGATTGTCGCCACCATCCAGCACAGCACCGGCAGCAAGGTCGAAGAGTGGCTTTACCACCAAGTCACCGTCTGGTTCTTCATTCCGATCATGCTATTGATGGCGATCACGCCGTTCGTGAGTTGGAAGGGTGAAGGCTTTCGGACGCTCTGGGCCCGACTGTTTTCGGTCGTCTGTATCTCAATCGGCCTGACCGGATTTGCCCAGATGGGCCTGATGTCGCCCCAGATCGGCGTTCGACCGGCGGCCGCCGCGAGCGTCGCTGGTCCGTTCCACACCTCGGCGCCCCTCGTCTACTGGATGCTCTTGCTCTTGTTCTTGTGCATCTTCGTGCTGGTCGCGAATATGTGGCGACTCGGGGAGATCCTGAAGCGGAGTCCGCTCGGCGTGGGCGGTTTCATTGCCCATGCGGGGATGGCGGTGCTCATGGGTGGGTTGATCCTCAGCCGCGGCTATGAGCAGAAGCAGACCGTTTTTGTGAGGAAGGGCGCCCCCGCCTTTGCCCTGGACGGATACCTGATCACCTACAAGGACGCTACAAAGCTCGATCCGTTTGATAGAAACGGGAAGGTGTTTTTCACGGTGCACCCGCCGACCGGCGCGGACTACGAGATTTCTCCGGGTCTGTACAAATACGGCGACCCAGATGACCCGAAGGAGATGGTCTGGCCGTACATCCAGCGAACGCCTACCCACGACATGTACTTCTCGATGAATCCGCCGGTCTTTACGGCCTGGGAAAAGCCGGTACTCATCAAACCGGGCGAGAGTTCGTCGATCGATGGCGCGCAGGTTGAGTATCTATCGCCGACGATGAAAGGCAAACCGGGCACGATGGGCGTCACGTTCGGCGCCAAGCTGAGGGTGACGGTTGAGGATGAACTGGGTGAGGTGCATCAATACATCGCCAATCCGTCTGTCCAGCTCACCGAGAACGGCCTCGCGGCTTCCCTCGCCCCGGTCGGCAAGGACTATTTGATTGCCATGATCGGAGGTATGGACGCGTCGGATCGTGGCGTCCAGCTCATGCTCTTCTTCAACCCGCCGATCTTCCCGATCACGGTCTATTACAAGCCTCTTACCTACCTGGTATGGCTTGGGCCGGCCATCATGGCGTTCGGCGCATTGCTTGCCGGGTGGTCGAGGAGGCCGCCATCGGCCCGAAAGGCGCCCGTGCCAGTCGTGGCATCCGGTCGTCCGGCAAAAGGAAGAGTCACCGCTCCCGGCGGCGAGCCCGCGTAGACGCTACCGGCTTGATGACGTAGAATAGGACTGTGGCGAAGCTAAGCGCGTCGAACAAATATATTCGAACGAAGGTTCAACGCAAGAACTCTATAGCCCGTAGCGTTATCTCCAGCTCGGCCTGCGAGGGCGTTACGATTCGCCGGGAAGACCTGCCCCTAAACGGACGGCGGCCTCAAGAGCTTCCCTCACAATCGCTTCCAAAGGGCTAAAGTCCATAAGAAATCCACGCCGAAGCGGCGCAAAATATCGATTGCGCCGCTCAACTGGTTCCCAATCGAAACCCCATTCTAGTGCGGGATAACCAGCCTGGAGAGCCATTAGATCCGCTACCACCGAGACAGTCGTCCGTTTGCTTCCCGAAATGGATGGACGAGGATGAGTTCGGCATGCACGTAAGCGATCGAGGAAACGAGGCCGTCAAGATCCATCCGGCTGCACGGCGTGTGCGTAGCAAGTGTCCGGTCAAGCGCTTGCAAGGTCCCATCCATATACGCAACTGGAGCAAAACAGAGCGTATCCTTGATCAGATCAACGCTTCGAATCTCTCCGGCAAATTCATAGAGCGTTCCTAGCCACGAGCGGTGGAGATCTCGGATTAGAGCCACGGTGATTGGTGTTTCGGTCTCGATGTGACCGTAACTGCGAGCTTGAGCGACGGTCAGAAGCGCCGCCTCGATATGATCGATCTCACGAGGATTCGTCAGGCGGAGCTTACTTCGCAGGACTTGCCGCTCAGAACCAGGTTCGAATTCCTCGTCGCCCGGTGTCCCAACGATGTACCGGCTCACGCTCGGACGATACCCGCAGCGTCTCACGCATCCACCGAACCTGGGTGCTGATCGTCTTGGACAGTGCTCAAATCTGGGTCTCCAAGGTGGATTTGCCTTGGGCTTGCAGGGTTTCCGGAATTG
>Ga0302326_10021351_pt1 | contig 13286 bp, 12 predicted proteins | sample Palsa_T0_3_FD_202264 | JGI IMG/M metagenome (GOLD analysis project Ga0302326, IMG submission 202264) | Peat permafrost microbial communities from Stordalen Mire near Abisko, Sweden - Palsa_T0_3 | ecosystem: Environmental > Terrestrial > Soil > Palsa > Peat permafrost | place: Sweden: Abisko... | reverse complement strand
GGGGCGTCAACGTCCACATCGCACCGTCGACGATGGAGATCCTGTTCAAGCGGGCGGAATTCGTGCCGGGCGAGTCCGTGCCGCTGTTCACGCTGCGCCCGCCGGTGTTCGAGGGGATCGACTACGCGATCAAGCGCTCGTTCGACCTGGCGCTCTCGATCGTGCTGCTGGCGGTGCTCTCGCCGGTTCTGCTCGCGATCGCGATCGCCGTCAAGCTGAGCTCGCGCGGCCCGGTGATCTACCGCTCGGCCAGACCGGGGATGGCCGGCAGGCCGTTTCGCTGCTTCAAGTTCCGCACGATGCGCGAGCACTCCGACCAGATCCAGACGGACCTCGAGTCCCTCAACGAGGCTTCGGGCGCATTGTTCAAGATCCGCGAAGATCCACGGCTCACGCCGGTCGGCCTGTTCCTGCGCCGATTCTCGCTCGACGAGGTGCCCCAGCTAGTCAACGTGATCCGCGGCGAGATGTCCCTCGTCGGCCCGCGCCCGCTGCCGATGCGCGACTTCGACCGCCTCGAGGAATGGCACAAGAAGCGCTATCTCGTCCTCCCCGGTATCACCGGGCTGTGGCAGGTCTCAGGTCGCTCCGAGCTCGACTTCGACGACCTCGTCAGGCTCGACTTTCTCTACCTCGAGCGCTGGTCGGTCTTCCTCGACCTCACGATCATGCTCAAGACGATCCCGGCCGTGCTGTCACGGCGAGGGGCGTTCTAGCGCCTCCGCCGCGCCTTCGGGTTCGGAACCGACGGACGCGATCCGCAGCGCCTATCCTCCGAACCCGGAATGCCTCCGACCGACCGCTTCGTCATCAGCTTCGCCGCCGAGCCGCCCCAGGAGACGCTTCCGTACGGGCGCTGGGCCGACACGCTGCGCGAGCACTTCATCGCCGCCTGTAACGAGATCGATACCGAAGGCGAGGAGATCGGCGAGCCGGGCGAGATCGCCTGGTTCCCTGACCGCACCTACTCCGGGCGCACCTACATCCCCGCCGTTGCGAGGACGAATGAGGATTACGAGCTGCTGGGCTACGTCTCCTTCAGCGAGGGCGCAGGCGGCCCCAGCGACTTCGCAGCCCATGCGGACTTCACAGCCGAGGTCGCCGAGGCCAACCCGGACTGGAAGCTAGACCTCAACGACGAGGTGATCGGCACCTGGCGCGGCGCCCCCGGGAAGGCGGCCGACATGACCCTCGTCTGGGGCGTCCCGATGATCCCCGGCGGGGTTTGCGTCACCGCCGAGCTCGCCAACCTCGCGGTCGACCAGTGCGACCTCCTCGACGAGCGCTTCACGTTGATCGCCCCCGATAACTTCCGCGGCGATTTCCTCGAGGTCAAGCTGTTCTCGAAGCGAGGCGACGAGCTCGCGCGGGAGTCGTTGTACGTCGAGGACGACGAAGCCGACGACGACTAGGGCGCGGCGGCCGTCAAAGCCGCCGGCAAGCGGCTGTCCGCCTCTTCGCGAGTGAGCGGGTAGTGGCAGGCCGCCACGGTTCCCCCTCCCTTGTCGACCAGCGGCGGCTCCGTTTCAGAGCATATGTGCTGCGCCTTCGGGCAGCGCGTGTGAAAGCGGCAGGCGGAGGGCGGGTTGGCGGGGCTCGGCACATCGCCGGTGAGCAGCTCACGCTTGCGATGCGCTCCGACCGGGTCCGGCACCGGCACGGCCGACAGCAGCGCCCCCGTGTAGGGATGGCGCGGGAAGCCGTACAGCGACTCTCCGGGCGCCAGCTCGACGATCTTGCCGATGTACATCACTGCGACGCGGTCGCACATGTGGCGCACGACGGACAGGTCGTGGGCGATGAAGATCACCGTCAGACCGAGGTCGGCCTGCAGCCTGCGCAGCATGTTGAGAACCTGCGCCTGGATCGAGACGTCGAGCGCGGATACCGGCTCGTCGGCGACGAGCAGCTTCGGCTCCAGCGCCAGCGCTCGCGCGACCCCGATCCGCTGGCGTTGCCCTCCGGAGAACTCGTGCGGGTAGCGGTTGTAGTGCTCGGGGTTCAGCCCGACCATGTCCATCAAGTCCTGCACGCGCTTCTTGCGAGCGCCTTCGCCCTTCTCGAGCCCGTGGATCGCGTACGGCTCGGCGATGATCGAGCCGATCGTCTTGCGGGGGTTCAGCGACGAGTACGGATCCTGGAAGATCATCTGCATCTCTCGGCGCAGGGCCTTCAGCTCAGCGCCCTTCTTCTTCGTGATGTCCTCCCCCTCGAAGCGCACCTCCCCGCTCGTAGCCTCGAGCAGGCGCACGATCAGGCGCGCGGTCGTGCTCTTGCCGCACCCGGTCTCGCCCACGATCCCGAGCGTCTCCCCCGAGATCACGTCGAACGTGACGTCGTCCACCGCCTTCACCGCGCCGACCTTCTTCTGCCGGATGACCCCGCGGGTGATCGGGAAGTGCTTCACGAGGTTGCGAACCTCGACCAGTGGCTTGCCGGCAGGCGTCATGCGCCGGCCTCGTCCGCCGGTTGCGCCGCCGCTACGGCCTCGGGCGCGGGCTTGTCGTCCACGAGACGGCGGAGCTCGTCAGGCGTGCGCCCGGCCTGTAGTCCCTGCCAGATCTGCTTGCGCAGCGGAGCCGGCAGCAGGCACGCGACCTCGTGTCCGAACTCTCCCGGAACCGGCTCGAGCTTCGGGTCGACACGTTTGTGCCCATCGCGCACGTACGGGCAGCGGGGATGAAAGTGGCAGCCCGACGGGCGGTTGATCAAGCTCGGCGGGCGCCCCGAGATCGGCACCAGATCCTCGCTTCGTGGCGTGTCGAGCCGCGGTATCGACTTCAGCAGGCCCCACGTGTACGGGTGCTGGGGCGTCGCGAAGATGCGCTCGGAGGACGCGTGCTCGATGATCCGCCCGGCGTACATGACGGCGATCTCGTCCGCGATCTCGGCGACGACGCCGAGATCGTGGGTGATGATGATCACCGCCATCCCGAGTCGCTGCTGGAGATCCTCCAGCAGCGCCAGGATCTGCGCCTGCACGGTCACGTCGAGCGCCGTCGTCGGCTCGTCGGCGATCAGCAGCTTGGGCTCGTTCGCGAGCGCCATCGCGATCATCGCGCGCTGGCGCATACCGCCCGAGAACTCGTGTGGGTAGGAGTCCACGCGGCGGTGCGGGTCGGGGATGCCGACGAGCTCGAGCAGGTCGATCGCGCGGTCGCGCGCGGCCGCCTTGGAGACGGAGCGGTGCATCAGAACCGCCTCCATCAGCTGGTAGCCGACCTTGTAGAACGGATGCAGCGAGGACAGGGGGTCCTGGAAGATCATCGCGATGTCGTCGCCGCGGATCTCTCGCAGCTCGTCATCTGGGAGCGTCAGCAGGTCGCGGCCCTCGAACAGGATCCGGCCCGAGACGCGCGTTCGCTTGCCGCGGGTCAGCCCCAGCGTGGTCAGCGCACTAACGCTCTTACCCGATCCCGACTCGCCGACGATCCCGAGCGTGGTGCCTGGCCTGATCGAGTAGGAGACACCGTCGACGGCATACACGACCCCGTCGTCGGTGTGGAACTCAACCTTGAGGTTGTCCACTTCGAGCAAGGACTCGCGTGCGCTCACGAGTACCGCACTCGCGGGTCGATGAACGCGTAGCCGATGTCGACGATCAGGTTCATGACAACGATGAAGAACGCACCGAGCAGAACGGTACCTTGGATCATCGGCAGATCGCCGTTGAGGATCGACTGGTACGCCAGCCCGCCGATACCGGGAATGGTGAACACCTGCTCGACGAGGATCACGCCGCCGAGCAGCACGCCGATGTCGACCCCGGCCGCGGACACGAGCGGGGTGATCGCCGACCGGATGCCGTGGCGGAGGATCACCCGCCGCTCCGGCACGCCCTTGGCCCGGGCGGTGCGGATGTAGTCCTCCGACATCACCTCCATCAGGTTGCCGCGCAGGAGGCGAGCGTAGATCGCCGCGAACGAGGCGGCGAGCACCAGCCACGGCATGATCAGCCCGGTGAACCAGTGGACCGGATTCTGCGTCAGCGGCACGTAGCTGCCGGCGCCGGGGAGGATCGGGAACCTACCGACCGAGGTGGAGAACAGGAACAGGGAGACGAGACCCAGCCAGTATGGAGGCGCCGAGATCGCCACCAGCGCCGCGCCCATCATCGAACGGTCGAACCGCGACCGCGGCCTGATGGCAGAGATGGTGCCGACGATGATCCCGCTCACGAGCCAGATCACCGCGGCTCCGAGCGCGAGCGAGATCGTCGCCGGCAAGCGGCTGAAGATCATCGTCTTGACCGGCGTCTGGTACTGGTAGCTGTAGCCGAAGTTGAAGTGCAGCACCAGCGCCTTCATGTAATCGAGGTACTGCACGTACCAAGGCTTGTCGAGCCCGAGCTGGTGCGTGATCGCCTTGATCAGAGCTGCGGTGGGCTGGTGACCGGCGCGCAGCAGCGCCGGGTTCGCGGACGGCAGCAGGTAGAAGATCACGAACGTGACCAGGCTCACTCCGAAGAGGAGCGCGATCACCCACAGCAGCCGGCGGATTATGTACGTGGTCATGGCGTGAGGACTGGGCGGAGGCCCCGCCGCCGGCGGCGGCGGGGCCCTCGCATTGCCTTCCTGCTAGCTCTTGGTCAGGTAGCTGGTGGTGAGGTCGGCCGCGTTTCCGTTGAACTCCCAGTTGGTCATATGGACGTTCTTGGAAGCGAAGCTGATCTCGTTGTCCCACAGCCACGGAATCGAGAACGCCTGCGAAGTGACCTCGTCGTCGATCTTCCCCCACGCGTCGGCGCGCGCGGTGGGGTTGGTGAGCTCCTCGGCGGCGTTCATCGCCGCGTTGATCGTCGGGTCGTTGGCCTGTGACGTGTTCGTGTTACCGACCGGCACGATGTTCTTGCCGTTGAACACCGGGTCGAGCATGCTCTGGGAGTCGAAGAAGTCCGGGCCCCAGCCGAGGGTCGGGCAGATCGCCACCTTCGCCTTCGGGACCAGACAGAACTTCGACAGCACCGTCGCATGCGGCACCTCGCGGAAGTTCAGCTTGAAGCCGAGCGTCGCGAGCTGACTCTCGACCGCCAGCGCCGTGTTCGACGCGGGCGCATTGTTGTCGGCGATCGTCAGGAGCGCCGGACCGGTGTACTTGCCGGTCTTGTAGCCGGCCATCTTCATGTACTGCTCGGCCAGCGCCAGGTCTCCGTTCGGGTTGGTATCGAAGTTGTAACCCGGGCCGGCGTCACCGCCCGCCTGCGAGAAGCCGGCGAGGATCGGTGAGATGTAGTGCGTGGCGATCGTGCCCAGCGTCGGGCCGCCACGCGTGAGCCGCAGCGCGTTCTTGTCGATCACCGCCGAGATCGCCTTGCGGACGTCGAGGTTGTTCAGCGGCGGGATCGTCGTGTTCAGCGAGATGTAGCGGTTGCCGCCGCTCGGGAGGATGTGGAACTGGCTCTTCTCCGAGGAGGTGAGGCCCTGCTGGAGGATCGACGTCGGCGGCGCTGCGAAGTCACCGCTGATCATGCTGCTGCCGCTCAGTGTCTCGCGGCTTGCAATGGTGGGGTCGTACTCGCCCTTGAACTCGATCTTGTTGAAGTAAGCCGGGTTCAGTGGGTCCGTCGAGGCCTGCCAGCTCGGGTTGCGCACCAGCACCATGATCCTGCCGGCCGAATACCCGCTGCTCGGGACGGTGCCCGAACCGGCGCCCTGGATCATGTACGGGCCGGTGAACACCTGATGCTCACCGTAGGTGGACGTCGCGCCCGAGTCGTACTTGGCAGCGTAGTAGCCCGGCACCGGCACCGTGCAGGGCAGCGCGAGCGCGTTGGCGTCGGTGAGCACGCCGACCGGCACGCTCGTGTTGATCACCAGCGTCGTCGGGTTCGGGGTCTGCAGACCGGTGACGTTCGGAAGCTTGGTCACGGGCGCCGCCGGCGCGCCGATGATCTTCGGGTAGTACGCCTCCGCGTACCCGTTCCCGACCGAGGCCAGGAAGCAACGCTCCATCGCGTACTTGATGTCCGACGAGGTGACCGTCTTGTTCTGGAGCGGAGGGCTGTAGTGGATCCCGCTGCGGATGTGGATCGTCAGCGTCTTGCCGCCGTTCGAGATCACGGGCAGCGCCGATGCCATGTCGGGCACCGGGTTGGTCCCCGTGTCGGTGAACGAGTACAGCGTGCGCTGCGTGGGCTGCTCGATGTCCGAGTAGTCGTCCTGGTAGTACCAGTAGCCTGGATCGAGGCTGTCGATTCCGCCAGCCGTCCAGAGAATCGTCGCGGTACCGCCCTTGACCATCTTGCCGCTACCCGAGCTCGAGCTCGAGCTCGAGCCGCAGCCGGCGATCGCGAGCGCGGCGACGCCGACCACCACGGTCAGCCCATATCTCCACAGTCTCCTCATGCGCGTCCTTTCGATTGTTGACCTCATATTGCTCCCTCCTTGCTTCATCAGTTGCTTGCGGACTTCGGGTGCAGCGCATCCTGCAGCCCGTCGCCGACGAGGTTGAACGCGAGTACGGTGATCAGCAGCGCCGCCCCCGGGAACACCATGTACCACCACGCGATGTTGTAGCTGGTCGTGGCGTCCGCGAGCATCGAGCCCCAGCTCGCGGTCGGCGGCTGAATCCCCGCGCCGAGGAATGACAGCGCGGCTTCGAACAGGATGTTCTGCGGGATGATCAGCGTCGCGTAGACGATGATCGGCGCGACCAGGTTCGGCAGGATCTCCTTGAAGATGATCCGCGAGTTCGAAGCTCCGAGCGAGCGCGCCGCCTCGACGAACTCCTTCTCGCGCAGCGACAGGACCTGCCCCCGAACGATCCGTGCGATGTAAGTCCAGTTGACGAACGCGATCACGAAGATGACCACCACCAGCCCGGGCTTCAGCAGCCCGCCGAAGCATCCATGGCCGAGCGAGCAGGCCGTGGCCAGACCGAGCGCCAGCAGCAGGATCGGGAACGCGAGCAGCAGGTCGATCACACGCGAGATCGCCATGTCGACCGGCCCGCGGAAATAGCCGGCGACCATGCCGAGCGTCACGCCGACGATCATCGACAGGCCGGTCGCGACGAACGCGACGAACAACGACACGCGCGCGCCGTAGAGCACGCGCGCGAACACGTCTCGGCCGACCGAGTCGACGCCGAACAGGTGCTTGGCGGACGGCCAGAAGATGATCGCCAGCACGATCGCGATGACCACCGAGACGGCGAAGATCGTGCGGGGCACGCGCCCGTGCAGTCGAGCCCACGGCGAGGTGGACGCGAGCATCGCCAGCAAGGTGCCGGCGAGGACGACGAGGAAGGGCCACAGCGCGTTGTGCGACGGCCCGGTCGGCGTCCCGAATGCCGTCATCGTGGGCTGGCTCTCATTCTGCACGTTCGGTCCCGGCGCTCCCACCACCTTGATGATCAGCGGCGCGAAGATCGCCGTCAGGATCAGGAGCCCGATCACGCCAAGGGAGATCACCGCCACCCTGTCTTGACGGAATCGCCGCAGGAACAGCTCCAGCGGCGAGCGTGCCGCGATGTCGCCAACGGCGGGAACGACGACGTCGACGACATCGGCATCGACCAGAAGCTCTGGAGCGCCGATACTCACAAGTTCTGCGAACTTCCTCGCCGGCCCAAGGATCCCTCCATCGGGGTGAAATACCACAAGGCAGAGGGCTTGTCACCCAGGGTTAACCGGGCAACAACGAAGCTGCGGCGCGGCTACCCTCCCCAAATCACCGGCCCTCGTAGCTCAATGGACAGAGCACGCGCCTCCTAAGCGCGGGATGCAGGTTCGATTCCTGCCGGGGGCATGTGGAATCGCCGCGCGCCGATTACACGCGATCCGGTCGCTCCGGATAGACCTCGTCGATCGTGCTCAGCGCTACGAACGGCGCGCCTGCCGCCAGCTCGATCCGCTCTGCCCCGCCCGCGAGCCGGTCGCAGATCGCGAGCACGCCGCAGACCTCGTGACCCGCTTCCCGCAGCGCCTCGAGCGCGCGGATCGTCGAGCCGCCCGTGGTGACCACGTCCTCGACCAGCATGCAGCGGTCGCCCGGCTCGAGCAGGGGGCCCTCGATCCGGCGCGCGAGGCCATGTTGCTTGGCCTCCTTGCGGACGAAGAAAGCCTTCACGTCGGCGCCCCCGGCCAGCGCCGCGCACGCGATCGGGTCGGCGCCCATCGTCATCCCGCCGACGGCGGTGGCATTCCAGACGCGCGCCTGCTCGGCGACGAGCTCGGCGAGCGCACGGAACCCCGCCGGGAGCAGAATCGCCCGCTTGGCGTCGACGAGGTACTGCGCCCGCGCGCCGCTCGTCAGCACAACCTCGCCGATCACGAGCGCGTGCGCTCGCAGCTCGGCGAGCAGACGCGCTCGGCTGGACGAATGGTCGATCTGCATGGTCGCGGCCTCATGCTAACCAGGAGCTGCGACCGATGGGGGCGGTGTGATCCATCGGGCCCTCGTCCTGGTCGCGCTGGTGTGCAGCGGCCTCGTATTCGCGTCCTTCGTGATGTTCGCGCTGGATCAGATCGGCGGTGCGGCGAAGGTGCAGGCGAACGCGGTCACGAGCTCTGGAACAAGGCAAGCGGCCGCCCCGAACGCCAAGCCACAGGGTCAGCCGGGCCGCTTCATCGACAACGCCGCGAGCAAGTTGACCTCGCCGTTCGAGTCGATCGTCGAGTCTGGCAGCGCATGGGTCCAGCACGGCGTACCGACGATCCTGGCACTGCTCGTCTACGGCGTCGGGCTCGGCTTCCTCGCCCGGTACTCACGGGGGCTGGCCTGAGCCCGGCCTGAGCCCCGCTCAGTTCGCCCCGTAATACACGTCCACGGGGGTCCCGATCTGGATCCAGTTGTATGCGTTGATCGCGTCGTCGATCGGGAGGCGCAGGCAGCCGTGGCTGGCGGGATACGTCGGTGACGGGTCGTAGCCGTGGATCGCGTATCCGGTGTGGAAGAAGTTCGAGTAGTACATCCCGTCCGGGAGGTAGCCCGGCGTCTTCATGTAGACGCGGTAGTTCCCGAGCACCGTCGGTGTCGAGGGCTTGCCCGAGCTGATCGGATAGATCCGGAAGACCTTGGAGCCGTTGATCAGCGCCAGCACCTGGTCGGTCAGATCCGCCTCGACGTGCTTCCCCTGATTCCCGAAACGGACCGGGAACGTGCCGATTCCGTTGAGCAGACCGCGGACGACAGAGCCGTCGAGGGTGAAGATGCGGTCGAAGCCGCGGAGCTTGCGGTACGCGAGGACGGCGTTCTGGGTCAGCGTGTCGTAGACGCCGTCCTGGGGAACGGCGAAGTGCAGCGCCGCCAGGCGCGACTGGATCAGCGACACGAACGTGCCGGTGGATCCCGGCCCCGCGATCGGAAGCACGACGTCCACCTTCTGCGGAGTGGCCGCGACCTGCGCCAGCGCAGGCGTGGCCGCGTGGACGGCGGTGAACTTCAGGTCAGCGGCGGATCGGCTCGAGAAGCGGACCGAGAAGAAGCCGAAGGTCCCGCTGCGTGAGCGCAGCAGCTTGACGGTCTCGGATTTGACCAGCCGGCGGCCTTTCCAGATGCTGAGGAGGGCGACCTGGCCAGGGACGAACGGCCTGGCGACCCCGTTCACGTGCATCGGCCGGCCGGTCACGGTCACGTTCCGCGAGTCCAAGTTGAACACGCCTTCGAGACTTGTCCGCAGCGTGCCGCGTGCGGGCGGAGCGACGGGCGTGATCGGGGTGGCCGGCGTGGTCGTCGTCGTCGGAGTCGTCGTCGTCGTCGTCGGAGGCGTGACGGCCGGGGTCGCAGTGCCGGCTGCGGCGGCGCTCGCCGGCGCGGCTAGCGCGAGCATCGACAAGAGGAGTGCGCCCCGAGCGATCCTTGGCATGCCGGGAAATGTAAACCACCAGGCGGCGCGGGGCCTACAGTGATGGATAGCTGTCATCGCGCCCCGCGCTACCCCCCGGCCGCCACCGCGGGCTCGCGCGCACCCAGCCGACCGCTGATCGCGGCAATCGCCGTGAGGGCCACGAGCGCCATCGCGATGATCTTGGCGACGTCCCAGTGGAGCTCGTCGATCCCGAATGCAAGTGAGTTGTTGATCGAGTGCAGGGCCATCCCCGGGTACAGCGAGCCGGTCTGCCAGCGCACGATGCACAGGATGAAGCCGAGGAACGCGAGCGGGATCAGGTACTTCACCGCCGCTGACCCGGTGTGCGCGGCGCCGAACAGGATCCCGGTCACGATCGCGGCGACCCACGTGCCCCAGGGCCTGCACGCGAGCCAGCTGCGCAGGACGCCGAACAGGAAGCCGCGGAAGAAGAGCTCCTCGCAGATCGGCGCGATCACGGTCACGAACACGCCCACGGCGATCATGTCGGCCGTGTCCTTCGTGCTGCCGAGGCCCGTTGGCAGCTGCTCGCGGCCGTGGAGTCCCAGCAGCTGCGCGTAGACATCGGTCGCGACGTAGTAGCAGAGCGCGGCGAGCGCGACGATCCAGACCGCGCGCCTCAGCGCGGCGCGCCGGAAGCCGAAGTCGGCCAGGCGCAGCCCGCCGCTCAGCGACGCGAGGTAGATCGCCGCCGCCACGAACCCGAGGTCGAAGAACACGTCGCCGACGATGTTCACCATCGGCGGCGGGTGGCTCACGCTCGCTCCGCTCGCCGCGCCGACGATCGAGACGACGATGTCCCCGAGCGATCCGAGGGCGAGGCCGAGCACGATCGCCGCGGGCGCGGTCCATGGCCTCCACGGGGGCAGCTCTTCGACGGCCGCAGCGCCGCTAGGCTCGGGCGCCCCTTCGGGCAGCTCGGGCCTGGTCAGTGGTGGCGGGACACTCGACACTGCCACTAGGTTACGACCAGCTCGCCCAAGCCGGCGATGGTTCGCGTGCCCGGCGGGCCGGAGCTACCGTCACGGCGGATCAGCACCGGCTCGATCGCCGCGGCGCGGGCGCCGGCGACGTCCTCATCGAGACTGTCGCCGACGTGAATCGCGTCGGCGGCGCCGACGCCCGCGAGCTCGAGGCCGCGGAGGAAGATCGCCGGGGCGGGCTTGCGTGAGCCCTGCTGGGCCGAGGTCACGATGCCGTCAAGCAGTGGCGCGATGCCGAGCCGCGCGAGTAGCCCGTGGAGTGAGATGTCCCAGTTGCTGACCACCACCAGGCGCACGCCGTGCCCTCGCGCCGCTCCGAGCGCGGGCAGCACGTCCGGGAAGGCGCTGAACGCGATCGACCCGAGCAGGACCTCGGTCAACCGCTCGATCGGGAGCGATGCCGCCTCCTCCGGAAGCTGATCGCGGAGCACCAGGACACAGTTGCGGCGCAACGTCTCCAGTCCCTTCTCGTCGCGACCCTGGTCCAGATGGGCGCGGTAGTAGGCGATCTCCGCTGCGATCGCCCGCGCGGCCTGCCCAGGCGAGATGTGGACGCCGAACCGCTCCGCGAGCTCGGTGCGGAGCCGCGGGGCGGGCGGGTGCAGCGCGACCAGCGTCCCCAGCGCGTCGAGCAGGATCGCCCGTGGTGGCGATCGATCCCTCACGAGACGTACCGCCAGGTCGCGAACATCGCGGTGAACAACCCGAGCAGCACGGCGCAGGCGGCAAGACCGCTGTCGCTCCAGCCCCGCTCCTCGAGCCACGCCGCCGCCCACATGAACAACGGGAACAGGACGACCTCGTAGCGGGGCAGCCCGTCGAGCGGCTGCGGCGTGATCGGGTCCGACAGCGGCAGCGCCAGGGCCGCGATCACGTAGGCGCCGTAGGCGATCGGCAGCCGCCGCAACGTGCCGACGCAGGCGAGCACGCCGAGCATCAGGAACGCGAACAGCATCAGGTTCTGCCCCGCGACCGTGAACGGATCCCCGCCCGAAGCCGTGAAGTACACCGGCACCGTCGACCCGTGAATCAGCTGGCGCACGCCGTCCCACGCGGCCACCGCGCCGTCGTAGACACCTCCGAATGGACCCGCGAAGTGATGAAACCACAGGGTCTCGGCGTGAAACGGCGCGAGCCCGTCCCCGATCGACAGCGCGAGATACCCGAGGTAGGCGAGCAGGCCGACCGGCACGAGCGCGATCCACGCGATCTGAGGCTCGATCCGGTAGCGCGGCAGCAGCCGCCGCCACCGGGCCGCCGGTCGCGGGCCCGCGACCGGCGGGCGGTCCGCCCGCGGGCCGTACAGGAACAGCAGCACGAGCGGCACGGCCAGGACGACGCCGCTGTTGCGCTCCGCCGCCCCGAGCGCACCGAGTAGGCCCGCCGTCGCCCACCTGCCCATCCGCGCCTGCAAGACGGCGCCGAGCGACAGCGCCAGGAACAGCGACTCGCTGTAGACGGCTGAGAAGAAGAACGCAACCGGGCAGAAGGCGATCAGCATCACCGCGAGCCGCGCGCGCGAAGCGCTGCGGAGCTCGAGCGAGGCAAGCCGATACAGCAGCACCAGCGCGACCGCGAACGACACCAGCGACACGATCACCCCCGCGATCAGGTCCGAGCGGACGATCAGGCCCAAGCCCCTGACGATCATCGGGTACAGCGGGAAGAAGGCCGTACGCATCAACTGGTGGTCGTAGCCATGCCGGGCGATCGTCAGGTACCACCACGAGTCCCAGCGCGCGGACGGCGCGACCAGCAGGTTTCCGAAGTAGCCGAACGGCGCGGTCAGGTTGTTGGGGTCGAAGCCCGCGGTGCCCGCCGCGCGGCCGATCTCGAGCACCCCGAGCATGCCGGTGGCCATGACCACGAGTCGCGAGGTCCAGAGCGCTCGCCAGGCGACGCGGATCCCGGCACGCGTGTCGGCCGACAAGTCCGGCGTACTGTCCAAGGACGCGACCCTACAGATCACCCAGGCACGGGCCCGACCAACGCGTACGCTCGCTCCGCCTCGAGCAACATCTCGCGCGCGACCATCCGCGCGTCATCGCCTCGGGCGATCCTGTGCAGGCCGCACGTCAGCACCGCCGCGTTGACGCCGCACAGTATTCGCGCAAGCGCATGGCATCCTGGGTCGTCCTCCGGCACGCCGCGCTCGGCCGCGATCACGCGCGCCACGGAACGCGCCATCCGGGCGAACGTCGCCTCCGCATAGTCGCGCAGGGCGGGACTTGATTCAACGATCGCCCAAAACTCATGCCGGGGCATCCCGACCGCCGCGAGCCGCTGCCAGAACGCCCGCGTGTGAGCTCGGAATACGTCGAGCACCGGCGTCCCGCGCGGCCGCCCGCGGACGGCGTTGACGAGCGCAGCCTCGATCTCGGCATCGCGATCGAACAGCATTTCCTCCTTGGAGCGAAAGTAATTGAAGACCGTCTGCCGGGAGACGTCGGCCGTTCGCGCGACCTCGTCGACGGTGACGGCCTCGAAGCCGCG